>Ga0126382_10001241_pt1 | contig 10373 bp, 16 predicted proteins | sample PanSoiMetPlot_30_FD_92548 | JGI IMG/M metagenome (GOLD analysis project Ga0126382, IMG submission 92548) | Tropical forest soil microbial communities from Panama - MetaG Plot_30 | ecosystem: Environmental > Terrestrial > Soil > Tropical forest > Bulk soil | place: Panama | collected 2016-02-17 | reverse complement strand
CGGCAAGTCCGTCCACGAGTTAGATCCCCAGCACGCCCGAGTCCACGATAACGCCGGCGGACGCTGTCAGAACCCGACCCGCAATTGAACCAACCAGTCCTTTTCGCGGACACCTACCAACTTAAGCCGGGCCTGCCTTATTGTCGCCCGCATTATCCACTTGGCAGGGTGGATGGGGCGCACCTCCGATGGACGCTCTGCCGGAGCGCTGAGTCGCACGGGGGGCCTGGAGGTTGCCCAACTACAGATGGCTTGGTGGTGAGGTTAGGACCGTGAGCGTTTGCGCTGGCGCGGCACCCTTACGCCGGCTCGACGCGCCTTCGAGAGCGCAATAGCAATCGCCTGCTTGCGAGATTTGACCCGATGTTTTCCACTGCGCGCATGGTGCATCTCCTCGCGCACAAACGGCCCTGCTTGCGTCGTGGCGCGATTGCCTCTTCGTCTGGCTCGGCGAGAACGCTTAAGAGTTCTTCGTTCAGGCACTTTCCTTCTCCTTATTTGCAGGCCGCATGTGAAAACGGCACGTTGTGTTTATGACAATTTGGGCACGAGCGTATCTCCCGCAACTTCAGGGTTTCTTCACGGCTCGTTCGCGACGGAGTCGTTGATGCGCCCATAGATAGCTCGTGAGCGCGAGGCCGAACACCAAGTGCGCCGCCCAGCTCCAAAGAGCAGGAACTTGCTCCGCCCAAATGTCGTGCCCGTGAAGCGCTTTCATCGCCAAGGGCATGATCAAGTTGACATCGACAAGCTGGCTAACAAGCGCGGTTACGATGCCCAGCCCTGCGATGATGACGCCGCGACGCACGCCTAATGCGTGAACGACCGAGCCGAGAATTACCCCCCAGAACAGCGAGGGCCCGAATTGGTGCAGCAGAAGCCCCACGAGAAGCGTTGGAAAGTGGAAGCCCCTCACGGCCGGATCGCCGTAAATGAACGATCCGATGACTTGAAGGGGGTAGACCGGTCCCTCCTCTAAGAAAGCGGTAAACACAACCATCAACGCGATCGCCATAATGAGCCCTGCGACCTGGCCAGCCAACGCACCGGCCGCCAAATCACGGCCAAGAGAAGACTTTGATTTCAACTTGGCGCGGCTGTTTGCGGTGATTACGGCTTCAGCGTACGACGGCATGCATCTCCCTTCTCAAGGGCTACGTTCGGGTGGCCGCGTCTCGCCCGCTTCCTTTTTCAGGTAGAGCCTTTCGGGATTCAGCCCAAGCATCTTGAGCGTCTCGCGGTCTGGAACGCCTGTCTTTGCGAGTCCCTCCCTACTCTGAAATCGGCGAAGGGCGGCGGCAGTGGACTCGTCAAGCCGACCATTGATGGAAGCAACCTTGTAGCCTTCTTTATTAAGCGCGCGTTGGATTTCCTGAACCGCTCCAGGGGCAAAAAGGTCTTGCGGGTTGGATGGAAGGGTTCGTTGATGATGGCTCTGTTGGATTTTGGCGCGCCGGGTAGGGTCCATCTCTGTTGAGGAGGGGCCACCCTCCGCGGACTGTTTGCTTTCGTCCGCTCCTCGCTCGACATTTCGAGCATGCGAGCAGGCTGCCAATAACACGGCCACTGCAAGAGCTTGGAGATGCGAACGCATTCTCAGCTACTCCCTGGCCTTCTTCTCATTTCGCTTTTCCTCGGCTGGAGTGGGCTGCGCCTCGGGTTTTTCGTGTTTGGAAAGCGCTTTCCGAGCCTGTGTGAGCACGCTCTCGGGCTTACGCGCAGTCTGAGGAGGGATGCGCGCAAAGCCTTCTGACACGCCCTCCACGAACGAATTTCGAATAGCGCCGAAAATGGTTGGCCACAATTGAGGTTCGGGTTGGCCTAGAGTTCCCTTGATCGGAATGATCGTTGCGACCGCGTCCCGACCAGGAATGCGATCCGAGAACAGCTTAAGACCTGTGTCAGCAAGAGCCGCCTTCAGGCGGTCGCCCAAATCGGATTCAGTGGGCTGAACTTCGGGATGTTTGAGTACTGGCTTCACGCCACCGGTAATCGATCCCTTGCTAGCGTAGAAGGTGGCGAAGACGTCTAGCTCACTCCGCGGCATCTTTAATTGGGCCTTCGAACTGAGAAAGTCATGGAGGTCCGCCATCTGCAGGCCCCGAAGTTCCGCACGGCCAGAAAATGTCAGCGTCTTCTCGAGCGGATTCGTGGTCGCGAACACAGACAACTGGCCAGTCTTCTGGACCGTCCCAGTCAGAGCTAGCATTGTTGGTTCACCCCGGCCTAACGCAGAACGCGTAGCGAGGCTATCGAGGGTCGCGTCTACATCGTGGATCCAAATCTTCGGATGCATCACCTCCGTTTGGTCCGTGTACACAAGCTCTGCACGCTTAACTTTGATTTGGTCTATTCGGAGTGGGACGAACTGGGACAACACCTGCACGAGATTGAATGCCCTCGCGGCAGGTTGGTCCTTCTTGTGCTCAAGGACGAGCGTGAGTTTGGGGCGGTTCACCTCGACCTTGAGCACGAGGATCGCGCGGTAGAGGAGCTCCTCGCCGCTCAAGGTCACTTGAACGCGTTGAACGTGAAGGATTGGATTCTTTTCGCGGGGGCGCCGCCGTTCCTGGAGCGTCAAGTTGGTAATTTGATAACGGATGGGAACGATAGAGACGGTCGCGTCATCGAACGTAGCTCGGTAGTCCGCTAATTGATCGAGCGCCTTTTGAGTGTAGTGACGCGCCAGCGGATGAAGAGCAAGGGCAATGCCCGCCACCACGATGACTGCCGCCAAGAGGAACCAAAGGAGAGGCGTTCGATAGATTTTTCTTGAAGGAGGACGAGTCACGACCGGGTCTGGTTGCACTTTGTTAATCTGGACAGCGGTAGCACACGGTGCAATTGCGCCGGCAGGGCCCCTCGGATACGCGTTCGGGTGCGGCGCATGCTGGCACCTCGTGCAACCCGAGTCTCGGGCGGGTTCTGCAGCCATGTCCTCAAGGGGCCTGGAAATGGGCGCTGCGCGACTCAACTTTAATAGTTTGGCGGTTTATGACTCGCGCGAAAGCTTTCTTCACCGAAGGCGCAGAACCGACAAGATCCTAGAAGAGATCGCAGAGTATGAGCAGCGGTCCAATCAGGCTACCCGAAGCGACCGAACCGCCCATCCTTGACGAGCGCAGGGCGGCGCTTCACCTAGGCTTCTCTCAGGTCCGCGCCCCTGGGCTTGCGGTGGAGGAAAACGCACAGGAAAAAGGGTCGCACTCAGCAGCCACGCCGTTCATGCCCTGAACGACTTACTGGCGCTACATGTGCAACTCGGCGATCCTACGTTTGGCCGCTTCTTTGTTGACGCCGAACCTCTGCTGAATAATTCCATACAATTTATCGGCGGAACCTTCTGCCTTTTTGAAGTCGTCGTCCGTCAACTCGCCCCAAATTCGTTTGGCTTTTCCTTTGAGTTCTTCCCATTTGCCCATTATCTGATCTCGATTCATTTGAATGTCCTTTGCGCGTTGCTTCACTGCCGCTACTGAGGATAGGGCGGGATCTCGTCGATGCAACTTTGAGGCGGCCCGCACGCGGAGCAGGCTCAGAAGCAAACAGCACCTTGAAACGATGCTCAGCCGCTGGATTGGTCGGCCCGACGGTGGGCCTCTTCCTCTGCCGCTAGCTTCTTCAACTCACTGGGCGGCAACTCGTCCACAGAGCCTGCCTTCCCCGTAAGCGGGAGATGGAGGCGCTCGCGGCGGAGGGTGAACCACTCTCTGAGGATCACCTGCCCAGCAGCCGCGAGAGGAACTGCGAGAATGGCTCCTTTGACGCCAGCGATGGTCGCCATCACCACCAGAGAAATGATTGTCACGAGCGGATTCACCTGCACCGTTCGTCGAAAAATCAGTGGGGTCAGAATGTGACCTTCCACCTGGCCATAAACCGCATAGAAGGCCGCCATCACCACTGCCTTCCACAGTCCTCCAGTGGTCAAGGCGAAGAGCGAAATCAGAATCCCCATGACGATTGGACCGACATACGGAACCAGGCTCGCGCATCCGCTCAAGATACCAAGCGGAAGAAAAAATGGGATTCGCAAGATCGCCAACAAGATGGTGGCGAAGATCGCGTTTACCATGCAGACCAAACCGATTCCGCTCAGGTAGCCGCCAACAGACTTGTAGATCCTGCGCATCACTCGCTGGTAACGAACGCGATGGATGGGCAGTGTTTCCCGCAGCCATGCCCGGAGGAGCCCACTGCCAAAAATGAGCATGAAGACGGTAAGAAAGAGGACGGCGAGAAAGTCAGCAAGCGCCGAGAACAACCCGGTAACCGCCCTGATCGCGGGAGTTGGAGATTTCTGGAGCTCGGCTGGCACCTCCCGGCCTGCTCTTCGAATTCTGTCGCGCAGCTCAAACTGCTGATCGAGCTTGCGAAAGGTCGGATTTCTTTCGGCGGCTTCAAGAATGGTCGGCAGCCGCTCGACCATTTCCTGGCCTTGTTCGACGGCGCTAGGAAGGAACGCGGTTAAAAGCGCTCCCGTTCCACCGAGGGTAGCAAGCAGCATTAACGCGATTGCAATCCCGCGCTTGATGCCTCGCCTTTGCAACCAATCCACGCCGTGATGCAGCGCGGCCGCGATAAACGCCGAGACGAGAATGAGTGCAAACGCGGCTCGGCCAGCGACGATAACAAAGATAACTGCGGCGCTAATTATCAAGCCGACGAACGTGCTGGTGACGATTCTCGACTCAAGATGCCTGTTCGGTGTTGGGATGCTGTCCTCCATGGCTGAGCCAAGCGGTCGCATTTGCTCTATCACCGAGCTGTTGTTTGCTTACTTCGTCTCGCCGGGTTCCATGCGTCTGAAGTTTCGAGACGACTTGAGTAAATTCAGCGCCGAGAAAGAGAATCTGGGCAGAATAGCAGACTCGCCCCCGGACAGCGTCCTGCCCGAAGACAACACCGGCCACCGCGATGGCGATGATCAGCAGCGGTGCGATCGAGAAAGCCGTGTAAAAGGACAGCGCCGCCGCATGCATCGGCGCGTTGTCGTCGATCCACTCGGAAAACGTTTGCTTGGCGAAGGGCCAAACAGCTTTAGGATTCATCTGCACCAGCCAAGTAAGAAAGTAAGCTCGCGAACTGTCTTGGGCAATTTGAGCGCCACATGTTGTCGCAAGTCCTCGAGATGGCGAGTTTCGCGACCTGTGGTTGCATAACGTATCTCCGCGACACATCTTTAAGGATTACGGCCTTTCGCTCCCATCGCGCCCAGGGTCCAGCGTTCGCGGGTTAAGAGGCGAGGGCGAGTACCGAAGAAAGAAACTCGGATTTGAGTCCGCTTACTCGCTAGGGATTCTCGCATTGCTCTGCGGACCTGCTCTCCGGGCACGATTGGAGAACACTAGGAGCGCGATTGGCCACTGCGCTTGCTCGGCAATGGCCGGACAGACGGACCGCCAGCCCGGGTGACAATATCCCGCAGTATCCTGGCACGCGGCAAAATGAACCAGACGGTGAAGAACCACGCAAACAAAAGGGCGGCGAGAATTCCACCCATTAGCCGGCGGCCCAGCACAAACTGCGCAATAACGTAGAAGTCTACAGAGATGCCTGCGGTGAAGGGAAACATACTGAGCAGGACCAAGCGCGTCGCCAATCGAACAAACCGATGCGTGACCATTTCGGGCTCCGCGTGCCGCTGGTAAGCGGCGGGCCCCATGATCAAGGCCATCGCGAGAGCGATGAGGAACAACGCGGACAAATGAAGCCACTGCTCCGGCTTTCCCAAGTGCTCAAAGCGCTGACTGAAGACCGCAATGAGTTGAAATCCGAAGAGTGCTTGGATGCCCGGAAGCACCATTCGGCATTCCTCAAGGATAAACGTGACCGTCTGCGATAACGGGACCTCCTCGGACTTATCGTTCTCATCATCTCGTGTTCCAAGCGCCCGTGTTGAGGTAGTCACTTTTTTTTCTGCGTCAGCGCTTGATTTTTATCGGAGGCATCGGTCCCGGAGGGCCTCGGGGGTTCTTCAAGAGCCTTCTGCGCGTGTTGTTGTCGAGGTGAGGCGATGGCGACTCGATTGACTCCGCTGCACGCGAAGTAAATTCGCCCTTGCGGTGTCGAAACCATGTTTCGCACCACGCCTCCGCCGGAAGGGATTGGGGCTTGTGCAAAGCGCCGCGTCGATGGCTCGAATCTGATGAGCGTATTAGGGCTCACACCAGACTCGCTGTACCAAACGTTGCCATCCGAAGTGATTGTGATGCCATAAGGGCGCGAAGTGGGCCCACCCGGAGAGGCCAGCTCCTCGACTCGGCCATCCTGCGGAAAGAAATGCCCCAACATCCCGCGCGCATAATCCGAGTAGAAAAGAGTTCCATCTGACGCCAAGGCGATTCTTCGGGGGCGAGCACCCGCGGGAAGTGAATACTCGCGGATTTCCAAGGTGACTGGGTCGATGCGTGCCAGCTTATTGGTTTCGAATTCACAAAAGTAGGGAGCGCCATCCTTTCCTACCACAATTCCATAGGGACGAGCGTCGGGTGTAGGAACTTTTTTCAAGCGAATCTGTCTGGTCGTCGGGTCCAGTCGCCCGATAAGGTTTGCCTGTTGAACTGTGAACCAAAGAATGCCGTTCCCATCGAATACCGGAGTATGAGGATCCTTGGCTCGGTCACTCTTCAACGGGTATTCGGTGACATTGCCATTCTCAGGGTTGAGCTTTCCGATGTAGCCCTTGCTATTGGCGGTGAACCAGACATTGCCATGCTTGTCCACCACCAGCCCGTGCGGCCCAGAGTCGGGAGTCCGCAGCGGGAACTCGCGGATATTTCCCGATGCTGGATCCATCTTGCCAATCTTATTGGCCTTCTGCTCGGTGAACCACAACGAGCCGTCGGGCCCGGCCGCAGGATCATGGGGTAACGAATCCGCGGTTGGGACTGGGTACTCTTTGATGTCGACGCGCAGTGGCGTGACACCGTTTTCTGCCCAAGCGAAATTATTTCCCTGAGCGAAAGCTGCAAGCAGAGAGGCTATCGCAAGCAACTCTCCCATCTGCGTGGGTAAGCGCAACATGTCTACAAATTGCGTCTAGGACGCGAGCGATGCAACGCACGGAGTTGGCACTGCCATTCAGGGTAAAATGCAAGGCCTCCTGGCGCAAACCGCTCCCCGTACTCAACCTTGAAGAACGGAGGACGACGATGGCGGAAAAGAAAGTGAAGCAGGAAGCAGAAAAAGGCCTCAGGCAGGGACGGGCCCATCGGCGGCGGCGGGTGAATTCGTTCGCGAGGAGATGCATCACGTGAGGGAGGGAAAGCACGGGGCACGCTCGGCTAAACAGGCGATCGCTATTGGGCTCTCAAAGGCACGGCGAGCAGGAATTCCCTTGGCTCCACCGGAAGCGGGTCGGCAATTGGAGGAGAGGTCGGCGAGGTGGTTCTGAAGGAAGGTTCGCCAGCTCTGCGAGGGCGGCTTCCGAGGATGCGGCACGAGGCGGGCAACGGTGCGCTGAGAGATGCTGAACCCCAGCTTGAGCAACTCGCCATGGAATGCGGGGTGCGCCCCAGAGAGGGTTGGCCAGCGCCATGGTGCGGACCAGGCCGGAACCTCCGAGCGACAGGGGTCTACCCCGCGCACGTCGCGACTTCCAGGTCGAGAAGACCCGGAAGCCTTGTCGATGCCACCGAATCACTGTCTCAGGGCGAACAACGTGAAGGGCGTCGCGCCACCGCGCCCACCGTTTGGAGAGCCACACCCAAAAGGCGCGATCGAGCGGACCAAGTTGCGGCCGCTTCGAGCGGCGGCGGAGCATGCCGAGTTGCTGTCGGAGCGCCAGGTTCTCGAGCACGAGGTCGGCGCGGGTCCTGAGAATTGCGCGCAGGGCACCTACCAGAGCTGGCACGAGGTACATTCCTTAACGTCGCTAACCGCTCACTTAAGTCCAGAAAGACTCTGGGCTTTTTCGTTTCTAGGTGCCAGACCAACTGTTCAGCTGTGCCAGCTCGGGGGGAGGGGTAGGCGCCGGCCGCTGCGCTGCCCGATGCTAGACCTCCGAGAGTTCGCCTGTGACACTCAACGCACATTGGATCGTTGACTACACAAAGGGGGATCCATGAATCGCAAGGGCATGTTTTTTCGGTTCGCTGTGGCGGCGATCCTCGTCGCCGGACTGACGCTCAACGCGGGCGTCGCACAAGCCGACGGCATCGTCGCGCTGGCCAACGGCTCGGGCCATATCCACGTTGGAAGTCCACCCGAGCTGCGCACCTTCGCCTTCACCGCGCAGACGGATAGCGAGGGCACCTCGAGGGGCCAGTGGGAGTTGATCAACCGGTCCTTAGACCGCCGCGCCCACGGCAACGTCGATTGCTTAAGTGTCTCCGGCAATGTGGCCACGGTAGGCGGCCAGGTCACCGAGATCGCTCCATCCACGCCACCCAACTTCGTCGTCGGGAACTTTATCCTGTTTCAGGTAATCGACAACGGCCAGGGCCAAGACACGCCAGACGAGATCTCGTTGACGTTTTTCTTCCCGACGGGGTCGCCCAACCCTGGCTGCACCGGGTTTGGCGTGTTCGCGAACATTCCCGTCGAGCACGGCAACATCACGGTACATTAGTCTGGTGGGGGCAAGACGTAAGCCCCCTTGTGGACTCAGACTGACATAAGTCTCGCACAACCCGAATCGGACACCTACGAGACCCGTGGGCGCTGCCCGGTTGCGGTTACCAGTGGGAAGTTACCCAGTGCCTCAGCTGCGAGCGGATGTCGTCGTATGACGAGTGGTTCGCGAAAGCGAACGGGCGCCCTGAGGCTCGTTGCCGCGCCTTAGGTAGTGCTTCGATGCGAGAATTGTTAGAAGTGCCGGCGATGAGCGCTGGACAGGAGCGAGCGCAGAATGGAGACGGCGAGAAAGCGCTCGACGGTCGCGACGAGCTGGAAGCCAGCTCCTACAAAATCATCGACGCAATCCCCACGATCGCCTGGTGCGCCCGGCCGGATGGCTTCAACGAATTCTTGAATCGCCGATGGTATGATTACACGGGCCTGCCTCCTGAAGAGGGCCTCGGCTGGAAGTGGAAGGAGGCGATTCACCCCGAGGACCTCGGCAAGCTAATCGCGAACTGGGAGACGCTACTTGCCAACGGAGGGCCCGGCGACAGCGAGGCGCGGATGCGGCGCTCCGACGGTGCTTATCGGTGGTTCCTCATTCGTTACAACCCCTTCCGGAACGAGCAAGGGCGCATCGTCCGATGGTACGTAACCGGCACGGACATCGACGATCTTAAGCGCGCTGAGGCCAAGCTGCGTCAGGATGAGGACGAGCTTCGACGCATCACCGACCTCATTCCGCAAACGATCATCGTATTGAATACCGAGGGCAAAGCCATCTACGCAAATCGCGTCGCGTTGGAGTACACCGGGCTGTCTCTCGACGAAATGCAAGCCGACGATTCTCGCGAACGCATTTTCCACCCCGAGGACATTCAGAGACTTCGCGGAGAACGTCGCGAAGCGCTTTTGGGCAATGTTCCGTTCGAAAACGAGCAACGCGCTCGCGGCAAAGACGGCACGTATCGCTGGTTCCTCATTCGCTACAACCCATTCTTCGACGACAACGGAAATGTGATTCGGTGGTATGCGACGGGAACCGATATTGAAGACCGAAAGCGGGCGGAGGAAAAACTCCGGCACGAGGAGCGGGAGCTGCGGCAACTCATCGATTCCATTCCGCAGCACGTGGTGGTGCTGGACGCAAACGGTTCTTTAGTTCAGGCAAACCAGGTGCTGCTCGACTATTACGGCCGCACCCTTGAGGAGATGCGAGGGGCGGAAGCCAGTCAGCGATTTAAGAGGGATTTACATCCAGACGATCTCCAGAGAGTGCCGGCTGAGCGAGACCGCGGCCTGTCCATGGGAACTCCGTTTGAGATGGAAAAGCGGTTGCTGGGCAAGGATGGGCGGTATCGCTGGTTTCTCTTTCGCTACAATCCGCTGCGCGACGAAGGGGGCCAAATTGAGCGGTGGTTCGCCACGGCCACTGACATTGAAGATCGCAAGCAGGCCGAAGAGCGCATCCGAAACGAAACCGTCGCGTTGCGCGAGGAGATCGTGCGCTCCTCGATGTTCGAGGAGATCGTCGGTTCTTCGGATAAGCTTCGCAAAGTATTGGAGCAGGTGGCGAGAGTCGCTCCCACCGATTCCACCGTCCTGATCCAAGGCGAGACCGGCACCGGCAAGGAGTTAATTGCGCGCGCGATTCACAATCGCTCAAAGCGCGCCAATCGGGCTTTCATTCGGGTGAACTGCGCCGCGATTCCGACTTCGCTGATAGCTTCCGAACTTTTTGGACATGAGAAGGGCTCCTTTACTGGAGCGCTGCAGCGGCGCGCCGGCCGCTTCGAATCGGCGGACGGCGG
>Ga0126382_10001236_pt1 | contig 10404 bp, 9 predicted proteins | sample PanSoiMetPlot_30_FD_92548 | JGI IMG/M metagenome (GOLD analysis project Ga0126382, IMG submission 92548) | Tropical forest soil microbial communities from Panama - MetaG Plot_30 | ecosystem: Environmental > Terrestrial > Soil > Tropical forest > Bulk soil | place: Panama | collected 2016-02-17 | reverse complement strand
TTTCGATCAGCTTCCGCGAAGCGCCACCGAGCGCCGGCACCTGGTAGAGCGTGTGCGCGGGATTGTTACGTTCCCCCAGAGCGTAATAGATGTAGTCGCCGTCTTTCGAGAAGGTGATCCCGTAATAGCTCTGTTGGGAGGGCGGAACGATCTCTTTGTCGCTCGTGGTCACCACTTGACGCAGCCAAAGGCTCTGCTGCCCGGCGTCACTCTTGACGTGCGCGACTAATTTTCCATCGGGCGAGAGGGCCGCGTCCGACGCCCTGCCCGAAGTCGTCACCTGCTGGAGCTTGGCGGATTGAATTGAGTGGGCGGCCTTACTCTGCTTCGCGATCAATTTGTAAATGCCGTAACCCATCCCGACCACCGCGCCGATGCACAACATAGCCACTAAAACAGTCGCGCTCTTGTGTCTGTTGATAATGCCGACGATGTACTCCGCGCTCGACACAGACGTCGAAGGAGCGGTTGTCGAAAGGCTGGTCGCTGCAGCAGCCGCGCGTGAAGGATCAGAGTCGCTGGTCGCTTGAGCGCTCGAAGCTGTGCTATGCGACGGAGGGACTGTTGTATCGATGCCTGGTGCCGTTTGTAATTCGCGCCGCACTTCTTTCAACTCAATCGCGACGTCTTTGATTGTCTGATATCTTTCGTCGGGATCTTTCGCCAAACAGCGCCGGACAATCCTTTGCAGATCGTAAGTCACATCTGGATTGAAATTGCTCATCGACGGCGGCTGCTCGCGAATGATTCTGTTGAGCGAATCGATAGCATCCTTTCCTTCGAAGGCTTTGTGACGCGTTATCGCTTCGTACAGAATGCAGCCGAACGAGAAAATGTCCGAGCGATGATCGAGCTCATTGACGCGTCCCTGCGCTTGCTCCGGCGACATGTATCCGGCGGTGCCCAGCACGGTTCCGGGAGCCGAATGGTGTTGGATCAACGCAGTGGCGACTTCGCTGAGCGCTCTGTCGGATGACGGATGTGCCTCAGGTTCGATGAGTTTCGCGAGGCCGAAATCCAGGATCTTCGCGTGGCCGTCATCTGTGACCATGATGTTGTCGGGCTTGAGGTCGCGGTGGACGATCCCGGCGGCGTGAGCCTTTGCCAACCCTTCGGCGACGTGCTGCAAATGCCGCAACAGTTTCTTGAGATCCGTTTGCTCGCGATGAATTTTCTCGCGCAGCGTGACGCCGTCGACGAATTCCATTGCGATGAAATGCGTGCCATCGCTTTCGCCAATCTCGTAAATATGCGCAATGTTCGGGTGATTGAGCGCGGCGGCGGCGGTCGCCTCTTGCTCGAAGCGCCGCATTCGATCCTTACTTGCGGCAAGCTCACTCGAGAGAATCTTCAGCGCAGCTTTGCGATGGAGGCGATTATCTTCGCCGAGATACACCTCGCCCATTCCGCCTTCGCCTATCTTCGAGCGGATTTCGTAGCGGCCCAATTGTGTGCCTGTCGCAATCGTCATTGCTGCCGGAGTCGCTGATTAAAGCCACGTCCCTGATGAACGTCCCGGGGTGAAAGGCGAGCTGCTTTCCGTCGCGAGACGTCGAGAGAGAATACTACTTCGCGCTTGAGATCGGCCAACTGTTTAGGTGCCCCGCCGTGGAGCGACTGGCTCAAGAGGCCGGACGTATCGGCGTAATGACTTAGTAAGCAATGGAACGACCATCGGGAGTCCAGAGGCGGCTAATGAAGCGGGAAGGAATCGAAAGCCTTGACTGCACTACTAACCAAGCTTGAGCATCGGCGGGAAACACCTAAACAACTCTCACTGCAGACGCCGGTGGCGGCAGCAACATAGCCTTTAGTTTACATGGATAAAGCGCTGTCGCTTGGTACGAACTTATCGTGGGAGCCGAAATGCTCATCGACCTGACGTAACGGCGGATTCTTAAGACAAGCCTTGTACGTAAAAATAACCGATCCAGACATCGGGGATAAATTGCTTGGCTACCTCATCGTCTTTCTTTTTCGCATCTTCTTCATACTTCTTCCGAGACTCCAGCGGCCCGGATTTATCCTGACCTTGGGGAACCGTTGAGTCCACAGAACAGAGATTTACTGGCAATCGTGGGAAAGGCAATATCTCACGAACTGTTCTCAACCTCGTTACGCTTTACGACGCATGGCGAAAAGAGACATTACCCGGGCGATGATCAGGGCGCACTAAAGTGGGAATTAGTAACGAGTCAGATCTCAGGGGACCGTGGGTTCCTCATCAGTCTTCCGGACGACGTCCTCGAGGTTCATCAGGCTCCCTTTGACGGGCATCCGCAGTCGTATCTCAACCGACTTCGAATCGGTCTTGAGGGTCTCGAGCGGCGTGACGGTCACCGTCGCTTCGTTTAACGCAGGCTTCTCCTCCGCATTGTTGTTCTGGTGAATCGAATACAAGTAGCCGCCGGTCTCGAACCGGAGGACTACGTATGTAACGAGTGGCCGCGTGTAACGCGAGTATCGAAAACCAGACTGGGTAGCTTCTCGGTTCTTCGGGAATTCAAGTTCAACCTTACCGGGTCGCCCGAACCGATACTGCAGATAACCCTGACTGTCCGTCAGCTGTTTCGAACTGCATAATGAAACGAGCTTGTTCGAGCCTCTGACCATCGCACTGAACATAACTCTTTCACCGTTGCTGCATAGCGAGTCCTTGATGAGACCTGAAGTCTCCGCTTGAACCTGGCGTCCCTCGATCGTCAGGCTTGGCCGATAAGAATTCTCGAAGGACGAGCGGAGGGGTTGTTGATATGTGCTCGCCAGGTTGCCCCTCGCAAGAAAAGTACAGACGAAGAATAAACCTAATCCGAGCATCAACCGAGCACTCTTTTGATTCCTCGTCATTGTGGTGGCAATCATCGGTTTTCCTCCATTGTGCGATCTCACCAGTTCACGCCCGCAGGAGAGCGCTCGGTCTCGGCGGCTGCATCCGATTTCGTAAGGGCGATTCTCTACGGTTTTTTGCTCTACCAGCCGCAGGTATGCTTCATTTACTGGAGCAGTGGTTTGCAAAGTATGGTCTGGACGCTCACGTCTGACGTACTGATGGGCAAGGCGATGCAGCTCGTCATAAACCAGCGGAGTCAATTTCTCGAGCGCGTCTTTGTCGCCGCTCCGCCACTGCTTTAGCAGCTCAGTAACTTCGTGTTGGGAAGGTGTCCCTGCCTCTAAGCCTATCGTTGAAACGAAAAACAAGGAGTAATAAGGTACATCACCGGTTTCAAAATGCGCGTCTTTTAAGTGAACCAACGACCCGATCGCCACTACTGTGGCCCCTGCTTTTCGTATCAATTCGACCATTTGGGTGTTTACCTTGCCCGAATCGTCTCGAGGGAGCGTAACCCCATTGCCGAACCAGACTCCAAGCTCTTTCGATGCTAGCCCTGACGCGCCATCGCAGAAAAGGCGGAATATGATTCCGGAGCGCGGCCATTAAGCCACTCAATCATGGACTCTGCGACGCTTTCCAGATTCTTGTAAAAGAAAGGATTCTTCATAGCCTCGCGATACGCTGGGACGATGTCACGCATCTTTTCCCAAACATACAGCAGCTCAAGTCCGCTCTGGAAGAACAATTCCCGGTTCAGCACGCCAGCCTCAATGAAAGACGCCAGCATCTCCCAATAGCTGGTGACCATCAGGTAGTAGGAATGAGTCTCGGAACCCGGTGGGCAAAGGGCCTGGAACTCATCCATCGTGGTTGCCTTGAAAGACTTGCCGAACCAGCCGCGAGCCGTGCGCAATTTCTCTTCACGCCGCATTTCGTAGAGCTGCAGGATCAGGTTCGCGTCCTCATAGGTAGCTTTCGGTTCCATAGTTAGCCTCCACTCGCAAGCAAGTATATACCTCTAGTTAGCTCACATCGCTCAAGGATTCGTTCCCCAGACCTCGATTTCTTTCAAGGTTGCGCGGTCATCGGCTTGCAAGGCGGCCACGACTGCACGGGCAATGTCGACAGGCTGGATCATCCGCTCCTCGTGCCCCGCTAGACCGGACTGGCGCATCATGTCGGTATTGACCGAGGAAGGATAGATCGTAGTCACACGGACATTGCTCGACCGCGTCTCGTAGAAGAGGGATTGGGCAAAACCGTTCAAGCCGAACTTGGCCGCTGCGTAGGCCGTGCCCCCGACGAAGCCACGAAGAGCGGCGGTCGAGGCAATCATAACGATATGCCCACGCCGGCGCCGGAGCATCCCCGGGAGGAGGAGGCGGGTGAGCCGGAAGACCGCGGTAAGATTCAGCTCGATCGTCTCTTCGAACTCCTTTTCGCTCAGCTCCACTGCGGGGCGGAGTATGGCAATCCCTGCATTATTTATCAGGATATCGACCCGGCTGAATTCACGCTCCGCCGCTTCAGCCAGGGCACGAACATCGCCGGGGCGCAGGAGATCGGCTGGAAAGACAGGGGCGCGCCGCCCCATCCCCTCAATCCTGCCCGCAAGTTCTTTCAGTTCAGACTCCTTCCTGGCAGTGAGCGCCACGTCCGCTCCTGCTTCGCCCAGAGTTAAGGCGATAGCCCGGCCAATCCCGCGACTTGCTCCAGTGACTAGCGCGCACGCGCCGTTCAGTTCCATGGAGTCCCCCTTCCCACGATCTTTCGCATCTGACTGCTTTTGGTACCGCCATCTCCGTGCTGCAGGTCCAGCTGCCTGCGATCAGCAATAGGTCTGATTACAACATGCCAACTCCCTAACCAGCTGCGATACTCCCTAACCAGCTGCGATACTCAGGGTTTGCTCCCCACCGGCTTCGATGAAGGCCCGCCGGGCCTTATCGTGAAGAGCCTTAGCCTGTGCCACCACAGTCTGGAACTCCTCGTTCCCACGCAACGGTTCAAACCATGGATCGATAGTTAGCGCTGGATAACAGCAGAAGCCACGCTCGGTGATCAGGCTTAAAGTATCAAGTGCCCGTCGCATTTCTCTCAGGTACGACATTTGTCGCGAGAGGTGGTAACAGTGTTCGAGGTCAACGAACTTTCTCTGGAGCCGCCTCTCGATCGATTCCAGGCTCTTAGTGCGATTGCCCTCAATGATGTCTGCAAGGATTTCAAGCCCTCCCGCATAGGAAGTTCCCTTCACAACCGGCAAGGATTTCGAGATCACTTCGCTAGCCTCCGGGATATGATTCATCAGCATCAGAGTGCAGGCTTCAATGTATCCGATATCCGCTTTCGGAGCTGACATGACTTGAGAGTAATCACATATCATGAAATAGGTGTACGCAACGCTGGAACCTGCCTGTGGGTCCAAACTAACAGCACGGCTGTGAGCTGCAATCGACGCTCGCAGCAGCCCCGCATAGCGACACGCTTGGACCAAGCCAACGTACAACTCGGCGTCCAGCCGTGAGATCTTCACCCGATGGAGCAGCCTCTGAAGGGCCAGGATTGCCCGGCCACGATCGGCTTCGAACCGAGCGTAAAGATTGTGGGCCAGCGGCAAGTCCGGATTCAGCCGAAAGGCCCGTTGAAACGCCTGGTCGGCTAGTTCCAGGTCCTGGTCAGCGTGTGAGCTCCACTTGGCTTGCCACCAGTAGCAGCGGCCCAGACGCGCCCAGGTTGGTGCGTACTGAGGGTCGAGTTCCACAGACCGCTCGTAGAGAACGCGCGCGTCCGAGATCTGCCGCACGTCCTGCGCAGCTTCGTTCGCGCGCAGATAGAGTTCGTAAGCGATGGCGTTGGCGGGAACATCACGCTCGACCATCTCACGTTCTCTCGACGTAAGCGGCACGGAGAGTGAATCGACAATGCGGTTCACAAGATCGTCGTGTACCTGGAATATGTCCCCCAGGTCTACCTGAGCAGTATGGGACCAGATCAACGTCCCGGATGGTGCTTCGACTAACTGCGCACTCAAGCGAACTTGATCGCCCGCTCTCAGCAACGTGCCCGTCAGCACCGTATTGACAGCCGCTTCGGTAGCGATCACCCGCAGATCCGGATCGGCGTTCGCAAACCGTGATGCAGACAGGCTTGACCGGATCACTAACGAATTCAGTCCCGCAAGGGAACTACTAATGGCATCGGGCAAGCTGAACGCGAGAAATTCCGTCTCTTCGTCTGGTCGGAGCATTCGGAAAGGCAGCACTATCAATCGCCGTTCACCGCCCAGGGTCGCCACACCGGCTCCGATACTTAGGGCGCGCTGATCCCGGACCATGCTCGCGGACGGGATTCGCTGCAGTTCCGCTTGCACCTCAAGGTCGCGTTTGAGCTGTTTGAGATCGATCAGTAGGTCCGATACGGTTTGGTAACGTGCGCTGGCGTCTTTGCGCATAGTCTTACTGACGATGCGCTCCAACTCCCGCGGAACGTCCGGCATTTGATGCTCGAGCATGTCCGGCTCACGATTCAGAATTGCGCTTAACACGTCCAGCATCGTGGGCCCTGCAAACGGCTGCCGCCCAGCCAACATTTCATAGAGCACGCACCCCAGGCTCCAAATGTCCGTGCGCGCATCGACTTCGAGTCCGCGCGCCTGCTCCGGCGACATATAATTGGCCGTACCCATCACTACCCCGGGCTGCGTCTCAAGCTTTTGCCGTGTCGGTGCTAAGCTGTCGCTGCCTGCGGTTGACTCGGTGAGTTTCGCCAGGCCAAAGTCCAGGACTTTCAAGAAGCCATCAGTGCGCAGCATCAGATTCTCCGGCTTGATGTCACGATGGATAATTCCGGCCTGATGCGCTACCGCCAGTGCGCTCGCCACCTGAACTGCTACATCCAACACCTCGCCCACGGTCATGTGCGCGCCCGTCATGTGATCGCGCAGCGTCTCTCCTTCAACGTATTCAGTGGCGATGAAGTGCAGTGAGTCTTCCTGCCCAATCTCATGAATGGTTAGGATGTTGGGATGATTGAGCGCCGAAGCTGAGCGCGCCTCCTGCCGGAACCGCCGCAGGCGGTCCTCATCTTTGGTTACGTCGCCGCGCAACAGTTTGAGCGCGACCTTTCGACCGAGGCTCGTATCGTGGGCCAGGAATACCTCACCCATTCCGCCGCGCCCGATGCGGCTCAGTACTTGGTAATGGCCGATTTGTTTGCCTACGATTCGACCTGCCTGGTCATCGGCGAGCATCTCGGTGACTGCTTCAGCGGCGACTGCTTTAATGGAATCCCCGGCTTGATCGTGAGAAGAGATGAGCGATTCTACTTCGCTGCGGAGAAGCGCATCGTGACCGCAGGCTTGGGCTACAAATGCGGACCGCTCCGCCCGATTGCGCTCAAGTGCGGTTTGAAAAATCTGTTTTACTTGCTGCCACCGCTCTGGTGTCATAATTTAAAGCGGCAATAACGAGTAATTGATCACCCTCCTCTCTAATCAATAAGGAGGTCAGTGACAGGCTTGCGCGAAGGCGTTGCCATAGAGAATGAGGAACCCGGGGAGATTCATTCCTTTGGTTCTGCCTAATTTACTCCTCTGTTCATAATAGAATCAATCAAAAGTGGGGCATTCAGTTGTTGACCCGTAGGGGAAGCTCGATCTCGATTGCTCCGTCAGGTCCTGGATGCTCTTGCTTTGTTACTTGTCTGAATTCCGGGTCGAATCCTTCAAGCTTCGCGTTGTTCTACGTCGCGCTTTGGGTCAGGCATACAACTGGGGACTAGTCGCCGAAACGTCGCCACGCTAGTCGATCCGCCTCGCACCGTAAAGCCAGAGATACGTCATGACCATCGAGGAAACGAAAGAGTTTCAAATAGCGTGCACAGGTAACCGGCTTGAAGCATTATTCACTGTCGTACTCGCGATGGGATTACCGTCAGGGTGAAGCTCTCGGCTTGCGGTGGGAAGATGTTGATTGGGAGTCCGTCGTGTTGCGTGCGTCATTCTCTTCAGCGCATCAATCGTAAGCTAATGCTAAAGGAAGTGAAGACCAAGAGCAGTCGTCGAGACTTGCCTTTAGTGGATGTCGTGGCCAACAGTCTACGAGCCCATCGGAGCCGTCAGCTCGCAAAAGACTTGTAGCGGGAAAGGATTGGCAAGAGACCGGGTTGGTGTTCACGACTATGATTGGGACTCCCCTCGACGCTCGTATAGTTGTTGCTAGAGCGCTACAAGTTGGATGGGTTTAACATCGCGGTTAACGACGGCGTCGCAGCAGGACAAACCATCGAACACGCGCACATTCACGTGATTCCTCGGCGGAACGGCGATGTCGCTGATCCGAGAGGAGGAGCGAGGAATATCATTCCGGAGAGGGCGAGATACGGGAAGCCTAAGCAATGGTGCCAACAGACGATGAACAGGTTCAGTTTCTTCTAAAGACACAGCGCCTGCTGGGCGAGGTCCTGTTCACTGCGACATACAAGGTCGCACCCTTCTGACCGTCTCACCAGGCTACTGGGTACTGAGATTTGGGGTTACTACAGCGAGCAGAGTGAAGCTACTGCTTCTTGAGCCTGGCACTCTCTTTTACGCCCATGAGCTCGTGCATCACTTCGTTATAGTAGGGCTTGTCCTTAAGAGCCGCGTGCGATGCCGGGAAATAAACAAGTGTAATCCTCGCGACCGCTTGTTCGAAGCTGCGCAACACGATTGCACAGCGATAGCCGTCTGGCAGGCGAATATTGTCGATCATAGGTAAATCGCAAAATCCTACACAGAATACCGAATCAACAGCCGTCGCGTCCCGCTGCTCTGGGCTCCTCACCTCCAACAGCACTCGTATTTCTTTCCTCTCGCTATTCACACTAAGCGCGGTCAGCTTAAAGTCTCTCTGCGGAGCAATCAATTCCAATTCTTGCCCACTTTTTGTGGACTGCTCCAGTTTTGGTAGCGAGGTGTCAATTACAACTAGCCCGTCTGGCTTGACCTCACCCTCAAGGGTTACCGGGGTGCTGTTTTCAAAATAGACGTCGGCATCAAGCTTCCCCTCAGCCTCTAGTGAGGTAAGTTGCCTGGCGATCACATCCTTTGCAAGTTGTTCCAATCGACCCTCATACTTTTTCCTTTTCTGCCCCGAACTATCACCTTCTACGACTCGTCTGTAAACGTCCTTGAAGAGAGGGCCGAGATCGATCGACTCGTGAAAATTATAGGCTAGCAGTTCCAGATCCAACACTTCCCTGTCTAATGTCTGGGGATTTGACTCTGCGAAGGTTTTGATCGCTGAGTTAAACATGTCTTTGCGAAGGGAGGTATCCGCTTCCTCTCTTTTGCCCATCAAATCAGCGTAGAATTTGGCTTTGGTGTCTTCAGCCTGACGAGCATTGAGCTGGAATCCAATCAGAGCCACCGCCACCGCGGTAAGCAAACCGCCCACAGGCGACAGAATAATTTGCGCTTTGTCCCATCCGTCCTTAGTTCCGCTTGACACTACTACCTCCTCTTCAAGACATATCGCCCATTCTCATTTACCAGTTCGAAATCGTAACGTGCGGGATCATTGGACGAGACAACAAAGGCAGGATCCGTCCACTGATTGGAATACTTCACTTTCAATTCGCACCTCATTCCTGGCGGAACGTCAGTGCTGTAAGCCCCATAGTCATCAGTTTTGATGGTTATCGAAGGACGACCACTACATGTAATCTGTACCTCCACTCCGCTTCCGACCGAGCGTCCGCCCTCTTTCAAATTTCCGAAGACTTTACCAGCGAAAGCGGGAGATGCAAGAAGGAGGATGAACGTCGCTAAGAGAGCAATGCGGTTCATTATGTTAGCCTCCGCGAAAGGAAATGTATCCAGCCAACCCGACGCAGGGTTCGGTTCTTCATTGTTATCAGGGATGCATTACACCGAGATTCCGAAACGAATGTAGTTTTCACCCAACATTACGAGCAACGCTATCCACGAGCTTGTTTAAAGTCCCAGAGACGCGCTCCACATTGAACGATGACGATGATGTGTAGTGTAGCTACCCGCAATCGTTTCCGGACCTCCAGCATGACAGGTGACGTAACCTGGTCAAGCATCACGACCTGCTACACGAATTTTGATGGTCCATCGTAGTTTAGCCTAGAGAGCCGATCTTACAACTGGCAATTATTACAGGTCCTTATGGTGCGGACGAGGCGATCCTTGTCCCAGCGGAACTGGAACTATTTACAACTACTGCGGAGACGCGACACCTTCGCTCAACCTCCGCTGTGTCCTATGTGTCATCCGTTACGGATCCGAATAGAATTTTAATTACAGAGTGCTCGGTTTGTATGAGTTCCGTAATTGTCGCAAAGAGTTGACTTCAGAGAGGGTCCGGCCCTAGTACTCGAAGAACCGCGCCATTCGTTTTTTCCCGCTTCTTCTCCATCTAGTAACCGCATTTCATCCACGGAACCTCTGTTATCTCATATATCGTAATAATCAGTAATCTCAGATGGTAGGTCTAGTATGAGCCTGCGTTATTGCCAGAATTGCGGCATTGAAATCAAGAGGATTCCAGTGAGCGTTACTGGAAATG
>Ga0126382_10001235_pt1 | contig 10408 bp, 10 predicted proteins | sample PanSoiMetPlot_30_FD_92548 | JGI IMG/M metagenome (GOLD analysis project Ga0126382, IMG submission 92548) | Tropical forest soil microbial communities from Panama - MetaG Plot_30 | ecosystem: Environmental > Terrestrial > Soil > Tropical forest > Bulk soil | place: Panama | collected 2016-02-17 | reverse complement strand
GGAGACCTTCCGGCGCGCCGAGCGCGAGGCGCTCGACGACGTGCTGCGCCGGCACAAAGGCTTCGTGATCGCGACCTCGGGCAGCATCGTCACCGAGCCGGGCACGCTCGAGCTGCTGCTGGCCTCCTGCTTCACTGTATGGGTGCGGGCCGAGCCGGAAGAACACATGAAGCGCGTGATGGCGCAGGGCGACATGCGCCCGATGGCGAACAGCACGCGTGCCATGGAAGACTTGATATCGATTCTTCGCAGCCGCGAGCCGCTATACGCCAAGGCGGCTTTCCACCAGCGGCAAGGCACCGGAGCAAAATCTGGCGGAATTGTTGCGTCTCATCGAAGTTCCCGGTAATCGCATCACCCTCCGGTCGGCGTGACAACCACAATAAAGAGTAAAAAGCCGGCCGCTGCCGGGATAAAGGCGGGATAAAAGAATGAGCGAGTCGATAAAGACCGATGTTCTGATCATCGGCGCGGGCCCGGTCGGCCTGTTCGCGGTGTTCGAGCTTGGCTTGCTCGATATCAAGGCACACCTCGTCGACATCCTGGACAAGGTTGGCGGCCAGTGCGCAGAGCTTTATCCGGAAAAGCCCATCTACGACATCCCCGGCATTTCGGTTGTCACCGGCCAGGGCATCACCGACGCGCTCATGCATCAGATCAAGCCGTTCCACCCCACCTTTCATCTTGGCGAGATGGTGACCACGTTGGAGAAGATCGGCGATCCGTTGTTCCGTTTGCGCACCGATTCCGGCAAGACCTTCGAGGTCAAATGCGTGGTTGTTGCAGCCGGCGGGGGCTCGTTCCAACCGAAACGCCCGCCGATTAAGGGCATCGAGCCTTACGAGGAGAAGTCGGTCTTCTACGCGGTGCGCAAGATGGATGCATTCCGCGGCAAGCGGCTGCTCATCGTCGGTGGAGGCGACTCTGCGCTCGACTGGACGCTAAATTTGCAGCCGATCGCGCAGCGGCTAACGCTGGTGCACCGGCGTGATGAGTTCCGCGGCGCGCCCGACAGCGTCAACAAGATGCGCGCCCTAGTCGCGGCCGGCAACATGGATCTGAAGATCGGCCAAGTCTCCGCGCTGGAAGGCGCCGACGGCAAGCTGATTGCCTGCTCGATCAAGGGGAATGACGGTACGGTGTCACGCATCGAAGTCGATGCCATGCTTCCCTTCTTCGGTCTCACCATGAAGCTTGGCCCGGTTGCGAACTGGGGCCTGAATATGGAAGACGAGCTAATCCCAGTCGACACCGGCACGTTCGAGACCAGCATTCCCGGCCTTTTCGCGATCGGCGACATCAATACCTATCCGGGCAAGCTCAAGCTCATCCTCTCGGGCTTCCACGAGGCCGCGCTAATGTCGCAGAAGGCGCACCGCTACGTCTATCCGGAGAAGAAGCTCGTGTTCCAATACACGACTTCGTCCACCAGCCTACAGAAGAAACTGGGCGTGGCGTGATTCCGATTCATTACATTGTGCCGTCATTCTGGGACACGCCGAAGGCGCGAACCCGGAATCCGTTGTGTCTGAATTCCGGATTCGCTCGAAATCGTTCGTGACCTGGAGTGACGGATGCAAACAATTCCGCTCATTCCCAACCAAGCAGGAAGACAGCCAGTAGCCAATGCCCAAGATCACCTACATCGAACACGACGGCTCCGAGCACACAGTCGAAGCCGAGCTCGGCTCGACGGTGATGGAAACCGCCCTGCGCAATGACATCGCCAGCATCGTTGCCGAATGCGGCGGCTCATGCACCTGCGCCACCTGCCTGGTGCATGTCGATGAAAAATGGTTTCCGGTCGTCGGCCTGCCCTCTGAGGAAGAAGAAGAGCAGCTCGACGCCGCCTTCGAGGTGAAGCCGACCTCGCGCCTCTCCTGCCAGATCAAGGTGACTGAAGCGCTCGATGGATTGATCGTCCACACACCAGCCTATCAGGGGCGGTGAGGAGCGGGCCTTGCGTTATTCAGCTAAAGCCGAATCGTAGTCGGCTAAACCGGCTTAGACACAAATACGCACCGGTTCCAGTACGCTGCGAGTTCCTCTCTCCTAAGACCGTCCTTTCACACGGGAAAGGTTGTATGTTCAACCGCGCCCACCATGAAATCAATGTAACCGCGACCGACGTCCACTTTACTTTATCCCAGAACTGGGGTCGCACATCGTGGACGTGGGACGGGTTTGCTCCCAAAGATGTCTCGCGATCTCCAGTGCATTGATCTGCAGGTTCTCCCACCAAGCAACCTCATTGCCGTTCTGATGCAATTGTCGATGGTGGCCTCTGCAGAGGGGGACAGTGAATTCATCACTAACCTTGAGACTGAGTGCCCGCGGTTGCGCAAAGCGCAGATGATGGGGATCTGATGGTTGCCGCCCGCAGACCAGACATGGTTGTGAGGCCACAAATTTCAGATGAGCCTTGTCGCGTAGGCGCTTGGGTTCGGCGATATTGAGTTGGCTCTTGTCGATTTTGGGAGGACTAAAGGCCGGCCCTGGAGGCGCTAAGGGCGGCGCTGTTGCTTTGTCTTCCTTTGTTTTTGCCTGATCCTGCTGAAGTAGTTCAGTCATCGAGCCCTGGTGTCGCCGCCCGTAGTAATGCGACGGCCGCGGGATAGGTGTTATATCGTCCGGGTGCGAACCAAAACGCGGTTGAATTGGTGGACTTGCGGTCGCCGGCTGAAGCGTTGGCAGGTTTTGTAAGGTTTGGCCCTTGTCCTTGCGATAAAGCTCAAGTCCAAACGGCTTGCCAAACGTCGCCAGCGCTCGTTTGGTGGCATCGGTTTCTGCCGCCTTAAGAGCAATGTCGTGGACTTCGCCCGGCAAGGGTCCTCGGCCTTCGCCCGACCCATGGCCTTCACGGACAATGGTTAGCCCATCGGCATGCACGGTAATGCGCACCTTGGCGATATAGACAGCAAGGAATAACCCGCGGTTTTCCCGTGCCAGGACGCAACGGGAGTCCACGGTCTCTCGGCTCCAGGCATCGAAGCCAAAGATCCGGTTGGCCTCCGAGATCGCGTACCAGCCTTCGATATAGGAGAGTTCGCGGCCATTGGTCTCGCGGGTGCGGATCTTCCGGCTGTTGAGGCGACGCCGCAACGCCTGCACCTGTTTTGCTGAGAAGCCCATTAGCGTGTCCTCACACTCAAAACCGGTTCTGGGTTGGAGAGGGTGACGCCTTTGATGTCAGCCCCCTCTTTGAGCTCGCTCAGCAATTCCTGCCGGTTGAGCCGCGGCGCCACGGGTTGCCAATAGATGCTGGGCACCGCTGTCTCATCGAGGACCAACAGCGACGGCATGCCTGGGCGGATCGAGACGGTGAAGTCCGGCGCGATGATCTTTTTGATATCGAGATCGACCATCACGTCTTTGGCAATCTGCCGGCGCTTGGCGGCACAATCCTCCAGGCGCTGAAGCCGGTCCTGCATTTCAGCGATCCGGCCCTTGAGGCCCGTTGCGAGGGCTTCGTCGGCAAGCGCCGCGCGGATGATAGCGGCGACAATTTCGTGCAACTCGGTCAGACCTTCGACCGTGTCGGCAAGAGTTTGCTCATCGATTTGAGGGGCTTCTGCCCGGATCCGGTCTCGGATCGCGCGGTAGGCGAAAGCTGCAAATTCGAGTGTCATGGTGATACTCCACTATTGTCGAAAAACAGTGTAAATATTTATAAACGACAGATATGTAGGCACTCCTCAACCGTCAAGGGAGAAAAATGCGATCGAATTTCGTCATATTACGCTAAAAACACCGGAATCGTGGTATTAGCCCCGCATGATCACGCCAGAGCAGTGCCGTGCCGGCCGAGGACTACTCGACTGGACTCAACAGAAGCTCGCTGACCAAGCGCAGGTTGGTGTGGTCACGATTCGGCACCTCGAGGCAGGTGGCAACGCCCCGAGGCGTGCGACCCTTGAGGTTATTCAACGTGCCTTTGAACTGGCGGGCGTAGAGCTAATCAATGAGAACGGCGGCACGGGGGTGGTGCTTCGGAAGCGCTAAGCACCCAAAACCGCAGACGGTTTGCCAGCTGGTCGGCAAAGAAAAGGCTGCTGCGATGCGTCGTACCTCTGTCCGTTGAACGGCGAACAATAAATCTGATTCGAGATTTCAATTAGCACGTTTCCCACCTCAGCTCGCTGCATCCTATCGACGGTTGTGCCTCCCCGCAGCTATCCCCGCCCCGCGCCTTATTTTGATTCGGCCAACCCAAGGATTTTCAAAAGCTCATATTTGTATGCTGGAAAGGTTTAAACGGAGAGGCCTCCGGCATGTCACCGGAGACCTCGCAAACCTGCTTAGAAAATTAAATCAGCCAGCTTAATGGTTCGATTAGCCTGGACAGACCGACAGGCCGCTGCAAGCTCCGAGGGTGAAATTCGCATTCTCTCTCGCCGCACCCGCCGCAATTTCAAGCGCCTCGTCGGGAATCACATCGATGAGGAGGTCTTCTTCGTTGCGGTCGAGTCCGAGGGCTTTGTTCGTCATGGCGTTCGTCCTTCTGTTGCTGAGGTTCTGCTCGTTTAGGTGCGCGGGCCCATGTCAGGTCCTTAAGCCTGCCAGATCCACTTCAAAGCTTCTGTCCGGGCTGCGGTCTTGCCGAACTGTATGTGATAATCCCACGGGATCATCGGCTCATTCGAGCCCTGGGACAGGCGGCGCAACTCAGCGAACCGTCCCTCGATAGCGACCCGGCTAGTCCAGTTTATGAAAGTGAAGGACATGGGTGCCTCCAGTCATCGAATTTCATGCAGGCAATATAGGGTTGCCGCCGGCTCCCCACTGTGATGGGGGTCACAGAGCTGACGATTTCGGAAAGGTCTAAATCCGCCGCCAAACGGCGTTATTCCATCGCGATTCGCGCGCCCCTTTCTCCATTTAAGAGGCGCTTCAGGTGGAAGGCTGCCAGGCGATCCCCAGGCTGCTTGCCGATGTGAGCTGCGAAGGCGGCTACTGCACCCACATCCCCCGCTTCCAGCAAGGCGAAGGCGTCGAGATAGCTTTTCGTGGCGGGATCCTCATATTGCTTGGCCTGAAGGGGCTCGAAGGCGCGTATCACCTCGCCTCTCCCTCTCAACACAAGATCGCCGATTGGCCGCCCGCGGAAATGCTTCACCCCTTCTGCGAGCGCCGAGCTGACACAAATGCGAGTGCCGAGTTGCTTGTTGGCGGTTTCGAGGCGCGATGCAACATTAATGGTATCGCCATAAGCGGTGTAATCGAAAAATCTGCCGCCCCCGAAATTTCCAACGATTGCTGGGCCAGCATGGACCCCGATACGGGTAATCCCGAATGCGATGCCTTTTTTTTGCCAGCGTTCGCAGAAGGTCTGCGCGAATTCGTCCAGAGACAGTGCGCAGGCGACGGCGCGCGTGGCGTGGTCAGGCTGCTCGCCTGGAGCACCGAATAGAATATGCAAGGCATCCCCGACAATCTTGGCAACGGTACCGTCATTGGCAAATACGATATCGGTCATGCCTGCGAGATACTCGTTCAGAAGCGGTCCAAGCACGCTGGGCTCCAGTGTCTCCACAAGCGCCGTAAAACTTGAAATGTCAGTGAAAAGTGTCGCGATCTCCCGGCGTTGGCCCTCGAGATCGACGGCCTCGGTGTCGTCGGCAAGACGCTGAGCAAGGTTCGGCGAAAAATATCGCGACAAAGAGGCATAAGCCCGCTCCGCCGCCGCTTGCCGTTGACGGGCCTCACGCAGAAATTCGATGTGGCGGATGGTCTTAGCAATCGTGGTTTCCAGATCGAGAAAATCGATCGGCTTGGTTACGAAATCAAAGGCGCCTCGATTCATCGCAGTGCGAATATTGGTCATGTCGCCATAGGCGGAAACGATCACCGTCATTATGTTTTCTTCGTTCTCCTGCAGTTTCTGCAGGAGCGACAGTCCGTCCATCCTCGGCATGTTGATGTCGGTGACTACGAGATCGATGTTACCATTCGCCTCGAGTGCCGCTAAAGCCTCCACGCCATCGTGGGCAAACGTAAAGCTGACAGCTTCGTCCCGGATTTGATGCCGAAACTTCTGCAGAACGAGAGCCTCGAGGTCGGGCTCGTCATCTACGACCAGGATCCGAGTGGTCATGCGGCCTTTTCGACGCGCGTGTCGATCTCACTGCGAAGCATCACAAAATCGATCGGCTTAGTGAAGAGAGCTTCGGCGCCGTTTTCTAGTGCCTTTCGCTTGGTATCCGCATCGCCGTAGGCGGTTATCATGATTACCGGAACGTCGGGCCGAACGGCCTTGGCCATAGGTAGAAGCTCGAGGCCGCTCATGCCCGGCATGTTGATGTCGGACAGGATGAGGATAAGCGAGACGTCTTTCGCATCGCTGATGCTTTGAAGCGCTGCCGGAGCAGACCGAACAAATTCCATTGTAAACCGTCCGCCGCGAAGATCCCGCCGGAATTGCTGCCGAAACAGCATTTCAACGTCCGGCTCATCATCGACAACAAGAATAAGAAGGTTCACGCCGATCCTCCTGTCCTGGAAAGCGTTGCGCCCTTGCGCGGAAGAACGATCCGAAACTCAGTGTATGCGCCGGGCTTGGTGTCGACATCGATAGACCCGCCATGTTGCTTGACGATGATGTCATGGCTGATCGAAAGACCAAGCCCCGTCCCTTCGCCTGCAGGCTTGGTCGTGAAGAATGGATTGAACATCCGTTCTTTCACCTCAGGCGGAATTCCGTTGCCATTGTCTCGAATCCGGATTTCGACGCTGTCGCCGAGATCTTTCGTCGTTGCCGCCAGCGTCGGCTCATAGCCATCGGCCCCATCCAGCGCCTTGCGCCTTGTTGCAGCATAAAAGCCATTCGAAATGAGGTTGAGGAGGACGCGCGTAATCTCCTGTGGATAGAGATCGGCCTCGCCGGCAGCCGGATCAAACAATCGTTGCAGGGTAATGTTGAACCCCTGTTTCTCGGCCCGGGCACCGTGATAGGCGAGATTGAGACTTTCCTCGACGACGGCATTGATATCAACTGGCCTGTGTTCGCCAGAGCCCTGGCGCGAGTGGAGAAGCATGTTCTTGACGATGGAATCGGCGCGCTTGCCGTGCTGCACGACCTTCTCGAGGTTACCACGCAACATGTCCATGAGCTCGGGCAGCTGATCACCGGTTTTTCCTTCGAATTTTGCCCCTTCCAGAGCCTCCCCGATTTCATCGATGAGCTCGGCGGACATAGCCGAGAAATTGTTGACGAAATTGAGCGGGTTCTTGATCTCGTGCGCGATGCCGGCCGTGAGTTGCCCCAGCGAGGCAAGCTTTTCCGTCTGCACCAGACGATCCTGGGCAGTCCGCAGATCCTCCAGCGATTTTGCCAGCTCGCGGGTGCGCGCCTGCACTTCGTCAAACAACCGGGCATTCTCGATCGCAATCACGGCCTGGTCAGCGAAGGTGCTAACAATCTCGATCTGCTTGTCAGTGAATGGCTGAGGTACTGATTTTGTCATTGCCATCACGCCGATACAGTTTCCTTCGCGAAGCAACGGCACTCCGAGCATCGCGCGAAACCCGGCGAGCTTTCGACCCTCATGCCAGGTATATTCCGGATCAGCGAGGACGTCGGGAATGTGGACCGGTACGACCTCCAATGCTGTCCGAGCGACCAACGTGCCTCGGCCGGGTGGGATCGGATGTTGTTTCACGTACTCCTGATAGTCAGGCGAGAAGCCATTGTGCGCGGCCAGCCGATAAACTTCGTCATCACGCAGAAAGATTTGCACATTTTCCGATTGGCATAGCCTTCCCGTTGACTCGACCAGAGTGTCGAGCACGGCCTGGACGTCGAACGCCGAGCGGCTGATGACCTTGAGCACATCTGCAGTGGCGGTCTGCTGGTCCAGCGATCGGCGCAGCTCGTCGAGCAACCGCGTGTTTTCGATGGCGATGACCGCCTGGTCGGCAAAGGTCGTTACCAAGTCGATCTGTTTCCCAGTGTATGGCTGCGGCTCAGTTCTCGCGACGAAAATAACTCCTACGACATCGCCTTTGCGCAAGAGCGGAACGCCCAATGTGGCCCGGTAGCCTCCGATCTTCTGAGCTTCACTCCAGGTGTACTCCTTGTCAGCGAGCACGTCGCTCACGTGGATCACCTTAGCCTCGAGCGCCGCGCGTCCCGTGATGCTGCCGCGATCTACCCCGACCGGGTGTTTTATGAAATAATCCCTGATGCGCGCGTGTGTCTCGGTCGCATGGCCGTAGCCCGCGACCCAGCTAAAAAATTCGCCTTTGCGCTCGAACAGCCATGCATGATCGGCTTCGCAAAGCCGCGTTGCTGACTCGACCAGCGTCGCGAGCACCGTCTGCAAATCGAACGTCGAACGGCTGATAACCTTGAGCACATCGGCGGTGGCGGTCTGCTGCTGCAGGGCCTCGGAAAGATCGTCGGTGCGCTGGCGCAGCTCGCTGAGGAGGCGGGCGTTTTCAATGGCGATCACTGCCTGCTTGGCGAAATTGCTCACGAGCTCGATCTGACGCTCGGGAAAGTATCCGGTTTGAGGTCGCGCAATGGCAATCGCCCCAACGGGACGCCCGGCCTTTAGCATTGGCACAGCCAAAATGCTTCGGAAGTTTACTATCCGTGCCGTTTCGTGGTGTCCGTATTCAGGATCAGCCTGAATGTCCGGAATTTGTTCAACGACTCCATTGAGAACAGCACGGGCCGCAGCACTCATCCGTCCGGGCCGGATAGGATATACGCGTTTCAGAGCCTCGATTGCTTCGCCTTCGTAGCCATATGTGGCTGCAAAATGGATAAGCTCCCCGTCGAAACGAAATACGTGGCAGAATTGGGAATCGCAGAGGCGGGCAACGCTTCTGGCAATGATTTCAAACACAGGTTGGGCATCGGCCACCGAGCTTGAGATGACGCTTAATACTTCCGATGTCGCGGTCTGCTGCTCGAGCGATTCGGAAAGATCGTCGGTGCGCTGACGCAGCTCATTGAGCAGGCGCGTATTCTCGATGGCGATGACTGCCTGGGCGGCAAAATTGCTGACCAGCTCAGTCTGCTTGTCGGTGAACGGTCGAATTTCCTTTCGATAGATAGTAATGGCCCCAATGACCTCGTCTGCCTTGAACATCGGGACCGACACGATCGTGCGAACGCCGGCGACCTCGACAGCGGCCACAGGCAATGGTTCGCGATCGAGATAGGCGCGGCTTTCCCGTAGGTCGGGCACATGAAACGGCTTGCGCGTCTGCACGACACGCGTCAACGCCCCCTCGGGGCCAGGACGGACAACGATTGTTCTCATTTGTTCGACGTATTCGGGGGGCAGCGCACCGTAGACAGCGGCGTTCCGAAAAACGTCGCCATCTCGGAGCCACATGGCACCGTAACTCGCTCCACAGAGCCGCGTTGCATTCGCAAGCATGGTGTCGAATACCTGCTGCAATTCCCCAGACGAGCTTGCGATAACCTTCAGCACATCAGCCGTCGCAGTCTGTTGCTCCAGCGACTCTGAAAGGTCATCCGTGCGCTGGTGGAGCTCGTTGAGCAGCCGAGCATTCTCTATTGCGATGACGGCCTGCGCGGCGAAGTTCTTGACCAGATCAATCTGTCTGTCGGTAAAAGCGCGGACTTCCCGGCGATAGATGGCTATCACGCCAATCAGCTGCTTTTCCTTCAGCATCGGCGCGATCAGAAGAGTGCGCGCGCCGGCAATCTTGGCGATCGGCTCATCGGGATTCTTCGAATTGATATCGGCAATGTGGGCGACCTGCTTCGTTTTGGCGACGCGATAGAGGAATCGTGCGAAGCGACGGGGCGCAACGGGGTCGCGCTGTTGTTCGGCAGCCCAGGCCTTCGGTGCGTTATGAAGGGCGACGTGTCGAAAAGCTTTGTTTTCGTAAAGCAGCAAATTGCCAAAGCTGGCTTCGCAAAGTCGCACGGCATTTTCCAGTATCGATTTAAATACCGCTTTCAATTCACCGGACGACGAACTGATGACCTGAAGCACCTTCGAGGTTGCGACCTGCTGCTCCTGCAATTCGCGCACCTCGCGCGTGCGCAAGTCGAGCTGCTCCCGGAGGGCCGGGTCGCCAGCGACGTTGCCAGCTCTTGGCTGCCGACGACGTTCTGTCGCCGCAGGCCTGTCGAGCCGCGTCCTGGTGCGTTTGCCCTCCACGCCGCCACGTCGTTTCACTGCTGCCCCCGGGCGAAAAAAAACGGACTGAATATTCAGCCTATTGCAGCATGGTTTGGGGGAGTTGGGAACTGGGCCAGGCACGCTCGGCAGGAGGCCGATTTGGACGGAATGGTCATTTCCACTAAACTGCGTGGGCGCCTACATGGCCGACAGGCCCTATTTTCTCTAAAAGATTGAGTAATGTCAGATTGCCGACCGCGACCGATTGCCGTGTCGGCTCATAATTGTGACCTTGTCCCTGCGTC
>Ga0126382_10001234_pt1 | contig 10410 bp, 10 predicted proteins | sample PanSoiMetPlot_30_FD_92548 | JGI IMG/M metagenome (GOLD analysis project Ga0126382, IMG submission 92548) | Tropical forest soil microbial communities from Panama - MetaG Plot_30 | ecosystem: Environmental > Terrestrial > Soil > Tropical forest > Bulk soil | place: Panama | collected 2016-02-17 | reverse complement strand
GGCCGCGCGCATGATGTCGTGCGTGCTGGTCGAGTGGTAGCCATGTGACTGGAAGGCCTCGGCGGCCGCATCCAGAATCCGCGCTCGCATGGCCGCGGGATCATTGGAACGCGTGCGCCCAGGCGCCGGCGTCTTTCCCATTGTCTGGTTCCCTTGCTTCGTCAACGATAGCACATTGACAAAACCGGACAACCGGTCTGTAATACAGGTCACCCGGTCTGTTTCACAAAGCAGGGGAGCAGGTATGAGGAGCTATCGTCATGCAGAGCCATCAATCGAATGACGGCAATGGCACAAGCCGCGCGACGTGCAGCCCGATTGTCGATCTCCGGCAGTACACGCTCTATCCCGGGACCCGCGACGGATTCGTCGAACTGTTCGACCGGGAATTCGTAGAAACGCAGGAAGCCGTGGGTATGCGGGTCATCGGGCAGTTCCGCGACCTCGGTGATCCGAACCGCTTCGTCTGGTTGCGCGGCTTTCCCGACATGCCGTCGCGGCAAAAGGCGCTCACCGAATTCTACCTGCACGGCGCTGCCTGGCGAACCCATTCCGAAGTCGCTCGATCGAAGATGATCGACAGCACCGATGCGCTGCTGCTCCGCCCGGCCCGACCGGACTCCGGTTTCTCACTCGAACCGCCCGACTGCCGTCCCGCGCTCGATTCGGCCGTCCCGCAGGGAATCATCGTCGCCACCATCTATTCCCTGCCGGCTCCGCCAGACACGGATGTCCTCGACTTCTTCGAAGGAACGGTCGGCCTGCTACTTCGAGGCGCCGGGGCCATCATCCTGGCGTCGTTCGTCACCGAGCACAGCCGAAACAACTTTCCTCGTCTCGAGCTGCGCGAAGGCGAAAACGTCTTCATCCTATTCGCTGGGTTCAAGGATCTGGCCGCATATCACGCGCACATGGCTGCGCTCGGACGGAACCCGCATTGGCGGGGCGAGGTTGCGCCAATGCTGATGCGGCGCATCCACGGACGCCCACACGTTCTTCGCCTCGCGCCAACATCGCGTTCACAATTGCGCGCGTGACCAGCCGATCGGAGACAACTGCCATGTCATCGAGTGAGGCACAGAAGAAGCAAACCAGTCAGCGTGACGACAGCAGCGATCGGGCCGACTACTGCCGACGGATGAGAATCTTCTCCGGCCCTTTGAGCATGTTCGGAGCCAAGGTTGAGATCGCGGCGCGCGAGAAAGGAATCGTGTTCGAATTAATCATGGTGCCGTTTGACATGAAACGGCGCTATGAGCCGAAGCATCCGGAGGTGTTGAGGATCAATCCCAAGCGACAGGTTCCTGTCGTGATCGATGACGCAGTCGAGATTTTCGACTCGACGCAGATCTTCGAGTACCTCGAACACAGCCGGCCGGAGCCCGCGCTGTGGCCCCTGGATCCTGCTGCGCGAGCGCACGCGCGGTTGCTCGAGCACAAGTCGGACGAGGTCTACTTCCCCCACATCATCCGATTGATGGAGCTCTGGGCAACGCCCGAGCACCCCACCGCTGTCAGCACAAGGGAGCGCGCATCCCATTACTATCGTGAAATTGAGCAAGTCCTGGCCGAGCGAGAGTACCTCGCTGGTTCGTATTCATATGCGGACATTGCATTCTACATGGCGCAGCTCTTCGGTGCCCGGATGGGCGCGGAGATAACCAGCGAAACCCCAGGACTTCTGCAATGGCGCGAGAGGATTACGGCGCGTCCCGCGGTCAAGGCCGTCGTCGGGCCAATGGTCGACTACATCCTCTCGCAGCACCTGACGCTTCCTCGCTTCCTTTCGCATTTGGCGACGGCGAATCCGGCCACGTCGGCACGCTCTGACGTGGGCAGCCGAGCGGGCCGCCAGGTTGACGTGCGAAGCTCCTAGACCATATTCAGGGTGGCAGCCGGGCGCCGTGCCGCTGAAATCGAAGGTGCGCGCTCGCCGACACCACTCTGTCGATCGAACTGTCAGCCGACCATCCAATCCGGGGCTTGGAACGGAGCGCGCATCAAGTGGAGCAGTTCACAATTCAAACTCTTTTGAGCACGCCGGGGATCACGGTCACGGACGTCGTGTGCTCGGGCGCATGCCGCCACAAGTCCGACGAGGAATGCGCGACAGGAACCCATCTGGTGTTCCCATATCGAGGCGTATATGTGCGCCATATCGGCCGCGACGATGCTGTCGCCGAGGCCAATCAGGTTTTGGTTTTCAACGCGTGGGAGGGTTATCGCGTCAGCCACCCATTAGGAGGCGGTGATGCCTGCTTGGACCTGGCCATCGACGATGCTGTCTTGCGCGAGCTGGCACCCAGAGAATACGTGCGCGAGGGCGAGCGCCCGATATTTGTCCGACAGCGCATGCGTATCGATCCACGGGCGCAAGTGCTCGTCGCCCTGTTGCGTCATAGCCTTCATAAGGGCATTGCGGAACCCCTGGAAGCCGAAAGCCTGGCCTTGGTCCTTGCCCAGCGCGCCCTGGGGCCGCGCACATCGCATGTTGCCGGCGCCAGTTTCGGCCAGCAGCGCCTGGTCGATCGCGCAAAATTGGCACTTGCAGGCGATCTCGCGCGACGCTGGACGCTGCACGAGATCGCCGCGGAGGTTGGTGGATCTCCGGTCTATCTCACGCAGGTCTTCCAACGGGTCGAAGGCGTGCCGCTGTATCGCTACCAGCTGCGGCTGCGACTCGCCAGAGCGCTCGATCTGATTGATCAGTACGATGATTTGTCGGCCCTGGGTTTGGATCTCGGGTTCTCCAGTCACAGTCATTTCAGTGCCGCCTTCCGCCAGACCTACGGGCGTTCGCCGACCGCTTTCCGGCAATCCGCGCTGAAGCGCTAAATCGACACACGACTCTCACGCAAAAAACCGGTTGGCGTAGCTCAATTCATCGCCCTCGCGCGTCAGAATCCAGTCCGCGATCGCGTTGTGGCCGGGAAAGCGCACGTCCGGCTGCTCGGTAAGGAACGCCAAGAGCTTGTCGAACATCGCCGTCATCAGCGGGCGGCCGCCGAAATGGCTGTGGAACGCCACGTGGAGCAGGCCCATCGGCTCGTGCTCCATGAGGTAATCGAACGTGTCCTTATGGACGTCGAAATAGGTCTGCGGGGTACCGCGCAGCACGCGGTTGTCGACAAAGTCACTCCAGGGAAAGGCGACGATGTTGCCGCTCGCGGTCTTCTCCTTGCGCGGCAGGCTGATGTCGAGCGCGTCGCCGTACCAGGAGAGGCCCTCCTGCAGCAGCAAATCGAACGTGTGCTCGGTCCAGCTGTAGGCCGGCGTGGCCCAGCCCCGGGCGTGGATGCCGGAGGCCTGCGCGAGCGCGTCCACGGTCTTGCGGATCGCGGCGCGCTCCTCGTCGGGCGTCATGTAGCAGAACAGGCCGTCCTGGGTGTAGCCGTGGCCGGCGATGTCGTGGCCGGCCTTCGCCGCCGCCCTGATCACATCGGGATAGAGCTCACCGGCGCGACCGCTGCAGAAGATCGTGGCGGGGACGCCATGGCGGTCGAGGGTGCGCAGGATGCGCCAGAGGCCCTCGTTGCCGCCGTATTGCGCCCACTGGATGGCGCCGCGGTCGGTGGTGCCGGGCTTCAAGGGGGTGGTGCGCGGAAAGTAGCTCGGGCCTTTGCCGTCCGACCAGCACTCGAACAGGATGCTGACCAGCACGGCGATGCGTTTTCCGCCCGGCCAAGCGGCGTTTTGGTCGTTCATTGCAGGATGTCCATTCTATGCGAGGCCTTTGGGCTGGGTAACACGGGCCGGACCGCCTGGACATCATGCGACAGCATGGCTGTCCGGCAAAACACTTGAATCCCGCGGTATAACGTGGGCATGAAAGGACTAAATCCGATCAATCCCGGGAGCTCTCCCATGTCGCAGACCGCCGAGAAGCGCGAGCACCGCCCCGCGACGCAACTCAAGGACGCCGCCTTCAACTGGGAAGACCCGCTCGATCTCGAGGGCGAGCTTACGGAAGACGAGCGCATGGTGCGCGACACCGCGCGCGGCTATGCGCAGGACAAGCTGTTCCCGCGCGTGCTCATGGACTACCGCGAGGAGCGCGTCGACCGCGGCATCTTTTCCGAGATGGGCGCGCTCGGCCTGCTCGGCCCGACCATTCCGGAGGAGTACGGCGGCGCCGGCCTCGGCTACGTCGCCTATGGGCTGATCACGCGCGAGATCGAGCGCGTCGATTCCGGCTACCGCTCCGCCTTGTCGGTGCAGTCCTCGCTGGTGATGCATCCGATCAATGCCTATGGCAGCGAGGCGCAGCGCAAGAAGTATCTGCCCAAGCTCGCGTCGGGCGAGATGATCGGCTGCTTCGGCCTGACCGAGCCCGACCACGGCTCCGATCCCGGCTCGATGGTGACGAGGGCGGAGAAGGCGCCGGGCGGCTTCAAGCTCAACGGCACCAAGATGTGGATCAGCAATTCGCCGGTGGCCGACATCGCGGTGGTGTGGGCGAAGCTCGACGGCGTCATCCGCGGCTTCCTGGTCGAGCGCGGCACCAAAGGCTTCTCCACGCCCAAGATCGAAGGCAAGCTGTCGCTGCGCGCCTCCATCACCGGCGAAGTCGTGCTCGAGGACGCCTTCGTGCCGGAAGACAACATCCTGCCGAACGTGAAAGGGCTGGCCGGCCCGTTCGGCTGCCTCAACGTGGCGCGCGCCGGGATTTCGTGGGGTGCAATCGGCGCCGCCGAGTTCTGCTGGCACCGGGCGCGGCAATACGTGCTCGACCGCAAGCAGTTCGGCCGCCCGCTCGCCGCCAACCAGCTGGTACAGAAGAAGCTCGCCGACATGCAGACCGAGATCACGCTCGGCCTGCACGCGGCCTACCGCCTCGGCCGGCTCATGGACGAGGGCAGGGCGGCGCCGCCCGCGGTGTCGCTCTTGAAGCGCAACAACTGCGGCAAGGCGCTCGAGGTCGCCCGCCTGGCGCGCGACATGCACGGCGGCAACGGCATCGCCGACGAATTCCACGTGATGCGCGTGCTATGCAATCTCGAGACCGTCAACACCTACGAGGGCACGCACGACATCCACGCGCTGATCCTCGGCCGCGCGCAGACCGGCATCCAGGCGTTCATGTAGCGGTCTTCGCGAGCTCCGCGAGGCGCTTGACCATCGCGTTTTCCGGATCGGCGAGCGGCTCGATCACGGTGAAGTGGTTCATGCCGTCGATGGCCTCGTAGCGGGTCGCGACCCCGGCCTTGCCCCAGGTCTCGGCGACGACGCGGCTCTGGCGCAGGAACTCGCTCGATTCGAGCGCGCCCACCACCGCATCGAACACGCGATCCTTCGGCGCCGGCCAGAACAGCGGCGAGACGCTGCGGGCGGTGGCCTCGTCGTCGAGGCGCAAATCGCCGGCCATCGAGGTCTGAACCAGCGGCGCCAGATCGAACAGCCCCGAAATCGAATAGGCCGCCGGCACCAGATCGGCCGGCGTCTTCGGATAGAGCGCGTGCCACTCGGTCGCCGCCATGGCGCCGGCAAGGTGTCCGCCGGCGGAGTGGCCGTAGACCATCATGCGGCGGCCGGTGCGCAGCCAGAGGAACAGGCAGGCGTGCCGGATCTGCTCGATAATGTCGGCGATGGTCACCTCCGGGCAGAGATCGTAGCCGACCACGGCAACCGCCACGCCATGGGCGTTGATGCCGCGCGCCATGTGGCTGAACAGCGACGGGTCGAGCGAGCGCCAGTAGCCGCCGTGCACGAACAGCGCCAGCGGGGAGGTGACGTCGGGCCGCGGCGAGAACAGGTCGATGAACTGGCGCGGGCTCTCCCCGTAGCTCAGCCCGAGCTCCGCGCGCCGCTCCATCATCGCCTTGGCGCGGTAGTCCTCGGCATCGCGCGCCCAGCGCGCAAAGATTTCCGGGTGCTCGGGCACCCGCGCCCGGTTGTTGTATTCGGTCTCGTAGTCGATCGCCAGCATTTGCACCTCCCAGTGCTCGAACCATGGGCCAGCGCCGCGCGATGAGCAAGCCCGCTTTGCCCTCGCGCCCGCGGGGCGTTATGACAGGGCACATGAAGGTTGACGGCAGACAAACCCGAACGATCTGGCTCGAGGCGGACGGCTGGTCGGTCGGCGTGATCGACCAGACCCGGCTGCCGCATGCCTTCGCGACCGTCCGGCTCACGACCCTGGACGACGTCGCGCATGCGATCGCCTCCATGCAGGTGCGCGGCGCGCCGCTGATCGGGGCGGCGGCGGCCTACGGCATCTGCCTGGCGTTGCGCGCCGACCCCTCCGACGAGGCGCTCGAGCGCGCCTATGCGACATTGCTGGCGACGCGTCCGACCGCGGTCAATCTCAAATGGGCGCTCGACGAGATGGTGGCGGCGGTGCGCAACCGCCCGCGCGAGGAGCGGCTCGCCGCGGCTTATTCTCGATCGGCTAAAATCTGCGACGAGGACGTGGCCATCAACCAGGCCATCGGCCGGCACGGCTTGAAGCTGATCCAGGCGGTCGCCGCCCGGAAGCAGCCGGGCGAGCCGGTGAACGTGCTCACCCATTGCAATGCCGGCTGGCTCGCGACGGTGGACTTCGGCACCGCGCTCGCGCCGGTCTACGTGGCGCACGATGCCGGCGTCGCCGTCCATGTCTGGGTCGACGAGACCCGTCCGCGCAACCAGGGCGCCGCGCTCACCGCCTGGGAGCTCGGCCGGCACGGGGTGCCGCACACGGTGATCCCCGACAACACCGGCGGCCACCTGATGCAGCACGGCATGGTCGACCTCGCCATCGTCGGCACCGACCGGGTGACCGCCAACGGCGACGTCTGCAACAAGATCGGCACCTATCTCAAGGCGCTGGCCGCCAAGGACAACGGCGTGCCGTTCTATGTCGGACTGCCGTCGCCCACCATCGATTTCTCGGTGTCGGACGGGCTCACCGAGATTCCTATTGAGCAACGTTCAGCTGATGAGGTCGCGACCATCAGCGGCCGCACGAGCGACGGCCGCATCGAGACCGTGCGCATCGTGCCGGACGGCTCGGCGGTGGCGAACTACGGCTTCGACGTCACGCCGGCGCGTTTGGTCACAGGATTGATCACCGAGCGCGGTGTCATTGAACCGAGACGCGACGCGCTCGCGAAGGCTTTCGCCGAGCGCGCCACGGCTTGAAACAACCCTGCTTTCCCCTCGCACGACAAGCCGATAGGCTGTCGGCGTAGACACTGGCGGGAGGCGACGATGACGAACTCGTTTCCGGCAACTCGGTACCTGCGCCACTCGATTGCTTCAGCGGCGATCGCGATGGTCGCCTTGGGTGCCACTGGAGCGCCCGCATGTGCCGAGCCCAACAAGCAGATCCTCGAGCGGGCGCAGCAGCACAAGGACGGAGCGATCAAGCTGTGGGAGCGGCTGGTCAACATCGATTCCCAGACCGGCGACGAGGAGGGCCTCAAAGCCGTGGGCGCGATCGCGACCGAAGAGCTCGGCAAGCTCGGCGCCCGGATCGAGACCGTGCCGGCCGCGAAGCCCGCCGTCGGCGACAACATCGTCGCGAGCTTCAGCGGAACCGGCAAAGGCAAGGTCTTGCTCATCGCCCACATGGACACCGTGCTGCCGAAAGGCACGGCGGCGGCGCGGCCGTTCCGCATCAAGGATGGTCGGGCGACCGGCCCGGGGGTCTCGGACAACAAGGGCGGCATCATCGCCGCCCTCTATGCGTTGCGGATCCTGCAGGACCTCAATTTCAAGGATTACGCTCAAATCACGCTGCTGTTGAACTGCAACGAGGAGACCGGGTCGCTCGGCACCCGGCTGTTGATCGAGAAGCTGGCGAAGGAGCACGACGTCACGCTCAACCTCGAATCCGGGCGGCCCGGCGATGGCCTCGTGGTCTGGCGCAAAGGCTCCGGCCTGATCAAGGTGGAGGTGAAGGGTCGCGCCGCCCACGCCGGCGTCGCGCCCGACAGCGGCCGCAACGCGGCGATGGAGCTCGCCCACCAGATCCTGCAGCTCGGCAAGCTCGGCAATCCCGAGATCGGCACCACGGTCAATTTCACCGTGCTCAAGTCCGGCGACCGCCACAACGTCATTCCCGACCACGCCACGGCCCAAGGCGACGTGCGGGCGCTCAGCTCCGAAGAGTTCGACCGGATCGAAAAGGAGCTCGCCGCCGTCTCGCAGAACAAGCTCATTCCCGACACCGAGGTCACCACCAGCCTGACCCGCCTGTTCCCGCCGATGGCGCTGAACGCGCAGACCCAGGCGCTCGTGGCGATGGCCCAGTCGATCTACGGCGAGCTCGGCCGGAAGCTGACGCTCGAAGGCAGCGGCGGCGCCGCCGACTCGAGCCTGTCCGCCGGCGTCTTCAAGCCGACCCTCGACGGCCTTGGACTGATCGGCGGCAATGCCCATTCCCTCGACGAATATGCCGAGCCCGACAGCTTCGAGCCGCGGCTCTATCTGCTCACCCGCATGGTGATGGAGCTCGGGAAATCCGGGCACCGGCAATGATCGGGGCTTTTCCGCCAACCGATCCCTGATTAGTTTGGCGTGGAGAGAGTCGCGTGCGTAGCGTTCGACTTCGTCTCGTCAGCACCAGCGTGCCTTTGCCGGGACTGGTTCATGCCATGAGCGTCAGCTCGCTCGCCGCCGCTTTGCCCATCGACGGACGGCAATCGCCGACCGCGCTCAAGATCGCGCGCGGCACCACGCGGTTGCTGCACTCCTTCGGCTTCTCGGTGGTGAGCGAATTGCCGCTGGCGTCCGGCCGGCGCGCCGACCTGGTCGCGCTCGGCGCCGACGGCGAGGTGTGGATCGTCGAGATCAAATCGTCGATCGCGGATCTGCGCGCCGACCAGAAATGGATGGACTACAGGCTGCACTGCGACCGGCTGTTCTTCGCCACCACGCTCGAGGTGCCGTGCGAGATTTTCCCGCCCGATACCGGGCTGATCGTGGCGGATGCCTTCGGCGCGTCGATCGTGTGCGAGGCGCCGGAGCACCGCCTGCATGCCGCGACCCGCAGGAGCATGACGCTCGCCTTCGCACGCGCCGCGGCGCTGCGCCTGGCGGCGCTGGCCGATCCGGACGGGGCCTACGGGGGCTAGCTACTTCGGCGCGCGCTTCGCCAATATCCGCTGCAGGGTGCGGCGGTGCATGTTGAGCCGGCGCGCCGTCTCCGAGACGTTGCGGCCGCACAGCTCGTAGATGCGCTGGATGTGCTCCCAGCGCACGCGGTCGGCCGACATCGGGTTCTCCGGCGGTTCGGCCTTGCGGCCGTCGAGCGCGAGCAGCGCCGCCACCACGTCGTCGGCATCGACCGGCTTCGAGAGATAGTCGACCGCGCCGAGCTTCACCGCGTTCACCGCGGTGGCGATGTTGCCATAGCCGGTGAGGATGATGGCGCGGGCATCGGGACGTCGGCGCTTGAGCGCGGAGATCACGTCGAGGCCGTTGCCGTCCTCGAGCCGCATGTCGACCACGGCGAAGGCGGGCGAGGCGGTCTCGAGCTGGGTGATGCCCTCGGCGACTGATTCCGCCGTGGTAACGGTGAAGCCGCGACCTTCCATGGCGCGGGCGAGCCGCTGCAGGAAGGACTTGTCATCCTCGACGATCAGCAGCGAACGGTCGCTCGGCATCGCCGCTGCGACCAGATCGGCCATGGCCATCTCTGCCTCCACTAAAGTGAACGAGTGCCACAACGCGTTGTCAGGGTCGAAACACGTCGCCGCAGCGACAATTCGCCCATAAATGTCACATATAGTCTAGAAGGCTTCGGAATAAGCTCAAGTGAAGATTAGTTCAGGTTCCACTTCGGTGCCTGGTTAACGGCTGCAAAAAGTCGTTGTATTACAATGCGAAAGCGATGGGCCGCTCGAAATCGTTGCGCCCCCATTGCACCCTTACTATCGCACCGCGATCCGGAAACGCCCGGTTCTGGAAATTGAGCGTCGCCCCCGAGCGCTCGAGCAGGGTCTTGGCGATGAAGAAGCCGAGCCCCAGCCCGCTCGCTTCGGTGCCGCTCGCGTCGCCCTCCGAGGTGACCCGCTGCCGCCGCCGGCTGGTGACGTAAGGTTCCCCGATCCGATCCATGATCTCCGGGGCGAAGCCCGGTCCGTCGTCGGTGATGGTGACGGCGACATCGTCCCCGCTCCACGACGCCGCCACCTCGACCCGTTCGCGGGCGAAATCGACGGCGTTCTCCAGGAGATTGCCGAGCCCGTAGAGGATCGCCGGATTGCGTCCGCCGACCGGCTCCGCCACGTCGCCGGCCGCCAGCGCGACGTTGATCGCGACCCCGAAATTGCGGTGTGGCGCCACGACCTCCTCGATCAGCGAGGACAGCTTCATCTGGTCGAACGGCTCCCCGCTCGAGAGCTCGGTGAGCTTCGCCAGGATGGTGCGGCAGCGCTTGGCCTGCTCGTTCAGGAGCCTGATGTCCTCGGCATGCTCGGAATCCGG
>Ga0126382_10001233_pt1 | contig 10424 bp, 11 predicted proteins | sample PanSoiMetPlot_30_FD_92548 | JGI IMG/M metagenome (GOLD analysis project Ga0126382, IMG submission 92548) | Tropical forest soil microbial communities from Panama - MetaG Plot_30 | ecosystem: Environmental > Terrestrial > Soil > Tropical forest > Bulk soil | place: Panama | collected 2016-02-17 | reverse complement strand
TTGTCCATGCCGGCCGCGCTGGCGAACACCCCGGCGCCCGCATACCTTGCGCCCGCCATCTCCAGCAGGCCCTGGAGGCTGCCGTCCTCGCCGTACGCGCCGTGCAGCAACGGCAGCACCACGTCGACCTCGCCGAGACTGTGCGGTACATCGCCCGGAGCCGCGACCACGAGGCCGCGCGTCGCCGGGTCGAGGCGGGCGGCGATCTCGGTGCCCGGGGCGGCCATGGCCTCCACGGACGGCAGCTCGCCGTCCGTGATCGCCAGGCGGCCCGGGTCGTCCGGGGCCAGGATCCAGCGACCGTCGCGGGCGATGCCCACCGGGACCACCTCGTAACGGTCCCGGTCGAGCGCCGCGAGCACGTGCCCGGCGCCCAGGCACGATATCGCGTGCTCCGAGCTCCGCCCGCCGAACACGACCGCCACCCTGATCTTGCGTTGCTGGTTCAGTGTCGTCCTCCTCTCGGGGGTGACCGGCGGCGCGGTCAGACTCCGTAGCGCTCCGGCTTGGCCGAGCGTGAGGCCAGCAGCATGACGGCCTCCGCTACCCCGATCCGGCCCTGGGTGACCCCCGCGACCACCTCGGTGATCGGCATCTCCACGTGATGGGCGCGCGCCAGCTCCAGCACCGGCTCGGCCGACTTCACGCCCTCGGTCACCTGCGAGGCGCTCGCCGCGGCGTCCGCGAGCTTCATGCCGCGGCCCAGGTTCTCGCCGAACGTGCGGTTGCGCGACAGCGGCGAGCTGCAGGTGGCGACCAGGTCGCCCATCCCTGCCAGGCCGGCGAAGGTGTGCTGGTCGGCGCCGAGCGCGGCACCGAGCCTGGCGATCTCCGCCAGGCCGCGGGTGATGAGCATGGCCCTGGTGTTGTCCCCCAGTCCCATGCCGACCGAGATGCCGACCGCGAGGGCGATCACGTTCTTGACGGCGCCGCCGAGCTCGGAGCCGATCACGTCCGGGTTGGTGTAGGGGCGGAAGTACGGCGTGTGGCATGCCTGCTGCAGATGCTTGGCCATCGCGTCGTCGGCGCAGGCGACCACGGTTGCCGCGTACTGGCGGACGGCGATCTCCCTGGCGAGGTTCGGGCCGGTGATCACGGCGATCCGGTCCGGCCCGGCGCCGGTGACCTCGGCGATCACCTCGCTCATCCGCAGGTGGGTGCCGTGCTCGATGCCCTTCATCAGGCTGACGAGGAGCGCGTCGGGAGGCAGCAGCGCGGCCCAGCTGGCCAGGTTGCGGCGCAGCGTCTGCGCCGGGACGGCCAGCACGACCAGGTCGGTGCCGCGCAGCGCTTCAACCGGGTCGCAGGTCGCCCGCAGCGCGCTGGTCAGCGTGATCCCCGGCAGGTAGTCCGGGTTCTCATGACGCTGGTTGATCGCCTCCGTCAGCTCCGGCCTGCGGCCCCAGAGCACCGCCGGCGTCCCCGCGTCGCAGAGCACCTGGGCGAAGGTCGTTCCCCACATGCCCGCGCCCATGACCGCCGCGCTCACGTGGGCGCCGCCTTCCGGGGCTGGCCGTCACCCGGCGGCTCTGCCTCGTGGGCCGCCGCCGCCCTGGCGCGGCGGGCGGCCGCGGGATCGAAGGGCACGGCGGGCGCCGGCTCGCCGCGCAGCTGCGCGAGCAGGGCGGTGATGTCGGCCATGACCGCGGCGGTCGCGGCCCGCAGCACCTCCCTGTTCAGCGGCTGGCCCTCGTAGGCGGACAGGTCGACCGGTGGGCCGGCCAGTATCCGCACCGTGTGCCGCGGCACGAGGTTCGGCCTCTTGCTTCCGTACGGCAGGATGACCTGCGCGCCCCAGTGGGCGACCGGGATCACGGGGGCGCCGGTGGTCAGCGCGAGCCTGGCCACGCCGGTCCTGGCGACCATCGGCCACAGCGCCGGGTCCCGGGTGGCGGTTCCCTCCGGGTAGACGATCAGGCATTCTCCCGCCCGCAGGCTGCGCTCCGCGTCCTTGAGCACCAGGGCCGCGTCGGTCTCGCCGCGGCTCACCGGCAGCTGGCCGACCTTGTGCAGGTATGGCCCGATGAGCTTCACGTCGAACACCGGCGACTTGATGAGGAAGGCCGGGAAGCGGCCCGCCTGGTAGGTAAACAGGGCGACGGCGGCCCAGTCGGCGTAGGACAGGTGGTTGGGGGCGATGATCACGCCGCCCTCACGGGGGATGTGCTCCTGGCCGTGCCAGTCGCGTTTCATCGCCGCCCGGATGACCGGTGGCAGGACAATCTCGGTGCCGCGGCGCCAGGCTGGTGAGTATCCCAGGTTCGCCCGCTCGCTCATCTGCGCCGTCTCCCCATCGTCATCTGGCCAGTCTCCCGGTTGACGCGCCCCGGTGTCGAGGCAGGATCACGGTATGCCCGCGCCGCCCGTCCCGACTCCGTTCGCTTGGTCTCTGATCGTCCCCGTCAAGGTACTTGCCCATGCCAAGACGCGCCTCGCCGCGCTCGCGGGGCCCGACCGGCCGGCGCTCGCGCTCGCGATGGCGGCGGACACGGTCGCGGCCGCGCTGAAGTCCCAGCAGGTGGGCAGCGTGATCGTGGTGACGGACGACCCACAGGCGGCGGAGGCGCTGGGCCGGCTGGGCGCGGTCATCGTCCCGGACGCACCCGGGCGCGGGCTCAACGAGGCGCTGCGCCACGGGGCGGAACGCGCCAGGTCCCGCTGGCCGCGGTCCGGTATCGGCGGCCTCGCCGCCGACCTGCCCGCGCTGCGCCCGGCAGAGCTGAGCACTGCCCTGCGTGCGGCGGCGCGATGGCCGCAGGCGTTCGTGCCGGACTCCGCCGGATCGGGCACCACCCTGTACACCGCGCGCCCGGGGATCGCGTTCCGCCCGAGGTTCGGCCCCGGGTCCGCGGCCCGGCACCGGGCGGCGGGCGCGGTCGAGCTCGCCGAGCCCGGTCTGCGCAGCCTCCGGCGCGACGTGGACGAGCCGGCGGATTTGCTCGGCGCGGGACAGCTGGGGCTGGGGGCCCGTACGGCCGCGCTCGCCGCGCGGCTGGCGGCCCCGAACCGCGATCACGAGTTCGGTGGGCCTGGAGCCGCACCAAAGTCATGACCGCAAAAGGGCGGGGTCCGGGCGGGCCCCAGCGGTTCAGGCGGGCCAGCGGAAAGGCGGTCCAGCCGGCGGGCGGAAAGGCGGTCCAGCCGGCGGGCGTAAAGGCAGTTGAGACGGGCCCGGCGGAAAGGCGGTTGAGACGGGCCGGGTGGAAAGGCGGTTGCCTCGGGGGGCGGAAAGGCCGTTGGCGCCGGGGGCGGAAAGACGGCTGCGGCGGCAAGCAAAGGGCGGTGGAGGCGGGCGGGGCAGCATGATCGGGGCCAGAGCCGGCCCGGCGTCAGATATGCACGATGGGACAGGTCAGGGTCCTGGTGATCCCGGAGACGCCCTGGATCTGCGCGACGACCAGACGCCCGAGATCGTCAACGTTCTCCGCCTCGGCACGGACGATCACGTCATAGGGACCGGTGACGTCTTCCGCCTGGGTCACCCCGGAGATCTCGCCGATGAGACGGGCGACTTCAGCGGCCTTCCCGACCTCCGTCTGAACGAGGATGTACGCCTGCACCATGCGGTCCTCCCGGCTAGATCCGGAATGGCAACGCTACCCTAAGACGCGGCCGCCGGCCGGAGCGGCGTCAAAGCCGCCGCGGGAGGTGTGGTGACCGTCGGGGACCTGGGTGAGTTCGGGCTCATCGCCGCCATCACGGCCCAGCTTCCGCGGGGCGGGAGAACGGTTGTCGGGGTTGGCGACGACGCGGCGGTCCTGGCCGCGCCCGATGGCCGTGTGGTGGCCACCATGGATCTGCTGGTGGAGGCGCGGCATTTCCGCCGCGACTGGTCGGGACCCGCCGACATCGGCGGGAAGGCGGCCGCGCGGAACCTCGCTGACGTGGCGGCGATGGGTGCCACGCCGGTCGCCGTGCTTGTCGGGCTGGCGGCGCCGGGGGACCTGCCCGTCACCTGGGCGCAAGACCTCGTCGCCGGGATGGTGGCCGAGTGCGCGCGCACCGGCGCGACCGTGGTCGGCGGGGACGTCTCCAGCGCGGACGCGATCATGCTCGCGGTCACCGCGCTGGGAGACCTGGAGGGCCGCGAGCCGGTGACGCGGGCCGGTGCCCGGCCGGGTGACGTGCTGGCCATAGCCGGTGTGCTGGGGCACGCGGCGGCCGGCCTGGCGCTGCTCGCCGCCGGCCTGGCCGAGCCGGCGGCGCTGGTGGCGGCGTACCGGTGGCCACGCCCGCCGTACCCGGCCGGGCCGGAGGCAGCGGGGCTCGGCGCCACCTCGATGATCGACATCAGCGATGGGCTAGTGGCCGACGTCGGACACGTGGCGTGGGCCAGCGGCGTGCTCATCGACATCGACACGGCCCGCCTGGAGCCTGGCGGCGACCTGCTCGCCGCCGCGGCACGGCTCGACGCGCCGGCCTCTGCCGGGGAAACCGGGCCAGCCGGGCCGGTGGAGCCAGCCGGGCCGGTGGAGCCAGCCGGGCCGACGGGGCCAGCCGGGCCGACGGGGCCAGCCGGGCCGGATGGGCCGCGTGAGCCGGGCGGGCCGGACAGGCCGCTGGTGTGGATGCTGACCGGCGGCGAGGATCACGCGCTGGCCGCCACCTTCCCGCCCGGTGCCACGCTCCCGGCGCACTGGCTGGTGATCGGGCAGGTGAGACAGGGAGAGGGAGTCACCGTGAATGGCCGGCCCTTCCAGGGCCGGCCCGGTTGGGACCACTTCATCTGAGATTCCCATATCTATCTCATCCACAGTGGGATGGATTACATTGAGCTTCTTAACTCAAAGCTTCTTGACTCAAGCGGAACGCACGGTAGCGACTCCCCCTCATGTCACGACACCGTAAGAGGCCCGCTCCCCGGCACCAGGCGCCGCGCCGCCACAGGCGGTCCGAAGCCACCCGGGCGAGAACCAGGTCCTTCAGTCCGGCCGTGCGCCGCGTCCTCGTGACCCCGACGTTCGCGGCCGGTTTGGGTGTTGTCATCGCGGCGGTGCTCGCTTACCCGATGACCAGGACCGTCATCAGTTATGGCGGGGCGCCTCCGGCAGGTGGCCAACCCTGCCAGGTCAAGGGCTGCGTCACCAGCACTCCCAGCGACAAGGGCCTGGCGACGGCCAGCCCCGGGCAGCGGCTGGTGACGCCGTCGCCCTCCCCAAGGGACCCGGGCACCCCGGCCTCACCCGCTCCCGCTCCGGGCGAGGCGGCCGCGAGCGGGCCGCAGCCGGTCATGCAGTACCAGACGATCCGTCAATGGCGGAGCGGGTTCATCGGGGAAATCACGATCACCCGTCCAGGCGAGCAGGCTCCGGCGAGCTGGCAGCTGCGCCTCACCTACAGCTCGGCTCACATCTTCGGCGTCTGGGGGGGCCGGTGGACGCCCAGTGGTGAACACGCGGTGCTCGTGACGCCGGACAACGCGGACGGCCCCACCAGCGGTGGCAGCGACAGCGTCCGCGTGGTCCTCGCGGTCTCCGGGCCGCCCGGCCCCCCCTCAGCGTGTGCCTTCAACGGCCAGACCTGCCGAGTGGGCCAGGTCGCCGACCCCCAGCAGCGCGAGGACCGGACGAGCTGGAGAACCCGCTGAGGAGAAGCGGGCTGGGACGGAGAGCCGGTTAAGCGGGAAGCCGGCCGAGCCGGAGATCCCGGGGCGTCAGCGGGTGACCTTCCCGGCCTTGATGCAGGACGTGCACACGTGCAGCCGCTTGGGTGTCCCGTTGACCGTGGCGTGCACCACCTGCACGTTGGGGTTCCAGCGGCGGGGGGTGCGGCGGTGCGAGTGGGAGACCCTGTTGCCGAAGCCCGGCCTCTTGCCGCAGATGTCGCAGACAGCAGCCACGGGATCGCTCCGTTGGTGGTTGGGGGAGGCTGGATGCCGCCCAGGCGCCCGCCAGGGCCAGCCGTCGAAGGATATCCGACTCCCTGCCCTCGGCGCGAACCGGAGCCCGCCGCGAGCGTGGCAGGCCGCCCGCCCCGGTCCTTTTGGCCGCCCGGCCGCCTATCCTGAGAGGCCATGGCGAGCCTGGAAGAACCGCTTCGTGACGTGGTGGGGGGCAAGGCTGCCACCAGGGCAGAGAAGGCGTTCGGCTTGCGCACTACCGGCGACCTGCTGCGCCACTACCCTCGGCGCTACGTCCGCCGCGGCGAACTGACCGACCTGGCGTCGCTGCAAGACGGCGAGCAGGTGACGGTCTTCGCGCAGGTCGCGAAAGTCACATCCCGCCGGATGCAGTCGCGCCGCGGCAGGCTGCTCGAGGTGACCGTGACCGACGGCAGCGCCAAGCTGGCGCTCACCTTCTTCAACAAGGTGGAGTTCTGGGAACGCCAGCTGACCCCGGGCCGCCACGGCATGTTCGCCGGGAAGGTGTCCACCTTCGCCGGGAAACGGCAGCTCGCCCATCCGGAGTTCAAGCTGCTCGGCGCCGACGACGCCGGCAAGGCAGCGGAATACGCCGCCGAGCTGATCCCGGTCTACCCGGCGACCAGGGAGTTCTCCTCCTGGGATATCGAGAAGTGCGTGCGGGTCGTGCTCGACACCCTGGGCGAGGTGGACGATCCCCTCCCGGAAGCCCTGCGCAAGCGCCACCGGCTGGACGGGCTCGCGACCGCCCTGCGCGGCATTCACCGCCCGTCCGACATGCCCGAAGCCGAGCGCGCCCGGACCAGGCTCAAGTGGGACGAGGCCTTCGTGCTGCAGGCCGTGCTGGCCCAGCGCCGCCAGGCCGCCGCGGCCCTGCCGGCCACCGCCCGCCCGCGACGGGCGGGCGGGCTGCTCGACGCGTTCGACGCGCGGCTTCCGTTCAGCCTTACCAAGGGCCAGCAGGACGCGGGGACAACGATCGCCGACGACCTGGCCCGCGCCCATCCGATGCACCGGCTGCTGCAGGGCGAGGTGGGCTCCGGCAAGACCGTGATCGCCGTGCGGGCCATGCTGCAGGTGATCGACGCCGGCGGGCAGGCCGCGCTGCTCGCCCCGACCGAGGTCCTCGCGCAGCAGCACTACCGGTCGGTCACCGACATGCTCGGCCCGTTCGGGCAGGCAGGACGGCTTGACGGCGCCGAGCAGGCGACCCGGGTCGCGCTGCTGACCGGCTCACAGGGCGCGGGGGCGCGCCGCGAGGCGCTGCTGGACGCGGCGTCCGGGGCGGCGGGGATCGTGATCGGCACCCATGCGCTGCTCACCGAGCATGTGCAGTTCGCCGACCTGGGCATGGTCGTGATCGACGAGCAGCACCGGTTCGGCGTGGAGCAGCGGGACGCGCTGCGGGAGAAGGCGCAGGGCGCGCCCCCGCACGTGCTGGTGATGACCGCGACCCCGATCCCGCGCACGGTCGCCATGACCGTCTACGGCGACCTGGATACCTCGACGCTGACCGAACTGCCGGCCGGCCGCTCGCCGATCGCCACCCACGTCGTGCCGGCGGCCGCCAAGCCCCACTACCTGGCGCGGACGTGGGAGCGCGTCCGGGAGGAGGTCGGCGCCGGGCGCCAGGCTTATGTCGTGTGCCCCCGGATCGGCGGGGACGACCCCCCAAGACCCGGCGGCATAACGGATTGGCCCACGCACGCCGACGCCAGCGACCCCGAGGCGGTGTCGGGGGAGGACGAGGAGGACTGGAGCCCGCGCAGGCCACCGCTGGCCGTGCTCGACCTGGCGCCCGCACTGGCCGAGGGCCCGCTGGCGGGCCTGCGCCTGCGGGTGCTGCACGGGCGGCTGCCGACCGAGGAGAAGGACGCGGCGATGCGTGCCTTCGCCGACGGGCGCGCCGATGTGCTGGTGGCGACCACGGTGGTCGAGGTCGGCGTGGACGTGCCCAACGCCACGGCGATGGTCGTCCTGGACGCCGACAGGTTCGGCGTGTCCCAGCTTCATCAGCTCCGTGGCCGCGTCGGCCGCGGCAGTGAGCCGGGTCTGTGCCTGCTCGTCACCGAGGCCGCCGAGGAGACCAAGGCGCGGGACAGGCTGGACGCGGTGGCCAGCACCCAGGATGGATTCCGGCTGTCGCGGCTGGATCTGGAGCAGCGCCGGGAGGGCGACGTGCTCGGCGCGGCGCAGGCGGGCCGCAAGCGGAGCCTCAAACTGCTCACCCTGCTCAGCGACGAGGCGCTGATCGGGCAGGCGCGGGAGGAGGCAACCGCGCTGGTCGAGGCCGACCCTGAGCTGGCCGGCCACCCGGTGCTCGCGGCGGCGATCGGCTCGCTGCTCGATGAGGAGCAGGCCGAGTTCCTCGAGAAGGCCTGACACGGCGGTGACGCGGATTATCGCGGGATCCGCGCGGGGACGGCGGCTGGCGGTGCCGAAGGGGACGGCGACCCGCCCGACGAGTGACCGGGCCAGGGAGGGCCTGTTCGCGACCGTGGCCGCGATCCACGGCCCGCTGCACGGTGCGAGCGCCCTCGACCTGTTCGCCGGCTCGGGGGCGGTCGGACTGGAGGCGCTTTCCCGCGGCGCCGCCCGGGTGCTGTTCGTCGAGTCGGACGCACGGGCCGCCCGGGTCATCCGGGCCAACCTCGCGGCGGCCGCGCTGCCGGGCGGTGAGGTCGTCTGTGACCGGGTGGAACGGTTCCTGCGCCGCGGCCCGGGCGGGGAGCCCGCCGTTGACCTGGTGGTGGCCGATCCCCCCTACGCGGCATCCGGCGACGAGGTCACCCGGATGCTGGCGGTGCTGGCCAGCGAGGGATGGCTGAAGCCCGGCGCGCTCGTGGCCGTCGAGCGCGCCACCCGCGCCGGGGAGGTGGCGTGGCCGGAGGGGTACCTCCCCGACAGGTCCCGTCGGTACGGCGAGGCGACCTTCTGGTACGGTCTCGCCGCAGCTGAAGCGTCGTAAGGGAAGGGCGTGACCGCGTGCACCGTGTCGTCTGCCCAGGCTCGTTCGACCCCGTGACCAATGGGCATCTCGACATCATCCGCCGGGCAGCCCGGCTCCACGACGAGGTCCTTGTGGTGGTCGGCGCGAACCTGGCCAAGGAAGGGCTGTTCACCGTCGAGGAGCGGCTCACGATGCTGCGGGAGGTGACCGCCGACCTGCCCAACGTCGGCGTGGACAAGTTCACCGGGCTGCTGGTCGATTACTGCCGCGCACGTAACGTCCCGGCGATCGTGAAGGGCCTGCGCGCGGTCAGTGACTTCGAGTACGAGCTGGAGATGGCGCAGATGAACTACCGTCTCGCCGAGGTCGAAACGCTGTTCATGACCGCCAACCCGCTGTACTCCTTCCTGCGGTCCAGCCTGGTCAAGGAGATCGCCAAGTACGGCGGGGACGTGACGTCGCTAGTGCCGGAGCCGGTGCACGGGCGGCTGCTGGCGCGGCTTGCGCAATCCTGAGGGCGGTCCGGGCACGGGGAGGCGCCGGCCCAGCGATGGTCGAGCGGGCACCGGCCGGGGATGAGTTGGGCTTCCGCCTGCACACTGGGTAAGCTGACGGTCCTGAATCCGCTCGACAGCTGATGTTGCCATGCCATCTTCCCGCAGTACGTCCACGGCCCACCGGGGCCCCCGTGGGCCGCTGGTGCTTGATACACGGGCCCTTCCCCGGCGCCCGGGGTCGGCTCGTACCGAGACCCGGACCGTGCCGGCTCCCGCCGACCTGCGGACCGGCCTGGCCGGCATCCCGGAGGGCTCGGACCTGCGGCTGGACCTCACGCTGGAGTCGGTCAGCGAGGGTGTGCTCGTCACCGCGAAGGCGGTGGCGCCGGTAGCCGGCGAGTGCGCCCGCTGCCTGGAGCCGGTATCGGACACGATTGAGGTCCGGTGCCGGGAACTGTTCAGTTACGAACAAGGTGCTGGTGACGCGGATGAGGAGGGGTACTCTCTGGAAGGAGACCTGCTTGACCTTGAGCCGGTACTCCGTGATGCCTTGGTGCTAGCGCTCCCGCTTGCGCCACTTTGCCGCCAGGACTGCCCTGGCTTGTGTGTCGAGTGCGGAGTGTTGCTCGCCCAGGCAGGCCCAGAGCATGGGCATGAGAGTGCCATTGACCCAAGATGGGCGGGGCTGTGGCAGCGGATGACGCAGGCAGAACCGGTCGGCCCGCCTGTGCCGGAGACGTGTGAGGAGAGTGGACGTGGCCGTCCCTAAGAGGAGGATGTCGCGAAGCAACACCAGGTCGCGGCGGGCGCAGTGGAAAGCCACGCCCCCCGTGCTGGTGAGCTGCCCGCAATGCCGCGACCCCAAGCTGCCCCACACCGCCTGCCCGACCTGCGGTACGTACAACCGCCGTCAGGTGATCACACCGTCCTGACGCGCAGTGCGGGCGGATCCGCCCGCCGTGCGGCGCGAGCCGTGCGGCAGGCGGGCACCCCCAGACGGTCCTGGGGGAGGAGGGCAGCATGAAAGGCGCCGCTGAGCACGAGGGACGAGGCAACCAGCCTCCAGTCGATGCTCTGCTGCGAACCCTTGACGCCGGCCTGAGCCCGGCGTTGCTTG
>Ga0126382_10001232_pt1 | contig 10440 bp, 9 predicted proteins | sample PanSoiMetPlot_30_FD_92548 | JGI IMG/M metagenome (GOLD analysis project Ga0126382, IMG submission 92548) | Tropical forest soil microbial communities from Panama - MetaG Plot_30 | ecosystem: Environmental > Terrestrial > Soil > Tropical forest > Bulk soil | place: Panama | collected 2016-02-17 | reverse complement strand
ATCTCATATGGAATACTGGCGATTAATGTCGACTCGCTCCATGAGTTGGAGCAGGTCGCTCGAGTCGCGCAATCCATAAGCAAACGCGCCAACATTGCGATTCGAATAGTTCCTGAAATAATCACCCGCTCCCACATAGGTCTGCAGACTGGCTTGCTGTCATCGAAGTTTGGATTGTCGCCTTCACAAATCGAGGAGGCGTTTCGTAGCGCGCTTTCCGCAAGTGACGCTCTCAATCTGGCGGGCGTGCACATTCACGTGGGTTCGCAAACTCCCGATGCCAAACCCTTCGCCCTGGCTTTTGCTGAGATGTGGAAGTTTCTCACCGAGCTCAACGAGCGCACGGGCCATCACCTGAATCACATCAACGTGGGCGGGGGACTGCCGGTGAATTATCTGTCGGATACGCCGATGGCCGATGCTTTTGAGGAGCGAGAGCGCCAGATGCTGCGTGCAGAATTAGATCCGCAACAGGTGTTGGTCGCCGCTCTTTCTGAAGCTCGGGTCGAAGACCATGCGGGGCTACTGGAGGGCCTCACAATCGTATTCGAGCCGGGCCGGCGAATCGTGGGAGACGCGGGGCTGTTGCTAACTCGAGTTTGCAACACCAAGCATCGCCCAGAGACTGGCGATACATGGCTGCTGACCGACGCAGGTTACTCTCTTGCGCTTTCTATGGCGATGTACAAGTGGTACTACCATCTTGTGTCAGCATCCCGCAGCGATGACCCGCACAGTACACCTTACAAAGTGGCAGGTCCTCTTTGTGACTCCGGAGATGTTTACTTTGACCTGGAACACGGCACTCGACTTCCGAGTTATCGGCTTCTGCCGGAGGAGACAAGCGCTGGCGAACTGCTGGCGCTTTTGAATGCCGGAGCGTACACCCTCGATCAAGCCTCACAATACAACGGGCGTCCCATACCAGCAGTGGTAATGATCACTACGTCAAATGAAATTAAGGTTGTACGCCGCCGTGAGACTTACGAAGATCTGTACTCTAAAGATAGTTGGTAGAGCGACGTACCGTAGACTGTCTAGTCTGCGGCAGATCGTACCGTAGACTGTATAGTCTGCGACCGATTCGTAGCTAACAGACCTCGATGTATGTTTAGGCCTTGTAGTCGCCGCAGACTGGACAGTCTACGGTACATCTTATGGATTATTGATCGCTCCCATAAACAACACCGTTCCTGACTTGTTATCCGCAATCGCACAGAAGAACGGCCGATCAACAATCATTCTAAAAGCCTTCCGCGGCTGCATCGCCGACGTCGCGCGCATCTCGACTGAGGTGACCGCAGCCGCCTCAGTACCCTCTTCATTCACCTCCGCAAACGTCTTATGCTTGACGCTGCTGATGAACACTCGATCTTCGCCTTGTGCGATGCCGCTGAAATCGGCGCGATTCGGATCGAAGGCGACTCCCATCCCCAGGGCAGTCAGTGCTTCGTTAAGCGTCGACTCGTACTCGATCTTAAATCGAGGCACCCCAATCTCCCCCTTTGTCTCAGCAAACTGCTTTAGCCAGGTATTCCAGTTCTCAGCCGTAAGATTTTTTTGAAAATCCTCCAGTCGAACGCCTTTCGACGGAAGGAAAATGTACATGCTCACCCCGCCGCCGCCGTATGGAATACTTACCGCTTGAAACTCTTTGCCTTCGAGATACTTGTAATCACGAGACTGGTGCATGATCGGGTGTTGCTTTTGTTGGCCGGAAGCGGTGGTAAACGGCTCGTCTTTTGTCTTTGCCTTATCGAACTCGATGGCCCAGGCCCCCTTGAAATAAATCGCATTGATCAGGAAAAGAATGGATTGCGCATCTATCCGGTCAACGATCTTATCAATCTTTCCCTTTGTTTTGTCGTTAACCCACGCATTGATCGTAGCCGGAGCACCAGGGTCATTGAAATTAAGCGTTGTAACTTCCGCGCCGTAGAACTGTTTATTCCTGGCCAGGAAGTCGGGGTTAAAGGTTACGTCCTTCTTCGCCCACAGCGAGTTCGCGATGTTGAGCTGAACCTTTGGATCAGGGCTCTCGAGTGCGGCTCTCAGTTCCGCGTACGCACGATTTAAATCACTGTGATTGATTCCCTGAATTTCAAGCGCGCGCTCCATTCCAGCTTTGGTCTCGCCTACTGCACCGTTGTAGGTCATCGCGAGCGCAAGACCAATGCTTGTTGGTGAGATGAAAAGATTCTTTCCCGAACCCCTCTTTGCAAGCTCTGCAAACAGATTGAAGCCGAATCGGGTATTTGCGGAAACAAGCCGAGGGTCCAGAGTTCCACTCGCCTCTTTTTTGTTTTGATCTCCCATAGAGACTTCGCCATTCGCAGGTGGACTATTGTTCGCCGCAGTGGATGGGCTCATGCTTGAGCACCCGATCAGTGCGACAAGCAACGAAAGTCCTAGTCCGCGGCTGATAACTTCTAAACTACAGCTACTCATTCTATTCCTTTCGCTTCTGCTCGGCGATCCAGACGTTTATTCGACTCTCAAGTAAATCGAGCGGCAACGGGCCATCGTCGAGTACCGCATTATGAAACTTTCTAACGTCGAATCGATCACCGAGTTCCTTCGTTGCTTTTGCACGAAGCGCTTTTATCTTGAGCTCGCCCATCTTATAGGCGAGTGCCTGGCCCGGCCACACTATGTAACGGTCTATTTCAACAATGATGTCATTCTCAGTCTTAGCCGTATTCTCCTTCATATAATCAATCGCCTGCTGCCGGCTCCAACCAAAAGCGTGCATACCCGTATCAACAACCAGACGACAGGCGCGCCACATCTCGTAAGTTAGTTGCCCGAACCTGGAATAAGGATCGCTGTAAAAGCCCATCTCCGATCCAAGGCTTTCAGCGTATAAACCCCAACCTTCGACGTACGCCGTATATCCCCCATTGCGACGAAAATCGGGTAGGTCTTTTAACTCCTGCGCTCGCGCAATCTGCAGGTGATGGCCGGGAACCGACTCGTGCAACGTAAGCGCCTCCATTTCATATTTCGGGCGTGTGTCGAGTTTGTAAGTGTTGATCATGTATAACCCGGCTCGAGAACCATCAGCTGCACTGGGCTGGTAATAAGCCGTGGTCTGCGCTGGCGCCTCGTAATCGGGAATTACCTTTACCCCATACGGCGTTCGTGGAAGCTCGGCGAATAACTGCGGCAACTTGCCATCCGCACGTTTTGCAATGTAGCTATAACCTGCGACGAGATCATCTGCATTCGTGTAATAGAAGCGCGGGTCTGTCCTCAGAAAAGTAAGGAACTCCTGAAAGGTTCCCTTAAACCCGACTTGCTGAATGATGCTCTCCATCTGCTTGTGAATGCGAGCAACTTCGCTCTTCCCGATCTCGTGAATCTGTTGAGCAGTGAGATCGGTAGTGGTGTGTCTTCGTATGGAGTATTGATAAAAAGCTTCACCGCCTGGCAGCGATGAAGCGGCGATGTCCTGACGACAAGCGGGCAAATAGGTTTCTTTGAAAAATGAATCGAGTCTCTTGAACGCCGGAGTAAGAGTCTCGCCGATTACCTTCCTTGCTGATTCGACAAGCGGCGCTCGCTCATTTGCCGCAACCGTTTCTGGAAATCGCCCGAATGGCTGGAAGAAAGGGCTCTTTGACGGGTCGTCGGTAATCTGTCCCTTAATTTGACCCGGCACCGAACGAAGTGGGACGGCGGGTGGCACCCATTTCGTGTCGACGCCACGCTTCATCAACGTGATTAGCTGGTCTATTTGTATCGAGAATGACGCGAGTCGTTTCAGATAGTCGTCGTAGTCCTTTTTGTTCCGAAACGGTGTGGACGCGGCGAGCTGCCCAAAGGCAATTTGTACGCCGTTCATCTGATCGATGGGCATGAATTCAGTGGGATACCGAATACCATCGACCAGAAGTTTCTTGTCGAGAAGGAACAGATCATACGAGATAATGTCCTGGCCGCTTAGGTGCGAACGATCGATCTGCTGTATCCGGGCGAGAACATCTCGTTCGTGCGTCTTGCGACGCTCGATCTCCTCAGGAGAATAATCCGTCAGCCGATCGTTAAAGCGGTTGTCGCCTAAGAGGGTTGCTGCTTCGGGATAATGTTGAAGTTCCCACTGCCAATCTTCGTCAAACAAGGCTCGAAGCTTCTTTGCGGCATCTGTTGAAGACAAGACTTGCGCGAGGGCTGCGGAAGCAGTCAGCAAAACAATTGTAAGCAACGGGGCGTTACGGATCACAGGTCCTCCGGGAGAGGCTTTGTAGTTTCTTAATCCTCCGATGCTGTGGGTTTGCGTTTAAAGATTTGGTCACGGGCCTTTCTTAGGTTCGATTTTGCATCATCAAACCTGGCCGCCATGTCAGTCTGTACCGATTTCGCTTTATCTTTAGCCAAATCAAATTGCTTACTTATGCGCGGGAATCGAGCTCGGATGCGATGAAGAAGCCGCTCTGCCCACGGCGAGACGCTCGATAGGAGGAATAACCCTATCAGGATAAACAGGATACCCTGCAGTATCGGAAGAAAGAGCCCTGCTATGCCGAGAAGTATGAATCCCCAACCTGCAACGTAAATAGCAATGTGCTTAAATCTCGATTTCGTTCCCATACTACCGGCAACGAAAGTCTAGCAGAAATGTTTCTTGGTTGGCATTAGTATCGATGGATCGTATAGACGTACAAGAGGCGGCGATACCATCGTGCTTTAGCCGATTGTATCTTGGGAAGATGGAGGGCCGCTGTTAGGTCGAACCTGAAACTCCATCGGCTGAAGTCCGATGGTATCTTGGGAAGCTGGAGGGCCGCTGTTAGGTCGAATCTGAGACTCCATCGGCTGAAGTCCGATGGTATCTGAGGATGCGGGGCTTGGCGTTACGACTACTTTCCGTCAAGCCCCTTAGCGATACGACGAATGCCTTCTTCGATGAGCGATGACTCAATCGAGAAAGACAATCTCAAAAATCCTTCGCCTTCAGAGCCGAACGCCGAACCTGGCACCGTAATCACGCGCTGATCCAGTAAGGCCATAGCAATTTCCATCGACGGACCATATCGGGATACATCGAGCATAATGTAGTACGCGCCTTCACCTTGAACGTACGGCAGTTGCAGCTCCCGATCAATCGCCCGCGCCATCACTTCGCCTCGCCGGTTAAGCTCGTCTCGCATTGCGGCCGTCTCTCGCCTTCCCTCATCTGTAAAAGCAACCACCGCCGCTTTCTGGGTCACCGCCGATGAACAAGTAGACATGTATTGCCGCATCACCGTAGCAGGCCCGATAACTTCTTCCGGGCCGAGTGCCCAGCCGAGCCGCCATCCCGTCATACTCATCATCTTTGATAATCCGGAAACGACGACCGTCCTATCATAAAATTCGGAGATCGTTGCGGGCTGCTGGTCTAAATAAAGATCACGGTAAATCTCGTCCGCAAGAATATACGCGTTGGTCTTCGATAACCTCTCAGCAATGAACCGCAAGTCGTCACGCGAGATAACGCGGCTTGTAGGGTTTGATGGCGAGTTAATAACGACCAGTTTTGTTCTGTCGGTTACCGCTTTTTCAAAATCGTCGCGATCGAAAGCGAATCGTTGAGTCGCCGGCGTCCGGTAGTACCGCAAATTTGCATTCGCGATCTTTGCGATCGCCGGATAAGCAATGTAGCCCGGATCCGGCAACAAGGCATCATCGCCCGGTCCTAGGACTGTCATCATTACCGCAAAAACGGCTTCTTCGGCGCCACTTGTAATGCAGACAGATCCGGCGTCATACGATCGCGAACCCTGGCTATGATAATGCGCGATTTTCTCCCGTAACGGGTGTATTCCCTCGTTGGCGGTGTACCCGATACGTTCTTCCTGGATGACCCGTATCGCTTCACGGCAGATTACCTCGGGAGTCTGGAAGTCAGGCTCGCCCAGTCCAAGATTGATCGAACCGGGTGGCGCACTGTCATAGAGCACCCGAGTAGCGCTCTTGTGAATATTCTGAAGCCTCTGCGCGGGGGTGAAAGTCACGCACTATCTCCGTCTTTTGCACGACGTCGTTAGATGCAAATTTACGACGCACAATCAGCTCTTTAAACGCAAAGGCGCCAAGCCGCCAAGACGCAAAGCTATCGCAAAAAGTCCTCCAGCCGGACTGATGCATCCGTCTTCTCATCGCGGTACTTCACGATGATCGGCATATAAATCGACAAGCCGAGTTCCGGACCCCGCCCTTTCGTTATTGCACGAGAGCCAGCTACCACTACTGCTCCTACCGGGATCTCGAGCGGGCCGTTAGCCGTCTTTCGATGGAACTTGTCATTCACCAAATCGTAAACCGGAGTTCCCCCGGTCAGGATCGTTCCGGACGCAAGCACCGCTCGCTCGCGAACTATTGTTCCCTCGTACACGCCGCAGTTTCCCCCGATAAGCACGTCATCTTCAATAATCACCGGAAGCTCACCGATCGGTTCGAGCACGCCCCCAATCTGCGCCGCAGCCGAGAGGTGAACGCGCTTCCCGATTTGCGCGCAGGAACCAACCAGGGCGTGAGAATCTATCATCGTTCCGTCATCAACGTAGGCGCAGACATTGACGAACATCGGCGGCATGCAGGTAACGCCACGTCCAATGTAACAGCCATCACGAATCGATGAACCGCCTGGCACAACTCGCACCCCATCATCGGGACCGAACTTGCGTAGAGGATAGGTGTCCTTGTCATAGAATCTGAATTGTTCGTCTATCGAGAAGTCCTTGATGCTACCCATTCGAAAGCCAAGCAGTATGCCACGCTTAACCCAGGCATTCACCTTCCATTTGCCGTCGATCTTTTCGGCGGCCCGTACTTCACCTGAGTTCAGCTTTTCCTTGAACTCGTCAAAAAGTGCGCGATGTTCTTTAGTAAACTCAGCAGGCGAGTTGTCGAAGAGTTCTTGAATTTTTTCGGCTAGCATCAGCGGAAGCCCCCAAATGAGAACACAGAATGGTATGTTGCGTCGTTGAACCTGGAATCTGTGCCAGTTGATTGACCTAGATTAACTTAAGCTCACGTAGAGCCGCGCGAAGCTTCTCTTTCGTTTCCTGCTTCACCGGTACGATTGGTAAACGGGATACCTCTTTGATCTTACCCATCATCGCCAGCGCCGCTTTTACTGGAGCAGGGCTCGTCTCGATAAAATTGAGCTTCATAAGCGGAAACAATTCACGATTCAAACGTCGAGCGTCATCCCAGCGGTTCTCCAGACACGCCGATGTAAGCCCGGCAAGTCTCGCCGGCGATTCATTCGACGCCACCGAAATCAATCCAACTCCGCCGACGGCAATCAACGGAAGGGTCATCGAGTCGTCACCAGACAAAACTCTGAAGCTGGCTGGAACGCGGTTAATGATTTCCGCAATCTGCGAAATATCGCCTGATGCTTCTTTGACGCCGATGATATTCGGAATTTCCGCGAGCCTTGCAACGGTGTCGGGTAGAAGGTTTACGTTGGTTCGAGGCGGCACGTTGTAAAGGATTATTGGAAGGGTCGTCGCTTCAGCGATGGCTTTGAAATGTTGATAGAGTCCTTCTTGTGTCGGCTTGTTGTAGTAGGGAGTAACCGAGAGCAGCCCGTCAGCGCCGAAACGTTCGCATTCGCGTGCAAGCTTGATGACGTGAGCGGTATTGTTCCCGCCAGCTCCAGCGATTACTGGCACGCGGCGGTTTGTGACTTCTACAACTATCTCAACAACTCGCCGCTGCTCTGCGTCGCTCAACGTTGGACTCTCACCGGTCGTGCCGCAGGGGACCAGAAAGTCAATGCCTTCCGCGATCTGAAACTCGACCAACTTCCGAAGCGACGCCTCATCAATTGAAAAATCATCATTGAAAGGCGTGACCAGCGCCGTACCACAGCCACTCAGTTTTGAGATATCCGACATTGCGTCACCTGAACCGGCAGATTGAACACTCAAGATAGTGTGAGTCTGAAACGTTATGGCCTGTTTCGCAAGCGCTCCTCAATAATCTCTGAGAACTCAAAGACACCCTTTTTTCCAATGATCCACGCTGCGGCCATCAGGGCGCCCTCAACGAAGCCCGCCCGGCTGCGAGCATTGTGCGTGATCGTTAAAGTGTCAGCCTCGGAGTCAAACCCCACAACGTGTCTCCCGGGAATGTGGCCCGCCCGAGTGCTGGCAGTTGGCACGCCGCGCTTGTATTCCGCTTCGAGTATTCGTTTGAGAAAAACGGCGGTTCCGGAAGGCGCGTCCTTTTTGAACTTATGATGGGCCTCTTCGATAAAGGGATCGTGTGAAGGAAAGCGGCTGAACAATTCGGCGGCAACTTGCGTGAGCTTGAACATGAGATTAACGCCGACGCTGAAGTTTGATCCATAAACGAGCCCGATGCCGCTGGCCGTCACAATTTCTCGAGCGGCGTCCAATTGGTCGTACCACCCTGTGGTTCCAATTACCATTGCGATGCGCGCTGCGGCAGCGGCTTTGATGTTTTCGATCACCGCGCCAGGTTCAGTAAAGTCGATGCAGACCTCGGCGTCGCTTATCGAGCCTCTAGACCCTGAGGCTGGATCGACGATCGCCACGACGTCGTTTCCGTCGCGCTCGGCGGCCTGCTCAACCAGCTGTCCCATTTTGCCGTAACCAAGTAGCGCTATTTTCATGATCGATAGGTCTTGTCGGTCCTGTTGGTCCCAGGTCCAATCCTAAAACACACAATCCGTATTCACTGCCAAACTCTTAACTTCCACCCGGGAGGGCTGATAAATAATTGTTTCGACCCGATCGCTGTCGCGTAGAATCCTATAAGCAACTCCTGCGTCGCTGACAAAATAGTAGAAAACCCGGTCTCGTTCCTCGACGCATCTTTTGAAGCCCGTCGACAGAGTGAGATCTCCGCGCGACATCGGGTCAGAGGGCTTGAAGTAGATCGTAAAAACCTTTCCGACCATTGACCGCGGCGCCCGATAAATCTTTGCGAGGCTCGCTGTCAGATACGAGAATGTCACCTCACCGCCTTCGACCTTGTGCGGTCCACTTAACATTGCTTCCGTGGTTTCAACTTCGACGCCAATGGTTTTTGCAACGTCCTCGGCTGAAGAATGGAGCGGAGTAATCCCACGCCACGAGTTCCTGGCAACCGACCCAGTGCTATCACCCCGTGAAGGGGCCAATAGAAGGAACAATCCGGCAACCACCAGTCCGCCGGATCGGATGATCTGTTCACGCATTGAGATTTTCAAATTAATCCTTTCAATTCATTATAGGAATAGGACCTATCAGACCTATTATTGAAAAACCTGAGGATCCAATCGCTGAAAGAAAACGTCGTGCAATTTCGCAATAACGTTTTCAACATCTGAGTCAGACACTACAAAGCTCATCGTAAGCGGCGACGAACCATGCAGGATCAGTCCAATTTCTGTGTCGTCAATCGCATTGAAGACCCGGCCAACCAATGACCGCTCGCTTCGAACGCCGTCACCAACCACCGAGACAATCGCGCAGCCATCTTGTGCTGTAGCCCTTCCAAAATCGGAGATTGATTCGATCAAATCGCGGCCTCCGTGACGCAGGTCGCGAGAATCGAGAGCCACCACTACGCTTGAAGCCGATACCGAGGTGATAAGCGGTTGAATCCGCCTCTGTGCTAAAACATCAACGAAGGCGCGCAACAAATCATCCGCTGAAGACTTGCCCGAGCTTGATGCCGCGCTGGCATTAATGATGGTGATCGGCCGTTTGTAGGCAATCGACTTAATCAGATTCGCGCACCTTGGCGCGTCAGCGGCGATCGTGGTGCTCGGGGCATCAGGGCGCTTGGAATTGTAAATACGAACCGGAATATTCTTCCGAGCCGCCGGATGAATCGCCTTGGGATGAAGCACCTTTGCACCAAAGAAAGTCAGATCGGCCGCTTCCTCAAACGTGCAGAGCTTCACTGTCCTTGCTCCCGCAAAAATCTCGGGGTCCGCGGTCATCAATCCCGAAACGTCTTTCCAAATCTGAATTTCAGCGGCATCAAGGGCCGCGCCAATTATCGTGGCGGTATAGTCAGAGCCCTCAAAGCCAAGGGTGGTGGTCGCACCGTCCCGTGAAGAACCAATGAAGCCCTGAACGACCGGAACGATGCCATCCGCAAGAAGGGGCGAAACTGTGTCGCGAGTTTTCTTATTTGTAATCTCAAATAGAGGAGAAGCCGAACCGTAACGATCATCGGTCGTGATCAACTCCCGCGCATCAACCAGGCGTGCGGAAATCTCACGCTCAGATAACGCATCGGCAAGAACCGCCGACGAAAGGAGTTCGCCATAAGAAAGGATCTTATCCAGCCCCCGAGGGGGGACCTCTCCGAGTATCGCCAGTCCTTCCAACAGCTTCTTCAATTCATCGAAGTGTTTGTCGATCAGAGAGAAAACCTCACATCCGTCTGATTTTTTTACTAGCCGTCTTGCCTCGCTGGTATGACGAATCT
>Ga0126382_10001230_pt1 | contig 10451 bp, 10 predicted proteins | sample PanSoiMetPlot_30_FD_92548 | JGI IMG/M metagenome (GOLD analysis project Ga0126382, IMG submission 92548) | Tropical forest soil microbial communities from Panama - MetaG Plot_30 | ecosystem: Environmental > Terrestrial > Soil > Tropical forest > Bulk soil | place: Panama | collected 2016-02-17 | reverse complement strand
GAGCCGGGAACCGTCTACGTCATCGAGCCGGAGCGCCGGCAGCCCGCGGACGGCGGGACGTCGCCCAGCCTGACCGAGAGCATGCTCTTCGACCCGCACGGGATGCAGCCCGATGTGATGCTCGCCATGACCGGGATGCTCGGCGCCGAGGCCGGCCGGGTGCTGGTCGTGGGCTGCGAGCCGGCCAGCGTGGCGGAGGGGATCGGGCTGAGCGAGCCGGTCGCCGCGGCGGTCGGCGACGCGGCGCAGGTGGTGATGGACCTCGTGCGGGAAGATGGCCGGGCCGGGCTCCCCCGCCCCGGCGGGTCATCGGTGAGCAGCGGCGGGCCCGCTACGAAGGAGTGATCATATGTGCCTTGGCATACCCGGTGAGGTGGTCGAGTTCCTCCCGGACCAGGCGGACCTGGCCAGGGTCGACGTTAGCGGTGTCCGGCGGGTGATCAACATCGGCCTGCTCGCCGACGATCCGCCCGAGCCGGGTGAGTGGGTGCTCATCCACGTCGGCTTCGCCCTGTCCAAGATCGACGAGAGCGAGGCCGCGGCCGCGCTGCAGTTCCTGGAGGGAATCGGGCAGGCCTATGCCGACGAGCTCGCCGCCCTCGCCGAATCACGGATCGAATAGGGGTGGGTGCCATGCGGTTCGTCGATGAGTTCCGCAGCGCCGAGAAGGCGCGCGCCCTGGCGGCCCGGATCACGGAACTGTGTGAGCCAGGCCGCCAATACAAGCTCATGGAGGTGTGCGGCGGCCACACGCACACGATCTACAAGCACGGGCTCGAGGACTACCTGCCCGAGGCCATCACGCTCGTCCACGGCCCCGGGTGCCCGGTGTGCGTCATCCCCATGGGGCGGGTGGACGACGCCATCCACCTGGCATCGCAGCCGGACACGATCATGACCTCGTTCGGCGACATGATGCGGGTGCCGGGCAGCCATGGCTCGTTCTTCGACGCCAAGGCGAACGGGACCGACATCCGGATGGTGTACTCGCCGTTGGACTCCCTGAAGATCGCCCGCCAGAACCCCGGCAAACGGGTCGTGTTTATGGCCATCGGCTTCGAGACCACGACCCCATCGACGGCGATGACCGTGCTGCGGGCGAAGGCCGAAGGGCTGGAGAACTTCTCGGTCTTCTGTAACCACGTCACGATCATCCCGGCGATCAAGGCAATCCTGGACTCCCCCGACCTCCGGCTGGACGGGTTCATCGGGCCCGGGCACGTGTCCACGGTCATCGGCTGCCGGCCGTACGAGTTCATCGCCGCCGGCTACGGGAAGCCGGTCGTGGTGGCCGGCTTCGAGCCGCTCGACATCCTGCAGTCCATCTACATGCTCATGCGGCAGCTGTCCGAGGGCCGCAGTGAGGTGGAGAACCAGTACACCCGGGTCGTGCCGTGGGACGGCAACCTCGCCGCGCTCACCGCGATCAACCAGGTGATGGAGCTGCGGCCCTACTTCGAGTGGCGTGGCCTGGGCTTCATCACCCACTCGGCGATGCGGCTGCGCGACGGGTTCCGCGCGTTCGACGCCGAGGCGCTGTTCGAGGTGCCGGGGGTCCGGGTGGCCGACCCCAAGGCGTGCCAGTGCGGTGAGGTGCTCAAGGGCGTGCTCAAGCCGTGGGAGTGCAAGGTGTTCGGCACGGCGTGCACCCCGGAGACGCCGATCGGCACCTGCATGGTCTCCCCGGAGGGCGCCTGCGCGGCGTACTACAACTACGGGCGGATGAACCGCCACCGGGTGGTTGAGGTGGAGGTGAGCCGGCCATGAGCGACCGCAGGGCGAGCTGGGTGGATGAGGCCCTGCGTGAGCACGAGGAGCACGCGGCGGCCGGCGCCGTGTCCGACCGTGAGCAGCAGGTGCTGGACCGGATCGACCGGGCCAGGCGCCGCCGCCCGCGGATCAGGGAAGAGCGGATCACCATGTCGCACGGGGCCGGTGGCAAGGCCAGCCGGACGCTGACCGAGGCGGTGTTCCTGGACGCGTTCCGCAACCCGCTGCTCGAGCCGCTGGAGGACGCCGCGCTGCTCCAGGTGAACGGGTCGCGGCTGGCGCTGACCACCGACTCCTACGTCGTTTCGCCGCTGTTCTTCCCCGGCGGCAACATCGGCGACCTGGCCGTGAACGGGACCGTCAACGACCTTTCCGTGGCCGGTGCCACCCCGCTGTACCTGTCGGCCGGCTTCGTGCTTGAGGAAGGCCTCCCCGTCGCCGACCTGACGGCGATCGTGGCGTCCATGCAGGCCGCCGCGGCCGCGGCCGGGGTGCAGGTCGTCACCGGCGACACCAAGGTGGTCGAGCGGGGCAAGGCCGACGGCTGCTACATCAATACGGCCGGGGTGGGGGTGGTGGAGCACGATCTGGCCCTCGGTGCCGCCACCGCCCGCCCCGGTGACGCGGTCATCGTGTCCGGGCCGGTCGGCGACCACGGCGTGACGATCATGCTCGCCCGCGGCGAGCTCGACATCGAGGCCGACCTGTCCTCCGACACGGCGCCGATGAACGGGATGATCGCCGGGCTGCTCGCGGCGGTCCCCGGGGTACGCGCCATGCGCGACGCCACCCGGGGCGGGGTGGCGACGATCCTCAACGAAGTGGCGGTGGCCGCCGGCGTGGGTGTGATGGTCGAGGAAGACCAGATCCCGGTCCGCACGCAGGTGCGGGGAGCCGCGGAACTGCTCGGCATCGACCCGATGTACGTGGCCTGCGAGGGCAGGCTCGTCGCGATCGTGGACGGGCAGCAGTCGGACCTGGCGGTCGCGGCGCTGCGCGCGGATCCGCTCGGCGAGCAGGCCGCGGTCATTGGCCGCGTCACGGCCGACCAGCCGGGCATCGTGTTGCTCAAGACGGCTTTCGGCGGCACAAGAATCGTCGACCTACTAGTCGGCGACCCGCTGCCCAGGATCTGCTGACGCGACCAGCCGCCGACGCGCGGACTGATGGGACGACTGCGGGCGCACCGACGGATGGGACGACTGCCGACGCACCGACGCGAGGGAGGCACCGCGTGCACGAGTACGGGATCACCGAGAGCGTCGTGACGAAGGTCATGGAGCGGATGCCCGACGCCACGATCAGCTGCGTTCGTCTCGAGATCGGCTCGCTGTCCGGCGTGAGCGCCGATTCGGTCCGGTTCTATTTCGGCATGGCCGCCGAGGGGACGAACCTGGAAGGGGCCCGGCTGGAGATCAGCGAGGTCCCGGCCCGGTGCCGCTGCAGCTCCTGCGGCCAGGAGTTCGAGCCCGACGGGCCGATCCCGCTCTGCCCGTGCGGCAGCCCCGACGCGGCCGTCCTGTCCGGCGGCGACATGCGGATCCTCGCGGTCGAGACGGCACCGGCCCCGGCTTGACGCCGCGGGCGCCCAGACCCCGGCGCGCGGGGGGCGCGGCCTCATTTGTGGTTGCCGCAGCCCCGTTCCCGCGCCAGCCGAAGCATCGCCGTTGTCATCTGGGCCGTCGTGGGCGGCGCGGGCAGGGACGCCCCGTCCCGGCGCTGGAACGCGTCGAGCATCAGCGCCACGAACCGCCGCCGCGCGTTCAGGGCGTCCTGCCGGGTCGCATCCAGCACCGCGGCGTGGGCGATCAGCAGCAGGAGGATGTCCTCACCGACGAACTCCTCACGCAGCCTGCCAGCGGCCTTGGTGCGCTCGATCAGCTCGACCACCCGGTCGTTGGCGAGCCTGCGAAGCTGCTCGATGCGCTCGTCGGCGGGCAGCGCCATCGACAGCAGGTCGGAAAGGCCGCGGTCGGCGGCCTGCAGCTCGCAGATCCGCTCGATGAAGCCGGCGAAGCCGGCCCACGGGTCCGAGACGGCCAGGGCGCGCTCCGCCGCCTCGGCGTACTGGGCGAACGTGTCGACGAGCGCCGCGGCCACGAGCTGCCTGCGGTTCGGGAACCGGCGGTACAGCGTGGCGATGCCGACCCCGGCGCGCAGGGCGACCTCCTCCAGGGGTGCTTCGAGTCCCTGCTCGGCGAACACCTCCCGGGCGGCGGCCAGCAGCGCAGCCCGGTTCCGCTCGGCATCCACCCGCAGCCGGCGATGGCTCCCGCAGGCACCCGCGGCAAGAGCCGCACCAGCCGGATCGGCCACGTCGGCCGGGCAAGCCGGGTCGTCCAGGCCAGCGGCCGCGGCCCGGTCAGCGAGGTCGGCCGCGCCAGCCGGGTCGTCCGGGCCATCCGGGCCGGTCGGGACGGTCACCGGACCATGGTAGACGATCTGGAGGCCAGCCTCCGGAAGCAAAATCGCCGTGAGAACGGCCCTCATTGCCCCAGTCGTTCCGAACGCCCTGGCCGGGGCCGCGCTCACCGGGTTCTCCGGCAGCCTCATTACCATGTACGCGCGCACGCCGGCGCTTCGCAAGCCGGGCAGCATGTGGCCGAGCCAGGCCGGCGTTGCGGTCGGCAAGGACATCTGGATGATGGGGATCGGCCTCGGGCTCGTCGCCGACGCCCTCACCGCCTGATCACGCGAGCGCGTCGGCGGCCCGCGCGGCCCAGCGGCAGCCCGGTAGCGGCGGTGCGGCAGAGTGGCCGGTATGAGCAGAGCAGAAGGCACGTTCGACATCGACCGCTTCGACACGCAGCCGCCGCACGACGACCGCGAGGGGGTAACGCTCGCGCGGGCCCACATCACGAAGACCTTCCACGGGGACCTGGCCGGTAACAGCGAGACGGACATCATCACCGTTCACACCGAGCACCCCGCGGCGTACGTGGGCTTGGAGCGGTTCGAGGGAACGCTGCACGGCAGGAAGGGCGGCTTCGTGCTCCAGCACAACGCGGGCGGTGCGAACGGCGTCCCCTGGATGACCTGGAAGATCGTCGAGACGACCGGGACCGGCGACCTGGCAGGGATCCGCGGCGAGGGCCAGATCATCATCGGCCCGGACGGCGCGCACTCCTACACGCTGGACTATGAGCTCTGACCGGCACCCGGCCCGGTCCGATGCCGGACCATGATCATGAAGCCTTGTGCTGATGCGAGCATCCAGCGCCTATACCGGGCAGGCGCGCGCTCAAGTTCCGGCCCAGCGGTCCCGGGCACCCACCACCGCCGCCTGGCCAAGGCTGATCCCGCCGTCGTTGGGCGGCACCCGGGCGTGCGTGAGGACCCGGAATCCCAACTCCTCCAGCCCGTCCACCACGTGGCCGAGCAGCAGCAGGTTCTGAAACACACCACCGGACAACGCCACCGTGCCCAGCCCGGATGTGGCCCGCAGCACCGTGCATACCTCCACGATGGCGGCCGCCACCCCACGGTGGAACCGGGCCGCGATGACCGCGGGCCCGGCGCCGGCCATCAGATCTTCGGCCGCCGCGCGTACCAGGTCGGCGCCGCGCACCCGTAGCGGGCCGGCCTCACCGCCGGGGCCCGCCGCGCCAGGATCGATCGAAGCACGGTAGGCGCCGTGCTCGGCCGGATCGGCCCACTGCTCCAGTTCGATCGCGGCCTGGCCCTCGTAGTTGATGGCGTCCCGCACCCCCAGCAGGGCCGCGACCGCGTCGAACAGCCGTCCGGCACTCGAGGTGAGCGCCGCATTGATGCCCCGCCTGGCCATCAGCACCACATCGTGCCACCGACCGGCGTTGCGCCTGGCAACCGTGAGGTCACCCGGCAGCTCTCCCCCGTACGCGGCGTCCAGGTACGCGGCCGCCATCCGCCACGGCTGCCTGATCGCGGCGGCGCCGCCGGGCATGGGCACCGGCTCCAGGTGACCCGCCCGCTCGAAGCCGGCCAGGTCCGCGAGCAGGAACTCCCCGCCCCAGATCGTGCCGTCGGCGCCGAACCCGGTGCCGTCGAAGGCCACCCCGATGACCGGGCCCTCTACCCCGTTGTCGGCCAGGCAGGACGCGATGTGCGCGTGGTGGTGCTGGACCCCGGCCAGGTCCACCCCGTCGAGGTCCAGCGCGTATTTTGTGGACAGGTACTCCGGGTGCAGGTCGTACGCGACCACCTCCGGCTCGATGTCGAACAGCCGGCGGAAATGCTCGATCCCCTCGGTGAAGGACCGCAGGGTTTCGAAGTTCTCCAGATCGCCGATGTGGTGCGAGACGAACGCCCGGTCCCCCGCTGCGAGGCAGAACGTGTTCTTCAGCTCCGCGCCGCAGGCCAGCAGCGGCCGTGGCAGGCGAGTGGCGAGGCGGAGCGGTTCGGGGACGTAACCGCGAGAGCGGCGCAGCAGGGTCTCCCTGGCCCGCAGCGGACGCACCACCGAGTCGTCGGTCCGGATATGGATCGCGCGATCGTGGGTGAGGAAGCCGTCTGCGATGCCGGCCAGCCGTGCCAGCGCGTCGGCGTCGGTGTACGCGATCGGCTCGTCGGAGACGTTTCCGCTGGTCAGAACGATGGGGCGGCCGACCTTACGGAGCAGCAGGTGGTGCAGCGGGGTGTAGGGAAGCATGATCCCGAGCTGACGGTTGCCCGGCGCGACCGCGTCTGCTATGGGGGCGCCCGCCCGCCGGGGCAGCAGCACGATCGGCCGCCGGGCGCTGGCCAGCAACGACTGGCCGGTCTCACCCACCTCGCACAGTTCGCGGGCGGCCGCCATGTCGGCGGCCATCAGCGCGAACGGCTTGTCCTCCCGGTGCTTGCGGGCCCGCAGAGCCGTCGCGGCGGCCTGGCTACCGGCGTCAACGGCGAGGTGGTACCCACCCAGCCCCTTGACCGCCAGCACCTGACCGCCGGCCAGCAGCCGTGCCGCCCCGGCCAGTGGGTCTCCCGCCGCCTCGGCGCCACCCGCGTCGAGCAGGCGCAGCAGGGGTCCGCACGCCGGGCAGCAGACCGGCTGGGCGTGGAACCTTCGGTCCGCAGGATTGTGGTATTCCGCCTCGCACTCCGCGCACATGGCGAAGGGCGCCATGGTGGTCAGTGGGCGGTCATACGGCACGCCGGTGACGATGGTGAACCGCGGCCCGCAGTTGGTGCAGTTGATGAACGGGTAGCCGAACCGCCGGTCCGCCGGGTCCGCCAGTTCGGCGAGGCACTCGTCACAGGTGGCGCTGTCGGCGGAGACCAGTGCCCGGCGGCGGCCGGCGTGGTCGCTGGCGACGATCGAGAACCCCCGCGCGCCGCTGGGGATCATGGCGGTCGCCGTTACCCGGTCCACCCGGGCAAGCGGCGGCGGCTGCGCCTCGAGCACGCCCAGGAATTCCCTCACGCCTGCGGCGGGGCCCTCGACCTCCGCGAACACGCCGTCGACATCGTTGCCGACGTGGCCGGCCAGCCCCAGCCGTGTGGCGAGGGCGTAGACGAAGGGGCGGAATCCCACCCCCTGCACGACCCCTTCCACGCGGACGGAAGCCCGGACGATGCTGGTCACCCGGCTAGTCTCCCGCTTCAGGTCCCGGCCAGCCAGCGCCCGGCGGCGGGTCTGGATCCGGTGACCACGCCACGGCCGGTCACGGCGCCACGGTCGCGGTTTGCCCGGTCATGCGCCCGCAAGACTGCCCAGCCGAGGTGGCGGGAGACCGCGAAAGGGGTAGGAGAACAGGCGTGTTTCTGGTGGGGGCATCCCGGCATCACTCGCAGTGTCGCTCAGCTTCGCCGGCGGACCGATCGACACAGCCACCGAGGTGGCTGCGCTGGCCGTCATGACCACCAGCCGGAACCTGCTCGACAGTAACAATCGTCTGCTAAGGAGCGTGCGATGAACAATGGCGACCGCGAGCGTGCTCTTACCCTTGCCGAAAGGGCTCGGGACCTGGCAGTGGACGGCGGCCAGCAGATCATGTCGGGGCTGGAGTGGTGGTTGCTGCGCTCGTCCGAGATACCCACGACCCCGTTCCTGGACCGCGGCGACTTCCCGTGGGCCGACACGCTTGAAAAGCACTGGCATGACGTCCGCGCCGAGCTCGATGCGGTACTCGACCGCCGCGAGGACCTGCCGAACTTCCAGGACATCCTCCGCGATGTCGCGCCCATCAGCCGGGACGACCGCTGGAAGACCTATTTCTTCGTCGCCTACGGCTACCGGTCGGACGTTAACTGCGCCAACTGCCCGAAGACCACTGCGCTGCTGGACACCATCCCCGGCCTGGTGACCGCGTTCTTCTCGATCTTGTCACCGCACAAGCACATCCCGCCTCATCGTGGCCCGTACCGCGGCGTCGTGCGCTGCCACCTCGGCCTGATGGTGCCCGGCCCGCCGGAGGCGTGCGGCATCAGTGTCGGCGGCGAGGTACGCCACTGGCAGGAGGGCGAGACGATGTTCTTCGACGACGGTTACGAGCACTTCGCGTGGAACGACACCGACAGCACGCGGGTGGTGTTGTTCCTCGATGTGATCAGGCCATTGCGGCGGCCCGCTGCCAACGTCAACAAGGCCCTGCTGCGGGCGATCTCCTGGTCGCCGTTCCTGCGGGACGCGAAGCGACGGCATCAGGCGTGGGAACGCCGGTTCGAGCGCCTGGCAAGGTGAACGCGGCCTAGGCGGTCGCGGCAGTCGGGCCGCCGCGGGGCCGTATCACTCCTTGATTTCGACCCGGCGGGAGCGGGCCTGGGCGGCCTTGGGCACGCGCACGGTGAGGACGCCGTCGATCAGCTGCGCGCTGATCTGCTCCGGGTCGGCGTCGGTGGGCAGGCTGGCCCGGTAGGCGAACCTGCCATGACGGCGGCGGAGGGCCTTGCCCTCGGCCTCCTCCTTGACTTCTCCGGTTATGCGCAGCTCATTGCCGCTCACCTCTACGTGGATGTCGTCGCGCTTCATGCCGGGCAGCTCGGCGCGCACCACGTAGGCGTCATCTGCCTCCTCGGTCTCCACCGCGGGTACCCACGCTCCCGAGCCACCTTCGCCGGTCGACTCGAAGAACTGGCTCATGCGGTCCCACAGCTGTCCGAACTCGCCGAAGGGATCCCAGAACTCCCTCGGCCAGCCGCCACGCCAGCGCTCCGGCGATCGGCGGCGGGGGACGGGCGCATTCATCCCTCGATCACCTCCAGTTGCAGCTGCCGGCAGCGAACTTCGCTGCGGTCGTATTCGGCCCGCCGGAAACCCCCGGCGCGCCTGCCCTACAGGGGGTCCCTTACCGTCGGTTGGTCCGGCTGAAACTGCCGTCCATCGCCCTCTCTGGGTCCTCCACCTGGGTTCTGCGGGCGGCGGGCAAGCTCACGGCCGTGAGCCAACTTCCGATGAACTTCGGGTCAAAACGACCTGTGTCACAGCGGCCGATTACCAGGGAACGGTCGCGCGGATCACCCGCCGTCGCTGTCGCCGACCGGGACCGTCGTAGCCCGTCCGGGACGTTCGGCCCTGGGCGGGCCCATCCACGGCCGCGCACCATGAAATCAGACCCACGGGGCTGGGTCACTTCCGAAAAGACGGCCACTCAGGGCCGGACGGTTCCGGGCGGGAGCTCCGCAGGAGCAACGAGCCGGCTACTCGCCCAGCCCTGCCGCGCCGCCCAGGCCGCCGAGGCCGGTGACGCTCCGGCCGACCGGTCCCCTGGCCTCCGCGAGACCCTCGATCAGGCCGTAGTCGATCGCCTCATCGACCGTGAGCAGCCGGCCCCGCCTCGCGTCGTCGCGGACCTCGTCCACCTCGTGCCCGGTGACCGCGGCGAGCCGTGCGTACAGTTCGGCGAGCATGGCGCGTACCTGTTCCTCGTGTAGCGCGACGGTGGTCACCGGGCCGTCAAGGCTGACCGTGGGCTCGGACATGGCGAAAAAGGCGTTCGGGTAGGCCCTGCGGTGGCTGGCGGACGCGAGCACGCACAGCCCGGGGCCGCCAATCCGCCCGGCCGCGTACGCGGTCACCGGGACCCGGAGGGTGTCGAGCACGCCGACGACGGTCAGCGCCGCCGGCAGGTCGGCATCCAGGTTCAGCAATTCAAGCCGTATCGGCCCCTCCCCCTCGGCATCGAGGGTGAGCAACTGGGCGCAGAGCCGGGTGGCCGACTCGCCGTCCAGGCAGCCGTGTGCCATCACGATGCGCTGGTTCAGCAGCCGTTCGTACAGCCTGCCCGGCCACTCACCCTGTTCGACCCACACCTGGGCCGGCTGGATCGCCGGGTTGGGGCGGGGAGGCTGCGGGGGCTGCGGGGGGCGCCCCGGCCGCTCCGGCGGCCCGGGCTGCCAGGGCGGGAACGGCGGCCGGGGCGGGAATGAACCACCGCGGTCCGTGATCATCACCAAGCTCCTCCCTGTGTCACTTCCACGGCCGGGTCAGTCCCCCAGCCGCCATGTGATCTGGCTGCCTATCGCGGCGGCATAACGTTCGAGCGTCGAGGCGCGCACATCCGCGTCCCCGGCCTCCAGCCGGGCAACGGCCGACTGCGACGTGCCCATGCGGGCCGCGACCTCGGTCTGGGACAGCCCGGCCGACCTGCGCTGCTCGGTGAGCTCGTGCACCAGGCGGAGGCGTTCCGCGGACATGCGCCGGACGGCCATCTCGCGGAAGCCCGGCAGCATCGGCAACGGCAGCCCACCGGGACCGGCGGGCTCACCGGGCTCAGCCAGCT
>Ga0126382_10001229_pt1 | contig 10451 bp, 12 predicted proteins | sample PanSoiMetPlot_30_FD_92548 | JGI IMG/M metagenome (GOLD analysis project Ga0126382, IMG submission 92548) | Tropical forest soil microbial communities from Panama - MetaG Plot_30 | ecosystem: Environmental > Terrestrial > Soil > Tropical forest > Bulk soil | place: Panama | collected 2016-02-17 | reverse complement strand
CGAGGTTGACGTAGGTGCCGTCCCGCTCCAGGTAGCTCGTCCCGGGCAGCACGAGGTCGGCCCAGCCGGCGACCAGCGAATTGAACATCGTCATCGCCAGCACGCGCTCGGACTGCTCCGCCAGGGCGCGCACGTTCGGGTTCGAGGCCGCCTCGTCGCCCGAGACGATCAGCAGGCCGAGCGGTTCGGGCTCCGGGCCTTCCTCGTCGGACGCGGCGGCCCAGGCCTCGGCGACGCCCCGGCCGTTCGCAGTCTCCGGCAGGAAGATTGCGCCGCAGGCGGGCTTGTCGGCGAAGCCCAGTTCTCTCGCGAGTGCGGCGAGGTGGGAACCGCCGCCGGCGCCGGGGCCGGACCAGATCAGGATCGCGCGCTCGCTGGCGCGTAGGCGGTCGCCGAGCTCCCTGCGCTTGAGCCGACGGCTTGCCGCGGCCGTGGCTCCGGGGGCGACCTGGACGTCCCCGGTGGGGCTGACCTCGATGATCTCCGCGCCCGCGCGCCGCGCCTTCCGCACCCAGAGGTCGACGATCGGCGCCCGCTCGACGACAGGGTCGTCCCCGAGGACGACGATCAGCTCGGCGTCGCCGATTGCCGACAGCGGGACGCGGAAAGCGTCGAGCTCGCCGCCGATCTCTTCGGGCAGCATGGCCGTGTGTGCGCCGAGGCCGACGCGCACGAGCCTGGCGAGTGCGTAGGCCTCCTCCGTCGTCTCGGAGCCGGAGAGCGCGACGGCCACGCGGCCCTCCGCTTCGCGGAGTAGCCGCTCGGCGTCGTCGAGCGCCTCCTCCCAGGTGATCTCCTCCAGGCCGCGCCCGCGCACGCGGCGCAGCGGCTCGGTGATTCGGTCGCCGGCATAGAGGTGGGAGAAGCCGAAACGGCCCTTGTCGCACAGCCAGCCCTCGTCGACCTCGGGGTGGTTGCGGGAGAGGATCCGCTTGACCTTGCCCTCGCGCTGATCGACGTCGATGTTGCAGCCGACCGGGCAAAGGCCGCAGACGGTCGGGACCGCCTGGAACTCCCAGGGGCGGATCTCGAAGCGTGGCTGGGTTGGAAGTAGCGCGCCGACAGGACAGAGCTCGGTCACGTTGCCGGTGAACGCGCCGGTGTAGGGCTCGTCTTCGAAGGTGGCGATCATTGTCTGCGCGCCTCGGTTGAGGGCGACGAGCTGGTTGTCCTCCGAGACCGACTCGCTGAAGCGGGTGCAGCGGTAGCAGAGGATGCAGCGCTCGCGGTCGATCGAGATCGCCGGCGAGATCGGGATCGGCTTCTCGAACGTGCGCTTGTCGAAGGTCATCCGCGTGTCGCCGGGGCCGTATCGGAAGGTGAGATCCTGCAGCGGGCACTCGCCGCCCTTGTCGCAGACCGGGCAGTCGAGCGGATGGTTGACGAGGATGAACTCGAGCGTCGCGTTCTGGGCGACGCGCGCCATCTCGGAGGTGCGGGCGGTCTTGACGACCATTCCGTCCTGCGCCGTCAGCGTGCAGGCGGCCTGGGGCTTCGGCGGCGCTCCTTCGACCTCGACGAGGCACATCCGGCAGGCGCCTATCGCGTCCCCGAGCCGGGGCTCGTAGCAGAAGACCGGGATCTCGATCCCGGCCGCAGCGGCGGTCTCGACGAGCCCGGTGCCCTTTGGCACCTGCACCGAGCGCTCGTCGATCGTGACGGTAACGAGCTCGCCCGCGCTCATACCGCGCCCCTTTGTTCGGGTCTGACCCGAACAAACCGCCAGAAGGGCCCCGTCTTTCGGAACAAAGGTGCACCAAGAGCGTGACGGGATGCGATCACGCGGGTACCTCGGCGGCCGGCGCGTGGGAATGTTGGTCACTGGGTGCGAACAACCCTTCGAGCGACGACTCCCCGCCGAAGGGACAGCCGCCCTGGTCGACGTGGGCGCGGAACTCGTCGCGGAACTTGGTCACGTACGACGCCACCGGCAAGGCGGCCGCGTCCCCCAGCGGGCAGAGGCACTTGCCGAGGATCCGGTCGCAGACGTCGAGCAGGAGGTCGAGCTGGGAGTGGGTTGCCTCGCCCGCCTCGATCGCCTCGAGCAGCTGCACCATCCAGCGCGTCCCCTCGCGGCAGGGCGTGCACTTGCCGCACGACTCGTGCATGTAGAACTGCGCTACCCGGAGCCCGAGCTGCACCAAGCAGGCGCGGTCGTCGATCACGATCACGGCCGCGGCGCCCAGGAAGGTGTCGAGCGCGCGCAAAGAGTCGTGGTCGAGCGGGACGTCGATCTGATCGGCCGTCAGGATCGGCATCGACGAGCCGCCGGGTATGACCGCCTTCAGCTCGCGCCCATCCGGGATTCCGCCCGCGAGGTCGTAGATGACCTCGCGTATCGAGATTCCCATCGGCAGCTCGTAGTTGCCGCCTTTGGCGACGTTGCCGGAGACGCAGAAGAGCCTGGTGCCGGTCGAGTCGGGGGGCGCGCCGATCTCGGCGTATTCGGCGCCGCCGATGTCGAGGATCTTCGGGATCGTCGCGATCGTCTCCACGTTGTTGATCAGCGTCGGCGAGGCATAGAGACCCGAGACGGCCGGGAACGGAGGCCGTGAGCGCGCCTGCCCGCGCTTGCCCTCGAGCGACTCGAGCAGGCCCGACTCCTCGCCGCAGATGTACGCCCCCGCGCCGCGGTGGAGCACGACCGTCACGCCCCCTAGCAGCTTGGCGTCGCGCACCTCGTCGAGCGCCGCGCGCAAGGCCTCGAACGGATCGAGGTACTCGCCGCGGATGTAGATGAAGACGTGCTGCGACTCGATCGCGTGTGCCGCAATCAGCGAGCCCTCGATCAGCCGGTGTGGGACACGGTTCATGATCTCCCGGTCCTTGAAGGTTCCGGGCTCCGACTCGTCGGCGTTGACACAGACGTAGTGCGGCTTCGGGATCTGCTGCGGCGAGGGAATGAACTGCATCTTTCGCCCGGTCGGGAAGAAGGCCCCGCCGCGGCCGCGCAGGTTGGCGCTGTTCAGTTCGTCGATGACCGACGCAGGCGCCAGGCCACGGATCCGCTCGAGCTGCGCGTAGCCGCCGACCGACCGGTACTCGGAGAGCTTCGTCAGATCATGGTCGTCGGCGTCGGCGAGGACGATTACGTCACTCATCGCGCAGCTCCCGGACGATCTGGGGGACCTCGGCCGCCGAGACGTTGAACCGGTGACGGTCGTCGATCGCGACCACGGTCGGCCGGTCGCAGCCGCCGATGCACTCGACGGCGCGCAGCGTGAAGGCCCCGTCGGGCGTTGTCTCGCCGGGCGCGACCCCGAGCTCGGACTCGAAAGCATCGAGCACGCCCTGCGCTCCGCGCAGCCCGCAGCAGATGTTCGTGCAGACCTCGACCAGCCGCCGCCCCACCGGCTCGAGGTGGAACATGTCGTAGAAGGTCGCGACACCCTTCACGTACCCCGGTGTCAGGTCGAGAGCCTCGGCTACTTCTCTGAGTGCTTCCGGCGGCAGCCAGCCTTCATGCTGCTCCTGGGCCAGTCGCAGCGCGGGCATTACGGCAGACGTCGGCTCGGGATACTGCTCCGCGATGGCCGAAACTTCTCGCTGAAAATGGGACACCATTTTCAGCGATCAACCTCGCCCATCACGGTGTCGAGCGACCCGACTATCGCGATCAGGTCCGCGATGTAGGCCCCCTGCACCATGGTCGCCGTCCCCTCCAGCGCCGCGAAGGACGGCGCTCGGAACTTCACGCGCCAGGGCCGGGGGCCCCCGTCCGAGACGACGTAGCAGCCGAGCTCACCGCGAGGCGACTCCACCGCGACGTAGACCTCGCCCTCGGGAACACGGTAGCCCTCGGTGACGATCTTGAAGTGATGGATCAGTGACTCCATCGACGTGTGCAGCTCCTCACGCGGCGGCAGCACCACCTTGCGGTCGTCCGCGATCCAGGGCTCGTCCTCCATCCGCTCGAGCCGGTCGAGACACTGTTCGATGATCTCGACCGACGCCTGCATCTCCTCGATCCGAACGCGGTAACGGCCGTACGTGTCTCCCCCCGGGTAGACGGGGACCTTGAAGTTGGTGCGGTCGTACAGGAGGTATGGATTGTCGCGGCGGAGGTCCCAGTCGACGCCGGACGCGCGCAGGACCGGCCCGGTCTGGCCGAGCGCGATCGCGTCGCCGCGGTTGAGGAGGCCGAGCCCGATCGTTCGCTCCTCCCAGATCTCGTTCTTCCTCAGCAGCGCGTCGTAGTCCTCGATCGCCTTGGGCATCGACTCCGTGAACTTGCGGCATTCGGGGTAGAAGCCGGCCGGGATGTCCTCTGCCAGACCGCCGGTCTGGAAGTACCGCGTGTGCATGCGGTATCCAGCGACCATCTCGGAGAGATCCATGATCATCTCCCGCTCGCGGAACGCGTACCAGAACATCGAGATCGCCCCGAGCTCGAGCGCGGCAGTTGCGAGCCAGACCAGGTGCGAGTGGATCCGGTTGAGCTCCGAGAGCAGCATTCGCATCCAGGCCGCCTTCGGCGGGATCTCGAGCCCGAGCAGCTTCTCGATCGCCAGCACGAAGACGAGCTCGTTGTTCTGGTAGGCGAGGTAGTCAATCCGCGGCGCGTACGTGATCGCCTTCCACCACGACTTCTGCTCCATGTTCTTCTCGAAGCCCGTGTGGACGTAGCCGACCTTGGCGTGGATACCGACGACGACCTCGCCGTCGAGGTCGACGATCAACCGCAGGACGCCGTGCGTCGAGGGGTGATTCGGGCCGAAGTTGACGGTCAGGATGTCGTCGGTGTCCTTCACCGCGGGATCGACCTCGAGTACGGTCGGGATCGGCGACGGGATCCTCGTTCCCTCGTAAATCGGGTCTTTGGTCAAGCGCGGGCGGGCGGTGAGAGCCACTATTCCTCCCCCGAGAACCGCACCGGCTCGCCGCCGATTGGGTAGTCCTTGCGGAGCGGGTGCCCCTCCCAGTCCTCGTCCATCAGCAGCCGCTCCGGATAGGGGTGGCCCTCGACCGGGATCCCCATCATGTCCCAGGCCTCGCGCTCGAACCAGTCCGCTCCCGGCCAGATCGGGACGACCGTCGGCACCGGCTCTCCGTCATCGAGCCAGACCTGGACGCGGACCCGTGGCCCGCCCGGCTTGATCGCAAGCAGGTGGTAGTTGAGCGAGAACCGCTTCGGCTTCGGCGCCGGCAGCGCCTGCAGTCCTTGCGTCGACGGCCGGTTAAGGTTTCTACCCTGGGCGGTGCCGATGTAGCCCGAGACGCCCGGCGAGCCCCACCCGAGGTAGTCGGTCGCCGCAATGTCGACGAGCATGTCGAAGCCGTGGTCGTCCCGGAGGCTGCTGCAGGCCTCGACCAGTCGGTCCGGGTCGACGACGAGCGTGGTCTCGCCGAACGCCTCCCGCGTCTCGACAACGCCGGGAACATCACCGAAGGTCATTGAGGTCTCCCGAGCGGAGCGATGGACAAACCGAGACCGCGGAAAGTGCGCAGCTTTTTTCGCGGATCACTTGGCGACCCCGCCGACCTCGTAGGCGGCCGGAACGCCCGCCTGGACTCGCTCGTGCAGACGGATGATCCCCTCCATCAGCCCTTCCGGCCGCGGCGGGCAGCCTGGCACGTAGATGTCGACGGGGATGATCTTGTCGACGCTCTGCAGGACGGCGTAGTTGTTGAACATGCCGCCGGAGCTCGCGCAGGCCCCCATCGCGATTACCCACTTCGGCTCGAGCATCTGATCGTAGATCTGCTTGATCGGGGCCGCCATCTTCTGGGCGACCCGGCCGGAGATGATCAGCAGGTCAGCCTGTCGAGGCGATGAGCGGAACGCCTCCATCCCGAAGCGCGCGATGTCGTAGCGCGCAGAAACGATCGACATCATCTCGATCGCGCAGCAGGCGAGGCCGAACGTGTCCGGCCACATCGACTTCGTCTGCGACCAGGCGACCGCTTTCGCGAGCGTCGTCAGCCCGAGCTGGGACTCGATGTCGCCGAGCTCTTGCTCGAACTCGCTCGGCCCCTTGTCCGGCCAGAGCAGGCGCTCCGACTGCAGGCCGTGCTCGGCCAGGCGATGCGACTTCGGCCTGTCTACTGCCAGTCGAGGGCCCCCTTGCGCCAGACGTAGACGTAGGCGATCAGCAGGATCAGGAGGAACACGGCGAGCTCGGCGAAGCCGAACCAGGCGAGCTGATGGAGAACGACACCAAGCGGATACAGGAAGACGATCTCGATGTCGAAGACGATGAAGAGCATCGCCGTCAGGTAGAAGCTGATGGTGAAGCGTTGGCGGCGCGGTGGGCCCGTCGAGACGCCCGACTCGAACGGGATCCCGCGCGCCCGCGTGCGACGCTTCGGGCGGGTCGCGAAGACGAACGAGAAGACGATCATCGAGATCGGAATCAGTGCTGCGAACAGCGCGTAGATGAGGAACGGCAGCCAGTTGTCGAGCACGTCTTCTCCTCCCGCCAACCCCCTGGCGGCCGGAACGTATCAAGTCTCGAGTGGGTGGCACGAGGTCACCGAAAACCGTGGAGCTGTGAGGGAGACAGGTGTTACAAAGTCCCCCGCTTGGAGCGCCCATTTGGGGCATGGGTGGCGGCGGAGGACGCTGCTACGATGGACCCGTGGCAACCGTTGAGCAGCCGACTCTCGTCACGCTGACCGACAGCGCGGCACTGAAGATCCGCGAGCTGATGGCCGAGGAGCCCGAGGGCGAGGCGACCGTCTTGCGGATCGCCGTGCAGGGCGGTGGCTGCTCCGGCTTCCAGTACGCGCTCGGCTTCGACCGCGGCGCGCAGGAAGGTGACAACGAGCTTCACGTAGCGGGCGTCGACGTCGTCGTCGACCCGTTCAGCGCGCCGTACCTGGCCGGCACCGAGATCGACTGGGTCGACGGCCTGCAGGCAGGGTTCGCGATCAACAACCCGAACGTCTCGGCGTCATGCGGATGCGGACACTCCTTCCAGGTCGAGGAAGGCGAAGCGCCCGAAGATGCCGCCGCTGGCTGCGGCTCGGGCTGCTCGCACTAACCGCCGCTCTTCTCTCAGCCTGCGGGTCGACCAAGACAAGAACAGTCTCGGTCTCGGCGCCCGCGAACCGCTCCCCGACGGAGCTCGCGCTCGCGCATATCAACGCCGGCGAGACCCAGGCGGTGCGCGTCTCGACGTCGTCCCAGTCGTCGCCGGAGGGCGGTGGCCCGACCACCGTTACTGTCCTGCAGGAAGGGCTGGCGGACGACTCGGTCGCGGCGGTGAAGACGGTCCTTCGCTATCAGCCGCAAGGCGACGGCTGGCGCCTCGTCTCCATGCAGCGGACGCAGAAGTGCCAGCCGGGCCGCGGGCACCAGGGGTTCGCAACCGGTGACTGCGTCTGATCGCGCAACCGAATCCGACCGGACTCCGTTCTAACCTCGTTTCGTCCTCGACGATCAAGGAGCGACCGTGAACGCACTGAGAGCGATCTACCGTTACTGGATCACGATCCTGTGGCTGGCCGTCATCGCCCAGATCGCCGGCGCGGCGTACGGGGCCTTCTATGCGGCCCAGAAACTCGGCGACCAATCGGGCTCGGACGAAAGCAAGCTGATCAGCGAGAAGGCCTTCGACCACGGCTTCGGCTTCCACACCGGCTTCGGTTACCTGATCTTCCTCGGCGCCGTCCTCCTGTTGTTGCTCTCTCTCGTTGCTCGGCTCGGGAGGAGGCAGATCCTGCTCTCGCTCGCCGTCCCCCTGTTGGTCGCGCTCCAGATCGTGCTCGCGTGGATCAGCGAGTCGGTGCACGGCGTCGGCATCCTGCACGGGCTCAACGCCCTCGTCATCTTCGCGTTTGTAGGCTGGCTGACCGGCCAGCAATGGCGCGCCGCTCGCGCTGTCACCACGACCCCCCAGGTCGCCCCGCACGCTACGTAGCCCCGAGTAGCATTTTGGCGGCGTGAGCGACGTCGTCGACATCACCATTCTTGGCGCCGGTCCGGCAGGCCTCGCGGCCGCGTACTACGCGGGCCACCGCGACGCGTCCGTTCGGATCGTCGAGAGCCTGGAGCAGATCGGCGGCCAGGTCGCGGCTGTCTATCCCGAGAAGCACGTCTACGACGTCGCCGGCTACCCGAAGATCCAAGGCCAGGCGCTCGTCGACCTCTGTGCGGAGCAGGGGCTTCAGTACGACCCCGAGGTACGGCTTGGCGAGGAGGTGCAGACGCTCGAGCACCTGAACGAAAACGGTGAAGAGCTGCTCTCGGTGACCACGGACAAGGGCGGCCCCTTCCTAAGCCGTGCCCTGATCATCACCGCCGGCCACGGCGCCTTCGAGCCGCGCAAGCTCGGGATCGACGACATCGACACGTGGGAGGGCAAGGGCCTTCACTACTTCGTCCGCGAGAAGGACGTGTTCCGCGACCGCACGTGCGTGATCGTCGGCGGCGGTGACAGCGCCCTCGACTGGACACTCGGCCTCCAGGACACCGCCAAGCACCCGATCGCGCTCGTCCACCGTCGGGACAACTTTCGGGCGCTCGAGACGTCGGTCAACGAGGCCAAGCAGCTCGAGAGCGAGGGTCGGGTCAAGATCCTCACGCCCTACGAGGTGCGCGGGGTCCATGGCGACGGCCACATCAGTGCCGTCACGGTCGAGAACACGAAGAGCGGCGAGATCGAGCAGGTCGACTGCGACGCGCTGATCACGCTGCTCGGCTTCCACTCCCACCTCGGCGCGATCGCCGACTGGGGCCTCGAGCTCGAGGGCAAGCGCCAGATCAAGATCGATCCGATGACCTGCCTGACGAACCTGCCGGGCGTCTACGCGGCGGGAGACGTCGCAGGCTATCCGGGCAAGATCACGCTGATCACGATCGGCATGGGCGAGGCCGCGATCGCGGCCAACAACGCCGTCGCCGCCATCCGCGGCGAGAAGGTTCAGCCTAAGTACTCGACGGATTGAGTCGCGCCAGCGTCTCGACCAGCACCTCCGGCTCGAGCGCGTAGACCGTATTGCCGTCGCGGCCGGTCATCGTCTCGGCGGCGAGGAGCGCGTTCAGGATCGCCTCCTCTGTCGCCTCGATTGCTGCATAGAAGAGCTCGTTTGCGTGCGCGTACGAGAGCATGCGGAGCTCGACCTCGCCCGGCTGCTCCAGCGCCGCCAGCCCACGATTCCCCGTCGCATAGGCGAGGAACAGGTCTCCGCTCGAGTGCTCGCCGGCTCCACCGACACGTCCCACGCCGAGCGCGGCACGCCGGGCGAGACGTTCACACTGATGCGGTAACAGGGGCGCGTCGGTGCCGACGATCCCGATGATCGAGCCATCAGCCGGTCGGCCCGCTTTCCGTCGCGGGATGCGGTCTCCGATTGCCTCGCCGATCGGTAAGCCGTTGACGCGGAAACGCTCGCGGCGGCCGTAGTTCGCCTGCACGAGCACCCCTACGGTGAAGCCGGCGGCCAGCCGTGACGCGGTCCCGATCCCGCCCTTGAAGTCGTGACAGATCATCCCGGTGCCGCCCCCGACGCTGCCTTCCTCGACCGTCCCACCGTGGGCCGAGTCGATGGCGGAGAAGACGTGCTCCGCACGCACGTGCATGCCGCCGATGTCGTTCAGGAAGCCGTCGTACGTCTCGCCGACGACCGGCAGGTGCCAGTCCGGCTCCGGCGGCGCGGCTGCAACCAGAGCGTCGCGGACGACACCGACGCTGAACGTGTTCGTCAGCCCGATCGGCGAGGTCAGCAGGCCGGACTCGCGCACCCACTCGAGACCGGTCAGCTCGCCGTTCCCGTTTAGCCGGAACGAGCCTGCGAAGACCGCCTCGGCCGCTGGATCTCCTTCGTGGGGAAACAGCACGGTGACGCCGGTCCGGACGCTGTCACCCTCGATCAGCGTCCTGTGCCCGACGCGCCCACCGCCGACGTCCGTGATCGCGTTCGCCGGACCCGGTGTTCCAACGCCAACGATGACTCCTACTTCACGCGCGCGCACGCGCGAGGGATTCGCCCGCCCAGGGCCGATCCCTCGTTCGAGGGGCTCGCGCGCGCGAACCGCAACCGATCCAGAGGGTTGATGGACACGCTCATCATCGAGTGTCTCCGCTGCGGTGACGTCAGACAGATTTCCGCCCGCGAGGGGCAGAACGTGCACGCGGGGGAGTGCAAGCGCTGCGATTACGTAGGCTGGGCCTCGGTTGCCGACCTCAGCGAGAAGATCCGGCGGCTTCTACGAGAGCGGCCGCCCGAGCGGCGCCGTCTCTACGCCGCCTTGTGATCTAGATCACGATGCTCGTGGCCTAGACTCAAGTCGTGGCCACCGATACTCGGCAAGAGCTGTGGGGAGGCGAAACGCGCAAGGCCGTTGAGAACTTCCCGGTTTCCGGCGAGCCGATTCCGGCGCCGGTGGCGCGTTGGCTGGGAAGGATCAAGGCCGCGGCCGCCCGCGTGAACGCCGAGCTGGGCTTGCTCGACGCGGATAAGGCCGAGCGGATCGCTGCCGCCGCGGATCGCGTGGCCGCCGGCGAGCT
>Ga0126382_10001227_pt1 | contig 10464 bp, 18 predicted proteins | sample PanSoiMetPlot_30_FD_92548 | JGI IMG/M metagenome (GOLD analysis project Ga0126382, IMG submission 92548) | Tropical forest soil microbial communities from Panama - MetaG Plot_30 | ecosystem: Environmental > Terrestrial > Soil > Tropical forest > Bulk soil | place: Panama | collected 2016-02-17 | reverse complement strand
TGAAGGAGCCAGGACGGTTCGTCGCCGTCGATCAAGTGCGCTTCCAGGGCGCGCTGCGGCAGCGCGTCGGGCTGAAGGTCGAGGTCGTGCTGCGCGAGCCGTCGTCGCCGCGCAGCGCGGACCAGAACGCCTACTGGCACGCGGTCCCGTTCCGTCTCATCGCCGAGCACACCGGCGCGGACATCGCCGACGTGAAGCTCGCGTTGATGGGGCACAAGTTCGGCTGGGTCTACTCGCCGCTCGCGGGGCGCGAGGTGCCGATCAAGCCGCACACCTCCGACATGACGGTCGCCGAGGCGGACGAATTCACCGAGTGGTTGCCCGCCTGGGCGCTGGAACACCTGGGCCTTGTCATCCCGCTGCCCAACGAGGTGGCGACCCCATGAGACAGCTGCGCAACTGCGACGTGTGCGGGAAGTATCGCATCTGCACTTGGTATCACCCGACGCACCGCTTCCTGTGCGGCACATGCCATCGGGAAGGACGGTATGAGCGACACACCATCGAGACGTTACAAGGCGGCGGAACTGAACGAGCTACTGCAGCAGTTGCGCCGGATGTCGAGCGCGCACGAGCCGAGCATCCAGGTGCTGCTGACGATGGCGCTGCTACTGGAACAGATTCACGACCAGGGTCTGTTCATGGACCCAGCGTGGGGTGACGTTGTGCCGGTGTTGCACCACGAGATCCTCAAGCGCACGGCGCAGGCGCTCAGCAGCGACATGGCGGTCGACCACAGCGGCGGCGACTGGGTGCATTGATGCGCGGCAAGCAGATTCGTCCGCAGCCGAAGTCGACGCGCAGCTCGACGCTCACGCGCAGGCAGTGCGTGGACGTCGTCTACACACGCGCCCTCTGGCGCTGCGAGCGGTGCGGTCAGCCGGTGCGCGAGCGCGGCTGCGACGGGCACGTCAACGAGCGCGTGCCGCGCAGTCGCGGCGGCGATCCGCGCGACCCTGGGAACTGCGAACTGGTTTGCCACCACTGTCACTTCGGTGGACCGAGCGGCGCGCACGCGCCGACGAAGGAGCGCCAGTCGACGCGCAGCACTGGCTTCGGTGACTGACGATGGCGCGCATCCGCACGATCAAGCCGGAGTTTTTTGACGACGAGAACGTCGGCGCACTCTCGCACGCCGAGCGCCTCTGCTACATCGGGCTATGGACCCAGGCCGACAAGGAGGGACGCCTGGAGGATCGTCCGCAGCGTTTGAAGGTGCGCCTCTTCCCGTTCGACAACGTGGACGTCGAGCAGCTCCTGGTCGTGCTCGCCGACCGTGGCTTCATCCAGCGCTACACGGTCAACGGCAAGGCCTACGCCGCTATCAAGGCGAGCGCCTGGGCGAAACACCAGCGCGTGCGCGCCGACGAACCCGATAGCGTCATTCCACCACCACCAAACAGTGACGGGTTCGTCACTCCACAGAGCGGAAACGTCACTGCGCAGAGCGGGTCCGACGCGTCGCAGTTACTAGGAAAGGAAAGGAAAGGAAAGGAAATGGAAGGGAAGGGAAATGGAGTAAGCGGCGAGCCGGGAACCAGCTCGCCGCCGACACCGGCGTCCCGCACCCTGATGACGTTTCCCACTGTCGGGACGAAGACCCATGAGTGGAGCTTCACTGAAGCCTACTGCGCCGAGTTGAGCGCAGCGTATCCGAACCTCAACGTGCGCGCCGAAGTGCAGCACGCGCTCCAGTGGGTGAAGGCCAACCCGACGAAGCGCAAGACCGCCGTCGGAATGCCGACCTTCCTGGTCAACTGGCTCAATCGCTCGACGGCATCGGGCGGTAGTCGCGGCAATGGTCCCATCGTCGGCTCGCTGAAGACGGCGGGCAACAAGGCGGCGATTCAGGAATTCCTACGGAGGCGTGGTCATGACGTGGACGAAAGCTGAAGAGAGCGAATTTGGTTTGATGCTCTTAGCGATGGGCGAGTTGTACGACACGCCCGTCTCACCGGTGCGTGCCGAGATGTTCACGCGCGCCATCGAAGACTTACCGTTCGATGCGGTGAAGGCGGCAGCGAATAGTCACGCCCGCCACAGCACGTTCTTCCCGAAGCCAGTCGACCTGCGCGAGTTGGTCGAGGGCAACCTGGACGACCGTGCCGAGCAGGCGTGGAACGCCTTGCTCCCGCTCATCCACCGCGTTGGCTACACCGGCACGCCGACGTGGACGGACCCGGCGATGGAGCGCGCCGCGCTGAGTCTCTTCGGCTCCTGGCGTCGGCTCTGCGAGCAGCTGCCTGCCGGTGGTCCCGAGCTACTCGGCCACGCCAAGAACTTTCGGCAGGCCTACCTCGCCTACGCCCGCACGGCGGCGGCGGCAAAACCCGAGCTGCAGGAGCCGTCTCGCGAGGACGCAAAGGCGCTCTTGCAGCAGCGGCTGCGCGACATCAAGCGCGTGAAGTGAGCCATGAAACAGCACGCGATGATTCTCGACTGGATCTGCGACGACTGCGGCGAACGTGGCACTGCCGTCGTGAAGGCGTACGACAACGCGGGGATGCGCGTCGAGCTGAGTCACCGCGCGCACATCAAGCGGAAAAAGCTGAAGCTCCCGTGTCGCGGCAACGCGCTGCACGTCCACGAGCGCGAGCCGAAGCCTGGGGAGGACGTGTCCACGTCGGTCCCACCCCGAGGAGACGCGGCGTGAGACATCACGGCGCGAAGCGCGACGCGACCGAGCCGGAGATCCTCCGCGCGCTCGCGCGCGTCGGCGCGGACTACGTCTGCCTCGACATCGTGGACGTCCTGGTTTTCTTCCGAGGACGGCTGTTCCTGCTGGAGTGCAAGTCGAAGGGCGGGCGCAAGACGCGCAATCAGAAGCGGCTGGTCGAGCGCGGCTGGCCGGTGCATTTCGTCATGACCGCCGAGCAGGCGCTCGCGGTGTTGCTCGGGACGGTGTGACGTGACGTTGCGGTTGGCAGCGAAAGGAGGCGAGCGGATGAATATCAAAATCGTCAAGCCGAGCACGTCGTCGGAGAAGCTGACACGCACGACGGTCGACACCGTCGAGCTGACCGAGAAGCTCGTCGCCTCCTGGCGACTGCCCGCGTTTCAACGCGACTTGAAAATCAACGCCAAGGTGCAGTCCTGCGCCGAGGAGATTCAGGCGAACGGCGGCGTGCTGCCGGGGATCATCACGGTCGGCGTGCTCGACGGCACGACCTACACCGTCGACGGCCAGCACCGCATCGCCGCGTGGCGGCAGACCGGCCTGCCGGTCGGCTACGCCGACGTGCGCACGCACTTCTTCGACTCGATGGGCGAGATGGCGCAGGAGTTTGTTCGCTTGAACAGCTCGCTCGTGAAGCTGCGACCGGACGACATCATGCGCGGGATGGAGCCGTCGACTCCGGCGCTGCAGAAGCTGCGCAAGCGTTGCCCCTTCATCGGCTACGACATGATCCGCCGCAGCGAGAAGCACCCCGTGCTGTCGATGAGCGCGTTCGTCCGCATGTGGGCGTCATCGAAGCAAGAGGTGCCGCAGACCGGGTCGAGCATCGAAGCGCTCGCCGTGCTGCAGGACGAGCGCGAGCTGAACGACGCCATCGAGTTTGCGACGTGCTGCCTGGAGGCGTGGAACCGCGACACCGAATACGCGCGCTTGTGGAGCGCGCTGAACCTGACGGTCTGCGCGTGGTTGTATCGACGCACGGTGCTCGGCGAGCGCGTGACGACGTCGCGCAGTGCGCGCTTCACCGTCGAGGAATTTCGCAAGTGCCTCATGGCGTTGTCCGCCGAGACGCAGTATCTCGACTGGCTCGTCGGACGTCAGCTCGGGGAGCGCGACCGTGGTCCCTGCTACTCGCGCGTCAAAGCCATCTTCACGCGGCGCTACCACCAGGAGACCGGGCGTGCGGCGAAGCTGATCCAGCCTGCCTGGAGCGCGCACACCGGCGGTGGACGATGACGATCCTCACTGCCGTCTTCGGCTCGGGCGCACGACGGCGCTGCGACAGCACCTGCCATCACGCCAAGCACCCCGTGTGCCGGTGCGTGTGTGGCGGACGCTACCACGGCGTCGGTGCGCAGGCGTTCGACCTGCTGACGCAGGACATGCTCAGCAGCCAGTGGGGCGAGATTCACGCGGGGTTCGTCGCGTCGACCGGCGACACCGCCCAGGTGGTAGCGCAGCAGCTGCAGCTGGCGCTGCCGGGAGGCGAGGGGTGAATGGGCTGCGCGACGGCGGACTGCGGCGATCCCAACTGCGCGGTGTGCCGGTGGGCGCGGACGCCACCGACGCCGCGCTGCCAGCGGTGGGTGAACGGGCACCAGTGTCGCCTGATCGAGCAGCACCCTGGTCCCTGCAAGCCGCCCTACACGAGCCGCAAGCGACAGACGGAGCACCCCGACTTCGACACGCGGCTGTTCTGATACACGGCACGGCGCACGGCTACCGCCTGGGATGCCGGTGCCTGCCGTGCGCGCACGCGCGGGCCGTCTACCGCCAGAGTGACGGCCACCGCGCGCCGCGTGTAGATGCGACGCCTGCGCGTGAGCATCTGCAGCGCCTTGCCCAACGCGGCATCGGGCTGACGCAGGCGTCGCGTCTGTCGGGCATCGCGCGCCCGACGCTGCAGGCGATCCGCAACGGCACGCGCCGGTCCATTGCGGCCCGTCTCGAGGAAGCGATCGCGTCCATCCCCGCCATCCCGGCGATGGGCGCACTGACGAGCGGCTACCCGGTGCGGCGGATGCTCGCGTGGTTCCGCCTGGAAGGATTCACCAAGGCTGACATCGCTCGACGCCTGGGCCTGCGCACGCCACATGTGCAGTTCGTCCATCGCTGCTGTACCTATCGCACGGCGGCTCGGGTGCGGGCGCTCTATCGCAAGGTCGCGCAAGTGTGAGGTGACGAGATGCCGAGATTCAACACCCTGGGCAACTACGAAGCGGGCATCGGCGGCGGCGACGAGGTGCATGGCTACGTCGCGCTGATTGTCGACGGTCTCGTTCGCGACCCCGGTCCCGGCGGCGGCGGCGATTGGCTCACCGACCAGGAGGTTGCGTGCTACCGCTACTCGCCGATGCCGTTCCGCGCCGTTGCCATCAACGCCGCGACGGGCGCGAACCGCACGCTGCGCACCAGCACGCTCGGGTTCAACGCGGTCACCGCAGGCGGCGGGCGCTGGGCGACGACCGAGACGCAGACCGGTCGCATTCTCATGGACGACGGGACCGAGGTGCCCTACCCGCTGCTCGCGCTCGGGCAGCACGACGGCTGCATCGCGATGCGCGCTCACCCGTACAACGGCAGCGGGCTGATTGTGAACGGCACGATCCTGGTGCAAGCCGCGACCGACGAAGACGTCGTGCGGCACGGGACGAACTGCTGGGACGTGCAGGTACTCGACCAGGGCCACGTCGTGTGGCGCGGGCGCGACGGCGCGCACGCGGTCGGCCTGCCGGTGCCGCAGCTGCTGCCGGGTGGCAGCTACGGCCTGCGCGTGGCGAAGGTGGGCAACGTGTGGTGGGTGCTCTACCTCGCGGCGGAATTCAACGGCAGTCTCGTCTGCCACCCCGTCGATAGCTTCATGGGCTGTCAGCTGACGTCGCCAGGGGCGCTCGCGTATCGGCCTGACCTCGTCGCCGTCGGCTCGCGCTTGCTCGCGGTGTATGCGGTCAACGAGTCGGAGCAGACGAACGTCGTGGTCGAACCCGGCGTGACGTATCCCATCATCGACCTGACGACGACCAAGCCCACGCCGCCCGAGCCGGAGCCGACACCACCCGACCCCGACGTGAACCCGCCGGTCATCACCATCACCAGCTACGCGCCGACGAGCGGGCCGGTGCCGCTGCGCGTCACGGCGGTGTATGCCGCCGAGCCAGACTCCGGTCCCATCACCGAGCTGCACTGGCAGGCGCGTGTGCTCGGCGATGCGGCGTGGGGTGACGCGGCGGTGAATTCGCCCGACGACTTTGACCACACGTATGTGTTCAGCGACCCCGCGAGCTACGAGCTGCGCTTGCTGGCGCGAGGCCCAGGAGGCGACGGCGTCACGACCGCGCAGCGCCTCGTCACGGCGATGCCGCCTGCGCCCGAACCTGAACCCCCGCAGCCTGAACCCCCAACGCCAGGAGGAGAGATGGTCTACATCGATCTGCGCAAGAACAATCTCGCCGCTGAGAAGTGCGAGCAAATCGACAACGGCAACGGCACGTTCAGCTACCGCAAGGTGAGCAACGGCAAAGTCTTCTGCGTCACCAACACGGGCGACATCGAGGAGCGCGACGACCCCGGCGGTCCCTGGGAGAGCTTCTACCGGACGTCGAACGCGCTCGTCGCCGACCGTGAATGGGAAGGCGAGCAGACGGCGTTCTTGTTGCCCTATGCCGAGGTGAAGTGATGGACCGGCACCGTCGCCTCGTCCTCGTGAGTAGCGGGGGCGTCGCGCCCTCGCCCACGCCCGTGCAGGGGCGGCTGCGCTGCGAGGGGCGGCTGCTGATGAACGACGCGGGCATCTATCGCGCCGTGTGGACCGACGCGCTCTCGATCCTCTCGCACGCGGTCGCCGACCAGGACGCGTATCTCGACTGGGTCTCCCGCCAGGGGTTCGGCGGCGTGCGCATCTTCGCCGGGGCGCTGACCTGGGCGAACCAGACGGCGGACAGCGCGTGCCTTGCGCTGCCGCATGTGATGGACGCCTGCGTGCAGCGCGACCTCTACGTCGAGGTGACCGCCATCACCGACAGCGGCACCGGCTACGACGTCGAGCAGCACCTGAAGGACATCAACAGCATCCTGCTGCCGTATGAGAACACGCTCGTGGAGATTGCGAACGAACCGTATCACTCGTCGCAGAACGAGGCGGTGCATGACCCCGACTACCTGCTGCACTGCACGAGCTTCATCTCCGAGAACATCATGTGCGCCCTGGGCGCAGCGCCCGACGACGAGTCGCTGGAGTACGCGGGCGGCGACTACATGACCGTGCATCTCGACAGAGGCCGGGACGATTGGAACATGGTGCGCAGGGTCAGGGAGTTGGAGAACGACTCAGCCAACAGCGGCAAGCACGTCTTCAACAACGAACCGAAGAAGGCAGGCTCGCAGTTGACGGACCCCGCGATTGTGTTCTGCATGGCGGTGCTCAATCGCGGCTTCGAAGTGGGCGGGGTGTTCCACAGCGACTCGGGATTGGACGCGGTCGTGCCCGACGCCTCGCAGCAGGCGTTCGCCGACGCCTACATCGCGGGCGCGAGCGTCATCACCACCGCGCAGAAGCTGTCGTTCCAGAACGCAGGCTGGAGCAGCTCGCCGGTCAAGAGCGCCAACTTTGACGACGGCGTTGGCGGTGGCACCGGCATCGTGCGCGCCTACAGCTTCATGTCCGACGAGCAGTCGGTCCTGGTCGAGGTCGGCGCGGGCAGCAATCCTGGCATCGTCATGCAGAACGGGTGGTCGGTCGGGCCGGTGCTCGCCGAGCGCACCGCCGCCGACGGACGGAAGTGCCGCGTTGATCTCCTGGTGAAGGGATGACGCGTCGCGTCGCCGTCCTGCTCGCGGCGCTGCTCGTGACCGACTCGTGTCATCACCCGCCCACGATCAACCTGCCGACCAAAGGCGTCGAGGTCGAGGTGAAGGTGAAGGTCGGCAAGGAGGCGCTCAGCGGCGGCGAGGCACCGGGCTGTCAGTGTGCGGTGCCTGGGGCGGCGCGCTGCTGCACCTGTCGGGGGCCACGCTGAACAACACCATCCCGTTCTTCGCCTACTACTCGTGCCCGCACTGCCTGGGGCGACGCGGGACGTGTTGTCGCTGCGATGGGACTGGCAGGCTGACGATGGCGTGCGAGCTGATCGCGGCGTGCCGCAACGTCTGGTCGCAGCCGCGCTGCTGCTGCGATGCGTGCCAGCGCATTCTGCTGGAGTTTGGAGATCGCCGTGTCGCTGCGCCCGATCAGCAGCGCGAATAGGCGTGGGGAACTTGCCGCACCGGGCCAGGGTCGCCGAGGGAGCCATCGCTTACCGCCCTCGCTGCGACCGTTTCATAGTTGCTGATGGAGAGCCGTCTGGGCGGAGGAGATTGCCACGCGCACGGCACTGAAGGAGCTGACGTGACGGACCAAAACCATGCGCGGTTCCTGCGGGCGCTGGACGACAGCTTGCCCGGCGTGCTGCGTGTGGCGGAATGGCTGGTGCGTCGAGGGCGCAACGTGCGCATCTCCGGTCAGCACCGTGCGCCTACGCACGAGCAGTGGCAGGACTACTCGGACAGCGGTGACCTGATGATCGAGCAGCGCATCGAGGTGAAGCACCGCACGTTCGACTTCACCAGCGCGGACGACTGGCCGTACGCCGACGTGGCGGTCTGCGCGCAGCACTCCTGGCAGCGCGCTGAGCAGAAGCCGCTCGCGTTCGTCTCGGTGAGCTGCGACATGACGCACGTCGCGATTGTCCTGGCGTCGTCGGCGAAGCACTGGTCGGTGCGCCCCTGCACCGACTCGCGCTACGACGGCGTGACCCAGGACACGTTCTTCTGCCCGCTGTCGAGCGTGACGTTCCTCAGGTTGCCGAAAATAAAAAAAGCCCCGGTCACGCAGCAGTGAGCTGCGCGCCGGGGCTTGTCGATTCATCGCGCCTTTCGTCGGCGCGCTGCGTTGCGCTTGCGTGAGGCGAGCGCCTTCGCTCGCATCTCGGCGGTGAACGGGTTGTGGTTGCTGCGCTGCTCGGCGAGACGCCTGCCGTGGCGGCGACGCACCATCGTGATGGTGCTCTGTCGCTGCCGGTCGATCAGGGCCAGCAGCTTCGGCGTCAGGACGTAACGCTTGAAGTCGCTCGGCGTCGCGCCGGTCTGCGTAACGAAGACGTACTCGCCCTCGTCGGTCTTGACGGTCTGCACGTTGAACTGCGTGCTGTTGCCGTAGGCGTCCATCACCTGCAGTGCGGCGAGCGCGGTGTGCGCGCCGTTCGGCAGGCCGATCTTCTCGGCCAGGGCGATGTCGAAGGGGTCGGTCGGCAGCACCTTGCTGCGCTCGGGGGTGTTACTCACGGGGCTGTCCTTTCGTTGCGGTTAGTCGCGGCGTTTCACGTCGAGGATGCCGAGCACCACGCCAGCCAGCAGGCTCGCGCTGGTGGCGTAGAGGCTCAGCGTGGGGTCGTAGAGGGCGAGCACCAGGGACACGAGCACCGCGCCAGCGGTGACGCGGTAGCCGGTGCGGAACAGGCGGTCGGTCTGTGTCTGGGTCGGTGCGGCGTGGCGCTGCGACTCGGCGATCCGCTGCAGCGCGGTCTTTTCTCGGATGGTCATGGTGGTGTGTCCTTTGCGTAGTCGTGAAAGACCTCGATGGTCTCGTGTGCGGTGTCCTCGATGGTGCCGAGGATGCGAACGACCGCTGCGAGGTCGATGGTCGGTTGCTTGAGGTGGTGCATGAGGTGCCCGCTCTGCGCTTGCAGGCGGCGCGCACTCTCCTGCATGTAGACGATGGCGTCGGTCTTCATCGCGCATCCCTCTCGCGCTCCAGGTGGTGGATGACGGCGTCCCACCAGTCGCGCGCCGTCTCGTGCTCGGTGCCCTGCTTGGCCGTCTCCTCGGTCCACTTGATGTAGGCCATCGCGAGCGCCTTCCGCAGGCCGCGCTCGGTCGAGAAGAGCAGCGCCGCCTCTGACGGCGAGAGCGGCTTGCCCGAGGCGACCCGCGCGTTGATGCGCTTGAGGCGCTCGGCCTTCGGCAGGCTCGGCGGACGTCCGCCGTAGCGCGCGTTGATGCGCGCTGCTGCCGTCTTCTCAGGGCTGCGTCGCGTGCCGCCCTTGCGGCCCAGGGCGACCGCGTGCTTGTCCTTCCTCGTGTTCATCGGTGTGCTCCGTTGTCGTAAGATGCCCACAGCTGGTCGCGTCGTCGGTTTGGCTGTCCTTTCCGATTTGGCGACCGGTTAGACCACCGCGTCGTGTGGGCCACGGCACGGTGGTCGCCTTCCTAGTTCTTTTCAGCGAGTAGATCGACGCGGTCGGCGATGGCGTGCAGCGTGTCACTGTCCACGTCCTCGTAGCCGGTGATGCCGAGGTCGTGCATCTGAGCGCGGCACCATTCCGGTGTGATGGTGATGCCCAGCGCGACGGCGTCAGGACGCAAGTCGCTGACGGCGTCGGCGAGGTCGGCGGCGGTGTGCAGGTATCTCTCCATAAGCTGTCCTTTCCGACCGGCGTTGTGACCGGTCTCGGGGTTTACGTCAGGGAGCGCGGCGCTCCCTGGTCACTCACCCTTAGCGGCGGCTGCGGAGGAACGGGCGGATGATGTCCACCGCGCGCTCGCGGGTCTCGCGAGGCACGGCGGTCGGTGTCGTGAAGCTCCAGTCGAGCGGCTGCAGCGCGGCGACCAGCTGGCGCGCGGCGTCGAGCGGCAGGCGCGTGGCGACCGCGTAGCCGGTCGCGACGTGCGTGATGGTGTAGAGGGCGGCGGGCCGGTTCTCGCGATGCACAGCGAGCGCGCCGAAGATCAGCGCGGTGGTCTCGCGCTTCTCG
>Ga0126382_10001224_pt1 | contig 10479 bp, 11 predicted proteins | sample PanSoiMetPlot_30_FD_92548 | JGI IMG/M metagenome (GOLD analysis project Ga0126382, IMG submission 92548) | Tropical forest soil microbial communities from Panama - MetaG Plot_30 | ecosystem: Environmental > Terrestrial > Soil > Tropical forest > Bulk soil | place: Panama | collected 2016-02-17 | reverse complement strand
GGGCGAGGCCCGGCCTGTCGCTTGACTCTCCGGTAACGGGAGGCCCGACGGTCGGTGCATGACGAGTGCTGACCCTCCCCGGCGGTCGCTGCTGGCCGTCGCCGGGCGCGGGACGATTGTGATCGTGCTGGAGTTCGCCGCCGTGACGGCGGCGGCCACGTGCATGCACCCCCATATCAGCGGCCTGAACAGCCGCGAGCGCCAGCGCGACATGCTGGCGCGGGCAGACCGGCAGCGCCTCGCGCGCCAGCTCAGGCACCTGGCCAGGGCATCCAGGCACGCCGAGAGAATCGGACCGCGCCGGCGCCGCGCCTGGCGCGTCTTTGCCGCGGTCACCGGGCTGCTGCCGCGGTACCGGGCGGTGCGGTGATGGCGACGCTGCGGCGGTTGCCGGGCGGCGGGTTTGACTCAGCCGGCGGCACCGGGTCGAGAATCTCTGCCATGCGGGTGCGGCTGGCCATTGGCGATTTCTCCCGGATGACCCACTTGAGCGTGAAGGCGCTGCGGCACTACCACGACGTGGGTCTGCTCGTGCCGGCCGAGATCGATCCGGCGTCGGGCTACCGCTTCTACGAGCCGGGCCAGGTGCCGCTTGCGCAGGTGATCCGCAGGTTCCGGGATCTCGGGATGCCGCTTAACGAGATCAGGGAGGTGCTGCAGGCTTCCGACGTCGGGGCCCGCAACCGGGTGATAGTCGCGCACATGCAGCGGATGGAGTCACAGCTCGCCGTGACGCAGTCCGTCGTGGCGTCGCTGCGCTCGCTGCTGGAACGGCCGCCCGCGCCCGTCGCCGTCGAGCACCGGTCGGTGGGTCCCGAACGAGCCCTCGCGATCTCCGAGCAGGTGGCGGCGCCGGACCTGGACGGATGGTGGGATGCGGCGTTCCGCGAGCTGGATGCGGCGCTGGCGGCCGCGGCCGTCCGAGCGGCCGGGCCCCGCACGGCGCTGTATTCCGCGGCGTTTTTCGAGCTCGATGAGGGGGAGGTCGTCGCGTACGTCCCGGTTACGAACGAGGTCGGTTCCGTCGGCAGGGCAGCGATGCTGGAGATCCCCGCGGCCGAGCTGGCAGTGGCGGCGCACAGGGGCTCCCTTGCCGATCTGGACCAGACCTACGGCGCGCTGGGCACGTACGTGGCGGAGCGCGAGATCGGCGTCGACGGGCCGATTCGCGAGCACTACCTGGTCACAGGTTTCGACACCGATGACGAGTCCCGTCTCGTGACCGAGGTCTGCTGGCCGGTGTTCCAGACCACGCCGTCGTCCCGGCCCGGCGCGCCGAGCGCATAGCTGGGTGTCGCCCGTTCAGTCCCACTCGGTCTTCATCGCGGGGGCCGCGTGGATGCAGACGAGCCTGGCCCGGCCCGGTCCGCTGTTGGTGAAGCCGTGCGGGATGCCGGCCGGGCCGATGACGATGTCGCCGGGGCCGCCTTCGAGGGTCTCGTCGCCGACGTGGACCACGACGTTGCCCTCCAAGATGACGAAGGTCTCGTCGTAGGCATGGTGGTGCATGGCGGGCCCCTCGCCGGGGCGGTTGTGCACGAGGAAGAACGACACCGAACACGGGCCGTGCTTGCCGCCCTCGAACGTGCGGGATATGTCGTTGCCCGGCAGGTTACTGGCGTTCACGTGGTACATGGATCACCTTGCCTTCCGGTGAGCGGACGTACCAGCCAGTGTTGGTGAGCCCGGCCCTTGCTGGCTAGGGGCGTGGGTTGCGCCAGTTCGCGAGGACCCGGTCGATGCCGGGCCGCACCCGGTCGCGGGCCGCGTCGCGAGGGAGGCCGGACATGAGCAGCGAGTCATAGCCGGTGTCTTCGTGGCGCACCGAGGCGATCACCGCGAGGGTGATCGCGTCCTCGTCCAGCGCACGGCCGGCCGCGGACCGGCCCACCCGGCGGCTGCCCCGCATGCCGGTGTGCTGGGCGATCGCGGCGGCACGCCCGGGCGGGCACCCGGGGAAGAGCCGCGTGATCTGTTCCGCCAGCCGTGACTGGAACTGCTCGTCCGCGATGGCCCGCCGCACGCCGTCGCGTTCGCGCCGCCGCATCCGGGCGTCCTGGTCGGACAGGCACTGCTGCTCGGCAAGGGCGAGAGCCGGATCCTCCACCAGGACGCCTCGCCGCTCGTACCGCTTGCGCGTGCGGCTCCAGCGCACCACCACCGCCGACAGGCTGCTCGCCCTGGTGGCACGGCGGGTCAGCGCGGCGTCGCCGGCCGGGAGGAACACCAGGTGGCCCAGATCGGCGCAGGCCAGGCACAGCGGCCCCGCGGCGTCCATCCGCAAGAACTCACCAGTACCGCCGCACTCGGCGCACGCCCAATCCCTGATCGGCTCGATCACCACCAGCCCGGGGGATCGTTCCTGCTCGGGCATCAGACGTCACTTCCCTGGGCGTGGCCGGTAGCCTGCCTGCGTGGCCGCAGGTAATTCAGTGTGGCTGCTCTCCGCTGGTTCTCGCCGCGCTGCTGCCGCGGGGACCAGCAGGCATTCTCGCACTGATGAAGCGTCCGCATCTGCCCGCAGGGGGAGCGGCGGGAGTGGGCCGCCGCTACGGGACGGCGCGCGAAATAATCCTGGAAACGCCCGCGCCGGATGCGGAGGAGGCCACGATGGAGGAACATTTCGTTTGGATGACGACACGCCGGATCAAACCGGGCACGCTGATCGAATTCGAGCGGGCCTGGCGGCCGGACACGCATCCGGATGGCATGCTGCGCGCCTACGCGTACTGGTCCGAAGACGGGCAGCAGATCATCGGCGTGTCGTCCTGGGCCTCACAACAGGCGTGCGAGGCGTGGCGGGCCTCCGAATCGGAGGCGCGCCGGCGCGCGGCGATGGCTCCGTACATCCTCGATGAGCAGGAGGCGTTCTACCGGGGCCGCGAGCTTGTCGTGCCGGCCCACTAGCGGCGGCATCCCGGTCAGGCGGCCGCCAGTTCGGCCGCTTCCCGCGCGCAGCCCCACGACAGGCTCACGCCCTCCCCGCCGTGGCCGTAGTTGTGGACGTACCGCGTGGACGCGGATGTCTCTGCCTCCACGCGCACGGTGTGGCGGTCGGGCCGCAGGCCGGTCACGACCTCGATGATCTCTGCGTCCCGCAGCCGCGGTTCGACGCTGCGGCAGCGCCGCAGAATCCGCTCGGAGATGCCCGGGTCCACGGCGGTGTCCCAGCGGCCCGGCAGCCTGACTCCGCCGCACACCACCCGCCCGGGGTGGGGGAAGATGCTGGTCCACTCAAGCTCCAGGCTCAGCTCCATGAACAGCGTTTCCAGGCCCGGGTTGGCCAGCACCACGTGCTGGCCGAAGACCGGGCGCAGGTCGCGGTCGCCGGCCACCTCCCGCGCACCCAGCCCGGAGCAGTTCACGACGACCGGCGCCGCCCGCCCGGCCTCGCTCAGCGAGCGCACGGCGCGGATCTCGATCTGCCCGCCCGCCGCGGCCAGGCGCTCCACGAGATAGTCCAGGTAGCGTGGCATGTCCACCAGCGGCATGGTGGCGCGGAAACCCCGGCCGAAGCCCGCCGGCACCTCCGAGGGGTCGGCCGGGCGCAGGTCGGGGATCAGCCGTGCCTGCGGCGGCATGTCATCGAGCCCGGGAAGGTCGCCGACGGTCAGCACCGGAGCCATCCGTACCCCTGACCGCGGGTCCTGAGCAAGCACAACGAAATCGCGCAGCGACTGCCGCGTCCACGCCAGCGTCTTGGCCACCGGCTCCTGAAACGAAGGCCCCCACAACGCGCCGGCGACCATGGATGTGGTTCGCCCCGGCGGGTCGGCGGCCCACACGGTCACGTGATGGCCCGCCTCGGCCAGGCAGATCGCGGTGGTCAGCCCGCTCACGCCGGCCCGATCAGAACTACCGGCCGCACCTGAGATGGCATCACGCCATGCTAGCGGGGGTAACCCGTCCGGTAAGGAGTGGGAAATGGTGGCTGGTGAATCCGGCGCCCGCCGCCTGCGCGCCTTCCGCTCGCTGGCGGGCAACAGGGCACTGCTTCGCGTGCTTGGCGCGTACACGCTGTTCATCCTCACCGAGTACTCGGTGTGGATCGCGATGCTGGTCTACGCCTACGCCCATGGTGGCGCCACGATCGCCGGGCTGGTGGCGCTGGCGCAGCTGGTCCCGGCGGCGATCCTGGCGCCCGTGGCGGCGGCGGCCGCGGACCGGCGGTCACCCGTGCTCCTGCTGGCCGGGGGTTACGTGGTGCAGGCCGCGGCGATGGCCGCCACCGCCGCGGCGGTCATCGCCGGCGCGCCGCTGGCGGCCTACGCGGCCGCGGTAGTGGCCTCCACGGCGGTGACCACGACCCGCCCGGCGCAGTCGACGCTGATCCCCTCGGCCGCCACCACCCCCGATCAGCTGACGGCGGCGAACGTGGCCGCGGGCTGGCTGGAGGCCACAGGGATCGCGACGGCGGGTCTGCTGACCGGGGTGCTGATCACGCTCGCCGGCGTGGCGAGCGTGTTCGCGGTGTGCGCCGGCCTCGGCGCGATTGCCGCGTTGCTGGTCGCCTGGCTCCGGGTGCCGGCGCTCGCCTCCCCGGGAGAGCGCGCCCCCGGCGAGCGTGCCCCGGCCGTGCTCGCCGACATCGGCGAGTGCCTGCTGCTGACGGTCCGCCGGCCACGGCTCCGGCTCATGCTGGCGCTGCTGACCGCGGAGGCGGTCGTGGTGGGCGCGCTGGACCTGCTGTTCGTCATCTTGGCCATCAACGTGCTCGACCGCTCCCAAGCGTGGGCCGGTTACCTCAACTTCGCCTACGGCGTGGGCGCGGTGCTGGCGGCCACGGTGAGCGCGATGCTCGTGGGCCGCCGCCTGGGCGGACCGATCCTGGGGGCGGCGCTCGTGCTCAGCGGTGCGCTGGCCGCGCTCGCGTTCGGCCTCGGCCTGGCCGGTACCGTGGCGCTGCTGACGGTCGTCGGGGCCAGCCGAGCCCTGCTGGACGTCGCGAGCCGCACGCTCCTGCAGCGCTCGGTTCCTGCCCAGCTGCTGGGCCGGGTCTTCGGCGTCCTCGAAGGGCTTACGATGGCCGGCATCGCGCTGGGCGCGGTCTTCGTGCCGTTGCTGGTGTACCTGGGGGGCAGCCGGCTCGCGCTGATCGGGGTCGCGGCCGTGCTGCCGCTGGCTGCCGTGGCAGGGGGCCGCGAGTTGTTCGGGCTGGACGCCGGGGCACGCGTGCCGGTCGTGGAGATCGCGTTGCTGCGCTCGCTGCCGATGTTCGCCGAGCTGCCCGCACCCGCGATCGAGGGCCTTGCCGCGGCCCTCACGCCCGTCGAGGTAGCGGCGGGGGCCGTACTGATCCGGCAGGGCGACGCGGGAGATGCCTACTACGCGATCGCCGCGGGGGAGCTCGACGTCTGCCGGGACGGGAGTTTCATGCGCCGGTGCGGGCGCGGCGAGGGAGTGGGGGAGATCGCTCTGCTCCGCGCCGTCCCCCGCACGGCGACCGTGACCGGGCACACCGCAGCGACCGTGTACGCGCTCAGCAGGGAGCCCTTCCTGACAGCGGTGCTCGGCCACGCCGCCACACATCGGCACGCGGACCGCATCGCCGACGCGCGGCTGGCGACCGGTGCCGCTCCGGGCAGCGGCGAAACCCCGGGGCCGGACACGGCGGAGCCGGGCCGACAGGAATAGCGCACAGGCGGCCCTGGCCATTTGGAGTGCGCACCACGGTTAGGGCACGCGAATGGGAGCCAGCGGCGTGCCGAATGCGAAAACAACCACCGCGACCAGGCCGGAAAGATAGCCTGACCCCGTCATCGGTGCTCTCCGTCAAAGCTGGCATCCCCAACGGAGCCGTTCCACCGGGAAAAGCGAGGGTGTACACGCCGCGACCGCGGGGTGCAGAATCCGGGTTGGGACAGGCTTGGGGACCGACCTTCGTCGAAGGGGGATCAGGGTGAACCTGACTCGCATGGCATGGCTGGGCGTGGCTGCGGCCGCGAGCCTGGCAACGATCGCAACAGGGCTGGCGCCCGCGGCGGCGCAACCGTCCGCACCGCGGGCGAGCACGCCGCCCGCGGTGCACACCTACCACGGCACGCCGGGCCTGGCCCGGGCGGGCGTTCCGGCCGCGTCCGGGCGGCCGGCGACGCGGGTGTTCCCGAAGGGGGCCCGCAGGCTGCCGTCCGGCCACTACTCGGCGACGGAGGCGGTGCCCCGCGTGCCGGCGCAGGCGTCGGCGGCCGCGGCGGCGGCCGTGCGCCGGCCGAGCGTCAACTTCAACGGCGTCAGCAGCCGGGACAGCCAGTTCACCAACTACGAGGCCATGTTCGAGCCGCCGGACCAGGGGCTGTGCCAGGGCAACGGGTTTGTGATCGAGCCGGTCAACTCCGCGTACCGCATCTACCGCACGAACGGGAGGTCGCTGCGCGGGCCCTTCAACCTCAACGACCTGTTCAACGTCGGCGGTGCCGAGTTCACCAGCGACCCGCGCTGCTGGTTCGACCGCTCGACCCAGACCTGGTTCGCGACCAACCTGTTCATTAACAACACGTTCACGGCCGCTTCCCTGCTGATCGCCGTCCGGCACAACCCGAGCCCCCTCGGGCTGTGGACGCAGTACTCGATCGACACGACGGACCTGGGCGGTAACGGCTGCCCCTGCCTCGGCGACCAGCCGAGGATCGGAATCGACCAGACCAACCTGTACGTCACCGCGGACGAGTTCTCGCTCCAGGGGCCGGAGTTCAACGGCGCGGAGATGTGGGCCATCGACAAAGCCGACCTGATCGCCGGCGTCGCGAGCCCGCACTTCGTCCACTTCGCCGGCCTGACGACGGATACGCTGGCGCCGCAGCCCGCGCTGTCCCGGGGGACGCCGAACGCCGAGTACATGCTCGGCTCGCTTGACCCGACCGGCAACGGTGGCAACCAACTCAGCGTGTGGGCCGTGACGAACCGCGACCAGGTCGGCCTGGGCGGCACGCCGACGCTGACCAGCATCAACATCAATTCCGAGAAGTACGCTATCCCGCCGAAGGCGCCGCAGAAGGGCGCCAACAACAAGCTGGACTCCGGCGACGACAGGATGCAGTCGACGCAGTTCGTCGGCGGCGCGATCTGGGGTGAGCTGACGACGGCGGTGAAACCCAAGGGCGACAGCAGCGTCCGCGCGGGCGGCGCCTGGTTCCAGGTGAAGCCGACGCTCGACGCATCCGGGATCACCATCACCGGTGCGAGGATCGTCCGGCAGGGCTACATCGCCTCCGCCGGCCGGTACCAGATCTACCCGGCGGTCCAGCCGGACGCCGCGGGGAACGCTGCCGTCATCTTCACGCTGACCAGCAAGGCGCGGTTCCCGGCCGCCGCCTACGCCCTCCTGAAGGCCGGCGGCGCGAACTTCGGGCCGACGGCCGTGGCGGCAGCGGGGTCCGGGCCGTACACCAAGGACACGACGCGCTGGGGTGACTACTCGTTCGCGGTTCCGGACAGCAGTACGGACGCCGCGTGGCTGGCCACCGAGTACATGCCACCCAGGTCGAGCCAGACCACGAACCACAGGCGGCCGTGGGGGACGCGCGTCATCAAGATCCGGCTCAAGTGACCGGCGCCCAGCATCCGCTGCGTTAGCGAATGCCGCTATCGCAGCGGATGCTGGCGTGCACTGGCGCCGGTGGCGTGACCGAGACCACCACGTGCGGGCAGCGCGGGAGGGCCCGTCTCGTCAGCGCGACCAGCACGTACCGGCCGTGCCCGAGCCGAAGTGAGTAGCGGCCGTCGGCGCGCGTTCGGGTGATCGCGGTCACCCCGGCGGACAAGGACCGGGCCTCGACCCGGACATCACCCACCGGGCGGGGCCTGCACATGCGGACCGGCCGCTCGACAGGGCATCCCGGCCTGGCCTCGACGACGCCGGAGATGAGCGCGGTCGGGCCGGACGGCCGAGCCGGGCCGGACGGCTGGGCCGGGCCCGCCGCCGCCGGGCGCACGCCGCATGACGCGGTCACCAGGACGAGCCCGGCCACGGGCAGCAGCCACCGCGCACGCGCGCCCGGCCGCCGCCTCATGGTCATCATGGAAGCTTGGACGGCTCTCCCGGGCGATCGGTTCCCGCGCGGGGAAGCCCGCGGCCGCTTCCCGCGAAGCTACGACATGCCACGCCCGGGCACGGCCGGAGAATACGTCAGTTGACGGATAGTGGCGGCCGTCTTTCCGCGTCAAGCTTAAAGATCAATTTCGTCGGCCCGGAACCGGTCTGACAGGTCCCGAGGAGGTCGTCGCATGGAAACAAAGGAAACGAAGCAACCCGGCGTGACGCGCAAGGATTTCCTCCGGGGCGTGGGCGCGGCCGGGGCAGGAGGGCTCGTCGTCGGCGGAGTCGCCGGCTTCTTCGGGGGGCGTGCCTCGGAAAGCACCACGACCGCCTCGACGACGGCCAGCACAAGCAAGCAGCCGATCGTCATCGGCTCGGGCAGCCCGGTGACCGGCGTGTACGCGGGCGACGGTCAGCAGATGATCCGGGGCCAGCAGCTCGCGGTCGCCCACATCAACGCCGCGGGCGGCGTGCTTGGCCGGCCGCTGAAGCTCAACGTCCTCGACACGCAGGCCCAGCAGCCGGACGTGATGAAGGGCGTGCTCCAGAAATTCGTGTCACAGAACGTGGCCGCGATATTCGTGCCGTTCACCACCTACACCTCGGTCGAATACCCGGTCGTCGCCGACTCCGGCATCCCGATGTTCCACGTCAACACCTGGCACGGCAACGTCGATTTCGTGAAGCAGCACGGGATCAAGAACATCTTCCAGGGCGACCCGTCGGAAACCTGGTACGGCCCCGGCTTCGTCACTCTGGTCCAGGACCTCATCACCAAGAAGGCGTGGACCCCGTCGTCGAAGACGATGGCGATCGTCACGAGCAACGACCCGTACAGCCTGAACATCGCCAAGACCTTCCAGTCCTCGATGCAGAAGCTCGGCTGGAAGAGCACGATGTTCCAGCAGTTCACCGTGCCCCAGGCGGACTGGAGCGCCACGCTGGTCAAGATCCGCAGCCAGGCCCCCGGGATCGTGTTCTTCAGCGACTACGCCGCCGGCGACGAGGCGTCGTTCATCAAGCAGTTCGCCCAGTCGCCGACCAAGTCGCTGGTCTACCAGCAGTACGCGCCGTCGATCCCGCAGTACCTGCAGCTGGCGGGCAGCGCCGCCAACGGCGTCGTCTGGTCGACGGTGGTCGGCATCTTGCAGAACGACCCGATCGCCAACCCGTTCAACGCCGCCTTCCAGGCCAAGTTCAACGCCCCGGCCGGGTTCAGCAACGCGGGCGACCAGTACGACCTGGTCCATCTGTGGGCCCAGGCGGTATCCGAGGCGGGGGACCCCAACGACTTCGCGAAGGTCAACAAGATCATCAAGGGCAGCGTCTACCGGGGGGTCTGCGGCACCTACTCCTTCCCAGACGACTACCTGACCTGCTATCCCTACCCCGATCACACCAAGGACCCCAGCCTCGGCATGGCGCATCTCACCTTCCAGATCCAGAACGGGAAGCAGGTGCTGATCTCACCGGAGCCGTACGCCACGGGGAGCTTCCAGCTCCCTGGCTGGCTCAAGAAGTGACGTCCGGCCCGGTCCTCGAAGCCCGCAAGGTCAGCAAGAGCTTCGGCGGACTGCGGGCGGTCGACGACGTGACCTTCGGGGTGACCGGCGGCGAGATCCTCGGGATCGTCGGCCCCAACGGGGCGGGCAAGACGACCCTGTTCGACGTGATCACCGGGCACACCCGCCCGACCAGCGGCGACGTGCTCCTCGACGGGCGGTCGCTGTCCGGCGTGCCGGTACACAAACGCTCGCGCCTGGGCGTGGCCCGGACCTTCCAGCATCCGACCGTCGCGAGCTCGCTGACGGTCGCGGAGAACATGCTGCTCGCCGCCTCGTTCCGGCGGGCCGGCGGCTCCGGCGGGCGGGCGGCCGGCGAGGCGGCGGTGGAGACCCTCGAGTTCGTCGGCATGGCGGGCAAGGCCGGGCAGGAGTCGGGCCCGCTCGGGGTCTTCGACAAGAAGCGGCTCATGCTCGGCACCGCGCTGGCGATGAACGCGCGCGCGCTTCTGCTCGATGAGCCGTTCGGGGGCCTGACCCCGGCCGAGATCGACGACACGATCGGGCTGATCAGGCGGATGCGGGACCGCGGGCTGGCGGTCGTGTGCATCGAGCACGTCATGCGTGCGCTGACGTCGCTGGCCGACCGCGTGCTCGTCATGCATCACGGCGCGACGTTCTTCGAGGGAACCCCGCAGGAGATGCTCGCCGACGACCGGGTGATCGAGGTGTACCTCGGGTCCCGGCACCGGAAGGGCGGCGCCTCGTGACCACCCCGATCCTCGCCGTCGACGACCTGTGGGCCGGCTATGGAGACGCCCCGGTCATCCGCGGGCTCGGGGTCACGGTCGAGCCGGGCGAGGTCGCGGTCATCATCGGCCCGAACGGGCACGGGAAGACCACCTTCCTGCGCGCGGTCAGCGGCCTGCTGAAGCCCTCCCG
>Ga0126382_10001223_pt1 | contig 10482 bp, 11 predicted proteins | sample PanSoiMetPlot_30_FD_92548 | JGI IMG/M metagenome (GOLD analysis project Ga0126382, IMG submission 92548) | Tropical forest soil microbial communities from Panama - MetaG Plot_30 | ecosystem: Environmental > Terrestrial > Soil > Tropical forest > Bulk soil | place: Panama | collected 2016-02-17 | reverse complement strand
TTGATCGCCCGGATCGAGCGGCGACTTCGCGCCCGAGGTCTTGCGAGTCCGCCCGATGCCCTAACGCCTCCCGCGGGTACTGAGTTGCCGGTCGACCCACTATCGTTCAACCTTCAGGCCCTGGAAGAGCATGCCGACTCCACGCGGGCGCTTCCCCTCGTCACCCACCGGGGTGGCCTCGGCCAACTGGTGCTGGTTGCCAAGTGGACGTTTCGGAAAACTTGTCAGCTGTTCATCAACGAGGCGCTCGCGCGCCAGCGACTCTTCAATGGCCACGTGCGGGACTCCTACGCGCAATTGTCGGCCGAGGTCCTCAAGCTGCGCGAGGAAGTGCAAAGCCTTGGCAGCGCGCGGCGCCCCCGGCCGCGGCATCGTTCGGCTCCGAAAAGCGAGCGGGGGTCTCGTCAGTAACCCGATGCTACGCAACATCACGGAGCTGTATCAGTACCGAGCCCTCCTCTGGAGCCTGACGCAGCGCGAGCTTAAGGCGCGCTACCGCGCATCGGTTCTCGGTTTCCTCTGGACGTTCCTCAATCCAACGCTTCAAATGTTGACCTACGGCCTGGTGTTCAACGTGCTGCTTCGACAGCAGATCAGGCATTTTCTCTTCTTTCAATTCGTCGGCCTGTTGCCGTGGATATTCTTTTCGGCGTCGGTGGTTGCCGGTGCCACGGCGATCAGCGATCGACGCGATCTGCTAACCAAGGTGCGGTTTCCCCCCCAGGTTCTGCCAGCCACGGTGGTCGCTACCAACCTCGCGAATTATTTGCTCTCTCTTCCGCTGATGATCGCGCTGGGTTTGATTTATCGCGAGTGGCCAACCTGGCACGCGATCGCGTTTCCGATCGTGCTGCTGATCCAGGTCCTTTTCACGCTCGGCCTGGCGTATGTGGTTTCCGCGATCAACGTGGCGTTTCGAGACCTCCAGCACATCGTCTCGAACTTGGTCACGCTCTGGTTCTTCCTCACGCCGGTGCTCTACGAAGTCTCGACGATTCCGGAGCCGTATCGACGGTGGATCATCTGGCTCAACCCGATGGCGCCTCTGATTGCGTCGTACCAAAGACTCTTCTATCACCATCAGCTTCCCGAGATCAGACCGCTCGCGTACGTGGCGGCGGTCTCGATCGCGCTGCTTTGGCTAGCCTCCCAAGTGTTCGAACAGCGCCGGGAAGAGTTCGCCGAGCTGGTATGAACCCGTTGGGGCATTGAGCCGTGGACGCGATCATCATCGACAACGCAACCAAGATGTTTCGGAAGACCACCAAGCCGAAGCACCACAGCACCTTCAAGAGCGAGCTCGTCCGCTGGGTTCGGGGCGAGCGTCAGCCCCTGCCGGAGATGTGGATCGAGGTTCTTCGAGGCATCACCCTTACGGTTCGCCAAGGCACCACCCTCGGGATCATCGGGCGCAACGGCGCCGGAAAGAGCACCCTGCTGAAAATGATCACCGGGATCTATTCGCCCACCAGCGGGAAGGTGACGATCAACGGCAGAATCTCAGCCCTGTTGGACCTCGGCGCCGGTTTTCATCCTGATTTTTCTGGACGCGAGAACATCCTCATCAACAGCATCATCTTGGGGATGTCACGGGCCGAGGTCCGAGCGCGGATGCCGGAGATCATTGCCTTCAGTGAGTTGGGCGATTTCATCGATGAGCCGGTGAGGACTTACTCCAGCGGAATGTACATGCGCCTGGCATTCTCGGTCGCCACGCACGTCGATCCTGACATCTTGATCATCGACGAGATCTTGGCGGTCGGCGATGAGCATTTCGCGCACAAGAGCCGGGCCAAAATGGACGAATTCCAAAAAAACGGAAAAACGATCGTGCTGGTCACGCATGACCTCGGCACCGTCGAACGTTGGTGCGAGGAGGCAATCTGGATCGATGGTGGAACCATCCGCCTTGCCGGCGAGCCTTCACGGGTGGTCCGTGAGTACCGAACCGCGGTGATGTTGGAAGAAGCCAAGGGCAATGGAGCTCAACCGCCGCAGGCCATTCCGGGCGTCCGGGTGCGAATCGACCGAGTGCGGCTGTCCAATGCCGCATCGTCGCAATCGTCGCGACCCAACGTGCTCGCGCCCGAGGATCCTCTTCAGGTGAACATCGACTTCACATCCGATGCGCAGCCCGCAATGGATATCGGATTTCGAATCAGGCTTTCGCGAGCTGATGGGCTGACGATCTACGAGGCCAGTACCTTTGCCGAGTCGGTAGCTCTGCCTAACCCACTCCCCGCACGTGGAACGCTCCAGCTGCAGATTCAGCGAGTGGGTTTGGCCCCCGGAACTTATCTGATCGACGCAAGAGCGGAATCCCGTGCCGGGCAGGTGTCTGAGCTTGAGAGTTGTGGTTTCCGAGTGGATGCACCACAACCGGATCGAGGGATCGTCAAACTTCCGCACCAATGGCGGGTCGAGGATCCCGGTGACTAGGGCGTTGGTCGATCACCACTGCCGGCGAGTTGGAGAGGTCCTGCAAGTCGCCTTGAGAATCGTCGCGTCCACCGCCAGCCGTCGGAAAACTATTGACGCGTCAAACAGCTCCCGCGCCTTCTGAAAGGCCCTCGCTCGCACGGCACGGAAGTAGCCCAATCCCTTCTGCTCTTTCTCGACAACTCGCGCCCAGTCCTTCACTGGCCTGACCAGGTACTCGTCCTCCTGCTCGATCCCGCACTCGGGCGGAAAGGCTTGGTTGGATACGAGCAGCAGCCCGTGGGCAAGAGCCAGGGGGAGGAGCGGCATACGCAGCTGCAACGGCTCGCTCGAGTAGTACACCAGGACTCCACACCTAGACAGCTTTTCGAGGCAATCGGGCCAGGATTCCTCGGAGGCCACCAGCTCAGCATCCAATGACAAACCCGGCGGCCGAGCCCACGCGGGAACAGCGATCGCAACTTGTTCCAGGTTCGGTGGACTCGGTAAGCGGCGGGTGTCCAGCGAGGTTGCGACAATGGAAAGCAATGGCAGGTCCCTTACCTCGGGTGGAGGTTCTTCGAACCAGGTGAACCACTCCAGCACTCCGATTCCAGTACGCTGCCGCCTCAGTGCTTCACTGAGCTCGCCTGGGGTCAGTGGCTGGGTAACGACTCCCACCTTGATCCCCGGCAGAGCCTGGAGAGCTTCACCGGGGATAGAGAGCGGATCAAACACGAAGGCCACTTCCGGTTGGAAGTTGGCCGCACTTGCCAACGCTGGCCGCCAATCCTCGGCGATCCGAAAGAAAGCCGATTCGCCGGTCCCGGTGTCACCGGGTATCCGAAGCTCAAATTTCGGACTCGCCAGGAAGGCGCTGCGAATGTTCATGCCGGGAACGAGCGCCAGCGCTGGAGAAAACGTCCGAGCAAACCCCTCGAGCTCGGTGTGGCGTCGGTGGAAAAACACTCGAGTTGAACTGCTGCCAGCGCCTTCAACGCCGGACGCAGTCGAAAGTTGACCAACCGGGAGTCGAGTTTCTCGAGCGCGCTGGCCAGCAGAGCGGCGCTGGTGCTCCAGTCCGGCGCTTGTCGCGCGGTCTCCAAGCCGCCACGGCGAAGCTGATCGAGGTATTTCCGATCCTCGTTGAGCAACGCCAGGTAGCGAACTGCTCGCCTCTCATTGAGTCGATCAACCAAAAGGCAGTTGCGCCCGTGCATCATGTACTCGTCGGATCCGCTGACCGCGGAACAGATCGCAGTCCCTCCCTGCGAAAACATTTCCAGCGGCGGGCCAAACACACCCTCCACCCGCGACAACTTCAACAGCACGTCGAACTCCCGAAGTACTCGACGAACCTCCGAGATCGGGAGCTTCTCGAAGATCTTGACCGGTTCACCACCGACCGCGGGAAGCACCCCACCTGAGTGCGAGGTGAGCCAGCCCACCTCAAACGGGAAATCCCGTCGGGCCTGATCAAGAACTCCGAACGCTTCCGCCAAACCCTTGAACGGGAACCCCCACGGTCCCTCGACCAGCACCCTGAGCGCTGAGGCTGGTCGCGGGGGCTCACTGACACGAGGGAAGAACTGCTCGCTGAGACCATTTGGAATGCGCACCACCTCCGCCTGCGGCTGCATCAGCCGAATAAACTCCTCCAGCCACTTGGCTTCGGTAACGAACAGCAGAGGCAACGAGTAGGTTAATCGGTTCAGAAGCTTCAGCCTCGACTCGGAATGAAAGCGGGACTCCAGGCTTTGATTGAAGTACCCGTAGATACGGCTTTCAAATCGCCACAATTCAAAGAACGTCAGCCACCAGGTGGCGAAAAGAAAGTCGAACCGCTCCGTCACGGCTTGGTCGGCCGACAACAAGGTCAAGTCGGACAGCTTCGGATGCCAAGTGGGCGGCTCTGGTGGCAATTGGCCGAGGACCACAAGGCAGACTCGGTGCCCGAGTCGCTGCAATCCCCACGCATGCTCGATGATCGCGTTCCCGCCTCCGGTGATGTTCACCACGTCGAAGACGAGAAAACCGATCGTCACGAGCCACCTCTGCTCAGGCTGTTGAAATGCTCTCGCAGGGATCTTCTCGAAATCACCCTCGAAGACCAGTTGCCGATCCCCTTGGCCACGCGGTACAGAAACGGCGATTGCAGTCGAAGTCGAGTCTTTCCCCGATCCACAGCCGCAAGCACGCGCAACCGTAAGGTCAAAAGCCTAGGCCACTGAGGCACCGAGATCTTTGCAAGCTCGGGGCTCCTTTCGAAAACTGTTCTAGCCCGGCTCATTCGCTGCTCGCAGCTAGGAATGCCGAGGACCAGGGCTGGTCTAAAAGCGGCCGCGAGCTTGAAGAAGAGGGGATCATTCTCGATCGGTCCTTCGTCATTCGAGAACGCCAGCGGAAATTTCCCGACTCGAGTGCGATCGATCACCACGCTCGAGCAAACCGGCCGGTTGTAGTGATACCAGAGCAGGTCAAACGACTCGGGCGCGGGATGCTCCTGCTTCCACTGGATAAACGGAGCGCCGCGCGCCTTCTTGTCCAGATAAGCGCGGACAAATCCACTCATCGCCCACGCCGAATCGAGCTCCGATAATTTTTGAATCAGTCGAGCGTAGTGGTCCGGGTAGACCACCTGATCCGCCGTCAAAAACGCCAGATATCGCCCGTGCGCTTGCGCCATCCCTTCGCTCAAGGCCTCTGCGCGTGCATAACTCTGGTTCAACAGAACTTGGTGCTCGAATGGTTCAAGTTTGGAGTACTGCTCGACCGCCGCATTGAGGAGTTGCCGGTCGGATCGCCTACCCACCACGATCAGCTCGAGTGGGCGGTAGCTTTGTCCGGCGACGGCGAAGAGGCACTCGTCGAGCAACGGATCCTTATCCTCCACCCAAAGAACAACGCTGAGGAGCCGGGATGAGAACCCTGACGGCCGTTCTGCGGCCCCCTCGCGTTTGGGGTCAACGCTGGGGACGCGCGCAACCCCAGGGCTCACCACCGAGACTCCGCAAACCGCAGATCATGCTCAAAGCTTCCCCGCGGCGCGCTCCTTACGCTTGGCTTCGGCAGCTCGAACGAGGGTCCGCCGAGCCTCTCGTATTCGCCGAGCATTCTCCCTGCAAAGTCGGCTGCGCCGTATTTCATGGCCAGGTAGGCGGCGCTTCGCCGAACCGCCAACTCGCGCGATCTCAAGATCGGTCGACCCTGCGCATGGTGATGCACCAGCGCGGCTGGCGCAATCAAGGTTCGAAATCCCGCCGCCCTCGCCCGCCATGAGAGATCCACGTCCTCGCAGTACACAAAGAAATTCTCGTCAAAGCCCCCGATGGTTTCAAAGAGCGATCGGGTGACGAGTAGGACGCACCCACTGCACCATGGAGTCTCGAGGGTAATCGGGTCGTACGGTTTGGGATGTTCGTCAGGGAAGAGTCGGGCTTCAATCAATCCAGGCCTCGGCTCACGTTCCGCCACTTGGATGAGCTCGAAGATGCAACGCGGGTGCAGCATCGCATCGGGATTGACGCAAACGTACCAGTCGCAGTCCGAGGAGGAGAAGGCTTCTCTCATCAGGCGATTGTGGGCAATCGAAAAGCCGACGTTCACTTCCGTCCTCCAGTACTTCACCGGCTGCGGCGCAGCGCCGAGCTCAGCTCGAAGGCGATCCGTCGGTGAATTGTCCCACCACAGCCATTGCTGCTGAACACCGCTTGGAAGCACGGCAACTTCAAGCGATCGGAGCAGGCGCCGGATTTCGCTGCCAGGATTGCTAAAGAGGACGATTCCCAGGGCGACCGTTTTGCTCAACGTCGTTCCTCATGGCTCCCAGGAGGTCCTGAGCTCCCAGTGCCGCTAGCCATAGCTTAATCAAGCTAGCACGTCACCTTCGTTCAGGCGCCTGGGCCTGTCCCTTGGAACGGCCCTTGATCCAAGTCGTTTCTCGACAGTATCGTTGAAGCCTCGTGGCAAAGATCCTGGGTGAAGGCCGGGCACTTTGAGTGAATCGACGCTGCGGGGCTCCACCACAACGGCGAGGATGGACGCTTCCTTTTACGAAGGGCACGACCTTGAGGCGCTCGCCGAGATACCCAACTACTATCAGTGGATCCTGGAGAACTTCCGCGATCATCTGAAGGGAAAGGTGGTCGAGGTAGGCGCCGGGTTGGGGCACGCAGCCGCTCTCTATGCGGACGCGGTAGAGCAACTGCTGCTGCTGGAGCCGGCCGAGAATCTCTACCAATCCCTGGCGAATCGCTTTGCGTCCAATCCGCGCGTTACCACCCGGTGCGGTCTTTTGGAGGATCTCTACGCCGAGGAATTTGGCAATCCGGGGACCGGGGGGGCTCCTTACGATGCGGCTCTGCTGATGAATGTTCTGGAGCACGTCGAGGATGACGCTGGGATGCTGCGGACGGTATTCAAGATGTTGCGTCCAGGCGGGGCCCTGCTGTTGTTCGTGCCGGCGTTGCCTTTTCTCTATGGCTCCTTTGACTCACAAGTAGGGCACCTGAGACGCTACACCCGAGCGGGTTTAACCCAGCAGGTTCGAGAGACAGGCTTCGAGCCCCGCATCGTGAAATACTTCGACCTGCTCGGAGTGCTCCCCTGGCTGATCGTGGGTCGAGTGTTTCGCCGAGGACACAATGAGAGGGCCGCGCAAATCTACGGTCGATTTGCCGTCCCGATCGGGCGGGCCCTGGAGTTACGCATTCCGCCACCGATCGGCAAGAACCTGATCTTGATCGCCCGGCGCAACTGAACGAGGTGCCCGTCTAGCCTGAAAAGGCCGGTCCTAGCGCCGGCGACAAAAGCCCAGCGGTCGGCGGCCGTACTGGTCGAGATTTGCCTTCAGCCACTTTGGCTCCGAATGCCCGTAAAAGCGATCATCGGCGAGCGAGGCATGCGCAAACCCGAGCGCTGGTCCAAAGACGATGGTTGCGTTGGCTGCAGATGCAGCAATCACCAGGGCGAGCGCCAACCATCCGGCACGCGCGCCCCTACCCTGTCCCCACGAGCTCCACGCCTGTACTTCGCGCGCGATAAAGAGCACCAAGGATACGAAAAGCGGCTGATAAAGACGCGCAATCCAACTCCCGCGCAACTGCCAACCCGGATAGGGGGGCGCAAGATTATTGATCAGGAAAACGAGCAGAACTGAAACGGCAATCTCGAGCTCAGGGGATTGCATCCTGATCCGGCCCCTCAGAACGAATGAGGCGAGAGCAAAAGCGACAAACAGTAACGGGATGAAGGTGAAATTGCTGAACAGGAAAGTTTCGATAAAAACCGACGGCACGTGCAGGAGCAGCTTCCACCAAGCCCCGAAGTCATCGGGGCTGAGAAAACTTTCAAACACTTTGAAGTATGTTTCAGTGTTTGAGTTCATCGCAGGGACACCGAAGGCTTTGTCCAAGACGAGCAATACCAGCAGCACCGGTGCCAGAACCCCCGCGGTGAGAGACGGGATCAAGCGATACTGCTTGCGCCGAGCGAGTAACAGCCATCCAGCTGGAAGGAAGAACGGCAACAGGTCATATCCGCAGAAGATGATTCCGAGCAGAAAACCAATGCCAAGCACATCGGATTGGCGCGAGGCGGTCGAAAGCTTGGACAGAAGGATCGCCGCCAACAGCGATCCAGGAACGATCCAGGCGTAGGAATAGGGTAGCCCGATCCAATAGGCGATTCCTGGGTAAGTAGCCAGCAGCCACATCGTGGATATGGCGGCCCGATCGCCGATCTGTCTGCGAACAAAAACTACAAACACCACGAACGCGGCTACCGTGATTACGAGGTTTGCGACAAAGCCGCCGGTCTCGAAGCCCAGCACCTTCATGAAGGGAAACGCCAGTAAGGGGTAGAGAATCCGGCGAATCACGACGCTGAATTCCCAGGAACTCCTTGGCGCTCCCTCGAGGAATTTGAAAGTGGCCGCGAAATGGGGATGGTCGCAGTTGTAAAGGTACTCGCAAGGACCAAGGACGGCTAGGAGCGTAGGGCGCAGCGTCGCGGCGTAGGGTGCGAGCGTCCCCGAAGAGAGCCAGGAACAGACCAGCAGCAGGACGGTTGCACCGATCAGCCCGGCCAAAAAGGCTTTAGAGGATTTCTCGCGAACAGACGAGATTGGTCCATCCAGTGCCGGACACGTCGGGTTGTTCATTGCGAATAGGATCCAGGGTACCAGTCTTGCCCAACTCGTAGAGGTGAAAATCCAGAGACCGAAAGAAGTCGATCAAAGAAGAACCCCTGAAGCCCAACTCGCCCATCACCGAAGGGGCGTATTCGACCGCTACGATGGCACCTCGACTAGCGCTCAGAGTCTGCCGCATTCCCTCACAGACTTCGTGCTCGTAACCCTGGACGTCGACCTTCACGAATCCCACCCGTGATCGTATTCCTTTGGCTTCGGTGAACGCATCGAGGGTGGACATCGCAACCCGGCAAGTAGGATCCGAGCTCTCGATCTTTCCCTCCAGCGCCCCGGTCAGGATTCGATGGTCGGCATGGCTTTTCTGGTTCAGCCACAATTGCGCTATCCCGTTGCTGGCACCAATCGCCAACTGCTCCGCGACGACGAGGTCCGAGACGCCGAAATCATGGATTGCACGTTGGAGGCGTTCGAAGTTCTTTTGCTCGGGCTCGAACGCGTAAACGCGGAAGGGAGGCGCCAGGGCCTTGGCAAACAGCACCGCCGTGTAGCCGATGTTTGCACCGACGTCCAAGATATGACCGGCCCGAAAGAGGTCCGGCCTGTGCCGGGTCAGAGCAGCAAAGGGATCTTCCAGGTGCTGCTTGTAGAAGAAGTAAGCTTTCCGAAACACCCGCTCAAACACTGGCCAATCGAGCGCGCCCCTCCGATTCAGCCAACCGTAGGTGGAGACTAACCCATCCGTGAGCGCGCCCTTGAGGTCCAAGCGGGTTTGCATAGACCCTCCTTCTTTTCGGCGCAACCCAGCTTGGAGATCGCCGAGTGTGTAGCTTATGGTGCCTCGGGCAAGTCAGAGGGGCCGAAAGGTTAAAGTCTTAGCGGAGCACGCCGATGGGTTTTTGGGAGGACAAACGGGTGGTGGTAACGGGGGGCTCGGGGTTTCTGGGCTCCTACGTACTCGAGGGGCTGAAGCGCCGAGGGGTAGCTCGACCGTTCGTGCCCCGCAGTCGCGACTATGACCTGGTGGACGGCAGCGCGGTTCGTCGCCTCTACGATCACGCCCGGCCCGACCTGGTCATTCACCTCGCAGCTGTCGTCGGGGGAATCGGCGCCAACCGGATGAATCCAGGAAAGTTTTTCTACGACAACCTGATGATGGGAGTGCAGATGCTCGACGAGGGACGACGGCGAGAAATTGAAAAATTCGTCGCCGTGGGGACCGTCTGCGCCTATCCGAAGTACACGCCCGCTCCATTTCGAGAAGACGATCTTTGGAATGGGTACCCTGAAGAAACCAACGCTCCTTATGGCTTGGCCAAGAAGATGCTGCTGGTTCAATCCCAGGCGTACCGGCAGCAGTATGGCTTCAACTCGGTATTTCTCCTTCCCGTAAACCTGTACGGTCCCGGCGACAACTTCGACCTCGAGAGCAGCCATGTGATCCCCGCGCTGATCCGAAAGACTCTCGAGGCCAAGGCCAGAGGCGACAAGGAGATCGTCTGCTGGGGCGACGGGAGCCCAACGCGTGAGTTTCTGCATGCGGCGGATGCAGCCGAGGGGATTCTGCTCGCCGCCGAACGCTACAACCAATCGGATCCGGTCAACCTCGGATCCGGAGAAGAACGCAGCATCGGCGATCTCGCACAAATGATCGCTGACGCCTCCGGGTATCGAGGGAAGCTAGTCTGGGACCCGACGAAGCCGAACGGGCAACCCCGCCGCAAGCTGGACACCAGCCGCGCTGAGGCGCTTTTTGGGTTCAAAGCGAAGACCAGTTTCGCCGAAGGACTCAAGCAGACGATCGACTGGTACGAGTCGATGTTGCGGCGGGGCGAGGGTATGCCGCGGCACCAGGACGAGCTGGCCAGGGAGCGTGGCTCGGCATCGGATGGCTATCCAAACCTTCGTTGAGACCC
>Ga0126382_10001221_pt1 | contig 10487 bp, 5 predicted proteins | sample PanSoiMetPlot_30_FD_92548 | JGI IMG/M metagenome (GOLD analysis project Ga0126382, IMG submission 92548) | Tropical forest soil microbial communities from Panama - MetaG Plot_30 | ecosystem: Environmental > Terrestrial > Soil > Tropical forest > Bulk soil | place: Panama | collected 2016-02-17 | reverse complement strand
CCGTTCCAATGACGTCAAAGTAGCTTGTCACCCCACCTGATGATAACAGAAGCAGAATTGATGATATGGCGGTGACAGTCTTTCTTATCGGATCCGAAAAGTGCCTGATTCTCATGAGATCCGAGCGACTATTACTAGCAGCCCGGGCAGCGCAGGATTGAGATATTTCAGAACTGTCATCAATTGTCTGCGTAATCCGCGCCCCTGTGGATCAATTTTCAGTGCATCCACAGATTTCGCAGATTAACGCAGATACAATTAGAAGCCAGCATCAGAATGAAAACTTGAGTGCGAATTGGATCGTACGCGCCGGCACTCGAGTATCGATGAACAGATGATTGTCTTTATTGGCCGGTTCGGTAGTGAAGCCAGCAAAAAAGAGTTGATGAACTGGTATCCCAAAGTTTGGGTGATTGAATAGGTTGAAGAACTCGCTCCGGACCTCCAGCTTTTGCCTTTCAGTGAACTTGAAGAACTTGTTGACCGCGAGATCAACTGTCTGAATTCCCGGAGCGCGGAAAGTGTTCCGCGGTTCGAAACCCGGATTCGTGATCAGTGGATCCACCCGATCGGTGAGGTTTCCGTCAAGGTTCTGATCGCAACAGAATAACACCGAATAGGGTTGGCCAGTCTCGAACGTCCCTATGCTGGCAAGCTGCCATCCTCCCAGGATTTTACTCTTCTCGAATATGGGCAAGTCCCAGATGAAACTGTAGACGAATCGATGGCGCACATCGAAATTCGCATCGCCGCGCTCGGCCCGTCGATCAAAGCTGTTTTGAGGCAACGTACGAGTACCCTCAAGATCAAACAAATCCGAGACCTCGTCAATTGCGTGCGACCATGTATAGGCCGTCGTAAATTGGAATCCTTTCGCGAATCGCTTTACCAGCTGAAGCTGAAGACTGTGGTAGATCGAGTTCGCATCCGACTCAATTGAAGTGAAAGAGCCCAGCAACGGAAACGGCCTGAGATTTCCGCTGACATTCGGCGGGACGCTGACGCCAAACAGCACTGGAAACAACGGATTGATTCCAGCCACGGATTGCGTTAGCACGTCAGTAACCAGCGGTATTGCATTAGGACCGAGGTTTGGCGTCGCAAACCTAAGCAGGTGCACTCCTTTTGTTCCCACATATGCAGCTGAAGCCAGGTAATCATTTGCAAACTGATGTTCGACAGTGAGCCCCCAGTGTTGTGCGTACGGCGTGACAAGATCATTGTTCGGCAGAACAAATCCCGGTCCCGCCGCCAGGTTCGTAAGCAAAGAGGCCGCTAATTCTGCTGCAACTGGGGTTTGCCCTTTGGCAGGATCGAACTGGTTCAGAGTTCCTGCCTTCCCAAAAATGATTCCTGGATTTGCTGGTACAAACGGGTGTGCGGTCTTCACACTCTCTGTGGGATTGTTTGCGTCGAAGGCAGTGTTAAATCCACCGAGATTGATCGTAAGGAACGTTGGGAAGACGTTTCGGGACTGGCTGATCACCGCGCCGAGGATTTGATCGTAGTAAATTCCATAGCCAGCTCGGATCGATGTTTTGCCGCGTCCAAACGGGTCCCAGGCGAACGCCACATGAGGCGCAAAGTTATTCTTGTCCAGTGTGAATATCTTGTCGCGGCCTGCAAGGAATTGTTCTAAACCCGATACACCTGAAAGCTGTTTTTCTGCGTCCTCAAACTGCTTGACCTCAGGAGAGTTGAAGGTGGATTCGATCTTGCTATCGGCTTCAGTTGGGACCGTATTCAATTCATATCTCAACCCCAGCGTTAGAGTAATATTCGGCCGGATCCTGAATTGATCTGAGAAGAAGAAGTCATTCTGCCAGTATCTCAGCCGGATACTCGAATCGACGTTGCCGTTCGTCAGGGTTTGAAAGAAACCAGTTGCGGCTCCTGCCGCGAGATAGTCCCTGCCGAAATAGTACGGCACAGGATTGCCTAATCGCGTTGCTAATTGCTGATCCGAGATGTCGAGTGCGCCGCTAAATACTGCCAGTGCCCGGAAGTTTCGATCTTGAAGGCTGTCGAGACGACTCTGACGTATATCAAATCCGCCAGTCAGCCGGTGGCGGCCAATGGTCGTTATGATCGTGTCGGCATACTGAAACATAGTATTGGTTCGGCCTTGCGGGAAACTAAACACATCTACTCCCAGCGGACTGAAACCGGAAGCTTTGACCTGACCGATCGGGCCAGTGCCGGTTGACGCAAGACCCGGAATCGAGCCAAACCCAGTCTCAGAGTTGAACCCTGGAACCGAAACGAATTGGGGATTCCCATTGAACGAGGCGTTGAAAACAAGATTAGCGTTAAGAAGGAAAGGAACATTGGGTAGGGCGGCGGATGGTCGCAGAAAACTATCTCGCACTTCTCTGAATTCCAGGTTTGTTCTGCCGAAGGAAAAACGAAACTGATTTGCGGTTGCGGACGAGAGGGCGCTGTTCAAAGAGACCGCCACATCCTGCGTATCGACCAGTGCGCGCAGGGTCGAGAATATCGCCTCTCCGGTCACCGGCAGTGTTGTGTCGTCATCCGTGGCGTTAAACCTGCCGGTCAGGGTGTGATCTTTTCCGAACGCCTTAAAGTTATGATCCAACTTGATCGAGTAGATTGTGCCGTCGGCGCCAGCAGGAAGCACCTCGGTAAAAGTGTTGTTGCCATAGGGGCCGCCGGGGTTGTTTGGAAACGGGAAGAGGCTCAGGAACGAATTTCCTGTCAGGGACGCGGGAAGAACCGGCGTACCGGTAGTTGTTTGAAGACCGCGCCCGCCGCTGCTAAACACCCCGCGCTCGTCGATGGTCGGCACCGCGAAATGAGACTCCCTGCTTGCGTTTATATCCTGATGCTCTAGTGAACCGAAAAAGCGTGTTCGCGAACCAATCGGTCCGCCGAATACAAATCCGTACTGCGCTCGCGTGTATGGGTCCTTACCTTCGACGGGAACCGTTACAGTAAACGGGGCTCCGTTGAGCGTAGCGGGCTTTCCATTTCCGGTGAGCGTCAGAATCGATGGCCCCGCATCAGAGTCGAACACGTCGCGCGCTCTAAGCGCCTTATCGGTAAAAAACCCATACAGCGTGCCGTGATATCCCGTGCCTCCGGAGCGAGAAACGGCGTTGACCTGTCCGCCCATGTTTCGGCCGTACTGAGGCTCTGGGAGCAGAGTAGAGATCTGAAACTCCTGTACGCTTTCGATTGATTGCGGCACAAGGGAGGTGAAGCCCTGCCTGCGCACGCCTACTTCTTCATCATTATTGTCAGAGCCGTCGATTGTGAAGTTGTTGGAGCGGCTCCGCAAACCGTTTACCGAGAATTGGCCCGTCGTGCCGACACCGGGCCCAATGCCGGGCCCAACATTAGTGCCAATTGAAAGAGGCGGAGGAGCGACACCCGGGGCCAGGAACGCAAGAGCATCAAACGACCGCACCCCAGGTAACGGAAGGGAGAGCAGGAACCGCTCATCGAAGTTACCTCCCCGAGTTGCGTTGGTTGTGTTTGCAAGCTGAGCAACATCAGATTCAGATGTCGTTGAAGCCTGCCTGGGAGGTTGAGGCCTCGAAGGCTGCGTAGGCGTCGCCGGAGGTGTCGGAGTAGGCGGCCCCGGGGCCGGCGTGGTCGCGCCAGCCTTTCGCAAAACTATGGGTGGCGGCTGGTCGGCGCGCTCTGTATTCGTTATGTGGATCAGAAAACTATTAATGACCGAGTTCTTTGGATCGGAGTCATTCTCATATCCCGGCTTTGAAGCGGTAATTCGGTACCTCCCTGCGGGGAGAATTCCAACGTAATAAATCCCTTGATCGTTGCTAACGGTAGTACGCTCAAGCCCGATCTCCTCGTGCTCAACCGTTACTACGGCGCTCGCCAGGGGAGCGAGGGTTCCCGCTTCGAATACGCGACCTTGAATAGCTCCGGTGTTTTGCGTCTGTCCGATAGCGAGTGAGGGATAGATAATCGATAGTGAGAATGTGATTAGCAAGGCGAGAGACTTGGCGGCAATTCTGTTCATCGCTTCTCCTCTAGTGCCCAAACTGCCTGCAACAGTATGGGAGGGACCATCCTACGCGTAAGGTAGAGTAATTCGGTGTTTAACCCAGGGGCCTCGAGTCACGTCACCGAGGATAGCATGAGAAGAATCAGTGCACCAACTCTTGAGAAGAATCAGTGCACTAACCCGTAACGCAGTATCATTTGGCGGGGATAATGCTTACGAACTGCACAATAAACTCTTCGTCGTCCTTTGTGCCGAAGCCGATCTTCCCGTTTGAGAATGTAGAGTCAGTCACTAAGCTAAACGGCTGAGGTTGAGTAGCCTTTGGATTGCTCTTCACCTGAAGGAAATGCTTAATTTCAGGCCCCTGCGCCTGAATAATGATGTGAAACTTTTCGCCGGGAGCGCTCAGGTTTTCGGGAATCCGAAACAGTTTTAACAACTTCATCTGACCATTCTGATACAGGAAGGTTTCAAAGACATTTGGCTTTGGGCTGTTCGGCCCATGAAGCTGGAAGACATAGCTGGCGCTTTCGTCCTGAGCCCGAAGAACCCAGACAGCGCCTTTGCCGTTTCCAAAAACAAGATCGAACTCCATTCTGAAGTCCTTGTAGCTTGTATCCTTGATCAGCCCGTATCCCGGGCCCTGCACCTTCAATTTCCCTGCACTCACCTGCCAGCTCTTTGGCGCATTCCAGAACTTCGCCCCTTCATCGAAGGTGTCCACAAATTCCGGCGAGAATACCGTCCTGTTCAATGCCAGTTTTACTTCGGCAGGTCCTGCGCTGAAGTTCTGAGCTTTTTCCACCGGCTCGAACTCATTCTTTTTCGCTCGAATTCTATGCTGACCGGGCGCGAGATTTGAGATCCGGATTTCACCTTTTTCGTTCGCACGGCCTCCGTAATTATCATCGATATAGATTTCAGCTTCTGGCTCTGTCTTCACAACGAGGCCTACGAGAGCAACAGCGAACTCTGCGGCCACGTACTTCGTCCTGCCGTCTTCGACGTTCACTTCCCGAGTCCATTCGGCTTGATTCTGTAGTATCCTCAATCGGTGGCGGCCTGCAGCAACGTCGCTGAGTTCGATAAGTTTTTCATCTTTCTTAACGCTGGTGTTGAGAGCCTTTTGATCGTCCAGCCACACTGCGGCGTTCGCGTCAACGCCTCCTATTTGAATAACGCCACCAAGCGGAGTCATCTCGATTGGCACGGCCTCATCCGTTTCCAGCTTGATGTTGGAAACTTTTTTAGGTGCATACTTCGCTGCGTTTACTTCGATATCGTAAATGCCGGGAGGAAGTTCCGCTCGGAACTTGTTATCAGCGCCCGCACTTTGCCCCTGAATCGGCTTTAGAGCTGCATCACGGGGTCTCACCAGGACAATCGCGGGAGTATTGGTGAGAACTGTAAGCACTCCATTCTTGGGCTTCGGAGGCGCCGTCTCTGTTTTTGGCGGCGGGGGAGGGGGAGGTTGAATTCGCCGTATTGCTATATCGGCAAAACTGCCTTTGGGATACTCTCTCAGGTATCCTTGATAATCCGAAACATTCTTACTGTCCTTTATCCGGTCCCATAATGCATATTCACCGAGGCGGGACGCCAGGCCTGCATTTTTTCCGTTCGGGAATCTTTTCAAATAGCTTTTGAAGTCGGCAGGATCGCTGCTCTCGCGAATAGTTTCCCAAAGTGCCTGCTCGGTAAAAATGCCACTCGGATATTTTTTGAGGTACTCAGCGAATGCAGCAGCATTGTTTTTTGATTGAGCGGTTTCCCAGGCGGTCCTTTCAATTGCCGCCGGATCCACGATAGCAACATTTTCGGCTACCGCGACTTTAGAAAGCACAAGGTCACTAGCCTTATAGCCTTGAATATCAGCATAAGGTTTTTGAACCTTGCCGGGACCAAGGTCGAGACTGATGCGCTTTGGGACCTGGTCCTGCAGGTAGCTCAAGAGGCCGCTCAGCGTCACCTCGCCTTTCTCGTTTGCGGCTGCGCCCTTCAGGCCTTCAACAAGCGCCCAGGTGAAGTACCCCTGCTTCTTCTCCTTATATTCGTAGGCACGATTTCCGACTGCCGTCGCATAAAGTGTTGCGAATGCCTTCACTTCGGAGTTGCGTTCTTCAAAATTAAACGCCCGGGTAAACCTTGTAGTGAGCCGATTATCCGCGTCACCGCGTCCTGCGGCGGGATCGTTCCGGCAGGCATCGAGAATCATCACCACCTGGCCGATTCCAGTTTCAATGATTCGCTTCCTCAGTTCATCGACGTTGATCGAACTCTGTTCCAGAAGCGATACATCATTGCTCAACTCTGCATCTGAAGGGAGCAGGTAAGCCTGGTTTCCGCGTTCAATTCCGTGACCCGCAAATGCGATCAGAAGCAACCCGTCTTTGGGAACTGCGCCTCGGAGGTTTGAAAGCCATCGCAGAATTTTGTTCCGTGTCGGCCGGCGCTCAACAGGCTGATCGGAGGTGAGCAGCTTAACTTGATCCCGAGGGAATCCCGCATATTGGACAAGCGCTTCAACTATCGCTTTGGCGTCGTTACCGGCCCCGTCCAGTTTGTTGATTTGGGAGTCCTCGTACTCATCGACTCCTATAACAACGGCAAATCGCTTGGAACCGGCCGGCAGCGAATCAATGGGTTTGGTTGGTTGAACTCGAAGCCCGCGGCCGTCTTTTTCAGTCTGAGCGCCGCTGATGACCGCTCCAAATGCTGGAAACGTAAATGCGGATAAAAGAAAGATGAGGGTGCAGGCGCAGAGATACGATTGGTATTTTCTCATAGGGGAAACATCCTCGCTGCCGGATGGTTTATGCCAGTCTGGCCGCCCCGGGGACGCTGAGAACTCTTGTGGGCGTTGCTACGTTACGATTCATCAGTGGAAGTCGGGCCATATTCTTTCTGGCTGCCTCGAACAGCCTGAATAGTCTACCATACGAATCCAGAGGGGTTTAGGTTCTCGATTCTCAAGTTCGAACTCCGGGCTCGGCCGTGCGTTTTGCCGTGGAACCGTACATTCGCCCAGGGCTGCTGATCCAGCAAACCTATGAGCGACATTCAGTTCTGCAATCGACAGAGTTAATAGACCCGGAAAGGTTAGGCTCTGAGGGTCAAATTTGGCAGATTCCAGATTCTCTTCAGGCGTGGAAAGACCTGGCTAACCGCAATAAACATTCTCACGAATAGTCCGGCTAGTGAGTGATGACGCTCTTCCGATAATACACTGCGCCTGATTGGTCAGTAACTGAAGCTTGCGCTAGCTGCATCAACAGAGCGATCCTAGGCATCTCGGGGATTAGCGCACCTAGTGGGATTTCTTCACCTGTATCATCTCCGCCTCGATTGAGCCGTCCGCCAGTTGAAATCCCTTGACCTTGACGACTACGCCGACTGCAACCGGACCTTTCTTTTGCTTGATTCGCGTAGAGGCACCGACGTGCACAGTGCGGCCGCCTACGTGCCATTCTCCAATAATGCCAGGCGGAAGACTGGTGATTGTGCCGGTGAAGTTGACCCTGGCACCCTCGACGGCCGATTTGACTTCTATTTTCTTGGCATCAACCGAGCCGTCGGGTCGCAAGAAACCCTCAACCTTTACCATCGCTCCAACAGCAACCATGCCGTTTTCTTGCTCAATATCGGTCTCCGAAGTAACGTGGACAGTGCGACCACTGATAACCCACTCACCGATTAGCCCGCCGGGGAAACTCTGGATCATCCCTTTGAATTCAAATTCATCCCGGTCGTTTTTGACCTCGATTTTAGCGGCGTCAACAGAACCGTCCGGCCGCAAAAAACCTTCAACTTCTGCCACCGCCCCGACCGCTACTGGACCATCTTCGATTTCAATGCGCGTTGCTGCAGACACATGGACTGTACGCCCGCCAATCAGCCAATTACCTATCAGGCCGATGGGAAAACTTTGTATGGTCCCCTTGAACTCGAATTCCCCATCATCGTCTTCAACCTTTATTTTCTTGGCATCGATGGAACCATCAGGGCGCAACGAGCCTTCGACCTCCACCAGTACTCCAACCGCTATCGGCCTTTCTTCCTGATTAATGCGAGTTAAAGCGCTTACGTGTACCGTTCGTCCGCCCACGACCCAATCTCCAATTCTGCTTGAGGTGTTTGGCAGGCTCTGAACTATCCCTTTAAACTCGAACTCGTCATCTTCATCCGGATCCCAGTCGTTAGTCGTTGCACTCGCCGTGGATAAGCTCGCAACCACAATAAATAGTGTTGCCGTGATCATTTTAATAACTTTCATTTCGATACTCCTTGTGGCCAGCACTCACCAACCAAGCTCAACGTTGCGTTTGCTGTGGTACTGGCAGGGGGCAGAACCGCGATTCGTGCCTAGCGATTACATCCCTTCAGACTTCAAGCGAGCAAAAATTTCCTAGTCCAAGGTAATCCCGGGCAGGAATTGCCAATCTCATGTCAGCTGTCCCGCCGAGCTATCTTGTTTGACCAAGCGCAGTTAGCGACGCCAAAGAACACGTTATGATTGAACAGGAGAATGCACAGAGATTCGTGCTGCAAAAACGTAAGCAAGTCAGATACCGAGGATTTGGAAGTCTGGGTATCTAAACGAAACGAGTGCTGAAATTGAGAAAAAGATAGTTGGCGGTTGCGTTGATTAGGAAAACCCCACTCGCGTGCGGACGACTGTGAATGTCCGAACAAATTGTTCGTCAGCAGTAGAGTTGTAGAGAGGATGACCCCAAAGGACCGGTACAGATTGGGGACGAGGCGCATAGAGCATTCCTCAAGCAAGCATTCTAGAACACCCCATCAATTCAAATCGATCAGCGCGACTCGCAGCGGCTTATGACTGCATTGAATCCAGGAACTCGGAATTCGATTTCGTCTTGCTTAGTTTGTCCAGTAGCAACTCCATTGCTTCGGTCGGCGAAAGCTGGGACAGCACTCGACGCAGGACGATAATACGATTGAAATCCTGCTGCGCAAGAAGTAGTTCTTCTTTTCTCGTGCCGGACTTGTTGATGTCGATAGAGGGGAAGATCCGCTTCTCGGTGAGCTTGCGATCGAGGTTAATTTCCAGGTTGCCGGTTCCCTTGAACTCTTCGAAGATCACGTCATCCATACGAGAGCCGGTATCGATTAGCGCGGTGGCGATGATAGTAAGCGAGCCGCCCTCTTCGATATTTCGCGCGGAGCCGAAGAAGCGCTTCGGCTTCTGAAGCGCATTCGAGTCGATACCACCGGATAGTATCTTGCCTGAGGGAGGAACAACCGAATTGTGGGCGCGAGCGAGTCTTGTCACGGAGTCCAGCAGGATGACGACATCGCGACGGTACTCAACCAGACGCTTGGCCTTTTCAATGACCATATCGGCGACCTGAACGTGCCGGGTGGGTGGCTCGTCGAAGGTCGAGCTTATCACCTCACCGTGAACTGACCTCTGCATGTCGGTGACTTCTTCGGGCCGTTCGTCTATCAGCAGGACAATCAATGTGACTTCCGGGTGATTGCGGGTGATCGAATTGGCAACGTTCTGCAGGAGCATCGTTTTGCCGGTGCGGGGTGGCGCAACGATCAACGCGCGTTGACCTTTACCGATCGGGGTCATCAGGTCCAGAACACGGGCGGCGAGGTTCTCCGGGTCAGTCTCGAGACGGATCTTCTCATTCGGGTACAGAGGAGTGAGATTGTCAAAGAAGACTCGATCACGCGCCATCTCGGGCGGCTCGAAGTTTATGGCCTCGACCTTGATTAATGCGAAATACCGTTCTCCTTCTTTTGGTGGCCGAATCTGACCCGAGATGGTGTCACCTGTACGCAAGTCGAACTTGCGAATCTGTGATGGGCTGACGTAGATGTCATCGGGACCGGGAAGATAGTTGTAATCCGGAGCTCGCAGAAATCCGAATCCATCGGGCAGCGTTTCAAGCACGCCTTCCGAAAAGATAAGTCCCGATTTTTCGGTCTGTGCTTGCAGGATCTTGAAAATGATTTCCTGCTTGCGCATACCGGTAGCGCCAGGGATATCGAGCTCCTTGGCAATCTGCGTCAGTTTGGAAATGGACATCTCTTTGAGTTCACCGATGTCCATTAATTGATCGACTTCTTCTGCCATGACTGTTCTAAATGCCTCACTAGGTTATAGTGTCGTGCGTAAGCCGAGGGCTATTTTGGCGGCACGACGCTGTTTGTGTCCGGGATTTACAAATTAGCGGATAGCGGATTCCAGAAGGCGGATTTGAGACAGATTACTGGGAGGAAGTTTTATCAATCGGAAATCCGAGATCCGAAATTCGTCGGGTGATTTCTTTCCAGATACGGGCCGCTCCACTGCGGGTAACCGCCGAGTATGCGACAACCTCATTAATACCTAAGACCGCCGACGCGCGACTGAGGCTGGCCCTTAACTGATTGCTGCTGAGCTTGTCCGCCTTGGTTGCAACGACGATGAACGGCTTCTCCCTCGCCTCAAGCCACTGTTTCATCCGCAGATCTAATTCGGTGG
>Ga0126382_10001220_pt1 | contig 10489 bp, 5 predicted proteins | sample PanSoiMetPlot_30_FD_92548 | JGI IMG/M metagenome (GOLD analysis project Ga0126382, IMG submission 92548) | Tropical forest soil microbial communities from Panama - MetaG Plot_30 | ecosystem: Environmental > Terrestrial > Soil > Tropical forest > Bulk soil | place: Panama | collected 2016-02-17 | reverse complement strand
GAAGTCGATTACTCCGAAATCAATATCGAGCAGTTGAAAGAATCGATTCGCGCAGCCGTAGCCCAGCGCGAGGCCGAAGGCCGGACACAATTCGTCAAGGCTTCTGCAGAATTGTTTGAGCTGCTATCTCAACAACTCGCGGAGCCATCATTTCCGTCTATAACGACCAGTGGTGATGAGATCGAGCCTCTTCGGCTGCAACCGGACTTCGTTCCGCATGCCGACGATCAGTATCAGCTTTCAGACTTGGTTCAATATCACGACGCGCAATTCGTTTGGAATGCGTATTGCGCGATTCTCAAACGCGAACCTGACGAGCCCGGACTAAACAATTATCTGCAGACACTTCGCTCCGGTCGATTGAACAAAATAGACGTCCTGGCAAGTCTAAGGTTCTCACCTGAAGGCCGCCGCCACAATGTAAATATTGAGGGACTCAGGTATCGCGCGATGTTTCGTTTTATCTATCGCGTGCCCGTTCTGGGTTATCTCGTCGAATTGGCGGCTGCAGTTCTTCGACTGCCTTTTTTAGTTGGCCAGCAGCGGGCGTTAGAGACGTATTTGATTGCCCAGCAGGAGCGAATCGCTGCACACTGTAATCACCAATACCAGACAATCAGCCATCGTTATCAAGAGATCGCCGCCGCAATATCTCAGCTGAACCAGGCAGTACCGAAAAGCATTTCGGAATTGAGCGCGGAACAAAGGCATTTCGCGCGTGTCCAGCACCAGCAGGTCTCGGCGCTGTTCGCGAACTCGCAAAATTCCGAGATGAACGGCCGGCACCAGCCCGCGAATATGGGCGGGCAACTCCAGGCAATACTTGCCCGCTTGCAAGAACAACTACGCGGCGATTTCGAATCAGTGAAAGAGAGCTTGCGAGTATATCTTCCGCTGCTGGCGGAAGAAAGTATTGAAGACTCGATCCTCGATCTCGGTTGCGGACGCGGTGAGTGGCTGGAACTACTGCATGAGAATGGACGACGTGCTCGCGGCGTTGAGTCGAACACGGCGATTATTGATAGCGCACAGGTTCATCACCTCGATATCGTAAAGTCGGACGCACTGACGTATCTTCATGGCTTGAAGGACGAGTCGGTCAAGGCAATCACTGCTTTCCACTTCGTCGAGCATCTCAGTCTTGACGAGTTATTTGAGCTGCTGAAGCAGACCCGTCGCGTGTTGCAGCCGGGTGCTCTATTGATTATCGAAACACCGAACTCAAAGAACCTCGTGGTCGGCGCGTGCAACTTTTATTCAGATCCTACCCACAGACATCCATTGTTTCCTGAGACACTTGAGTTTTTCGTGCAGCAACTCGGTTTCCGTACGCGCGTGCAATACCTTCACCCATCTGAGGACAGTCCATTCACCGGGACGGATGAAGCTTCGCAGGCGTTAAATAACTGGTTGTTCGGTCCTCGTGACTACGCGCTAATCGCCCGAAAAGGCTGACATCCCTTAATGACCAGAGTAGCAATCATGACATCTCATCTGGCGGTTGGCGACGCTGTCAGCAACGATGTCATCGGAATGTGCGATGCTTTAGAGCGGCGTGGGTGGCAGGCACGCATGTTTGCCGGCAGCAGCGATCTGGTGGATAGACAAGTCTATCCAGCAAGCGAAGTAAGCGAGTTTCTACAACAGCCGGACGATCTTCTCATCTATCATTATTCAATTGCGTGGGATCCGGGCATCGCACTGCTAAGAAGCGTTTCCGCCCGCAGAGCGATTAAGTATCACAACGTAACGCCGCCCGAATTCTTTGCCGGCATTAGCCCCTGGCACGAGGAGAAGTGCCGGATTGGCCGCGAGGAGATCAAAGATATAGTCAATGCCGACTGCGACCTGTACCTCGCAGATTCAGAGTTCAATCGGCTGGATCTCCTGCTTGAGGGAGCGGACGAACATAAGAGCTTCGTCGTACCGCCATTTCATCATGCAGAGTATCTGCAAATGGTGGATGCTGATCTGGAAACCCTGGATCTGTACCGCGACGGCAAGACCAATATCCTGATGGTCGGACGAATAGCGCCTCACAAGTGTCATGACGATCTGATAAAAGCGTTTGCGCTGTACCATCATAATTACAAGCGTGAAAGCCGCCTGATAATCGTCGGTAAAGAAGAAGCCGCTTTCGCAAAGTATTCTCAGCGTCTTCGGGAGATCACGAAGTTCTTGTCCCTGGATGACTCAGTCTTGTTTGTCGGTGCAGCCGGCAATCGTGAGCTCAAGGCCTATTACCTTTTATCGAATGCTTTTGCAATTGCGAGCGAACATGAAGGTTTCTGTGTTCCGATTATTGAAGCGATGTCAATGAAGGTCCCCGTGGTGGCGTACGGATCATCGGCTATTCCCGCAACGATTGCCGATGCCGGTATTGTCGTCAGACCGCGTGATCCGTCATTAATGGCTGAGGCATTAAACCGAGTCTGTGGAGATGAAGCGGTCAGCTTTGCAATTGGGCAAGTGGCCGCCGAACGTTACCGCCGCCATTTCACGACTGCGCAAACCGAAGCTCAACTTTTCGAAGCAGTAGCTTCCACACAAACGCCCGCGGCGACCGTCTGAAAATGCGAATTGCGATCCTGTCTCCGAGTCTTACTACTGGTGACGCCGTCAGTAACGATGTGCTCGGGATGTACGAGCGCCTGGGGGCCCGAGATTTCACGCCGCAGATCTTCGCCGAAGGATGGACGCTAACTAAACCCCCGATCTTGCCACTCGAAAAGATCAGACGCTTTGTAAGAAAACCGTCTGACCTGCTCATCTACCATTATTCCAGAGGTTGGGAACCCGGATTACGTTTGCTTCAGGAGCTGAAGTGCCGGCGGGTGATTAAGTATCACAACGTAACGCCACCAGAGTTTCTGGAAAAATACAGCCCTGATTTCGCAAACATGTGCCGGGCCGGCCGACAGCAGATAAAACCGATTGCGCAGATAGATGCGGATCGATATTTGTCTGCCTCGGCATTCAATATGAAAGAGTTGATCGCGGGAGGGGCCAGCGAGTCGCGCAGCTTTGTCGTACCGCCATTCCATCACATCGATCGCGTCTGGAACATTGAAGCGGATCAAATAATTCGCGATAAGTATGGTGACGATAAAGTGAATGTCCTGACGGTGGGACGAGTTTCCCCCAACAAGGGACACCGGCTGCTGATCGAAGCGTTTGCCGCCTATCACCACGAATATAACGATCAAAGCCGGCTGGTAATTGTTGGGAAAGAAGAGACCCGCCTGCGCAGCTATTCGCGATTGTTACGAGAGATGGTCAAGCGTTTGCATCTAACAAATGCAGTAGTGTTTGCCGGTGAAGTTTCGGATGAGGCTTTGAAGGCCTATTATGAAGCTTCCGATATTTTTGTAACTACAAGTGAGCACGAGGGGTTCTGTGTTCCGCTAATCGAAGCGATGGCGATGAAGATTCCCATTCTCGCCTACGGATCATCGGCCATTCCTGAAACTGTAGGCTCAGCAGGGTTGATTTGGTTTGAGCCGGACCTTTATCTATTTGCCGAATCGATTCACTCGATCGTCACGAACCGTTCCATCAGCGCGGCGCTGCAAACGTCAGGTTGGCAGCGTTACCAGGAGCTATTCACGAACGAAAGAATCGAAAACCAATTCGTCGCGGCGCTCGAGGGAATATTGTGAGCAGGGTAGCCATCATCGTCCAACGTTGTCACGAGTCGGTTGTCGGCGGATCCGAATCGCTGGCGTGGCAATACGCGAACCTTTTGAAAGACGATTATGAAGTCGACGTGCTTACGACGACCGCGATTGATTCTGCGTACTGGTCAAACGTTCTACCCGAGGGCGTCGAGCTTCGCGACGGGATCAATATTCATCGTTTTCCTGTAGATATCGGATACAGCCCCTTTCGCACAGAAATCTTTACGCGGATGCTGCAGGACTTTCAGAAGTTTCGCGTCAGCAAAGATTGCGCGATCAATGGCGGCACGGATCATTTGCCATGGAGTATTGCGCTTCAGGAAGAACTCGTCCGCAGGATTGGCCCGCATTCAGAATCATTGACGCGTTACGTGCGCGAGCACTGGTCGCAATATCGCGCGATCATTGTCGTCACTTACCTTTATCCGTCGGCTTACTTTCCTCTGCTGGCGATACCCAGAGGCCGTGCCCTGTTTGTGCCTACGCTTCACGATGAAGAGCCAGCATACCTCTCCATCTATAAACATGCCGCGCGCCGGGCGCACAATTTAATTTGGCTAACAGAGTCCGAACGCCGGCTGGGAAGAGATCTGTGGGGTGATCTACCCGGCCGCGTTGTAGGGATGGCAATTGATTCAGCTCCGCGACCGCCCGCAGAAGTTTCCAGTCCTTACCTACTTTACTGCGGTCGCATCGATCCGAATAAAGGCTGCTCCACGATGTTTGATTACTTCATTCGTTTCAAAGCGGAGTATCCATCCTCTCTGCGGCTGATATTAACGGGCAAGGATGATGTGCCCGTTCCCGATCATTCAGAGATTGATTTCCGCGGATTTGTTTCTGACGAAGAAAAGTTGATGCTTATGGCCGGCGCGCGTGTGTATTTGATGCCTTCAGCTAAAGAGAGCTTCAGTATTGTCGCGCTGGAAGCGATGGCTCAACGCACGCCAGTCCTTGCAAACAGCGCCTCGATGGTGCTGGCCGATCATATCGCGCAAAGCCGCGGCGGGATGACGTTCAATGACTATGAGAGCTTCAGCGCCGCTCTTAATCGATTGCTCGAGCCGGATATTCGTCAGCAAACTTCCGAGCTGGCCCGTGAGTATGTGACCACGAGGTATAACCGAGACAACACGCGCAGAGCGCTCCGTGAAGCAGTTGAATCCTGTCCTGAACCCGCGTTAGAACTCTCGACGACTGCACGTTTTTCCTTTACCGGTACGGCGGCGAATGCGATGGTAGAGTCTCGTAATAGCCAGCGGCTACCCGACCATCTCACCATTCAAGATCTATCGATCTCTCCACCGCTGCCGCTGCCTGCCGGCTGGTCAGAAGATGATCTGCGAAAACTGATCAGCTCAGTCCACGTTCAAGACGCAGCGCTGGATGAATTGCGGGGATACGTTGAGGCAGACTTCAAACGGTTTGTTTATACGCTCAGCCTGGTGCCTGAGCGCACGGGCCAGAAGATTCTCGAACTCGGCGCGAACCCTTATTTTACGACAACTCTGATTCGCAAATTCCGCAATGCCGACTTGCAGCTCGCGAATTTTTTCGGAAATGGCGCCGCAGCCGGGATCCAAAAAGTGACGGTCGATTCAACTCGCGAGACAATCGAATATCAGTATCGGCAATTTAATATTGAGTCAGACGTGTTTCCTTATGACGATAATAGTTTTGACGTGGTGCTCTTCTGCGAAATCATCGAACATCTATTGTTCGATCCCGTGCATGCGCTGGCAGAGATCCGGCGCGTGCTGAAACCCGGCGGCGATCTTATCGTGACGACGCCAAACGTCGTGCGACTCGAGAACGTCCGAAAAATCATCGCCGGCGAGAATGTTTACGATCCCTACTCAGATCATGGGCCGTATGGTCGACATAACCGCGAATACACTCAACAGGATCTTTTTAGTCTGCTGTCCTGTAATGGGTTTACGGTCCGCACCATGTTCACCGCCGATGCCCATCCTGAGCCTGCCGCCTCCCGTGTGTCGTTGAATTCGATTGCCGAGCTGATTAAGCGCCGGCAGACCGACCTGGGCCAATATATTTTTTGTCGATGTAATGTGAATCAGGATGCGAAAACCGACGCCCTGGTGCGTCCAGATTGGTTGTATCGAAGTTTTCAGCAAAAGCACGAGCAGAACTGAAGAATTTCTAGTAAAGAACTACGGCTAAGCAAACGCTTCCCCTTAAATGCTCATACCCTCTCGCGAACGCGCCCGGCAGTTCATACAGAAGTATGCAGTTCCTTTCTCGATTCTGCTGGGCTCGCGAGTCGTCGTCGCGTGCGCCATCATTTTCTCGTCACACTTTGTGGGGCGCAGCCCAGGTAATTTTCCCGAATTCTCCTCGCGCTGGTATCGATCTTTGTTGCATTGGGATGCAGGTTGGTACCTCAAAATTGCTACGGAAGGATATTCGTACGATGGAAACGATCTGATCCAGCAGTCGGTGACTTTTTATCCGCTGTATCCCTTGCTGGGAAAAGCCATCGCGTTTACTTTGCAAATCTCTCATGCAGCTGCCCTCGTCCTCGTTTCGAATGTCGCATTCGTAGTGGCGGTGGGACTGTTCTTTAGATCCAGTGAGGAAACAAATGGCGCAGCGACGGCGATTTTCGCCACCGCGACACTCTGTTTTTTTCCTACCTCGTTCTTCTTTTCGGCTGCTTATACTGAGTCGTTCGCGTTACTGTTATTAATAAGCTTCTTTCTGCTGTTGAAGCGCCAGCGCTATCTTCCAGCCGCCGTGATCGCCGGATTAGCAACAGCAACTCGTCCGACTGGCATAGTACTGATGCTGCCTTTGCTAATCGAACTCGGGCCGTTCATCAAAGAGCGACGTCGCCTTCTTACCGTCTGCGCAACCATTGCAATGTCAGTCTCAGGACTGTTGTTATACGCGCTGTATCTGCACGTTCGGTTTGGCAATGCCTTCGCGTTTTCAACAAACAGCCGAGCTTGGATTGATAGTGGTGGCGTCCAAGGCGAAATCTTTCGAGCGTTAACGCTGCGGCCATTCGCGCGTCTTGCAGACGTTTGGAACATCGGACCCGATCCCAACACGCTCTCGCCCTGGTTCTTTGTCGCGTTCCTCGCGCTCTTGATTATTTATCGCAAGTCTTTGACTGTCTCACATCTTGTTTTTTCACTGGGAGTCCTCCTGTTGCCTTATGTCTCGTTGAGCGGCGGGATTGGCTTCAGATCATTCACCAGGTATGCCATGTTGGCTTTTCCGGTGTTCTTGATTGCCGGTGACCGATTCGCGCGGAGGCCATGGTTCGCGTTAACCGTAGTCGGGATATTCGCGGCGCTTCTTTTCATGTACACGGCATTCTTCACTCAATGGTACTTTGCGGGATGATATTGATGTCGAAGGTCCACGAACTAATTAGCGGCGAACGCGCACGCATCAATCACGCACTTTTCATCGCCGGACTGTATCTTCTGATATTTGTTATCTTCTTTTCGCCCTCGCTACTTCGCGGCTACCCACTGGCTGTCGGGGGCGACGGGTTATACATCTATCTGCCGAACTTTTACTCCCGAAAGGTCTTTTGGGACACGTTTATCTTTGCCGGATTTCCCATGCTCGCCGATCCGCAGGTGGCCACCTGGTATCCGCCGGCATTTCTTCTCTCGTTACTGCCACACACGTGGAACATATTTATGCTGTTGGGCTATGTTGCCGGCAGCTCATTCATGTACGGCTATGTGCATTCGCTCACCCAATCAAGACTCGCTGCATTTGTGAGTGGCCTGGTCTTCGGACTTAGCGGTTTCATGATTGCGCATCTTGGCCATGCGGTGATCATTCACGCAGCGGCCTGGATTCCCCTGGCCCTTTGGTCAGTAGAAGAGTTACGGCGCGGCGCGAGAGCCCGCTGGTTTGTGTCCGGAGTACTGGCGATCGCCCTGAGTTTTTTGGGAGGACATTCTCAGATCTTTTTTTATGGTTTGCTGCTGACGATAGCTTACGCACTCGTCGGAGGATGGAACATCAGCATTGGCCGTCTCCGTTTCTATTCAATCATTGCGGCGATGATCGCATTAGCAATTGCGCTGACTGCGGTCCAATTCATCCCGACCGCCGAGCTAGTCCGCCAGGGAGGCAGAGCGAGCTTCAGCTTTCAGGACTTTGTGTCGCATTCAATGCCTCCGCGGCAAGCGCTAACCTTGATCTTTCCCAACGTTTTCGGCACCTCATCGGACACGGCCGCCGTTCGTTATTTTGGCGCAGAGAATCGCACGGAGCTCGCGGGATTTGTCGGGCTCCTTCCGTTGCTGCTGGCAACTGTCGGAGTAATAGCTGACAGGCGGAGAAGGCTTACCTTCTTTTGGCTCGCGATTGCGATCATCGCCATCATCCTGGCGATGGGAGATGGAACGCCGCTCGCACGCGTTATCTATGATGTGCCATTACTCAACAGTTTTCGGGCGCCGTCACGACACTTCCTGGAATCGACGATCGCTTTCAGCGTGCTTGCCGGTTTAGGCATTGCAGCCGTCGCTGACGAAAAAATCTCGAAGCGCCAGCTCCGCCGCGTGCTAATCGTGGCCACCGCCGCAATTCTCATCTGTCTGTGTTTGCTGCTCCTGAACGTGAAGTACATGATCTCGCTCGCCGCCGAACAAAACATTAGACTCACGCTCAAGCCGTGGGCCAATTCAGCCGTAGCAGTACCGCTGTTGATGTTTGTGATAGCGGTTGCGATGCTCGTCTATTGGTCCAAACATCCGGCATCGCCTGCACGCATTCTGCTGTTGATTGGTTTCATCGTTATCGACCTGGGAAGTTTTGGTTGGTTTCATGATTGGCGGTACTTCCCTTCTCAAGTGTGGGCGCTCAAGCCGCCGGAATTCGCGAACCGTTATAGGACGCTGCTGGAACCAACTCAACAACGATTGATACCTTACCGCAGTGCGCGGGGAACACTCGACGAGATGCCACCGAACCTCACACGTTTGTGGGGCGTGCCCAGTGCGGGTGGTTACAACGTGCTGGTGTTATCACGTATTAGCAACCTGTTGCCGATGATTGACCATCCGCAGGTTCCGCTCCCATGGGCGATGCCTGAGGACAGAGGGGCCGACGTGCTGGCAATTCGGTATCTGGTCGTACCGCAGAACCAAATTGAAACCGATGCGTTGAGGAAGACATGGTTCAACGACCGGATGGAATTATGGTTGGGATCGGGGTGTGGGCAAGCTCCTCGAAAGCAGCTGAAGTTCACTCTCCCGCATTCGTTCAGAAGCACCTCCCTGTCAATTATCAGCCGTCTTGCTTGTTCATCGTTCGTTCCCGATCAGACACCGATTGCTCGCGTTAACTTCATTAGCACCACGGGTGAAGTGATTTCGCGGGACTTGCTGGCAGGACGCGACTCGAGCGAGTGGGCGGCAGACTGTGCTCAGGTCGCCACGGAAATGCGTCACCAAAAGGCGATGATCTACAGCAGCTTTCCTGCCTCGATGCACGACCAGCAATGTCCGGGACATTACTATCTCACGACGCTCTTTTTGAACGCGCCTCGCGACATTAAGCAGCTCGAGATCGAATCAATCGTACCCGCCCCCTCGTCATTCGTAATCGAAAAGATGACTTTAGAAAACATTGATGCGAAGACCTCGCTGCCGATAGAATCCGCCGCCGCTAATGACGACTGGCGGTTAATTGAAGATACGGAAAAGCGCCGGGTCTTCGAGAATCTCCGCGCAATGCCTCGTGTCTGGCTGGTTTCGGATATCCGAGCCGTCTCTGAACCTGAAGCCCTGGAAGCCGTTAAGACAAGTCGTCTCAAAGACGGTAGTACTTTTGATCCTCGTCGAATAGCGATTGTCGAAGGTCTCAACTCATCCGTTAACAACCAAACAGATCCTAATGCGATGGCCGGCTTGGTTGAGGCGCGCGACGATCGTATGGTGGTGCAGACGTCAGCTTCACAGCCCGCATTCCTACTCACGAGCGACTCGTTCTATCCCGGATGGGTAGCGACCATCGACGGGGCGCGAGCCAGGGTGTATCGCGCGGATTACGGGATCCGGGGTGTGTTCGTGCCTGCGGGAACACATCTTGTGCGGCTCGAGGTTCGGCCGCGAAGTTTTTATGCCGGAGCATTAATCAGTGTCCTGGCTCTTCTTGTTACCGCAATGATCCTGGGTTCAGATCTTCGTTCTCGCAATTCTCACAGCGAAAGACATTCTCAGTAGAACATGTCGCGGCGAACCATTATTACAAGAGTGATATCTGCACATTATCTGCTTGCGCTCATCTTCTATTTGGCGCTGTTCGTAGCGTTCTTCTCACCGATAATCTTTCGCGGAAAGTTGCTGGCTGTGGGAACTGACGCCTTGTACAACTTTCTCCCTTACTTCTTCTCGAAGAAAGTTCGCTGGGACGGGTTCGTATTTGGCGGATTTCCTATGATGGCCGATCCGACAGCCATGACCTGGTATCCGCCTGCATGGATTTTTTCGCGCGTCAATAGTTGGAATAGTTTCGTAGTCTCTGCTTACGTATGCGCGAGTTTCTTCACCTATGCATACGTGCAGAGGCTGTCGCGAAGTCGGATTGCAGGTCTGGTAGCGGGAACGATCTTTGGACTCAGCGGATTCATGATTGCACACCTTGGTCACGCTCATGTTGTGCAATCCGCGGTCTGGGTGCCGCTTCTGTTGTGGTCAATTGAATCACAACGCACCGAACTGAAGGCCAAATGGTTTGTGATCGGAGTGTTCGCGACCGCGCTGATGCTCCTTGGTGGACAGCCGCAAATTTTCTGTTATGGAGTGCCGCTGGGGCTCGCG
>Ga0126382_10001219_pt1 | contig 10500 bp, 11 predicted proteins | sample PanSoiMetPlot_30_FD_92548 | JGI IMG/M metagenome (GOLD analysis project Ga0126382, IMG submission 92548) | Tropical forest soil microbial communities from Panama - MetaG Plot_30 | ecosystem: Environmental > Terrestrial > Soil > Tropical forest > Bulk soil | place: Panama | collected 2016-02-17 | reverse complement strand
CCGCGGCGTCGCTTGCGACCCCGCACTAGAGGCCGTGCCGGCTTTGCCGGTGCGGCCGTTTAACGTCCGGTAGTGCGAACGCGAAGCGCTCGGCCCTCGCAGGGATGGAGCCCGACGTGCCGCAGACAGCGCCGGGCTCCTGAGTGAAGAGCTAGGCGTCTGCCTTCAGCTGGCCGCGCATCGCGCCGCCGAGGTGCTTCAGGTTGTGGACGTTCACGTAGAACGCCCCCGGACTCGCTGCGACCGCATTGATCTTCGACTTCGGGGCGCTGGTGCAGCCCTGGCGCTTGAACGTGGTTCCGAATGCGATGTAGACGGGGCCGGACTTGCCCGGCCTGCCTTTGTGGATGTGGGCCGCGGTGCCCTTGCCGTCGATCTTGCTGATCGTGAACTCCCAGCAGACCTTGCCGCTCGACGGCTTCAGCGTCACCTCGACGCTGCCGCGGTTGGAAGCCGGCGCGGCCGGGACCTCGTTCGTCCCTTTGAGCGCTGCGTGGAACTTGCCGCTGCCCTTCGCTGTGGCGACTGCCGCCAGCACGAGAGCGACGGCAAGACCCCCGAGCGCCGCGATCGTGAGCAGTTTCCTGTGCATGAAGCCTCCTTCTGGCGTTGTGTCGCCGAGTAATTCGCACGGGAGAGGCGTTCGGTTTCCGGGCCCGACTCCGGGACTACACTGGACCGGATGTGGGAGTGGTACCGGATCGGCGTCGCCGCAGGGATCGGCGCCGGGATCGCGCTCGTTGCCGCTGGGTGGCTCGCAAGATCGCGGTCCGGCGCGCTGCTGGCGATCCTGGTCGGCGCGGGGGCGGGGATCGCAGTCGGCTTCGCGCTCGGTGACTGGCAGGAGGCGGTCGGTGGCGCGGTTGGAGGCCTCCTTGGCGGGATCGGAGGCGCCCCGCTCGCGGCGGGCACCCTGCGACGTGGCGGCACGGTCACCGGCACCGGAATCCTGATCGGCCTGGCCGGGCTCGGAATCGCTGCCCTTGCGCTCATTCCGTTTCTCGGCTTCCTCGAAGCGGCAGCCATCCCGGCGCTTGCCGCGCGCGCCCACCGACGTGAGCCCGAGCGGTATGCCGGGCTCCGCACGCTCGCCCGCGACTGAGTAAGTGCCCTTGCAATGCCGAAGAAGCTGATCCTGATCGTGATCGACGGCCTCACTCCGGCCGCCTTCGAGCTTGCCGCTGACGACGACCGCACCCCTGCGCTCAAGTTCCTGGCCGCGAACGGCGCCTACACGCGCGGCGTCTCGACCTTTCCGTCGCTGACGCCGGTCTGCCTGTCCTCGATCGCGACGGGCGCCCACCCCGACGTCCATAGGGTCCCGCACCTCGTCTGGTACCACCGCGACGAAGGGCGGATCGTCGAGTACGGATCCTCCTTTGCCGCGATCCGCGCGGTCGGTACCCGGCGGGCGCTGCTGGACGCGATCTTCAACATGAACGAGCAGCATCTCGGCTCCGATGCCTTGACCGTCTTCGAAGCGCTCGAGGACGCCGGCTACACGACCGCGGCGATCAACTTCACGTGCTACCGCGGCCGACAACGCCACGCTTCCGCCGTGCCGGCGGTCACCCGGCGTCCGGCCTACGCGCCGAAACGCTTCTTCTTCTACAACCTGTTCGAGTCGGACGTGACGGGAGCGCCGCTCGCGATCTTCAGTCGGTCGGCCGGATCGATCGATGCATACGCGGGCGCGGTCGGACGCTGGCTGGTGACGCGCGACGGCTTCGACTTCCTCGTGCACTATCTGCCCGACTACGACTTTGCCTCGCACGTGACGGGCCCGGGCGTATCCGAGGAAGCGCTCCTTCGAAGCGACGCGGCGATCTGGGCCTTGATCGAGGCTGCGGGGGGGCCGGACGAGTTCCTTGATCGATACGCGGTCGTCGTCTGCTCCGACCACGGCCAGACGCGGATCGATGGAACCGTCCGGCTGGAGGACGCCTTCGACGGCGCGAACGTGATCGTCACCGCCTCGAACCGGGCCGGCATGGTCTACCGGACAGAGGGGACGCGTGAGGACTCCCGCCAACTGGCCGCCCGGCTCGATCACGAGCCAGGCGTTGACGCTGCGCTCTTCCTCGAGGCAGGTGAGGCGATCGCGCGGCGCGACGGCGAGGAGCTCCGGTTCTCCCGGAGAGCGAGCGGCTGGCAGACGAGTGGCGATCCCGCCCTCCTGCCGCACCCCGGCGCGTTCACCCGAGCCTGGGCTGCGCTGCACAACCCGAATGCAGGGGAGCTGCTGGTTTCTGCCGGCGACGGCGTCGAGTTCGACGATCTCGGCGGCCGAAGCCACCTGGGCGGCGGCAGCCACGGTGCCCTCGCGGCGGCCGACTCCGAGGTGCCGATCCTCACCGTCGGCCTCGACGGCGCCCAACCGACGAGCATCACCGACCTCGCCCCGCTCACGCTTCGCCACTTCGACGTCGAGCCGCCCGCCTACACCCGCTGGCTTGCAGATGCCGCCTGAGGACGACCAGGCCCGCCGGCGTCAGTCGATGGTCGACGCGCAGCTCCGGGGGCGCGACATCGTCGATGAGCGCGTTCTCCGCGCGATGGCTGCGGTCCCGCGCGAGCGATTCGTGGCGGAGCGCGAGCAGCGCCGCGCCTATGAGGATGTCGCCCTTCCAATCAGCGGGGGGCAAACGATCTCCCAGCCCTACATGGTCGCGAGGATCTGCGAGGCCTTGCGCCTCACCGGCAGCGAGCGTGTGCTCGACGTCGGCACGGGCTCCGGCTACCAGGCCGCGGTGCTCGCGGAGCTCGCGGCGGAGGTACACACGATCGAGCGGATCCCGGAGCTCGCCGAGGCGGCGCGAGCGCGGCTGGCAGAGGCGGGGTACGGCCGCGTCCTGGTCCACGTCGGCGACGGGACGCTGGGCCTGCCCGAATTCGCGCCGTTCGACGGAATCGCCGTCGCCGCCGCGGCACCCGACTTTCCGCAGACGCTCTACGAACAGCTGAAGCCGCGCGGTCGGCTCGTCGTTCCCGTCGGTAGCGCCCGCGGCCAGCGTCTGGAGGTCGCGGTCCGGAGCCCGGAGGGCCCCGCGATGATCCACTCGGTTCCCTGCCGCTTCGTCCCGCTCGTCGGCGCCGAGGGCTTCCGCGAGTAGCGCCCGCGGCGCTGATAGCCTCGCCCGCCGATGGCCGAGCGGCCTTCCGCAGTGCTCGCCGCGCGCGCCCGAGCGGGCCGCGCGCTTCGCCATCCCGGGAACTGGGTGCAGCTCGCGAAGTTCGCCGCCGTCGGCGCGACCGGCTACGTCATCAACCTCGGCGTCTACACCGCGCTCCTTCGCGGGGCCGGTTGGCACTACGTCTATGCGGCGACCGTCTCATTCCTGGTCGCGGTCACCAACAACTACCTCTGGAACCGGCTCTGGACGTTCCGCGACCAACGCGGGCACGTCGCCTTTCAGGGTCTCCGCTTCCTCACGGTCGCCGTCGTCGCCTACGCCGCCAACCTCGGCATCCTCAGCGCGCTGATCGCCCTCGGCCTGGACAAGGTCGCAGCCCAGGCGATCGCGATTGTGCTGGTCACCCCGCTCAACTTCGTCGGCAACAAGCTCTGGAGCTTCCGACGGTAACGTCAACTACCCTGATTTCATGCGCCGGCTGGGAGTGGTCGCTATTTGCGCGCTGCTGCTCGTTCCCGCCGCCGGGGCGGCGCAGAACCCAAGGCTGACCCAACAGCGGGCTACCGCGATCTTCCTCGCGAACCCGAAGGTCGCCGCGTGGATTCGCCATTATCCGAAGAGCACGCGCACCGAAGAGGCGACGTACAATGCCCAGTTCGACAACTGGACGATCAAGGTCTGGACGTCGATCGACAAGGTCGGCGAGGTCGCGACCGGGCGTGTCCAGGACTCAACGGGCATCGTCACCGAAGCGTGGACCGGGCCGCAGGTCGCCTGGAAGATGGCGCGCGGCTACAAGGGAGCCTTCGGCGGCAAGGAGATCAACAGCCTGCCGATCTGGCTCGGCTTCTGCGCGGCCTTCCTGATCGGGCTGTTCGAGTTCCGCCGGCCACTCTCGCTCCGCAACCTCGATCTCGTTGCACTGCTCTCCTTCAGCGTGTCGCTCTGGTACTTCAACAAAGGGCACGTCTTCACGGCGATGCCGCTCGTCTACCCGCCGCTCGTCTACCTGCTCGGCCGGATGGTCTGGAGCGTCGTCCGCGATCGGGGCGGCGGGCCGCAGTCAAATGATCTAGATCACAAGGTCTCGGGAACGCGCCCGTTCTGGCCGGTGTGGCTGCTGGCCGCGGCGACGGTCTTCCTCATCGGCTTCCGGATCGGCCTCAACGTCGAGAGCTCGAACGTGATCGACGTCGGCTACTCCGGCGTCATCGGCGCCGAGCGGATGTCGGTCGGCGAGGCTCCCTACGGGAACTTTCCGGTCGAGGCTCCGCAAAAACCCTGCGGAGCGGCCGACGAAGACGGCGAGATCCGTGACCGCATCCAGACGAACGGGCGGTGCGAGTCCGCCGACCCGCAGGGGGACACGTACGGTCCCGTTGCGTACGAGGCGTACCTTCCCGCGTACTGGCTCTTCGGCTGGAGTGGTAGGTGGGACAAGCTGCCGGCCGCGCACGCGGCGTCGATTGCCTTCGACCTCCTCTGTCTGCTCGGCCTTGTGCTGGTGGGCCTGCGGTTCGGCGGGATCGCGCTGGGCGTGACGCTCGCGTTCGCGTGGGCGGCCTGGCCGTTCACCCAGTACGTCTCGAACTCCAACACGAACGACGCGTTACCGCCGCTCTTCCTGATCTGGGGGTTTTGGCTCGTGACGTCGTCGTTCGCGCGCGGCGTCTTCTCCGCGCTCGCAGGCTGGACGAAGTTCGCCCCGCTACTCGTTGCCCCGCTCTGGGCCTCGTACCCAGACGCGTTCTCACGCCCGCGCCAGAAACTCGTCTTCCTCGGCGGATTCCTGCTTGCGACGGCGGCTGCCTTCTCGATCCTGCTTTTCGAGCCGAGCCCGCTGCACGCGGCGCACGTTTTCTACGACCGAACGATCAAGTTCCAGATCGGCCGGCATTCTCCGTTCTCGATCTGGGACTGGAAGCAGTACGGCGCGGGCTACCCGGATCTGCACCTAGTCCAGCGAGCCCTTCAGGTGCTGCTCGTAATCGGCGCGATCGCCGTCTACTTCGTGCCGAGAAGAAAGAGCGTCCGCCAACTGGCCGCGCTCACGGCGCTCTTGCTGATCGGCTTCGAGCTCGTGCTGACGCACTGGTTCTACCTGTACCTGCCCTGGTTCTTCCCCTTCGTCGCGTTCGTCGTCCTGACGGCCGAACGCGAGCCGGCAACGGTCGAGGTCCCCGTTCCGCGTGAGCACGACGCAAGAGCGCTGGTCGCTACCGGCTGAACGGCGGCTGCCGCTCGCCGTCGGTCTCGTTGCGCTTGCCGTGTTCGGCGCCGCCTGGGCGGTGCTCCATCACGGCTTCTACCGGCGCGGCCAGATCGTCGACACGCCCGTCTACCAGCGGTACGGCGACGCGATGACCGACGGGAAGGTGCCGTACCTCGACTTCAGCGTCGAATATCCGCCGGCGGCACTCCCCGTCTTCGTTCTGCCGGCGATAGGAGACGGGCACAACCCAGACACCTTCCGGCGGAACTTCGAGCGGTTGATGGTGCTCTGCGGCCTGCTCGCCATCGTCGGCATGGCGATCGCCCTGTCGGCGCTGCGGGCCGAGCCGGAACGTCTCGTCGCCGCGCTCGGCTTTGCCGCGCTCGCGCCGCTTGCGCTCGGCTCGGTGATCCTGACGCGCTACGACCTCTGGCCGACGGCCCTGCTCGTACTCGGACTCGCGGCCGTACTAGCGAACCGCAAACGCACCGGCCTAGGCGTGCTCGGTGTGGCCGCGGCAGCAAAGATCTTCCCGGTGGTCGTAGTCCCCCCGGCGCTGACGTACGTCTGGCGGCGCTACGGCAGGCGCGAAGCACTCGTCTGCGCCGCCATTTTCGTCGGCGTGGTCGCGGTCATCTTCCTTCCCTTCGTAAGGCTCTCGCCGGGCGGCGTCTGGGACAGCCTCCACCGGCAGGCCGATCGGCCCCTCCAGATCGAGAGCCTGGGATCCAGCTTCCTGCTCGTCGCGCACCAACTCGGCTTCTGGACGGTGCACCTCAACTTGAGCCACGGCTCCCAGAACCAGGGCGGCTCGCTCGCAGACACGCTCGCGGCGATCCAGAGCGTCGTCCAGCTGGTTGTCGTAGCGGCGCTCTGGATCGCCTTTGCTCGCGGACCTGCGACGCCGGATCGTCTTGTTCGGTACTCCGCAGCGTGTGTGGCAGCGTTCATCGCGTTCGGCAAGGTGCTCTCGCCTCAGTTCTTGATCTGGCTGCTGCCCCTCGTCCCACTCGTCCGCGGCCGCCGCGGCCTCGCTGCCTCGGCGGTGCTGGCCGTCGCGTTGGTGCTGACGCAGCTTTGGTTCCCGTATCGCTACTGGCGCCTGGCGCTGCACCAGGACGCGATCGCGACGTGGCTCGTCTTCGCCCGCAACCTCGTCCTGGTCGCGCTGGTCGTCGTTCTGGCTAGACCTCGACGCGAATCGGCTCGCAGCCCGTAGCTCGGGCCGCAGGCCCTGTCCGCGCAGCGGACCAGTGAAGGGGGTTCGGGGGAACCTGGAGGTTTCCCCGATCGGTCAGCCAATCGCCACGCGAATGGGATCGCATCGGGTTGCCTTTCCCGTACCGGCGTCGCACTCGACCAGGGCGCCCTCGATTCGGACACCGCCGTCCGCGGGCTTGAAGCGGACGGGCATGCCGGTCCGCATCCGCGCGATCGCGAGGTCGGCCTGGACGCCGATCACCGAGTCGTGTGGGCCGGTCATGCCCGCGTCGCTGATCGTGGCCGTGCCGGCGGGAAGCACGCGGGCGTCGTTCGTCTGCACGTGCGTGTGCGTGCCCACCACGGCTGTGACGCGGCCGTCGAGCCAGCGCGGGAGAGCCACCTTCTCGCTGGTCGCCTCGGCGTGAAAGTCGACAACGATCACCTGCGCGCGCTTCCCCGCCTCGTCGACCAGTTCGTCCACGACCTCGAACGGGCCGACCGGCGGGTCGATGAAGAGCCGCCCGAGCAGGTTGATCACCGCGACCGGCGTTCCATCGGCTGTGGGCCTGACGGTCAAGCCACGGCCGGGTGACCCTCTGTTGATGTTGGCGGGCCTGATCACGCGGTCGGACTCCGCCAGATAGGGGCCGATCTCCGGCCGCCGCCAGACATGGTTGCCGAGCGTGATCACGTCGGCGCCGGCGGCGAGGATGCGGTCGGCGATCCGCGGAGTGATCCCGGCCCCGTCCGCGGCGTTTTCGCCGTTGACGACGCAGAAGTTCGCCTCCAGCTCGTTGCGCAGGTCGGCCAGCCGCTCCTCGACCGCCCGGCGCCCCGGGACGCCGAAGACATCAGCGATAAACAGAATCTTCAATGCTGCCGAGGCTCGGTATGGGACGCGCGCGCTTCTGCCAACCGGGTTGAGACGGCTGTGGCGGCAAAGCCGCCCCAGCCTCTACGTCGGCATCGCAAGCGACGCCTCAGGGCCAACCGGGTTGAGACGGCTGTGGCGGCAAAGCCGCCCCAGCCTCTAGGTCGGCATCGCAAGCGACGCCTCAGGGCGTGGAGAGCGCCGCGGCCGGGCGAACTTCGATCTCGACGTGGTTGCCCGCATCCTGCGTGTAGCGCGCGAGCGCCTGCTCCTCTACCGGCGAGAAGTCGAGCAGGGTCCCGAGCTTGGACGTGCCGGCCGCGATGCTGGATCCCACCGTCAACGACGGATCCGGCTTGACGTGCGTGATTGCCACGATGAACGAGGGCGCCCCGGTCGGCTGGACGTCGATCTCGGAACCGTAGCGGTGGCCGTCGAGGATGTAGGGAGTCAGCCCGATCACGCTCCCGTCGACCGGTGAGTAGACGTCGGTGCCGGGCTCCGCGCCGACGTCGAGCGCGGCCGTTCCGGGGCCTTCGCCTCCGCCCAGCTGGAACCAACGGATGCCCCGGCCGCCTCCGCCGAACACGCTGCGGGCGAGGCGCGTGAACGCTCCGGGGTTCGCCTGCGACCCGAGCGGCTGCAGCGCGACCGCACCGTCACCGCTTGCGTGGTAGCCGATCGCGGTCACGCGAGACTGGGCGATCGGCAACTGGATCCGCAGCGCGCCTTCGAGCGCCACCACCATGGGGCTCGGCGGCCCTGCGGGTAGGAGCCGGTTCGCGGGTGCGGGGCTGCTGCTCTTCGTCGCAGGCGGCTTGCCCGTTCCGAAAGCGGTCAGGAGCAGCGTGATCAGCGCGACGATCGCGAGCACGGCGAGGCCGGCCACACGCCTGCGGCGGCGAACAGCTTGATGGTGAGCACGGCGATTCCGCGCAGCGATCGAGCGCCCTGCGTCCCTGGGCATCGGCGGGACGCTAACGGGTTGCTCCGCCACCCGCAAGAAGGTTTTTTCCGCCGGACTTTGTGACAGCCGAAGCCTTGGTGCTTCCACGGGTTCTTCCCAGAGTTCGTGACGGTCCACGGCGAGGGCGCCGTCTTCCGCCAGGGACCAGTCCCAGTCGGGAGGCCTCATGGCTTGCGGGAGCCGGACGATGCGCGCCGTATCATCATCGCGATGGCGACCGAGTCGCCCCCGAGGCTGCAGATTCCGCGCTGGATTCAGCTCGTCACGCTGCCGCTGCTTCTGCTGCTGATCTGGTCCGTGGCGGGGGCGGTCCGTCACGTCGTCTTCCTCTTCCTCGTCGCCGCACTGATTGCGCTACTGCTCAACCCGATCGTCCGTGCGGTCACGAGGTTCTGGATACCCCGCGGACTGGGAGTCGCAATCGTCTATCTGCTCTTCGCGGGGCTCGTTGCGGCGGCGAGCATCGCGCTCGGATCGGTGATCGTCGATCAGACGAAATCATCCTCACATCGAGTCGATTCCTACTTTACGGACGAGCACGGACAGCCTCCGCAGACCCACGCGGAGCGGGATGTCGACCGCCTGCAGGTGTGGCTGAACCACCACGGGCTGGGAGGGATCAAGATCCGCAAGCAGCTCAACGACTTCGTGAACAACATCCGCACGAGGGACGTGCAGAAGTACACGACGAGGGCCATCGACTTCGTCGAGGGAGCCGCGATCGGGACGGTAAAATTGCTCTTCAGCCTTGTTCTGATCCTCGTCGTCTCGATCTACATGCTGCTCGACATGGAGCGGCTCTCCCGCGCGGTGAACCGCCGCTTCCCGCCGCCGGAGGGCTCCCCTCCGCTGATCGTCAAGATCGAGCAGTCGCTGGTCGGCTACGTCAAGGGCCAGGTGCTGCTCTCGCTCATCATCGGCGCGAGCGCCGGCCTGGGTCTCTACCTGCTCGGCGTGCTGGGGCTCGCCCCCGGGATGGAGACATACGCCGTCGTCTTCGGCGCGTGGGTCGCGTTCACGGAGCTGATTCCCTACCTCGGCCCCTGGCTCGGGGCGATTCCTCCGTTCATCTACGCCCTGATCGTCCACCCGATCTCGGCGCTCTGGGTCGGCCTCCTCTTCCTGTTCATCCACCAGATCGAGGGCCACGTGGTCGTTCCGAACGTGATGGGCTCGGCCCTGCGGCTGCACCCCCTGCTCGTCATCTTCGGCTTGCTGGCCGGCGGGGAGATCTATGGGCTGCCCGGGGTCCTCGTTGCGCTCCCGTTGCTGGCGGCGGGGCGGGCGATCTGGGAGTTCTTCCACGATCGAATCGAGCTCGAGCGCTGGGAGGAGAAGGGCGGCGAGCCCTTACCCATCGCCGTGGAGGTCGAGGAACCTCCTGCCACGCCGGAGGCTCCGACGGAGATCAAACCCAGCAGGGCCGCCCGGCGATGAGCGAGCGCGCCCCGCTGCTCGCAGCCCGGGCGGCGGCGAGGCGCTACGGGACGCAGGTCGCCCTCGCGCCGACCAATTTCGAGCTAGGCGACGGCGAGGCGGTCGCACTCGTCGGCCCCAACGGCGCCGGCAAGTCGACCCTGCTCGCGCTGCTTGCCGGTGCGCTCGAGCCCTCCGAGGGCGTGATCGAGCGCCGCCAGGGAGCTTCGGTGGGGTGGGCCCCTCAGCGTCCGGCGCAGTACGCACGCCTCTCGCCGCGCGAGAATCTCGAGCTCTTCGCGCGCCTCCAGGCGGAGGAACGGCCCGAGCTTGTGGCCGAGCGGCTGCTCGACGAGTTCGAGCTGCCGCTGAACGGAGTCCTCGCCGGCGACCTGTCGGTCGGCAATCGCCAGCGCCTCAACCTTGCGATCGCGTTGCTCGGCAGGCCCGATGCGCTGCTGCTCGACGAGCCGACCGCTGCACTCGACCCTGAGCAGCGCCATCGCCTTTGGGAACGGCTCCAGGCCCAGCGTCAGGCGGGTGTGGCGTTGCTCTTCGTCAGCCAGCAGCTCGAGGAGGTCGAGGCTCACGCGGGCCGCGTTGTCGCTCTCCGAGACGGTGCCGTCAGCTTCGCCGGCCCGGTCGCCGAGTACGGAGCTCTTGCGCTCGCAGAATGACCCGCGTCGCCCTGCTCCTG
>Ga0126382_10001217_pt1 | contig 10514 bp, 9 predicted proteins | sample PanSoiMetPlot_30_FD_92548 | JGI IMG/M metagenome (GOLD analysis project Ga0126382, IMG submission 92548) | Tropical forest soil microbial communities from Panama - MetaG Plot_30 | ecosystem: Environmental > Terrestrial > Soil > Tropical forest > Bulk soil | place: Panama | collected 2016-02-17 | reverse complement strand
GCGGCGGCGGGCAACAGCGGCGAGACGCGAACCTCCGTGAGACCGCGTTCGGCCAGCAGCCGCCGTGCCAGGTCCGACCATGCCGCCAGGGTGTCCTCCTGGTCGACCCAGCCAGCATCCTTGCGGTCGATTACCGTCGCGGCGCGCGATTCACGGCGGGCGCGGTCGAGCTCGAGGGTGGACACGACCAGCAGGTCATCACCTGGCTCGAATCGCAGGTAGATGGCCTGTTCGACCGCCATGTGGCAGGCATACAGGAAGTCGGCATCGCCGTGTCCGCGGGACAGCAGGAGGATCGGTTTCACGCCTCGGAATATAGATCTCTAAGAACCGTGTGCCGCGGCAACGGCAGCGTCGCGCCCTTCGGGCCCGCGTCTGCGGCCGCCGGCGTGCTCGAGCCGCCGCTGAAGCTGCCTCTCGATGACCGCGGCCACGATCGCGGCGAGCGCGGCCGGCGCCTCGGCCTCAAGCTCCGCCTGCACCTGGTCCGCCAGTGTCGCCGGAAGCTGATCTTTGAGCAGATCGAGCTGGTGCTCGTAGACCGCGCCCAGGCTGAGAGCCGGGTTGGGTCCGTCGAGGCCCAGTGACTCCTGGAGCTGGTAGCCGTCGCTGAAGGTGACCGGGTAGCCCTTGCGCCGCAGCATCCCGAGGTCCCTGAACAGCGTGCTCTCCGAGACGCCTGCGCGCGCTGCGAGCTGACCCGGCCTAAGGCCAGGTTCGCGGATGACCGCGGCCAGAATTCGCATGCGCCTTGCGAATCGCGCAGCGCGTGGGATGCCACGAACGCGTCTTGCCATCGGACAACATTGTGAAGACCGGAACTCCGATGGCCGGTCCGAACGTATAAATTTCAGCCGGGGCAGTTCAGGGAAGCGGCGCTGGAGAGGAGGGAGGTTGCAACCGATGAATTCAGAGGAGGAGAGAGCGGCCCGCGCCAGGGTTCGCGAGGCGCTCGGGGTCGTCGAGCCGCATCCCGGGTTGCGTTCGCGCGTGATCGCCTCACCTCCGGCCGAGGGCCGCGGCGGCGGAGCCTCGCGCCGGCCCTGGGTGGCGGGGGGCATCGCCGTCCTGCTGGCTTTGACGGTCGTGGCGGGGCTGATGCTCTTTCGGCGGGGCAGCCCCGCCCATTCGGCGACGTCCGGGCAGCTGGTCGGGTCGCTGAACATGACCACGCAGCTCGAATTCCGGTGCATGCTGCCGGTCCAGGGCTATCTGGCTGAAGCGCGCATCAGCCTGCCGGACGGTGCTGTTCTGGTGGACCACGTCCAGCAGCAGGCCAGGGGGACGCCTCAGTACGGCAGCGTCTATGCGGGCGGAAAGTGGGTTCCCGTGCCCCGCGCCTGGCTGTCTGCTGACAGCAAGTCATACGCCTACATCACCAACACGACGGGGGTCCCGGGCCAGCTGCAGACCGCGGCGCTCTACGTCCACGACATCGCGCTCGGCACGGACCGCAAGCTCTGGAGTGGGGCGGGCTTCACCCAGCTGATCGGCTGGGGGCCGGGCGGCGTGTACTTCATGTTCCAACCGGCCGGTGAAGGCAAAGGAGCTGGGGACAGGACGGAAGTCTGGGTCGCGGACCTGGCGACCCGGAGCGCAGCCCACCGCGTCGGCCCAAATCCCCCGCAGCCGGCACCCGCAAGCGAGGCCGACTCCCCGATCTTTCAGTTCGGGACCCGGATCGCAGGCAGCTACGCCTGGTCCTTAAAGATAGGCAGCGCCAGGCCCCCAATCCCAGCAGGTGGTGGCAACGTCGCGAGGAACCCCTCCCAGGTCATAAGAATGGATCTGAATGACGGCAGCCTCAGCACGTGGTTCACCGCCGCCGAGGGGACGAGCCTGAGCATCGCCGGCACAGACTCGCAGGGTCACCCGATCCTGACGGTTATGCCGACAAAAAGGTTGGTCGCGCCGCCCAACAGCCCAGGCCAGGTGCCCCCGGCAGACGTGATCTACCCACCATCGCCCCGTGTTCTGATGCTCACCGGACCGAATCAAACCGTCGAGATCGCCGACGGCTCCAACTCAGAGTTTCGGCCCTCGAGCGTGATCGGCGACCGCCACGGCATCTGGTTCAACAGCCCCGGGTCGTTGTGGCTCTACCGTCAGGGCGGCCTGACCAAGGTCGCCGATATCCCGGCCTCCCTGTTCCGGCAGCCGACACCTCCACCTGGCGCGACTTCGCGGAACGCCGCCACACCGCCACCCAACTTCCCCCCTTCCCCACCCGGCTTTCCGACGGGCGTCTTGCTGGCCCTGGCCGGGCCCTGCACCTAGAGGTGCCGGTGGCAGACGTCGCCGCGGCTGAGCTCGTCGACCAGGCCAAGGCTGGTGACCGCGGCGCCTTCGACGCCCTGGTCGGCCCGGTCATCGACCCCGCCTTCCGGCTAGCCTTCGGCATGCTCCACGACCGGGAGGCCGCGGAGGACGCGGTCCAGGAGGCAGCGTTCCGCGCCTGGCGCAGCCTCGGCAACCTGCGCCCCGGCACCGACATGCGACCCTGGTTCCTGGCGATCGTGGCCAACCAGTGCCGTTCCACCCTCCGCGGTCGATGGCACAAGGTGCTGAAGCTGAGCGGTCTCGGCACCCCATCGCAAGGCGTGGAAGACCCGGTGGTGCGAGGCGCCGACCTGCGGCGCGCCATCCGGCAGCTCAAGCACGACCAGCGCCTGGCGCTGGTCCTGCACTTCTACCTGGACCTCTCCCTCGAGGAGGTCGCGGCCATCACGCGGGCGCCCGTCGGCACGGTGAAGTCGAGGATTCACCGGGCGGTCGTACGGCTCCGCCCGCAGCTCGAGGCTGAGGAGGTATTCGGATGACGACCCCGGACGACGAGCAGGCTCGGAGAAAGATCCGCGGAGCGCTCGGCGTCGCCGAGCCTGAGCCCGGGCTCCGCTCCCGGGTGATCACGTCAATGCCCATCGACCTGGGCTTCGGCGGATCACGCCGGCAGTGGGCGGCGGGCGGCGTCGCCATCGTGCTGGCGCTGGCTGTCGTGGCGTCGCTGGTCGTCGCTCGCCACGGTGGCACCTCGCCCCAATCAGCGAGTGAGCTCAAGGTGGTCGGGACGCTGAACATGACCACGCAGGTCGGGTTCCGATGCACCCTACCCGTGGTCGGTTACCTGACCCAGGCACGGATAAGCTTCCCTGACGGAGGGGTTGCCGTCGACAGGACGCTTGATCCGGCGCAGGTCAAGCCCTTCGCCTTCACATACGCCGGCGGCAGGTGGCTGCCGGTACCGCCACCATGGGTGTCTCCGGACGGCAGAGCCTATGCCTACACGACAACCACCTCGGGGGTGCCCGGTAAACAGGCGACTTCGGCGGTGTTCGTCCACGATGTGGCAACCGGCAAGGCACGCGAGCTCTGGAGCGGCGACAACAGCGGGCAGGTGCTTGGGTGGGGACCCGGGGGCGTCTACTTCAATCGTCAGGGGAGCAGTCAACCAGGCCCCATCGGTTCCGAACTGTGGGTCGTGGCCCCTGCCAATCCGGCGGGTGCCCATCGCGTCGGGCCGAACCCACCGCAGTCGCAAGCGTCCGATCCGGCGGTGCAGCCGACTTATAAGACATTCGTCAGGATCGCCGGCGGGGCGGCCTGGGCGGTGACGTTCGGGAAGCCGGCCGCCCCGTCCCCCACCTACGTCGCCGCGCCGGGCACAATCGATCGGATGGACCTGCGGGATGGAAGCGTGAGCACCTGGTACACCGCACCCGATGGCGTCAGCGTGAGCATGGTGGGCGCCGACGCCCAGGGCCATCCGGTGCTGTTCCTGAACGCGTTCCCGAAGGGCATGGGCCCTTCGGCGGCCAGCTCGGGCACGGTCTCCACTCCGTATCTACCGCCGCCTCCCGAGGTCCTGTTGCTGACCGGCCCCAACCAGACGCATACCATCGCCAGTGGTTCGGACTCCGCCTTTCGGCCCAGCCTCGTCCTGACCGACTCCCACGGCATGTGGTTCAGCAGCCCTGGGTCACTCTGGCTGTACCGCAACGGCGAGCTGACCAAGGTGGCGGACGTCCCGGCTGAACTCTTTCCAACCCCGACGCCCCCGCCCGGTGCGGCCGGAAAGGGGAACCTGGCTCCGGGCTCGCCGGCTCCCGGCTTCCCTGTCGGTGTGACACTGAGCCTCGCCGGAGCGTGTACCTGACCTTGGCGCGCCCCTGGCTGGCCTTTTCAAGGCCGACCGCAATACGATGACGAGCCGTGAGGATCGGAGCACCGCCACCACCCGGCGAACTCGCCGAGCTGCGAGCGCGTGTTGTCGGACGGGCTGAGCAGCTTGGCCTCCGGCTGATCCGGTTCCTCTACTGCGACAACGACGGCGTCATCCGCGGCAAAGCCACCGGGCTTTCGCGGCTCGGAGAGCGGCTGGAGACCGGCATCGGCCTGACGGTTGCGATGCAGGCCTTTTCGATGCTCGACCGGCTGGCTCCGGTCCAGGGCATGGGGCCCGTCGGGGAAATCCGGCTGGTGCCCGATCCCGAGACGTTCGTCGTCGCGCCCTATGCCCCGCATACCGGCGTCCTGCTCGTGGACATGATGACGCCTGACGGGCAGCCCTACCCCGCCGACGGCCGCCGCTTCCTGAAGCGCATGATCGAGCGGGCTCGGGGCTTCGGGGTCGAGCTGGTGGCGGCGTTCGAGCCCGAGTGGACGCTGGCCCGGCGCGAACAGCAGTTGATGCGGCCGGCTGGGCAAGGTGCGTCCCACGAGGCCGCGGCTCCTCCAGTGCGGGAAGACACCTGGGTGCCGATCGACCAGAGTCTGTGCTTCTCCAGCGACGGCATGGCTAGAGCCGCCGACGTCATCGACGATGTCGTGGCCGCCCTCGAGGCGCAGGGCCTGGCGGTCGAGCAGTACTACCCGGAGCTCGGGTGGGGGCAGCAGGAGCTGTCGATCAAGCACGCCCCCGCACTGCGGGCCGCCGACGCACACGTCTACTACCGCGAGACCGTGCGGGCGGTGGCGCAGCGCCACGGCCTGGCAGCCTCCTTCGCACCCAGGCCGTGGCCGGACCAGCCCGGCAACGGCTGCCACATCCACTTCTCGGGTTGGGACCGCGGCTCCGGCAATCTGTTCGCCGACCCAGCCGGCCCCTACGGCCTCTCGGAGACCTGCCGGCGGTTCGTGGCCGGCGTGCTCGATCACCTTCCGGCCTTGCTGGCCCTGACCTGCGCCTCTGTCAACTCCTACCGGCGCCTGAAGCCGCAGATGTGGGCGTCGGCCTACCGGGTGTGGGGACCGGACAACCGGGAGGCGGCGCTGCGTGTGGCGTCCACGTTCTGGGGCCAGGAGGCAGAGTCAACAAACGTGGAGCTGAAAGCGTCCGACTCGAGTGCGAACCCCTATCTGGCGCTGGGCGGCCTGATCGCTGCCGGCCTGGACGGCATCGGGCGCGAGCTGGAGCTGCCGCCGCCGGCCACCGTCGACCCCCACACCTTGAGCGAAGCGGAGCGGACGAGCATCGGCGCGTCGCCGCATCCTCGCAGCCTGCGTGAGGCGCTGCAGAACCTCCGGGGCGACAGCGTCCTTATGGAGGCGCTGGGAGACCGGCTCAGCACCTCGTACATCGCCGTCAAGGAGTCGGACATCGAGGGTTTCGCTGCTGAAGACGAGGTCTTCGAGTACAGCGCGCACCGATTCCGCTTCTGACTCACCGCACGAGGCCTCTCGTTTCCTGGGCCCCGACGAAGCCCGCTTGGTAGGGTCGGTCGGGCAGACCTCGTGGAAGCGCTAGCCAGGAACGTCCCGGAGCGGGCCCGCTTGACCGGCGGTCCTCGGAAAGGTGTCCTCCATGTCCTTCAATGAGGAATGGGAGTCTGCACGATCGCGCCTGCTCGCGGACTGGTCCGGTGTCCGCGCGGTCGACCACCACTGCCACCCGCTGCGGCGCTGGCCGGCGCGGCTGGAGGCGAACGAGTTCCGAGCCTGCTTCACAGAGGCGACCGACGCCCGGGTCCTTACCGACCACGTGCCGCAGACGCCGCTGTACAGGATGCTCCTGCGCCGCCTGGCACCGGTCTTCGGCTGCCAACCGACCGAGGCCGCGATCCTGACGGCGCGCCACATGCTGGAGCCCGCGAGGTACGCTCGCGAGCTGCTGGAGCGAAGCCGGACCGGGATGATGCTGCTGGACCACGGTTTCGGGGGCCCGGACGCGATGACGGTCGAGGAGCACCGAGCGGCGCTGCCGATCCCGCAGCGCGAGATCGTCCGGGTGGAGGCGCTGGCAGAGGGCCTGGTCACGCGGCACCGGCGGCCGGAGGACTGGCTCGACTCCGTTCGGGCGGCCCTCGAGCAGGCGGTCCACGGCGGCGCCGTGGCAGTCAAGACCATCGTGGCCTACCGGGCGTCTCTGCGCCTCCGGTGGCCAGACCACGGCACCGTCCGCGCAGAATACGCCGCCCTTCGCAGGCGTGCGCGTGGGGGCCGAACCAGGCTGTCCGGAGACCCCCTCTGCCACTCGCTCGTGTTTGTGGCGGCCGAGGAGTGCGTTCGACTGGGGGTGCCGCTCCAGGTGCACTGCGGCCTCGGCGACATGGATGCCGACCTGGCCGAAAGCTCACCGCTAGGGATCAGGACGCTGCTTACTCATCCTCGGTTTGCCGACCTCAGGATCGTCCTCCTTCACTGCTACCCGTTCCACCGGGAGGCGGCGTACCTCTGCTCCGTCCACCCCGGCGTATTCATGGACCTGTCGCTGGCCATCCCTCTGGCTGCCACCGACGGGGCGGCAGCCCTGCGTGAGGCGTTGGGCCTCTGCCCATGGACGAAGCTGCTCTATGCGACCGATGCGTCACGTCTCCCCGAGCTCTTCCTGATCGCGGCCGACCTCCAGCGCGAGGCGCTGGCGGGAGCGCTGGGTGGGCTGGTAGTGCGACAGTGGCTGACGCTGGAGGAGGCCAGGGAGGCGGGCCGGATGGTCCTGGCGGCCAACGCGCGTCAGCTCTACGCGCTGTAGCGGCCTCAGGTGTCGGGAGGGGTCGGGGACCGGCGCGGCTGCGTCCTTCGCAGGATCAAGTACGCCGCAGCGATTGCCAGGGCCGACGCCACGAGCAGGATGGTCCACCGGTTGCCGGTGAGAAAGCGCACGAGGACGGGAGCGACGCGGTCGCCGAGCAAAAGCCATACTGCCGACCATGCCGCGGTCGACACCGCGACGCTTGCCGCGAAGACCGGATAACGGACCTCCAGAGTGCCCGCGAGGACAGTGATCGGAACACGAAAGCCGGGCACGTGGCGACCGAAGATGATCGCCAGAGCTCCCCAGCGCCCAAACCAGTGCTCGGCCCTCGAGATGCCCTCTGGATCCACGTGGAGAATCGTCCCCAGGCGACCCCTGAGGAGCCGGCCGCCCCAGCGTCGGGAGACCAGATAGAGGTTGCTCGAGCCGGCCACGACAACCGCGATGATCGCCAGCCACGAGGCGATCAAGTTGCTCGGGGAGCCCGCCGCCGCCTGACCGAGGTAGATCACGTAGACGTCGCCGGGCACGGGCAGTGGCACACCGGATTCCTCGACGTAGAGAAGCAGGAGGCTGGCGCCCACACCGAACCTCTTCAACAGGCGGTTCACCGAGGAGGCGAGATCGCTGGACTCCTCGGGGAGGTCGCCCTGTACGAGCGCAGCCCCAAGGATGACCCCGGCGACCGCAAGTACGGAGACAACCCGTACCCAGGTTCCACGTCTCTTGAGGAGATACGAAGGGACGACGCGGACGCAGCCGCCCTTACGAGATCTCGTCCCAGGTGCTGCCGGTCGACTCGAACGGGTCAGGCTCGGCCTCGTCTCCGCCGGGAGCCTTCTGATGGAAGCGGCTCGCGATCATCTGGTAGGCCATCGCCTTTGGGATACCCAGCTTGGTCAGCGACTTGATCTCATCGGCCATGACTTTGTCACGGGCTGCCTCGATCGCAGCCAGGACTTCCTCGACGGTCGCCGTTCGCTTTCCTGGAAGGGTCGCCATCGAACACCGATGATACCGGCAAAGGGGTTCCGCCCGGCCCGCTCCGCCAGGACGGATAATGGGGACATGGACCCGAGACTCCTCATGGTGCCAGCCACGTTCGGGCTCGCCGGCGCCAGCGGTCTCAACGCGAGCCTCCCCCTGCTGATCATCAGCGCCCTGGCTCGTGCCGGGCTCATACACCTGTCGCCACCCTTCGATGCACTGCAGTCGGACGCTGCCTTCTACGGCATCTTCTGCGTGGCCGTGATCGAGTTCGCAATGGACAAGGTACCGGCGCTGGACTCAGCGGGCCACTTCATCATGACCCCGCTCGCGGCCACCTCGGGAGCGATCATCTTCGCGTCTCAGAGCGGGGCCATCCGGCAGATAGACCCGGGGCTGACTGTGGCGATGAGCCTGCTCATCGGCGGCGGGACGGCGACGGCTGTGCACCTGACCCGTGCCACGGTGCGGCCCGTGGCAAACGTGGCGTTGATGGGCCCCGTACTGTCCACGTTCGAGGACGCCAGCGCGGCGGTCCTCTCGCTGGCGCTGCTGCTCGCCCCCGTGATTCTTCCGCTTGCGGCAGTCGGAATCGGCTTTGCGGCCTGGGCGATCCTGCGGCAGCGGTCGCGACGCCGCGAGGCCGCGCTGGCGCAGCGGTGGGCCGGGCCGTATGCCGGCTACCCCGGCTACGGAGCTTTCCCCTACGGGTACCCTCCCCAAGGGTGGTACTCGCCCTACGATTCCTCGCCCCACACCTACCCGCTTTACGGGGACCCGTCCCAGGGGTACCCGCCGTATAGTCCCCCGCCGGCGCAGGGTCCTCAACCGTACGGCAGCACCGGACCACCGAACCGAACGAGCTGAGGGCGTCGCCTGGTCCCCTTCTACAGGGACCTTGAGCGCGTCCATCTCGGGGCCGGACCGCGTCCGACTGCGGCGAGGCCCACGGCCCCCAACTTAGCTAGACTCTCAGTCCATGCCCAGGTACGGGCCCGACCGTATTCGCAACGTCGCCATCCTAGGCCACTCCCGCGAGGGGAAGACCACTCTGGCCGAGGCAATGCTGTTCGCCACGGGCGCCATCCCGCGCATGGGCTCCACCGACGCCGGGACGGCGGCTCTCGACTTCGAGCCGGAGGAACAGAAGCGCAAGATCTCCATCAACCTGGCCATCGGCAGCTTCGAGCAGGATGGGTACAAGGTCAACCTGCTGGACACGCCGGGGTTCTTCGACTTCGCCGGCCAGGTCAGCAGCGCCCTCGCCGCCGCCGAAGGGGCCCTCGTGGTGGTCAGTGCCACCTCGCAGCTCACCGTCGGCACCGAGGTCGCCTGGGAGCGGCTCAACGAGAGCGCCAAGCCGCGGTTCGTCGTCGTCAACAAGATGGACAAGGAGCACGCCGACTTCTACGGCGCGCTCGACTCGATGCGTGCTCAGCTGACGCCAAAACCCGTCGCCCTTCACCTACCGATCGGGTCGGAAGCCGCGTTCAGGGGCGCGGTCGACCTGATGAGGATGAAGGCGTTCGTGGCCGGGGCCGATGGCAAGGCAGCCGAGTCGCCGATCCCTGACGACATGGGCGCCCTGGTCGAGGAGCGCCGCGAGCAGCTGATCGAGGCCGCGGCCGAAGGGGACGACAGCCTGCTCGAGAAGTACCTCGACGAGGGCACGCTGTCCGACGAGGAGGTCGAGCGCGGTCTTCGCGCCGGCGTTGCAGCCGGAGGCGTGTGCCCGGTGATCTGCTCCGCAGCCACCAGGATGCTGGGAGTTCGGACGCTGCTTCGTGCCATCTGCGAGCTGATGCCGGCTCCCGCTGCCGGCGACTCGTCGGGACCCACCCGCGCGATCGTCTTCAACACGTACGCGGACCCCTTCGGCCGCGTCAGCTACTTCAAGGTGCTGAGCGGCTGCCTCAAGTCGGACCAGCACATCACCAACCCCACTCGAGGCGGCGACGAGCGACTCGGCCAGCTCTTCTTTCCGCGTGGAAAGGAGCACGTGAACACCCAGGAAGTCTGCGTAGGAGACATCGGCGCGGTCGCCAAGCTCCAGCAGACGCTGACCGGTGACCTGCTCGGCTCGCCCGACGGCTCGGGGCCGACAGTGGCGATCCCAGACCCCGCATACACGGTCGCCATCTTCCCGAAGTCGCGGGGCGATGAAGAGAAGATCTCGATTGGACTGGCAAGGCTGTCCGAGGAGGATCCCAGCCTGAGGGTGCGCCGCAATGACCAGACGCACCAGCTCCTGATCGGCGGCCTGGGCGACGTCCACCTGGACGTGATCCTGGAGAAGCTCAAGCGCAAGTACGGCGTCGAGGCCACGACTGCCCTTCCCCGGGTCGCCTACCGGGAGACGATCTCAGGCCATGCCCGGGCCGAGGGCCGGCACGTCAAGCAGTCAGGGGGACACGGGCAGTACGGCGTATGTGTGATCGAGGTCGAGCCCACGAGCAGGGGCGAAGGCTTTGTGTGGGAGGACAAGATCTTCGGCGGGTCCATCCCGCAGAACTTTCGGCCCTCCGTGCAGAAGGGAATCGTCGACACCATGGCCAGG
>Ga0126382_10001216_pt1 | contig 10514 bp, 8 predicted proteins | sample PanSoiMetPlot_30_FD_92548 | JGI IMG/M metagenome (GOLD analysis project Ga0126382, IMG submission 92548) | Tropical forest soil microbial communities from Panama - MetaG Plot_30 | ecosystem: Environmental > Terrestrial > Soil > Tropical forest > Bulk soil | place: Panama | collected 2016-02-17 | reverse complement strand
TCTGAAAGCTCGAGCGAAACTCGAGGATGCCCTCGGGGAACTGCACCGGATGCCGCCCGGTCGCAACCACTGGGCAATGGTGTCCAGCGCGAATCTTCTGTATGGGCTGGTGCTGCGGCAAAGCGGAGAAGCCCAGCGCGCCATCGAGGCGTTCAGTCGGGTCCTTCGCTTGGTCCCGGAGTTTCAGCTCGATCCAGACTACTATCCTCCAAGCGTCCGCAGCGATTTCGACCGAATTCGCGAGAGGGTTCAGCATGCAGCGAAGGTCCGGATCGAAATTCGGTCCAATCCTTCTGGAGCTGACGTCTTCATCGATGGGCTTAGGGAGGGCGCGACACCCCTAGCCCTGGAGCTGCTCACGGGAACCTATCAACTGATGCTCGCCAAGAACGGCGCGACGTCGCGTCCGCACGCCATGCGCCTCGAGAAACCGGAGGCGGTTCACATTGACTTGGATTTCGAAGGAAGAATCCATCTCGATGAGATCCTTTGCCTCTCTGAGGCAGCCGGCGAGCCGGCGTGGGTCCGGGGCGCCGTCAGGCTGGCCACTCTTGCGGGCGCCGAACACGCCGTCGTAGCCCGCCTGCAGGACGGCGCCGGCCGCCAGAGCTGGCTCACGGCTTCGCTGGTCAGCGCGCAGAGCGGAGGAAAAGTTCGAGAGGCTGGCTTTCCGTTCGAGGGCCCCGCTTTTGCGTCGGAGAGCTTGGAACAGCTCTCGGATTTCATGGTCACCGGTCAGGCTCGCGGAGCTATCGTGGTCGTCGATTCCACCCAGCCCGATTCGCCGCCCTGGATGCCACCTCCGAGTGCCGAGGCAACCTCCGCCCCAGACTCGGGCAATTTCTGGCGGATCACCAGCTATGCTTCATTCGGCGTCGGCGCGGCCGCGGCAACCTCGGCGCTGGTGCTGCTGCTGGTGAACAAAGCCGACATCAACCGCTTGAAGAGATACGAAAAACCCGATGGAAACCTCGTAGATGATCCCAATGTTTCCAGGCTGGTGCGCGCGATTGACAACCGCCGAAGCGGGGCGACGGGTCTCTTCGTGGCCTCGGGGGTCGCAATCGCCTCAGGGGTGGCCTTTTACTTCTTGGCTCCGAAAAAGGAATATCCCAGGATGCAACTGTCGGTAGAAGTGAGCCGCGCCGGAGGGCTACTTTCGGTCGGGGCCGGCTTTTAGCCACCCCCGGTGCGATTCGCATGGCGAAAGCCCAGGTGATGGAGAGGAGAGTTATGACGCCTAGTCCCCATGGGATGGGGTGCGGCGATTGGCGCGCGCTTTGGCTGGTGCTGGTCGGGCTGTCGGGTCTGCTCCCTGGAACGACTTATGCCGCCTCGGAGCGATGGGCGGTTCACCCGATGGTCGTGCCAGAAGTCACTGAACGCGAAGAGCTGGAGTATCGAAAGCTTTTTCAGCAGGAGGTCTCGCGCCTCCAAAAGAGCCTCGCCAGCTCGGCGAGCGTCAAAGCCTTTCTGAATACCCTGACGCACCGCACCTGCGTCTCATCGTCGGATCTGAACAAGTGCCTGGCGGACCTGGCACGACAAACAAAATCGACCTCGGCGCTGTTCGTCACTTTGAATCTCTACCCACGCGTTCGTCTCTCGGGACGAGTGGTGCGCAGCACCGGCGATGTCCGAGCGTCTGCTGAGAATGAGTACGGAAAGCTGCCCAAAAAGAATCCGCGTGAGGCAGTCCGAAAGCGGATCCACCAGTTTCTCGCCAACAATCTCAAAGTGGGCGTTCCCGACGTCCCTCCGGTCGTCGTGGGCACGCTGCCGCAAGAGAAACCCACCGACAAACCGCTGGCAACTCCTCCGCCAAACTCGTCGCCGCCGATCGCAGTTGGTCCCCCGCCGTTACCCCCAGAACCCCCACCGCCGATGAAGGCTGCCGCGCCGGATGCGCCCACGGTGAGCTACGTACCAGAGGAGGGATGGAGCTGGCAGAAGACTACGGGCGTCGCCCTCGTGAGCGCCGGTGTGGTGGGGTTGGGCGTGGGCACGTACTACAAGGTCAAGTCTTCCAACTCGTGGAAGGACTTCAACAACATCGGCAGCGGGGCGTACCTCACTCCGAACCAGATCAAGCAAGCGCAAGATCTTCAGTCGCAGGCCCAGAGCCAGGGGACAACCGGCAATATTCTGTTGATCGCTGGCGGGGTCCTGACGGCAGGCGGAGCCGGACTGCTCATTTGGGAGATCACGCGGCCCAAGGGGCAGATGGCAGTGAGCGTGGCGCCAGTGCCGGGCGGGGTGATGGTGTCAGGAGCGTTTCAGTGAAAAGGCACAACCTGGTTTTCCTCTTTGGTGGCCTCGCCGCGATGGTGGCGATCGCCATCGGAGGCTGCGAGAATAAGGTCTCGCAGTGCACCAAGGATTCTGACTGTCCGCAGGGCACGTGCGACTTGACCGTGAACCGCTGCGCATTCGCCAGTTGTGCCGGTGGGTCGACTTGCCCCGTGGGAACCTTCTGCAATCCGCCGGTCGCGAGCTTGTGCCTGCCGATTCCCGATGGGGGTACCAACGACTGCGCGCCCGCGTGCCCGGCGTATCAGCTGTGCTTGGCGACGCAATGTCAAAACATCTACACCGGCATCGCGATCACCCAGCCGAGCGACAACACCTTGATCACCTCAGGTACCAACGTTGTTGCCCAGCTGAGCGCCAGGCCCGGCTTCCCACGCCAAGATCCCTCCGCCTTGTCGCTGTTGGTAAGTTTCGACGGCGGGAGCACCACGGGTCAACTCCAGAGTCAGTCGGGAGGCGTCTATCAAGGGGCATATGTTCCGGGCGAGGACGGACTTCACCAACTGATCGCCCGGTACGATGCCGCGAGCCTGAGCAGCGCCCCGATTCGGGTCACTGTCAACGGCACCATTTGCACGCCGAACTGCCCAAGCCATCAACAATGCCTGGGCGGGCAATGCCAGAACCGGTACTCAGGTATCTCGATCACCCAACCTGCGAATGGAGTGTTCCTCGATGGAGGAACGCCCGTGGTCGCGCAGCTGATCGTTAACCCAGGGTTTGCAAGGCAGGACCCTCCGACGCTCGATCTGGCGGTTACGCTCCCCGACGGCGGCCCTGCTTCGGGCATGCTGCCCATCGATGTTACGGGCAATTTTTATCAGGGCGCACTGGCGCCAACGGGTGATGGGCTTTATCAGCTCATTGCCCGATACGTGGCAGCTGGTCTGAGCAGCCCCGCCGTTCGGGTCACCATTCTCACGATTCCACCGTCCTTCGTTTTGAATGTTCCCCCTCCGCCAATGGGCCCCGATGCGGGTAACCTCAACTACACCGACCCTGGCATTGGTACTCTGGCTTGGCGCAGGGACCAGGTCATACCGCTGAGCATCAGCTCCACAAACGCTAACCTAGTCCCGGGTTCGGTAAGTCTTACGGTCACCGGTGTCAATGGACCGCGCACGGCAAGTCCGCCCGTAGTCCTCGATGCCGGCTGTGGATTTCCATACTGTGCAACCGCTCAAGTGGACCTGTCACAACCCGATATGAACGCATTCCGAGGCACTTTTGGCCTCAGCGTTGTCGGGACTGATAGGGCCGGCAACGTAGGGAGAACAGATGGTGGAGTGACCGGCACGCGCTGGAAATGGGCATTCCAAACTCCAGACCGACTGCCGATCCAGACAAGCCCAGCGATCGGTTCCGCCGGTACGGTCTACGTCGGCACGGGTACTTCCACCCCCACTCCTGTGGGCACCGCCTACGCGATCAACCCGGACGGAACCATCAAGTGGTCTAGAGACGGCGGTTCAATGCTGGCGAGCTTCTCTGTCGGAGAGCTCGACGGGGGTATCGAAGCCGTTTACGTGGCAATGAACGATGCAACCTCAACAACGCTCCGCGCCTTCAGCAGTAATGCTGGCGAGGACTTCGCCAATCGCTGCATGGTTCCGGGTGGGTCGATCCGAGCATCCTTGGCCGTGACCAAGATTGGAGGCTTGGAAACCTGCTTTGCGGCCGTGAACGCAGGCACTGGTGGAGTGATGTTGGCTTATCAGCCGCTGGCACCGCCGGCGGTGGCTTGCATCGACGGAGGAAGCGTGATTCCTGGCGGACAGTTGCTCGAACCAGCAGCGATTGCAATTGACAGTTCGAACAACGCGTATTTCGCGCTGTCGTCGTTGCGCGTTCAAAGCCTGCTCTTCAATGGCGCTTGGCAAACACGGTCCGGCTGGCCGGTAGACGCTGGAGCCAACAACGCCGCATTGGCGATCGCAAGTGGCACGATTGTCGGCGCCGCTACGACCGCGAGCGGAGGTGATGGGGGTGTCTTCACCTACAGCGCTGGGGGTGTAATCGGCCGGGTATTTGACGGCGGTATTGCCTGGAATCCTTCGGCGACAAGCGGTTCTGTGGTTCTGTGGGCCGAAGAGAATCCAGCCCGTTTGACCGCTGGAAACATTGGCTCCGGGTCCACGGTCCAAACGACCAATGCAGGGCTGTCCCGCGGGGCACCCGCGATCGGGAAAGACGCAGTGATTTACGTTGGCGACTCTCTGTCGAACGCCATTTCCGCTCGAGATCCCTTGACCCTCGGTTCGGTATGGAGTGTCAGTAGCTTCGGCGGCGGCCTGTTTAATTTCAGCCTTGCCTTGGATTGCTCTCGGGCCGGCGACGTTGCCAATCCAGGTCGCCCCGGCGTCCTCTACGCAGCAGACACTCAACAGAATCTCTTTTGCTTCATCACCGACAGCAGGGGGATCGACCCGATGTCTCTCTGGCCGAAGTACCAACACGACCCGCGAAACACCGGGAATGAGCAAACACCGCGGATGCCGTTCAGCTGCCCCTAGATTCAGCGCGCAAAAGTTCCGGCACTCCCGGTGCGCTCAGCGCAAGTGCCTAGATTCTGGATGGCAGTGGCCAATTGCCACCGCGTGTTGAGACGATTCTCTGCCGGCAGAAAGTTTGTCTCAACGGGTTCGAGGGACGAGCGCCTAGTGCGGGCGATCTTCGTCGGCAAGGTGGCTCGCGGCGGCGTTGTTCGCCGGGGATCCAATCTCCCGGGACGGGTGGTGCGTCCCGGCCGCGACCAGTGGCGGAGATTCTCCAGTCGGCTCCTGCGAGTACCAACCCCCCCGATTCGTGGGCAGCTCCCGGAAACGTCCGTCCCGGGCTGGCTTCGCCAAGAGCAACTGGAAAACGCTGATTCTCCCAAGGCGAAACGCCACAGCCGAGGACGCCAGATATAACCGCCAAGCCCGGGCCCGACTCTTTCCGACCAGAGCCACCGCTTCATCGAAGCGATGCTCCAGTCTCAGCAGCCAATGGGCCAAGGTTTGCGCGTAGTGCTCTCGCAACGATTCCAAATCTCGGACCTCGAAGCCCGCTCGCTCCGCGGAGGTGACCACCATCCCCACCGGAAGCAGCTCGCTGTCGGGGAAGATGTAGCGTTGGATGAAGCCCCCGCTGCGACCGCGGCGCATCCACGGGACGGTCTGAGTCGGCGTAACGCTCGCGATCGCATGATTGAGAAACAGACCGCCGGGTCGAAGCAGCCGGAACATGCTGGCGAAGTATTCGTCGAGGCGCTCGCGACCTACGTGCTCCATCATCCCGACGCTGGCGATTTTGTCGAAGGCGCGCGGCGGCCGTAGGTAGCGATAGTCCTCGGCCTGGATCTTGACGAGGCCGTCCAGCGCTGCCGCTTGCCGCTGGGCCTCCGCGAGCTGGTTTTTGCTCAAAGTAATTCCGAAGCCCTCGGCTCCATACTGCGCCGCCGCGTAGAAGAGCAGCCCACCCCACCCACAGCCGACGTCCAGTACGTGGTCCTTGGGACCCAGATGAAGCTTTCGGCAGATGAGATCGAGTTTGCACCGCTGCGCTTCGTCCAAGGACTCGGACCCAGTCGGAAAATAGCCGCAGGAGTACACCATTCGGGAGTCCAGAAAGAGCCGGTAGAACTCGTTGGAGACGTCGTAGTGATGCTGGACTGCCTGAGCATCTCGCCCCGCAGAATGCGTCCGTCCATGAAGACTGGCGGACAGGGCGGCTGCTGCACTGCGACCGAGGATTCGCCTCCAACCCGTCCTCAAGAGGTTCAACTGGGCCCTGATGTTGGGCCCCGGCCATCGCGCGGCAGCCTCGAGTAGACCAATGGTGTCGCCTTGGAGCTCGATGTCGCCGTTGATGAATGCCTCCGCAATCCGTTCTTCCGACGGAGGAAGCAAGGCGTCCAAGGCGGCCGGAGACTTGAACTGCACCCGGCCCAGGCGCGCGTCGTGAACGGGTAAAAGAAGCGATCCGTCCCAAAGCTCAACCGAGAAGGCGCGGGAACGGTCGTCGAAGAGTCGAACGGCCAGCGGTTTAGTATCCATGGCTGGTGCCTAAGCTAACGATCAGTTCACCCCTAGCAAAGCCAAATCATTAGGACTACTCAGAACTAGGCGGAGTTTGCGGCATCGGGAGCAGGGCCACTGAATACCGTTTAACCGGCATCCGTCTGCTCTACCGAGTCCTTGACGTGCAACCTTCACCTTGATTGGGAGACTGACTGTGCGAACGGTGTTTAAGCGCTCCATTTGGCTAGCCCTCAGCGCGTCGCTTTTCGGAGCTTGCGCGGCCCAGGAAAGGGTCGTCGTAGTTTCTCCACCTGTTGCGATCGCCGATCCTCGGCCGCCTTGCCGCGGGGGAGTGTTCGTGCCCGGACATGCTGCACCCGGTGGGTATTGGATACGCGACCACTGGGATTGCCCAGCGCCACGAGGTCCCGGACGCATTTTGGTATTCACGGATCCGCTCCCGCCGCGGGGTTGATGCGCTCGCGGCAAGGCTGGCGCTGGTGCCTGGAGCCTCAGCCCAGTTGTATCGTTAGCGGTACTGCCAGACGTCAATGCCAAAGCGCTTCAGCCAGCGGCGGATCTGCATTCGGTGACTGCTCATCGAGCGTGCGACGGCGCTGAGGTTTCCTCGATGCGCCTCGAGTAAACGCACCAGCTCGGTGCGCAGGCTGTCGTCGGACAGACGAGCCGTTGCAAGCGGTTGCGCATCACGGCTGATCGGGGCCGCGTCGGGCGAGCGAAGCGACTGTGGAAGATGGTCGAGGCGAATCTCCTGGTCCCGCGCAAGTGAGATCGCCGCTTCCAGCACTTTTTCCAGCTCTCGGATGTTCAGCGGCCAGCGATACTCAAAAATGGCGCGCGCCACCTTGCGATGAAACACCAACGACTCCGCCTGCTTTGGGGCGAGCCGCCGCAGCAGCGCCCCGACCAGGATTCCCAGGTCTTCGCGCCTATCCCGCAAGGCAGGCAGGTGCACCGTCATTCCGCTGACCCGAGCGTAGAGGTCTTCCCGAAACTGTTTCGAAGCGATCAGGCCCTCCAGATCCCGGTGGGTGGCGGCGCAAAAGCGCACGTCGATTCCAATGGGCTGAGTTTCACCGAGGGGCACCACCTCGCGCTCTTGAAGAACGCGAAGCAGGCTCGCCTGCGAAGCCAGGGGAAGATCGCCGATCTCGTCCAGGAACAGGGTTCCACGCTCGGCACTTCGGACCAGTCCGGCGCGGCTGTGTGTTGCCCCGGAGAACGCACCTTTCTGGTGACCGAAGAGCTCGCTTTCGATCAGGGTGTTGGGAATTGAGCCGCAGTTAACCGCCACAAACCGCCCCGGACGCGCCGAGAGTTGATGCACCGCCCGTGCGATGAGCTCCTTTCCAGTCCCGGTCTCCCCGCGGATCATCAAAGAAACCATCGAACGCGCCACCTGAGTCACTGATGCGAATTGCTGCGCCAGTCCTGGGACCACCGTACGCAGGCCCAATGGACTCGCGTCCAGGCTGGTGGACTCCAAGGCCGGGATTTCGGACCCAGGAAGTCCATCCCGAAAGATGAAATAGGTGCGGCCGATCTCCAGCAAATCACCGTCCGACAACACGGCACGGGTTACCTTCTCGCCATTGACGAGAGTCCCGTTTTTGGACCCAGCGTCCTCGAGCACCCAGCGACCGACGACATCGCTGATCCGCGCGTGAGTTGCTGACATCCAGGAGTCTGCGACCTCGAGCCTCAGCGTCGGGGTGCCGCCAAAATTCGGCCCAGCATCGCAGTAGCTCGTGGTTTGCTCCCCTCGCCCGATGGTCAGAGCCCGGTATTGGTCGAGCCCGTATCGCCCCGTTGCTTCCAGCGGGCGTTCGCACTGGAAAATTCGAAACAAGTAACCGTGCCCGGCGAGTCTTTCCTTCTGACTCAACGTCTCGCCAGTGCCGGACTTCGTCTCGATCGAAGCTGCCACCTTCAAGTCCGTTTATATCATCCGTGTATTGCGGCATCGGCGCTGGACCCAGCTGCGAGCCGACGCAAGTAGGGGGGTCGCTGTGTGCATGGGCCTGAAGGCACACATGTCAAAACTTACCCGAGCGAGCGCGATTTACCCGCCCATCCGGATCCCCTCTGCCGAAGCCAAGCCTTGGCAACTCCGAAGGTTAAATTCGCGACTCGGGCAGGGCATGGCGGTTGCTGCAGACCCGGGGGCCAATGCCACTCACGTTCTCGGGGGCGCCGATTCTGTGGCGGGTCACGGCATTCGCGTTGCTCCTACCCAGTCTCTCGCAGGGTTACGTGCTTAAGCGCGACGCCAGTGGCGCCGTGATCCGCTGGAACAGGCCTGTGCAGTTCATCGCCGACGAAAACCTGAGCCAAATTCTCGGCGAGCCAAAGGCGATCGCCGCGGCCGGCGACGCCCTCAACTCCTGGAGCGAGGCGGCACCGACGCTGCCGATGTCGATCCGCACCGGCCAGCTGGACGGCGCCGGGTATGATCGAGCGGCGGGGGCCACCAGCAAGAGCGAGATTTACGCGCTCGCGAACTGGGTATTCGACGAAAACGCAATCGCCGTCACGATCGTCACCACGGATACCAGCACCCACGAAATTTTGGACGCGGATATTGCACTGAACATCAAGAGCCACACCTTCCGCGTCCTCCCCGTTCCCCACACCGACAACCACTTCGATGACATCCAGAATGTTCTCACCCACGAGCTCGGCCACGCGTTGGGCCTGGCTCACAATCCAGATGATTCCGCGGTGGTGATGTACCCGTCGGCGCGCCTGGGCGAAACTTCGAAGCGCTCGCTGGCCTTGGACGACCAAGACGGAGCCGCCGCCCTTTATCCGCCGGGCGGGGCGCGGATTGCCCCAGCTCACGGTTGCAATTCCGCACCGGAAAGTTCGGGCGCTGCGCGCTTCGCGATGCTGCTCATCGGCGTGTTCTTGCTCCAGATTCGCCGCCGCAGCTCCGCGACGCGATGCCGTCAGTTGGCCAGGATCCCAGCGTGCGCGTTCCTGATGCTTGCCGCTCGAGTTGCGGCAGAGCCCGACGAACGCGCCGATGCACCGGTAAAGGATTCGGCGATCGTCGCAACCACCGAAGTGCTGTCCACGCGCCTAAGTCCGGACTCGCAAAACGCTCGGCTAATGCTCACCGAGGTCGAGGTGTCGGTCGGTTCGTGCATCAAAGGCGATTGTCCCCAGACGCTGGTGGTGCTCGTGGTCGGCGGCCGGGTCGGCAATATCGAACAGTTCATCGATGGCGAACCGGTACCCGAGCCGGGTGATCTGCTCGGCATCACGCTTTCGGTCCCCCCGCCGCCTCAGAGGGCGGAGCTGGGTCAAGCCCGCGTCTATCGGCTTGCGTTCAAGAGAGACTTCGCCGCGTTCGAGCGAGGCTTGAGAACGGCTGGAGTGAACGCGGTCGTTCCCGCACCGGGGTCCACGACGCCCTATCGGTAGTTCATGACCCGCAGCTGAGGTCGTAACTGCTTGAAAGTCCGCGATCCTGCTGTTGGCGCGCCCCTTGTAGGCACCTGCCCTGACAAGGAGACAACGATGCCGCGGCCCGCGTTTCATCGAATCCTGGTGGTGGATGACGAGGACAACGTCCGCAACGCCATCCGCCGGAGCCTCCGCAAGGAGGGATACGAGTTGTTCTTCGCGAGCGAGCCGAGCGAGGGTCTCGCGATTCTCAGGGAGAACCAGGCCGACCTGGTGATTTCAGATCACCTGATGCCGAACATGACGGGTTTGGAATTCTTGAAGATCGTCCACGACCGCCACCCGGACTGCATGCGGATCATGCTGACCGGCCACGCCGACATGCAAACTGCAATCGACGCCATCAACCAGGGTGAAATCTATCGATTCCTGAGCAAGCCTTGGGACGACACCGAGCTCAAAGTCACCATCCACCTGGCCTTCGAGCAGCTGGAGCTGATGCGCGAGAACCGCCGTCTCTTGGCCGCGGTGAGGCGCCAGTACGATCTCATCAAGAGCCTGGAGCGCGAGTATCCCGGCATCGGCAAACTGGTGAGAGATTCCGACAGCGCCAGTTCGATCGACCGCGATACCAGGCCCTGCCCGCCGGAAACGCACTAGGAACTCAATGACCGTTGCCTCGGTGCTGCTGGTGCTCGCGGGAGAGCCGCCGGAGCCGTTAATTGCCTGCTTGACCGCGGCGGGAGCTCAATGTCGTCGAGTCTCGGCTCAGGA
>Ga0126382_10001215_pt1 | contig 10522 bp, 10 predicted proteins | sample PanSoiMetPlot_30_FD_92548 | JGI IMG/M metagenome (GOLD analysis project Ga0126382, IMG submission 92548) | Tropical forest soil microbial communities from Panama - MetaG Plot_30 | ecosystem: Environmental > Terrestrial > Soil > Tropical forest > Bulk soil | place: Panama | collected 2016-02-17 | reverse complement strand
CGACTCCACAGTCCTGCTTCCAGCATCCAGAGCCGCAGCGTCTCGGCATTCACCACCAGCCCGTCTTCTGCCTCCAAGTGCTCGGCCGCCAGCGTCGGCCCAAAACGCTCGCCGGCTGGCCCGCCGTACTTCTTCCGTACCAGATCCAGCACCCGCTGCCGAAACTTCGGCGCATAGGCACGATTCGAGGTGCACCCGGCACTGCGGTGTTTCAAACTCGCAGGTCCCTCTTCGCGGTAGCGCTTCCACAGCCGCTTGGCCTGCCGGTAACTCACACCCAGTAGCCGGCTCGCGTCAACCACCCGCAGTTGGTTGCTGCGCACTCTCGCCAGCACTTCCACCCGCCGCAATTCCTCCTGACTCATCTCCGTCCGCCCCAATCTGACCTCCTTTCGGAGGTCTACTTTAGGGGGACATTTCTATTTTGGAGAAAAGGGGACATTACTTTCTTGGCGCAACAGGCGAACGTGACGCTGCAGTGCGACTGCTGCGGCAGGCTGCCGACAAGGAGGACTCCATGGAGAAAGACCCGGTAATGCCCGGAACGATTATTTCCGCACGCCAATTGTTGGGCGAGATGCTGCTCGATGCCGAACGCCCAAGAGAAGCCTTGGAGGCGTTTGAGGCCGCCCTCAAGAACGAACCAGCTCGGTATTGGGAATTGTTTGGCGCAGCGCAAGCAGCAGAGCGTGCGGGCGACCAGGAGCGTGCAACTTTTTACTACACCCAACTGATACGGCAGACGCAAGGAACGGACGGCACGCGGGAATCCACCAAAGTGGCAAGCGAATTTCTGGCACAGCATGGCTTTTTCACAACGTTGGCCAGTGGGCGCGCGAGACGAAAACCCTGAGCCACTGCATTGAGTTTCCACAAAAATTGAAGAGTTTGAACTGACGCCGAAGGAGGTTGCAGATGTTTCCTGTACAAGTGCATTTGGTTCTGAATCATGTTCCGTTGACCGGATTGGCGTTTGGGCTCGTTTTCTATATCTTAGGCATCAAGAAGTCATCTGAAGCTGCACTTTTGACAGGTGAGAGAATCTTTGTTGCGATGGGAGCAATCTCAATTGCGGTTCTGGCTTCCGGTTTGCGATCCGCACATGCTCTGTTGCCGGTGCAGTGGCTTGATACAGCAGCTGTGCACTCGCACGAGCGCGCTGGCATCCTGACTCTCATTGTCTTGATCGTCCTAGCCATCTTAAGCGGGATTATCCAGGGGCGCTCGCGCGGCGGTCGCAGAATCGGATTTGTCCGCCTCCGGGCGGCGATTCTAGTTTTTGCTACGGTGAGCTTAGGGATGGTTTTGTGGACGTCGCGGCTGGGCGGCGAGCTCCGGCACAGCGAACTTAAGTTCGGATCGCAGACCGCCAGCGTTACCTCGCATAGTTGAGCGGGGCCGACCTGGGTCGTAGCCGCAGTTATTAACCTACTGTCGTCAGGATGTTAAATACTGGCCGACTAGAGGAACCGTGATGCTTATAACCGTGCGTCCCGAAAGACTCGATGCCGAGAAACGCAAAAAGCAAATCGTCCAGGTGGCGTTGGCGCTGGTGGCCAAACACGGTGCTGATGCCGTGAGCACGCAACTGATTGCTGAGACAATCGGTTTCACACAAGCAGCTGTATTTCGCCACTTTCCCACCAAGGAAGCACTTTGGTCGGCCGTAATGGATTGGTTGAACGACCGACTAGAGGAAGTTAGACAAAAGGCGCGTACCGAGGCGCCTGACCAAGGAATAGGCGTGCTGAAGCGGATTTTCCTCGGCCACATAGCTTTGATCGAGCGTCATCCTGGTTTGGCCAAGGTGGTTATGTCGGACCATATCCGCCGACAGTATCCGGAGCTGCACAGGCGTTTTACCATCGCCCATCGAAAGTATGAGGATGAGATACGCAAGGCGTTGGACGCCGCTGCCAGAAGCGCGCAGATTTCGTCCAAACTTGACCGAGGCGCAGCAACGACGTTGTTTTTGTGTGCGATACAAGGCTTAGGATTTCAATTTTCTATCGCCCGTGTCTTGCCCTCGATGCCCAAGGATGCCGAGAAAATATTTGTTTTACTTGAGCGGGCGTTTGGCTGTCCAACATGAATTGCCATGCAGACAGGCGAGCAAAGGAGACCTCAAGCTCACGCTTGGCCTGCCGTGTCCGTCTTGCTTCGTTACATTTCGTCACAATTCGGCAATAAATCCAACAATTCGATTCGCGACACTGGGACCGCTTCAGGCAGAGGTCCGCGGAATTGCGAAAACTTGTATTCATCGGGGCAAGCATTGCGGCGATTGCGGTCACTGCTATTTTGCTTGCGCGAGAGGCTATTAAGCGTCCGTCGGATGATTCCCTGAACGTGGAAGTCGTGCGCGCTGCTCGCCGCGACATGGAATCGGTTGTCAAGGCGACAGGGGTCATCAAACCTATGGTTGGCGCCGAGGTGCGCGTTGGCTCCAGTGCTTCAGGCGTAGTCACACACCTGTTCGTAAGAATTGGCGACACTGTTCAAAAAGGGCAAGTGCTTGCCGAAATCGATTCTCGCGAGCTTTTGGCCCGGCGCGATGCGGGCGAAGCCGCTGTACGGGCCGCCAAGGCAAATCTGGAGTATGCCCGCGCTGATCTCCAGCGAAAACAGGATCTTAGCGCGGCGCAGGTCATTGCTCGAAGCGAACTGGATCTCGCCGTTCAGGCGCACAACGTTGCGGAACAACAGCACAACCAGGCCCAGGCCAACCTCGCTGACGCGATGACGCTCCTCAGCTATGCGCGGATTGTCGCGCCAATCGGAGGTATCGTCGAATCCGTGTCAACACAGGAAGGCGAAACCGTAGCATCGAGTTTTGCCGCGCCAACCTTCGTGACACTGCTTGACCTGACCCGACTGGAGGTCTGGGCTTACGTGGACGAAACGGATATAGGAAGAATTAAGTTTGGACAGAAAGCTGGTTTCACTGTGGACACCTACCCCGGCCATAAGTTTGAGGGCCGGGTTATAGCGATCCATCCGCAAGCGGAGATTCGCGACAACGTCGTGGACTATGTCACCGTGCTGAGCTTTAAGCCTACACGGGATTACATTCTGCGGCCGGAGATGACGGCCACGGTCAAGATTGCTGTCGAACAGCACAAAAACGTCCTGGCGCTACCGGTGCGGGCCGTACGCCGGGAAAGCGGACAGCAATTTGTGCTGGTGCGAAACGGAAGCCGGATTGACCGAAAGTGGATAACCACCGGGATAAGAAATCAGACCTACGCAGAAATCGTCGAAGGACTTGGAGAAGGCGCCGAGGTAGTGGTCGGCGAGATCATACCCGAACGGGAGGCGAAGCCATGATTGAGTTGCAGGGGATCAACAAGACCTATAAGCGACCGACGGGTGAGACCGTCGAAGCTCTCGTCGATGTTTCTTTGCGTATTGACCGTGGAGAGTTTGTGGCGATTGTCGGTTCCTCTGGGTCAGGAAAATCCACACTCATGAATATCCTTGGCCTGCTGGATCGGCCTACCCAGGGCCGATACCTCCTCGATGGTCAGGATGTCGCGGCTCTCGACGTAAGCCAACTAGCCCCCCTGCGCAACAAGAAAGTGGGCTTCGTCTTCCAGACTTTTCACTTGTTGCCCCGGACCAGCGCACTGGAGAACGTGGAGTTGCCCCTTCTGTACTCGGACCGGGCTTCGATTAAGGGCCTTGGCCGGAGAGCGCTTGAAGCTGTCAGTCTCGGCGATCGTATTCATCACTCGCCATCTGAGCTGTCCGGCGGGCAGCAACAGAGGGTCGCGATTGCGCGCGCCCTCGTGAACGAGCCCGATCTACTCCTGGCCGATGAGCCCACAGGCAACCTGGACCGCCGCTCGGCGCTGGATGTTGTGTCTATTTTTCAGGGACTGAACCATGCCGGGCGCACCATCGTGTTGGTCACCCACGATTCGGATATCGCGAATCACTGCCAACGGATCGCACGAATTGAGCGCGGCCGTATCGTTGGCAACGAACGAGTCTCCGAACCGAAAGACGCGCTGCAGGAGGCGCGATGAGGACACTGCGTCTGGTCGGCCACAGTCTGCGAATGATGGGTCGGTACAAGCTGCGCACCAGTTTCATGATGCTTGGCACCCTGATCGGTGTCGCCGCCTTGACGTTGGTGATCTCGGTTGGTCAGGCAGCGCAGCGCAAGATGCTTCAGACGTTTCGCCAATATTTCGGTGATTCGACCATTATCATCTTTGATGGCGGCGGCAGAATGATGGGCGGCCCGCGTGGTCAAGGCGCACGCTTGAAAATCGACGATATCGAGGCCATTGCTAAACAACTCCCGGGCATCGAAGCGTGGGACCCCCAGCAGGGACTCGCCGCCTCTGTGCGTCGCGGCGAAGCCGCGGACAATGCGCAGATTCTAGGTCAATCCGAGAGGTCGGAAAAGGTCTGGAACCGAAAGGCCTTGCGAGGTGAGTTCTTCGACGATACGGCGGTGACCGGATCGGCTCGCGTGGCCGTCATCGGCGAGACGGTCGTAAGGGAGCTTTTTGGGAACGCAGACCCGTTGGGCGCCGACATTCAGATCGGGTCTGTTCCGTTTCGCGTCATCGGAATTCTTGAGCCTTGGGGCACTGACCCGCACGGCATGGATCGCAATAATGAGATCGTCGTACCCATCTCGACGCTCATGCGCCGTTTGACCAACGTCGACACGATTTCCGCCGCTAAACTGGTTGTGACCGATCCCGGCCGTGACCAGGAGATGGCAGAAGAGATTCGTAAGATCTTGCGGGAACGCCACGCTCTTTCCGAAGCCCAGCCTGATGACTTTTCGATTCACACCGCCAAGGAAGTACGAAGAACTCTGGCCGGGGTGGAACGGGTAATCTTTCTCTACCTCCCGCTCGTGGCAGCGGTCTCACTTGTGGTCGGCGGAATCGTTTCGGCGAGTCTCATGCTCGCATCCGTTAACGAACGCATCGGTGAGATCGGTCTGCGTCGGGCGGTCGGTGCGCACCGTGAAGACATCAGGCTGCAATTCCTGATGGAAAGCGCGGCCATCGCTCTTGTGGGCGCGATGGCTGGAGTTGTCACAGGGTACATCCTCGCGAGGATGGGAGCGAGCCGAATGCATCTGGGGGCTATCAGTCCGTGGAGCGGAGCACTCGTGGGTGTGCTCACTTCCACAGTCGTCGGCCTTGTTGCAGGCCTCATGCCGGCCTTACGCGCCGCAAAGGTGAATCCGGCGGAAGCGCTCCGATGACAGTTTTGCGCCGATTCGGACCGTCGATCAGAATGTTGTTCGCTCACAAGGTCCGATTTACGCTCACGATCGCGAGCGTGGCTGTTGGCGTCGCGGCGGTGGTGATCACTGGAGCCATTGGCACCGGCGCGCAGCAGGAGGTGCTTCGGAAGACAGCGAGCATGGGCACCAATCTCTTAGTCGTGCGGCCGGCGCAGGTCAAGAACTCCGCGGCTCGGAAACAGGTTCGCGGAGTGGTCACCAGCCTGAAGCTGGACGATTACGAGGCTATTGCTGAAGTCCCTGGCGTTCGGGAGGTCGCACCGGGTATCGAAAGCATGTTGATGTTGAAAGCTCGCGGGAACAGTATGTCCGCCAGAGTCCTTGGCACAACATCCGCTTACATTGATGTGTGTAATTTCCGTCTTTTGCGCGGGCGTTTCCTCGACGAGGACGACAATGCAAACGCACGGCGAGTCGCAGTATTGGGAGCGCGCGTTGCTGAGAATGTGTTCGAGAACCAAAATGCGATTGGGGATGAAATCCGGATTCGCGACGTGCCTTTCGAGGTCATCGGGATTCTCGAAGCGAAAGGCGTGCTTCCCGATGGATCGGAGGAAGATAGCCAGATCGTGATCCCGATCCGCACAGCCCTGCGGCGCGTCTTCAACTCGAATTGGTTAAATCCGATATTCGTAGGCGTTCGAGACTCGGAAACGATGGACCAGACAGAGACCGAAATCGGCATGTTGCTCCGGGAGCGTCACCGCCTTGAGTTGCGTGGAAGGCGTGACGATTTTTCCATCCAGAACAAGACCAAGATGCTTGCAGTCCAAAAGCAGGTCGTGGAGTCTTTCAACTTGCTTGCGACAGGCATGGCGGCGGTCTCGCTTGTGGTTGGAGGAGCAGGGATTCTCGCCGTTATGCTGATGTCTGTAAAGGAAAGGACCGCAGAAATCGGGCTGCGCATGGCCGTCGGAGCGCGTCCACAGGACATCTTCGCTCAGTTCTTGCTGGAGGCTGTAATCCTGGCTCTTGGCGGTTGGATGACCGGGGCAGCCCTCGGCACGTTCGGAGCGACGCTCATTTCGCTCACCACAAAATGGCAGGCGAGCATTTCTTCTAAGATAGTGCTTGGCACGTTGAGCGTCGCGGTAACCACTGGACTCGGGTTTGGCGCGTATCCGGCCCGGAGAGCAGCGTTGGTACCCCCGATCCAAGCGCTGTCAGTCGAATAATGAATACCAGGGAGGAATTGTCATCGCTTCGGTCCGCCGGGACGAAAGTACTCGTCATCGACGATGACGAACGGCTGAATGCGCTCCTTACAAAATACCTGGGCCGATTCGGCTTCTCAGTCCGCACCGCCGTTCATCCCAAAGCAGGTCTCCGTGCACTTAGGGCGGACCCGCCAGACGTGCTGGTTCTCGATGTGATGCTTCCCGATATGGATGGCTTTGCGGTGTGTCGCACGGTCCGCGAAACCAGCGGCATCCCCATTGTCATGCTGACAGCCCGTGGTGAAGTGGCGGACCGAATTGTCGGGCTCGAGTTGGGTGCCGACGACTACTTGCCCAAACCGTTCGAACCACGAGAACTAGTCGCTCGCATTCAGGCCGTGTTGCGCCGGCAAGACAGAGTCGATCCCCGGGGCACCACGCGCATAGGCGCGCTTACGGTGAGCTGGGCCGCACGTTCGGTTCGCATGGAGGGGCGCGACGTACCGCTAACGACGGCAGAGTTCGAATTGCTGGGTTGGCTGATCCGGAATCGGGGACGAGTGCAGAGTCGCGACAAAATCCTTGATCAAACTCGAGGCATCGATTGGGAGGCGTACGACCGTTCTGTCGATGTGCTGGTCAGCCGGTTGCGTCAGAAGCTGGGCGACCACCCGAAGCGGCCGCGTCTAATCCGCACGGTGCGCGGCGCGGGCTACCTGTTCATCGGAGGTCAAGATGACTGAGAATAAAAGGACGCCAGTCCTCCGCGGTTCAATCTTCGTCAAGCTCCTGGCAGTCATGCTCGCCATGGCAGTGAGCCTGCTGCTAATGGTGACCGGCTTTTTCGCTTTAGTTGTTTACCCCGGAACGATCGCTGTAGCGGAGCGCGTGTTCAAAGAATACGCGCGTAGTATCGCGGCCTCCTCCCCAAGTTTCGAAACTGCAAAAAACCTCGGCAAGCCTCTTGGCCTTCAAGTTCGTTACGACGGACCGAACGAGAACTGGAGTACCTCGGATAACCTCCCAACCATTGCGGAGGTGCAAGACGGTCAGACACATTCCTCATTCCGACGAGAATACGACCTAGAGCCTGCGGGCAATGGGACCTACCTGTTTGCCTGGGATTTTGGCGAGCGGGTGCACGCTGTTCACACGAAATTGCTTTGGTTGTTGCTATTCCTCATGTTGAGCACCGTACTTGTGGCCTATGCCTTGCAAAAGCGATTGTTGCGGCCGGTGCGGGCCCTGGACAGCGGAGTGCAACGGTTGAGTGCCGGCGAACTCGACATCGTTCTGCCCGTACGAACACGCGATGAGTTCGGCGCTTTGACCGATGCGTTCAACAAAATGGTTCTTCGAGTAAAGCAAATGATCCAGGCTCGGGATCAATTACTCCTCGATGTCAGTCACGAGCTGCGATCGCCCCTGACTCGCATGAGAGTTGCCCTTGAATTACTTCCCGATGATGAAGACAGGGCCGGCATGGCCGCCGATCTGGATGAAATGGATACCATGATCAGGGAACTGCTTGAACTGGAGCGGGTCGGTAATCCTCACGGATTACGCAAGGCGAAGCAGGATTTCGCATCAATTCTCCATGAAGTGGCGCGGACATTCGAAAGTCAATCGCCAGGTGTTCGGGTTGTCGCTTCTCCGGAGTCGATTCTGGTGGACATTGACGCAGATAAGGTGCGTGTTCTGTTGCGGAATCTGCTCGAGAACGCTTTCAAGTATTCGCTTCCAGACAGCAAACCTGTTCATCTTTCTGCGCGTGAGAGCTGTCAGACTCTGATCATTTGTGTCCAAGACGACGGCCAAGGCATTCCAGCAGCGCACATTGATGACATCTTTGAACCTTTCTTCCGCATTGACCCATCTCGATCCAAAAAGACCGGTGGCTATGGCTTGGGCCTCAGTCTTTGCAAACGGATTACGGAATCACACGGGGGAACTATTAAGGCCGAAAACAACCCAGGACGCGGTGCGTCATTTATTGTTACTCTTCCTGTCGCAACTTGAATTCGCAACGCCCGTAATCCAGCGCGAGAGACCACTTCCACAGTTACCTAGTGCGCAATCCGGACAAGTTACGCCACTTGACGCGGGCGCGACACGAGAGCGGTCCCGAATGAACGAGCCTCTGTTGACTCGAATTGCCACAATGCGCGTGCGAGCGACATCGGGCGGTAGCACGAGGCAAATAAGTGCTCGGCCATTACGACTGGACTGCTTGGATTGCCTTATTTGTTTCCAATATTCTCGGCGTGGAGCTGTGCTGGCGCTGTTATTTCCTGCCGCGTCACGAGGTAGCCCTGGGCCGGGCAGCGCGGTTGGGGAACGGAGGCGGAACACCCGGAGGAATTATCATTCACGCAGTGTTCAACGGCTGCGGGTTTGTAGTCGCCACCTGCAGTCTCGGCGCCCTCTCGCTGCGACCTTGAAAGGCAGAGAGCTGCTTGCATTTTGGAGTAGGGCTAAGCTACTAGATACGGGCCAAGCCGATCGGAACATGTGCGATTTTCCTCACCTCAAGTCATCTTGGCCGGATCGCATGGCGACTAAGCGTCAACTCCAAGACCTGCTACAGCGGTATCGGGAGGCAATGCTCGATTTTGCCTCCGAACTGATCTCGATCCCGTCAGAGAACCCACCTGGGCAGCGATATGTCGACGTGGTCGAAGCGATCGTGCGCTGCCTAAAACAGCTGGAGATCGAACCGGAGATCCACGGTGACTGCATTCTCGCTTACGTCGGCGAATCTGACGACCAGACGTTGTACTTTAGCGGCCATTACGACGTGGTTCCGGCGCAGGAGCGCAGTCAGTTCAAACCGATCGTGCGAGGCAAGAACCTCTTTGGCAGGGGATCTTCTGATATGAAGAGCGGGCTTGTAGCGATGACCTACGCTGCTGTGGCGGTCAGGGACTCTGTGGCCAAATTGAACGGCAGGATCGGTCTGGTGTTTGTGCCAGACGAAGAAACCGCCGGCCCGCGTGGGTCGCGTTTCCTTGAGGCGCGGAATTTGCTGGGGCGAAACGGCATCGGTATGCTCACACCTGAACCCACGGGAGGCGTCATCTGGAATGCGAATCGAGGCGCCATCACGTGCCGCGTCACTACCACAGGAAAGCCCGCGCACGTCGGCCGCCAGTTTGAGGGTATTAACGCCTTCGAGGGGATGCTGAAGATTGCCGGAACACTTGGTCAATTGAAGCGCGAAGTCGAGCGGCGGACCACAGCATTCGAAATCCAACCCGACGCTGCGAGACGCTCCATCCTGATGATGGGCGGCCAAACCGGTGGCGGTACCAACTTCAATGTTGTCCCCGAATGCTGTTGGTTCACGGTAGATCGACGCATCAACCCCGAAGAAGATTTTGAGACCGAAAAGGACCGGCTGATCGCGCTTCTCACGAGCGCAAACGACTCGATATGCAAAACGGATTGGGAGATCCTACAAGAAGGTCAATCCTCTAGCACTCCGGCTGACACATTGCTCGGAATAGCTTTGGCGAAGAACATTGAGGCAACGACCGGCACTGCTCCTCGCTTTGAGATGTGTCCGGGGCTGCTGGAAACGCGTTTTTACGCTAGTCGCGGAATCCCTGCATATGCCTACGGGCCTGGTCTGCTGACGGTCTCTCACGGGCCGAACGAGTTTGTCCCCGTGAACAACGTCTTTGCCTGCGCTGATATATACGCCTTGACCGCATTGGACTTGTTCGGAACTGCCAACCACGATGCCAGAGCATGACGATACTTGGGATCACACTGCAAATCGAAAGAGAGCGCTGACGAACAAAAGAATTAGCGGCTGCGTTGACGGGGTCGAGACGCAGCACCGACCACTTGGTGCCGTCTGGATCGACCCTCTGCCATGATTGTTTCCGCGTCCCAAGGTTGTGGCACCCTTGTCTGCGGTGCGGCCGGGACACCAACCAAAAACAGATTTGAAACTAGTGCCATAATCCAATGCATGTGAAGCCCTTCTCTTTTGCGGCGTTTGCTCTCTAACGGATCGCGCCCACTGTGTTTAAAGTAGAGAAGGTTTCAATCGATGCTCCGTTCTCTGAGCAGACTGCTTGGCTGT
>Ga0126382_10001214_pt1 | contig 10523 bp, 3 predicted proteins | sample PanSoiMetPlot_30_FD_92548 | JGI IMG/M metagenome (GOLD analysis project Ga0126382, IMG submission 92548) | Tropical forest soil microbial communities from Panama - MetaG Plot_30 | ecosystem: Environmental > Terrestrial > Soil > Tropical forest > Bulk soil | place: Panama | collected 2016-02-17 | reverse complement strand
GTCCATTTACATTCGCGGCGGACGGCAGACCAAAAGCAGAAATTCCCGCGACCGGAACCGTCTGCTGAGTTAACACATGAGTAGCGGTATTGGCAGCAAACAGCGTGGTGCGTACGCCGGTAATATTTTGATGGTTTAACACGTTGAACGCCTCCGCGATGAGTTGCAGCTTCGCTCCTTCAGTAATGCGAATGGTGCGGGTCACACGCGGATCGAGTGTAACTATGGCCGGCATGTTGAAAGTATTGCGTCCAAAGCCGGGCGCACGCTCGTTGCGGCTGTTTCCATCACTATTAAGGTCGGCATTCACCAGCGCTGAGTAGGGTTGACCGCTCTGCGCATTGAAGATTGCCGCGATCTGCCAGCCTTCGACAAAGGTCCTGAGAACGCGATTTTCAACTCCCCGCGTGTAGTTCAGGTCCCATATACCGCTCAAGACAAAACGGTGGCGCACATCGTCGTTACCGGTGCTGCGGTCGAGCGCAATTCGATTCGGGTCATAGACGAGCTTGGCATCGTCAGTCACCGGCACGACTGCCGTGGCATCAGGAACATTGTCAATCACGTGGCTCCACGTGTACGAGCCGAACGCCTGGAAATTGTGCGCCAGGCGTTTGTTGAACTGAAGGAACAAACCGTTGTAGAAGGAGTTGGCATTGCTTTCAAACTCGAAAATGCGCGCGAATCCGGCGAACGGCCTCGGCCCCGTCAACTGGCTCACGGTAAGAACCTGTCCAGTTCCAGCCACGGTGTAGTTAACTGGGACTTCATTGACTGGCTCATTGATGTCGCGTGTGCGCTGCAAATGAACGCCGCGGACGCCCAGATATCCAACCGAAACCGATAGATCTTTCCCTATCTGATGCTCCACGTTCAGGTTGAACTGCTGCACGTAAGGCTGCACATAATTCTTGTTGAAAACATAGATCGTTGGCGCCGGCAAAGTAGCGACGGTAGGCAGCGGGCATCCGGCGTTCGCGGTAGGAGGACCGCAGGTAACGTTCGGATAGGAGGCCGGCAGAGGCGTGGCGGCGGAAGCGTTGAAGGTCAGCGTCTGAACGTTGACTCCATTATTGGAATGGGCGGTGCCATACATGATCGCGGGCGTTGTGCCGTAGAAGATGCCATAGCCACCGCGAACGACGAGCTGCCTGCCCTCGATTGGCTGCCAAGCAAATCCCACGCGCGGGGCAACATTATTGTGATCATTCGGGATGTTGGCAGTATTCAGTCCGAGCGCCAGGGCTGCCGGGTTCTGTAGCGATGGTTGGGCCACCAGTTCCACGTCGTAGCGAACCCCGAGGTTGAACGTCAGATGCTGCGTGACCTTCCAGTCGTCCTGGACAAAAGCAGCGTATTGCAGCAGGTTGGGATGAGTGGTTGCGCCGCTGGTATTTGCTCCGGGAAATGCTTCAACAAACGAGTTGCCTGAAGCAGTCACGGGAGAGCCGAGCAGACTTCTGCCAAAGTCATCCAGACTGGCGAAGGTATAAGAGCCGGAGAAGTTTCCAGGGAAGAAATTCAAAATGCTGTCATGAAGGATATCTCCGCCGAACTTGAAATTGTGGCGTCCATGCAGCCACGAAACCGTGTCACCATACTGCTGCCGGTGAATGGTGGTTTCACGCGGGCTGAACGAGTTGCGGCCAACAGTCAATAATGTCTGGCCGGCGTTGCGGACGGTGGCTTCCGGGTTGATGCTGTTGGCCAGCCCTGGCTCATTGTCGCGCTGATAGCTGAACTTCGCGACGTTCACCAGGTTTTGGGTAAGCAATGCTGTTTCCTGAATACTGACCGTATCGGTATTCACGTTCGACGCTCCGGTGTGCTCGAATGCACTCGTAGTTCCGCTGTTCTCCTGAGCTTGTCCGTTGAAACGTTGCGCGTTGTACCGTCCTGAGAGCTGGTGGCGGCTGTTGATGTTGTAGTCCACTTTCCCCAGGTAAACATCCTGATTGAAGGTGCGGCTGTAAGTGTTGGTCCGAGCCGCCAGATAATTCACGGCGGCAGTCTGAAACGCGTTGGCCGGCGTGGGCAGGGTCACCAGGATTGGGTTGCCGGTATTGTTACGCTGGCCGTCGTAATCGAAGAAGAAGAAGGCATGGTTCTTCACAATCGGTCCGCCAATGTTTCCGCCAAACTGGTTGAAGTGATAACCCGGCTTCAGCGGGGCAGGCCGGCCAGCAGCGAGGGCCGCAGCCAACTGGAGATTGTAGATGGGATCGTTGGCATTCAGGCTGCGGTCGCGGAAGAATTCGAATGCGTTGCCATGGAACGCATTGGTTCCTGACTTGGTGATCACGTTGATCACAGCGCCGCCCGCGCGTCCGAATTCAGCGGAATAGCCGTTGGTGTTTACCTGAAATTCCTGCACTGCGTCTTGCGAGAACTGATAAGGAGCCCGGCCTGATCCGGTACGACCCAGAGTCTGCCCAAAGAAAGTGTTGTTGTTATCGGTGCCGTCCACGGTAAGTGAGTTTAGAGTTCCCCGCTGCCCGGCAAAGCTCAGGTCACCCAGACGCACGTCTCGATTCACCCCCGCAGTGAGCAGCGCAAAATCAATGAAATTACGGCCGTTGGTAGGAAGATTGGCCACGGCGCGATCATCGATCGTCGAACTTACCTGAGTACGCGCGGTTTCCACCACCGGAGCTTCTCCGGTTACAACCACGGTCTGCCCCTCCGAACTGACTTTCAATTGCAGGTTCAAATCCAGCTTCGCGCCAATGGTCAGCTTGACATCGTTTGCCCTCAGAAGACCGAACCCTTGCTTTTTGGCATCGATGTTGTAAGTTCCAACGGGCAAAAGTGGAAATTCAAAGAATCCATCACTGGTGCTGGTGGTGTTGAAACTTGCCCCGGTTGCGGTGTTTGTGGCGGTTATTTCCACGCCGGGTACCAGGGCGCCGGACGGGTCGCTCACGGTCCCAGCAATGGTGCCCTGGTTCCCGCCACCCTGGGCCAAGCTCATGGTCACGGTGGCGATCAGAAAAGCAGTCAAGATGGCAATTCGCACTTTTGGATTAAACATTTTCATACCCCAAAATTATTTTTGTCTTCCTGAACACCCTGTCTCCTGAGGAGTCGCTGTCAAATTTCGTGCGGGATCTTTGGAGTTTACCGTCGACGTCTACGGCAAAGACTTTTGCCCGGTAATCCTATCGCAATTCCTATCAGGCGGAGCTACGAAGATATCTTAATCAGATTAAAGAATTGTGAATTCTCCCTGCCATGCGATAGATCTCTTCAATCGCAGCCACGCTGCGCCGGCCATCTATGCCATCGCAGCGGGGCGTCCCGTTTTCTCTGATCGCTCGTATAAAGTCCTCAATAACAAGCTGATGTCCGCGAAAATCGCTGACCACGGGCGAAGAGGGGCTTGGGTTTTGATCGCCAAGATCCTCGCGAATCAATGTCACCGGTCGTCCGCGGAGGTCAGCTTTCAGGATATTATCGCCCTCCAAAACAACGGTGCCCTCGGTGCCGGTAATTTCGACTCGTCTGGGATAACCAGGGTACGCCGCGGTAGTCGCCTGCAATGTCCCGAGGGCGCTACTCGAAAATTCAAGCAGAGCTAAAACCGTATCTTCAGTTTCGATCTTGTGCAATAAGGTGGCGGTCCGTGCCTGGATGATTTTCACATCCCCCAGCACCCAGAGAAGCAGATCCATAGTGTGAACACCTTGATTCATTAATGCGCCGCCGCCGTCCAGGGCCCACGTCCCTCGCCAGCGCGAATCGCGGTAATACTCTGGCGGGCGGTACCATTTCACCCGCGCATCCACGAGCAATGGCCTGCCCAACTTTCCCTCTTGAACGAGATCGCGAAGCCGACAAATATCCGGCTTGCATCGATCCTGAAAAATTACTCCAAGCTTCACTCCTGCTTTCTGGCATTCTGAGATGAGGGCATCAGCGCGCTCAGTGCTGACGTCAATCGGCTTTTCTACCAGAACATGGAGCCCGTGTTGCGCTGCGGCGATGCCCTGAGTGGCGTGCAATCCCGAGGGTCCGCCAACGATCACCATGTCCATGGGATGGGCCAAAAAAGCCTCATAATCGCTGTAAGGTACAGCATTGTGATCACGGCTTAATTGATTGACTTTGCCGGAGTTGGTGCCGTAGACGGCCGCAATCTCCACTCCGGCAATTGCACGCGCAGCTTTCGCATGCGTATTGCTGATGTTTCCTCCGCCGATCAAGCCAAGCTTCATGTTATTGCGGCGGCGGACCGGCAAGATGTCTGATCCGCCAGTATGGATGGAATCAACCACGATAAAAGAAAAAATGCGCAGGCAGGCGGCGAATCGGCACGACTGCTTTTCTTTGGCGATAGAAATACCCAGTCACATTCTTTGGTTGCGTCATTTGTCAGGCAGGGATCGATAGCCTTCAACTAGACGTGCGGGGCGTCCGGCCGACACGGTTGTGCCGGCCGGATGCCGAAGGTTAGAAACTTATCTTGGCGCCAAGCTGCATGGTGCGGTTGCCGCCAACTGTGCCCTTGATCAAACCGAAGTTGACGTCGCTTACGTTGGCATTCGGCAGGTCGAACTGAGGTGTGTTTGTCACACTGAACGCCTCAGCCCGGATCTCCATGCCGACGCGTTCAGTCACGGTAAACTTCCGGACCACTCCCGCATCGAGGTTGAATAGTTTCGGACCCGCAAATGCGTACCTGGGAGCATTCCCCTCCACGCCATTTGCAGTCACCGCCTTGAACGCTGAGGTATCAAACCACGGGCTAGTATCAATACCACCCAGCACGTTGAACGGCCCGACCTGATTTGGCGTCTGGCGCGTACCGGGTGCATTGAGGGAGTTGCCGTTTCCATTGAAGTCCAGTGGCCGTCCACTCAGCACCGTGACAACGCCGCTGATCTGCCATCCCCCGGCGACCCAATTCTCCCATCCCGATTGCAGCCAGCGCTTGCCTTTACCGAAGGGCAGCTCATACACTCCACTCGCCACGAAGGTGTGCGTCCGGTTGTAGCTGGTGACTAAATAGTTGCGGCGGAAGTCAAGATAGTTGAATGCGGTTCCTCCATCACTCCCGCCATCCGATCTGTAAGCCAGGGCCTTGCCGAAGGTGTAGGAACTAGTCAGCAGGAATCCGTTGGTGAACCTTCGATTCAGCTTGGCCTGCAACGCGTGGTAGTTTGAACTGGTTCCCACATAGAGAAAATTTGTAGCTGCGGTTCGGCCAAACTGCTGGCACAACGGTTCCACCGCACAAACCTTAGGAAGCAGGTTCCCGCTGGAATCAACTCCAGGTGCTATTGCAGCGTTGAGGTCATACTGCATGGGGATGCGCGTGCCGTGATTACCCACATAGGACACAGTAGCCACAAAACTGTAAGGCAGCATCCGTTCCACCGCCAGGTTCCAAGCTTCAACATAAGGCTGGTGGAACTTCTGGTCGATGACGAAATATGTGTCTCCCGGCGAGGGAGTCACAATGCCATTTGCGGGGATGGTCGCCGTTGTCGGTGGCGGAAATCCCTTGGCCATGTTTGTCGTGGCGGGTGCAAAGCTGTTGGGTTGAGGGAAGCCATTGGCCTGTCGCACGGGAAAGTTGAAAGCATAGCTGTTGTTGGGGAAAGGCTCGTAACTGATTCCGAATCCTGCCCGCACTACGGTGTTTTCCTGCAGCCGGTAGGCCAAACCAGCACGCGGGGCGAAATAATAGTAGTAGGTCTCCCGGCCCAGATTGTCCGGATTGCCGCCAATCCCGGCAACCACCAGCGTATTGTTGGCAGGATTGTAATTCGAGTAGCCACCGGCGCGGCTCGGAGTAGGAGGCAGGTACAACTCCCAGCGCAAGCCACCGGTCAATGTCAGCTTGCGACTCAATTGCCACTGGTCCTGGCCAAAGCCGAACACCTCGGTTTCACGCCACGCGCCGGAGATGACTGAGACATCGCGGCCTACTTCGGTGGGTGCATCCAACAGAAATCCCGCATAACTGTTCGCTAAGCTCGTTTTTGGATTGCCTCCACCGTTCAGGGCGGTGGTGCCGGTACCGAAGGTAAATCTACCGCGCGGTCCGAAAGTCTGCGCCTGCACCAGGTCGTCACGCAGCCGCCGTACCTCCGCACCCCATTTGATGCTGTGATTTCCGTGAGTCTTGGTCCAGGTGCTGGCAATGCTAATGTTGGTCTCGCCCCGGTCCCACGGCAATGAGGCTGAATAGCCGACCAGCGGGTCATTTCTGTTGATACCGGTGATGACGATGCTGGTGAGACCGCTGGTGAAGCCATCCAGGTTGACGCCCTTGATGCCAATCGCGTCAGATGCGTTGGTGCCACTATCAGCGTTCAGAGCAACATTGTGGTAATGACTCAAGCCAATACGCGTTTCAGCAACCAGAGTTGGCGAAAACAAGTGGGTGTGGATCAAGGCGGCGCTGTGTATGGTTTGTTGGCCGGTACCCTGGAAACCACTCTGACCGGGACCACCGGCCGCGCCGAATACGGGCTGTTCATCGTTGTTCTGTACCACCCGGCTGAAGCGGGCGGCCAGGCGATCATTCTCCGTCCGATTGTAGTCCAGCTTGGAATCGAACGAAGTTGTATGCCTGAGAAAGCGCGACGTGTTCTGGAAGTTGTTGGTAAAGCCAGGCAGATTCGCATGCGGCACCAACGCCAGAATTTTCTGAGCAATCGGACTGATTCGAGTCGGATCAATCACGTTGGGCTGACCGTTAAAGGAGAACTGCGTCCTGCCGGCGCCTGTTGATGTACCGGTTGCAGGGTCATAGATATTGCAGTCCGTCGGCTTGGCCTGGCAGCTTGACAAGGTCTTGATACTACGGAAATCGCCATTGCGAAAGTCATCGGTTGGGACTGTAAACAAGTTGAACCGGCCCCGCAGGTCGTCAATTCGCAGAATGTCTCCGAAGAAGAACAGCTTATTCTTGACAATTGGCCCGCCTATCGTGCCGCCATAATAGTTGTAGGTGGTTCGAGGGAAAGGCCCTGGTGGACGATTGAAAAAATCCCGTGCCGCCAAAGCGCTCACGCGGTTGAATTCGTACGCGGAGCCGTGGAAGTCATTCGTTCCTGATTTAAGAGTGACATTGGTTACGGCGCCACCTACGCGGCCAAATTCGGCCACATAGTCGCTCGTGGTCACGTCGACGGTCTGAATGGCCTCGGCCGGGGGAACATAAATTTGCAGCAAACCTGTGCGCTCGTTGTCATCCACGCCCTCGATCAGAAGGTTGTTGAACAGTCGCGACTGGCCATTAACCTCGGTTGAGAGGCTATCCTGCGCGTTGAAGAACGCGGAGTGTTCGCGATGCGCGCGGGTTGTGCCCGGAACCAGATTCAAGAGGTTCTGGAAATTACGGTTGGTTCCTAAAGGGAGATCAGTCACCTCTTTGGTTTCGATCTTTTGGGTGACGTCGGCGCGATCTGTCTGCATAATCGCTGCTTCGGCCTTTACTTCGACTACCTGATCCGCGGCGCCAGGCTGGAGCGTGACATTCACCCGAATAGAGCTGTTGACAGCCACGTCCACACCGCTTTCCTTGGCCTTTTTGAATCCAGGCTGTTCTACCGTGACCTCATACTGGCCCGGAGGAAGGTCATTAAACTCGTAATTTCCGCTGGTATTGGTTTGCACACTGCGCCGGGCTCCAGTCTTGATTTCAGTGATCGAAACTGGCACGCCCGCAACCACCGCCCCAGTGGGATCGGTGACAGTTCCGAGCACGCTGGCGCTCACTGCCTGCCCATACATGCTGACAGAGATTGCGGCCATAATCAGGCAAATGGCCAGGACGAACACGCTTCTTGTCCATTGTCGTGTCATTGATGTCCCTCCTGCTTCCTGTTCTTGCAAGAAGCTGTGATGAATGTTGCCCTCACCTAAGCAGGTTGCCTTCCTCGAGATGAGGAATACTGAGGAACTCTCGATTGTGCCAACAAGTCACTGCAAGACCAAGGCTTGCGGCTCACCAAGTGTTCGCAAGCTTGCTTGAAAAATTCTCAACGGAGAAAGGTAACCCCGAAAATCCCCTGTCTCACATTGTGAGACATGATACCTAATGTCGAGAAAGTATAGTCCCGTTTTGACGAGCTGCCATAAATTTCTTTTATCTAAGAAATAATCGGATGTAGTTGCACCTGGCCGAGGAGCCAAGGAATCTGTCGAGTCACCTCGCTGCGGAGACGATTTGGTGACGACTTCCAGGAAACTCACGCCGAATTCGAAAACGCCATTGGTCGCCGCGCCGATGCGTGCTCAGGAAGCGTGATGCGCTTGCCCTGATCAATCGCCTGGTTGCCAAATGCGACCGCGACTCCCGCTGCCCACGCTAACCCCTCGTCTGCTTCGGGGCGCTGATTGGCGCGAATGCAGTCTATGAAGGAAGCGCACGCAAGGTAATCGGGATTTCCCTGCTTCCCTTCAGGTACGGACACGAGCTCGCCAGGCCCGCGATACGGCATCTCCCCGCGGTAGCTTGCGCTGGTCACAATGCCATGCTCCAGGATGGTTTCCTGGGCCTCCGCCGACTGCCGTTTCCTGGGCTCATAATAAAGAGTTGCGTCTTTTTCTGTGAGCACAGCGCTGCCTTCAGCACCATAGACGCGCACCTGGGCGCCGTCGAGCTGGTTGGTGGTGATGGCAGAGAAAACCAGCGTTTGACCTTTGGGATAGCGATAGGTGACCTGAACATTGTCTTGGGTCTCTCGACCGTCTTTCCAGAAATCAATTCCGCCACTACCGACAACGGACTCGCGCGGGCTGCCAAAGACTTCGTTGGCAAAATTGATGTGATGGGAGCCCAGCTCAGCCAGCAGTCCACCGGAATATTCTTTGTAAAGCCGCCAGTTAATCAATCGCTCTAACTTTTTGTCGCTGCGGTCGGGCACGGGACGTCGCCAACTGTTGTTTCGATGCCAATAAGCGTAGATCTGTGTGACACGGCCAAGTTTTCCTGCCTGAATGCGGTGGAGCGTCTCACGGTACCAGGGCGCATAGTGATATTGGTGGCCAACCTGGAAATGCTTTCCCGCACGCTTGACCGCGTCAACGATGCTGTAACATTCTTCGACTGTAAGCGCGAGACTCTTTTCACCATAGACGTGCCTGCCACTCTTCAGTGCGGCTATCACATGCTCAGAATGAAGAGAGAGTGGAGTGGCCACGATTACTGCGTCAAGGTCACGCGCAGCCAGAAGTTCGTGATAATCACGATAAGTGGGCGTATTTTCTTTCGTAATCTCGCGTCCAGCAGAGAAGCGCGGCTCGTACACATCGCAGAGTCCGGCAAAGCGAACTCCGGGAATGCGCAAGAATGTTCGCATCAACTGCTGTCCGCGGCTGCCGACCCCAATGATGCCGAGATTGACCTGATCGGAAGACGGTCCAGCCCACAGGTCGCTGGTCTCCGCCAAAAGAACAGCACCGCCCAGCGCTCCCGCGGCGCGGCCAATGAATTCGCGTCTATTCATCTATTTTGTTCCTCTTTGTTGCCCAATAATGGCGTTGCCAGTGTTGGCGTGTGGCTATCACCGGCACTATTCGGCCATTGCCAGTGCACCAGTCGTTGGGATTCCATTTCATCTAAAATCCACAGCCCCCGCGTATGAGGTACAGTCGCAAGCATTTTCATGCCTGCCTGGGGTCCCATCACAAACATAGCGTTCGAAAGAGCATCTGTGGTTGTGCTATCGGAAGCTATGAGAGTGGTTTGCAAAACCCCTTGCACTGGTCTTCCCTCACGCGGATCCATCACGTGACTGTATCTCCTGCCATTAAGCTGAAAAAATTTTTCATAAACTCCGGATGTGGAGAGCGATTCATTCCGCAGCGTAACAACCGAGATCGTCTGGGACCGGTCTTCCGGTTTCGGCACTCGCACGGTCCAGCCATCCTTGTGTGGCGGAGCGTTCATGGCATAAAGAGTGCTGGATCCCGCATTGACAAGCGCGGCTCCCATACCGGCTTCCGACAACACCTTCACCACCCGATCTACGGCGTAGCCCTTGCCGATAGCGCCAAGATCGAGCTCCACGCCGGAAACGGCAAAGCGCACAGTTCGCGTAGCGGCTTCCAGTTGCACCTTGTCCTGACCTACAATCGCACGCGCATGCTGGAGTTCCACGTCCGTGGGATAGCGGCCCTCGCCCGGAAAAAATCCCCACGCGCGCATCAGGGGTCCGACGGTAACATCGAAGGCTCCATCGCTTTGCCGGCCGTGAGCAAAGGCCGTCTCCAACAAGGCAAAGACTTCAGGATCTGTGGTGACTGGCTGCTGAGCTGCCAGGCGGTTGATACGCGAAAGTTCGCTCGATCCACGATAATTGCTCAGTGCTTCTTCCACGCGTTCAATTTCTTCAAAGGCCGCTTCCTGAGCAGCTTCAGCTTCCTGGCCATCCTGCGCGTAGAGATAAATGGTGAAGACTGTGCCCATGGCGTTTCGTGACTGGACAAATAACTCAGGTGATCTAGTTTGAGACATATTCACTTGGCCAACCGATTCACGGGCGGTAGAAGGTTTTCTAAGATCAAGT
>Ga0126382_10001213_pt1 | contig 10523 bp, 11 predicted proteins | sample PanSoiMetPlot_30_FD_92548 | JGI IMG/M metagenome (GOLD analysis project Ga0126382, IMG submission 92548) | Tropical forest soil microbial communities from Panama - MetaG Plot_30 | ecosystem: Environmental > Terrestrial > Soil > Tropical forest > Bulk soil | place: Panama | collected 2016-02-17 | reverse complement strand
TCGGCTACCCCGACATGCGTGTGCCGATCTCGTTCGCGCTGACGTATCCGGAGCGGCGCGCGACCTCGGTGTCCGGCATGGACTTCTCGCAAGGGCTCACACTCTCGTTCGAGGCACCCGATCTCGAGCGCTTCCCGCTCCTGCTCCTGTTCCGGGAGCAACCGGCGACGGACGGCACTCGCCTGCACGGTCATGACGCTGACGCTGTGGCCGACGACGTCGTGCAGCTCACGCGCGATTCGTGCGCGTTCGTCGGCGACGGCTTCTCGCGCCTTCGCTTCTCGGTCGCGCTCGAGACGCGCGGCCCGCTCCCGCAGCTCGGCGGTCTGACGCGAACGCGCATTAAGGATGAAGCCGGCCAACCAAGCCGCGATGAAAAACCCGCCGACCCACGGCAGGTCAGCGGCGCTTTGGTGGAACCTGCCCATGACCCACGCGATCGTGGCAAGCGCGATCGGGATGCCGGCATACGCGACCCTCCGCTCCTCCGAGGCGCCGAAGATCGCCATCGCAGCGAGGCCGCAGAAGAACGGGAACGACAGGTCGTTGCCCGCCTGGTTCGAGACGGCCGCAAAGGCTGCGATCAGCGCGAACGTCGCCGTCGGTGCGCCGAGCGGGAACCGGTGGCGGAAGAACAGCACCGGTGCGGCGAGAACCGAGAACGGGATGATCGCCTCGTTGTAGTCGACCGACGTGAACACGAGCTCGAGGATCGTCCCGACGGTCAACGCGGCGATCGCCAGATCGGGCGCGTGGAGGCGGCCCCAATCGATGTAGCGACTCATATGCACAAGATACGGCCGTAGGCGGCCAACCGCATCAGCCGCCAGGACGACCTGCAAATCGTCCCTGAGGATGAGGCCGAATCGCGACTCCGGCCGACGACAGGCGTGACGGCACCTCCTAGCGTGGGCCACATGAGATCCACGAACCAAGGAGTCACGATGAATGCAGCTGCCGCAGCGCTTACAGACGAGCGCGTTCTGATCGATCACACCCCGCCCGCCGTCGCCGCGCACGCGGTCGCACGGCGCTACGGCGAGGGCGATACCGCCGTCGACGCCCTCCGCGGCGTCTCTCTCGAGGTCCTTGACGGCCAACTGACCGCTGTCATGGGGCCGTCGGGCTCGGGCAAGTCGACGTTGATGCACATCCTGGCAGGCCTCGACCAGCCGACGAGCGGCACGGTCGAGATTGCCGGCATCGAGATCACGAGCCTGAAGGACAACGAGCTGACGAAGCTCAGGCGCAAGCACATCGGCTTCGTCTTTCAGTTCTTCAACCTCCTGCCGATGCTGACGGCGGAGGAGAACATCGTCCTGCCGCTGACGATCGCCGGCGAGAAGCCCGAGCGGGCCTGGCTCGAGCAGCTGCTCGAGAGCGTCGGGCTCCAGGACCGGCGGAAGCACAGGCCGTCCGAGCTCTCGGGAGGCCAGCAGCAGCGTGTGGCGATCGCGAGAGCGCTCATCTCCCGTCCCACAGTCCTCTTCGCCGACGAGCCGACCGGGAACCTCGACTCGGCCTCGAGCGCCGAGATCCTCGAGCTCGTGCGCCGCTCGGTCGACGAACTCGGGCAGACGACGGTGATGGTCACCCACGACGCCGTCGCGGCGACGATCGCCGACCGCGTCCTCTTCCTCGCGGACGGCCAGATCGCGAAGTCGCTGCTGCGGCCCTCCCAGGCGCAGGTGATCGCTGCGATCCAGGAGGTGGCGGGGCAATGACCGGCGTCGCGCTCAAAGGACTCCTTGCCCGCAGGGTGAGGGCCATGCTGACCGCTTTCGCGATCGTGCTCGGAGTGGCGATGGTCAGCGGCAGCTTCGTCCTCACCGACACCATCTCGAAGGCGTTCGACTCGATCTTCACGAGCTCGTACAGCCACACCGACGCGGTCGTCAGCGGGAGGAAGGTCGTCGACTACTCGAACAGTGGCAACGCCACGGTCTCCAGGGCAGTGCTCAACCGGATCAAGCAGTCACCCGACGTTGCCGCCGCGGCGGGGGCCTTGATCGACCTCAACGGCGACTCGACCCACGCGACTCTCCTCGCTCGCGGCAAGGCGATCCAGTCGAACGGGAACCCGACCTTCGGCTTCGGGATCGACACCTCCCAGCCGCGCTTCAACCCGCTCCAGCTGAAGCAAGGCCACTGGGCGGCCGGCCCGCGCCAGGTCGTGATCGACCAGGCAACCGCGGAGAAGCATCACTTCGCGGTCGGAGACACGATCGGGGTCGCCGCGACCGGGCCGAAGGAGACCTTCCGGATCGTCGGCACCGCGACGTACGGCGACGTCAAGTCGCTCGGCGGCGCCACCATCGCCGTCTTCACGATCCCGACCGCGCAGCGCTTGCTCCACCTCAACGGCTACTCGTTGATCTCGGTCGCCGCGAAGACCGGCGTCTCCGCCGATCGGCTCGTCTCGGAGCTGAAGCGGGAAGTGCCGGCGACCGCCCAGGTGCGAACGGCAACGCAACAGGCTAACGAGGACAAGAAGGGCGTTTCGAGCTTCATCAGCTTCATCCGCGGCTTTCTGCTCGCCTTCGGCGGGATCGCCCTCTTCGTCGGCGCTTTCGTCATCTTCAACACGCTCTCGATCACAGTCGCCCAGCGCACGCGTGAGCTGGCGACGCTACGGACCCTCGGCGCCTCCCGCCGACAGGTGCTGCGGTCGGTCGTGCTCGAGTCGTTCGTGATCGGGCTCGCCGCCTCGCTGATCGGACTGGTCGCGGGCTTCGGGCTGGCGAAGGGGCTGAGCTCGCTCTTCGGCTCCCTCGGGCTTTCGCTGCCGCAGACGTCCCCCGTCTACGCCACCCACACGTTCGTGATCTCCCTGCTCCTCGGCGTCCTCGTGACCGTGCTCGGCGGCTGCGTGCCCGCGCTACGGGCGACCCGGGTGCCACCGATCGCTGCGGTCCGCGAGGGCGCCGTGATCGACCGCAAGAAACGGCTGGGCCCGGCTGCCGGTGTCGTCCTGTTCGGGATCGCCTCGGGGCTGATCGCCTACGCGACGCTCGGTGGCCACCTCGGCTCGGGCAGGTCGTTGCTGGCGCTTGCGGCCGGTGCTCTGCTCGGCCTGCTCGGGGTCGCCGGTTTCGCGCCGGTACTCGTGAGGGCGTTGGCCGCGGTCGTCGGTACTCCCGCGACGCGGCTCGGCGGAGCGGCAGGGCCGCTTGCGACCGAGAACGCGACCCGCAACCCCGCCCGCACCGCCTCCACCGCGGCAGCGCTCATGATCGGGCTGGCGCTCGTCACCTTCGTCGCCGTGCTCGGCAAGGGCCTGCACGGTTCGATCGACCGGGCGATCAACAAGCAGGTGACAGCGGACTGGGTCGTGACCTCGCAGAACGGTTGGTCAGCGTTCCCCGCCGGGGCCGGCCGGGCAGTGGCGAAGGCGCCGGGAGTCACGCTGGCGTCGGACATCCGCTCGGACCGTGGCCGGATCGGCAAGGCCAACGTGACCGTCAACGGCGTCGAGCCGTCGACGATCGCGCACGTCTACCACTTCGACTGGAAGCAGGGCTCGAACGCGACGCTCGCGAGCCTGAACGACGGCGGTGCGATCCTGAAGCAGAGGTTCGCAAAGAAGCATCACCTCGCCGTCGGCGACGCGTTCACGTTGCGCTCTCCCGACGGCCGGCCCGTGCGGCTGACCGTGTCGGGGATCGTTCAGCCGCCGCAGGTGACGGAGGTGCTCGGCGGCGTGGTCGTCTCTCGCGCCACGTTCGACCGCACCTTCGCTCGGCCGGCCAACTCGCTGACCCTGATCGACGGTTCGCCGACCCAGGCCGGTCTCGACCGGGCGCTGGCGGCGTTCCCGGACGCAAAGGCGCAGACGCGCGCCGAGTACGTGAAGGCGCAGTCGTCCTTCATCAACACCATGCTGAACCTGCTCTACGTCCCGCTGGCGCTGAGCGTGATCGTAAGCCTGTTCGGAATGCTGAACACGCTCGTGCTCTCGGTCTTCGAACGCACGCGCGAGCTCGGAATGCTGCGAGCGGTTGGGATGACGCGGCGGCAAGCCCGGCGGATGGTGCGCCACGAGAGCGTGATCACGGCGCTGATCGGGGCGGGGCTCGGGCTGCCGCTCGGGATCATGCTCGCGGCCGCCGTGACGCATGCGCTCGGCAAGTACGGCGTCACGTTCTCGCTGCCGGTGGCGTCGCTCGTCGTTTTCACCGTCGCGGCGATGATCGCTGGGGTTCTGGCGGCGATCGCACCGGCGCGCAGGGCCTCTCGCCTCAACGTGCTCGAGGCCCTGCAGTACGAGTGATCCGGAAACCAACTACGCTCGAGCCGGATGCGGATTCCGCGCCGGCTCGAGCGTTTCATCCTCGGCTCGATGATGAGCCTCGTCGCCATCGTTGCCGAGCGCCGGGTCGTGAAGACGCTCGGAAAGAAACGTCGCTAGCCACTACCGATTGTGGTTGACGAGTTCGATGTTGTTGCCATCGGGGTCGAGGACGAAGGCCGCGTAGTAGCCCGGGTGATAGATCGGGCGCTCGCCGGGCGGGCCGTTGTCCCGGTAACCAGCGTCGAGCGCAGCGCGATGGAAGGCTTCGACGGCGGCATTGTCGAACGCCGGGAAGGCGACGTGGACGTTCTCGGTTGGCCGGCCAGGGACGAGCATGAACGATCCTGCGCTCCCGGCGAAGCCGGCGCCGAACCGACCCGACCCACGCGCCTCGAAGCCCGTCCAAGGAGCGAGAGTCTCGTAGAACCGCCGCGCCGCTTCGAGGTCGCCGACACGGATCCAGAGGTGGTCGATCGTCGCCGCGTCTCGAGGGATCTCGTGGATGACCGCCTCGACGCTGTTGCCGTCCGGGTCGAGCAGAAACGCCCCGTAGTAGTCAGGCATGTACTCGGGCCGCGGCCCAGGCTCGCCGCCACTCGTGTGGCCCGCCTCCGTTCCCACACCCCAGAATTCGTCCACCAGCTCGCGTGAGCCGGCGCGAAACGCAACGTGCAGCCGCCTCGTGACGGGATCGTCCGGCGTCGCTTCCCGGAGCGAGAAGTCGCCCCACTCCAACCCGCCAGGTCGATCCTGCTCGAGACCAAGCACGGCAAGCACGGTGTCGTAGAACTGCTCGGAGGCGTCGCCGTCCGAGGCGCGGATCGTCAGGTGATCGAACACGTCAGCTGCGGCGCAAACCGAGAAGCAGGACTACGGCAAGGAGGCCGCCCGCCACGCCGAGCGTGATCGGAATCCACGACTGCACGTGCGCCGAGGCCGTCGAGCCCGCTGCGATGAGGCACGAGCCGGCCGCGATCGCAATCGATAGCGCCCACGCCGCCCGCCGAATCGTGTTCTCGAGTGGCGTTGTGCCCTTCAGGTCGATCTGGAGGCGAGCGCCCGGACGAGCGCCGGCGATGCGCTCGACCGCCTCGACCAACGCGTTCGCACGTACCTCGAGCTTCTGGACCTCGTAGAAGAGGCGTTTCGGGTCGGCGCCCGTCCGCACGCGGGTGAGCAGGTTCTTGGCGACGAAGCCCCCGACGACTGAAAAGGGATCGAGCTCGGGATCGAGCTCCGCGGCAGTCAGCTGCATCTGCGCGAGTGCCTTCCCGACGAGCGCCAGGGCGGCCGGAAGTCGGACCCCGTGACGGCTCGCGATCTCAGTCAGCCCCTGCATGATCGGGCCAAGCTGGATCTCCGACAGCGACTTGTGCCGGTACTCGGCCAGCAGCTCGCCGATCTCGTCGCGGAAGGCGTCGTAGTCGAGTTCCTCCGGCAGCTCCGGCGCCAGGAGCAGGAGGATCTCGGCGAGGAACGGAACGTCTTCCTGCCAGAACGCGAGCAGGAGCAGCAGCACCCGCTCGCGGACGTCCGGCGGGACGTCGCCGACCATGCCGAGGTCGAGGAAGTAGATCGTCCCGTCCGACCAGAGCATGTTCCCCGGGTGCGGATCGGCGTGGAAGAAGCCGTCGGTGAGGATCTGGCGGTAGAACGCCTCGAGCAGCTGTGCGGCGGCTTCCTTGCGTTCGGGCCCGGGCGGGCACTCGCGGACGGGCCCGCCGGGGATGAGCTCCAGCACGAGGAGACGCTTCGTCGTGAAACGGTGGTGAACTGCAGGGGCGTCGAGGCGCGAGAACGGCTGCAACACGTCCCGCATCCGGTCGATGTTTGCCGCCTCCTGCTCGAAGTCGAGCTCGCGCTGGAGCGACTCCGAGAGATGCTCGACGACCGCCGGCAGGTCGACGATCCGCCGGAGCGCCTCGCGGCTCTCGGTCTTCTCCGCAAAGAGCCGAAGCAGACCGACGTCGCGCATGATCTCGTCGCGGGCGCCTGGACGTTGCACCTTGACGACGACGCGCTCCCCGTTCTCGAGCGTCGCCTTGTGTACCTGCCCTATCGTCCCCGCGGCCAGCGGCTCGGAGTCGATCGATGCGAAGACGTCCTCCCAGGGGACGCCGAGCTCCTCCTCCATCACCTGGACGACCTCGGCCTCCGTCAGCGGGGCGACGTCGTCCTGCAGCGACGCAAGCTCGATCACGAACTCGGGCGGAAGTAGATCCGGGCGCGTCGAAAGGATCTGGCCGAGCTTGGCGAAAGTCGGGCCGAGCTCCTCGAGGGCATCACGCAGGCGCCGGGCTCGGATCTCGATCGGATCGGCGCTACCCCGGGTCTCGCGCAAGCCGTACTTGGCGAAGACCGAGGCGACGCGAGTCGCACGGCCGAGGAGGCTGCCTTCGACCTCCGCCTGGGTCAACCCTGACCGCCGTCGAGGTGGGTCTGGACGATCACAACCGTGCAGTGCGCATTGTGCGAGACGCGGTTCGGCACGTTCTCGAGCAGGAACTCCTTGCGCCCGCTCATACCGACGCTGCCCACCACGATCACGTCTATGTCCTCCGCCTTCGCAAGGTCGACCATCACGCGGGCCGGGTCGTCGCCCTGAGCGGCGAGCGGCCGGGCCTCCGGGCCAACGACGTCGACGACATATTCCGCGAGCTCGCGCTGCGTCTCGGACTTGTTCATCCCTTCGCGCACGGACTGGCAGACAACGAGCTCGGCCTCGTAGCACTCCGCCATCTGCGCCGCCCAGCGAACCGCGTGGGTCGCGGTCTCGGACCGATCGGTGCCGACGAGAATGCGGCGCACCGGCGCCGGGGCCTCGGATTTCCGCCGCAGCCGCATGGGCCTATTCAACCACGGTTGTTCTCAAGCTTGGACCTCGCGCGGCCGATCACTCAAAGATGCCTCCTGCGGCCGCCGGCTACGACCCCAAGATCATCGAGCGCTTTGCGGAGCAACTGCTACGCAAGGCCGACAACGTCAGAGTCGGCTGTGCCGTCGGCGGCGGCATCTTCGGAGTTCTCGTCGGCGCAGTGCCGCTGACCCCGCTCGATTCGGTCTGGGGCCTCCCCGCGGGCTTCGGCGTCGCGACGATCATCGTCGGCGCGCTCATCGGCATCCTGATCGGCTGGGTGATCGGCGAGGGGCGTGCCTTCCGCTACCGAGTGCAAGCGCAGAGCGCAATCTTCCAGCTCGAGATCGAGCGCCGGGTTTCGTCCGCGGTCACCGAGGCCATCGCCACGGTGACCGCCTCTCAGGCCGCGCCGGTGGCCGAGGAACCCGAGCCGGCGCCGACGACTCTGTTGCCGCCGTTAAGCCCCGTGATCGAATCGTCCGCAGTTACCGAGGCCGTCGCCAATGGGACTGCCCCTCAGGCCGCACCGGTTGCCGAGGAACCCGGGCCGGCGCCGACGACCCTGTTGCCGCCGTTAAGCCCCGTGATGGAATCGTCGCGGCCAACCGAGCAGTTGCTCCGCCCGCCGGGCGTGCAGGCCCCACCGGTCTCGCCGATGCCGGAAGAGCCACCGCTCAGTCCTGCGGCAGAGAACTACTGACGGCGAATACACGCCCGTGGTGGCGGACTCACACCGCCTCTACGTCGTCGGTTATCGCCGCGTGTACGCGTTCACCGAGCGGTGAGCGTTGCTCACGACCAGCCGCTTTACGCGCGCATTACAACCACCGAACACTGACCAGGCACTAGCCGCTCATGCTCGGACCCACAAGAAAGGAGTCGTATGCGGAAACTGATCCCCTTTGCCGTCACCGCCCTCCTGGCGGTCCCTGCGCTCGCGGTGGCCGGCACGCCGCCGAGCCCTGCCAGCCAGGCGGCGGCAGTCAAGCAGTGCACGACCGAGCGAAATGCGAACGCGGCTGCCTTCAAGCTGACCTACGGGACGCTCCCGACCAGGTCGAACGCGTTCGGCAAGTGCGTCTCGAAGCTCGCTCAGCAGAACGAGGCGGAGCACGCGAACGCCGCGGCGCAATGCCGCACCGAACGGTCGGGCGATGCAACCGCATTCGCGGCCAATTACGGCACCGGCCCGAAACACAAGAACGCGTTCGGCAACTGCGTCTCGCAGAAGGCAAAGGCGGCTGCCGCTGCTCGGGTCGCCGCCACCAAGGCGGCATTCCAGGCCTGCTGGACCGAACGGAAAGCCGATGCGGCGGCTTTCAAGTCGAGATACGGAACGAACGCAAACAAGTCCAACGCGTTCGGGAAGTGCGTCTCGGCTCAGGTCAAGCACTCCAGCCCGTAACACCCGAAGCCTAGATAACGGAGAGAGGCTCACCGCCTCTCTCCAGGCCTTTCGGCCTATTGAAGATGTCCCCCGACCTCCCTAGAGTGGTCTGCGACCGAAAAGTCGACAAGAGGAGTTTCAGGGGCCAATGGATACGTATCACGTCGTTCTCTACATCCACCTGCTCGCGTTGTTCATCGGCATCGGCGCGGCATCCGTTCTGCTTGCGTGTCTCACGCAGCTGCGCAAGGCACAGACGCTCGCCGAGGCCGGGCCGTGGGGCATGGTCGCCGGCAAGGTCTCGCGCCTGTTCCCGATCGCCATTCTCGGGCTCTTCGGTTCCGGCGCATGGATGACGTCGGACATCTGGACGTGGGACACGCGTTGGATCGACGTGGCGATCGCCGGTCTCGTCGTCATCTCGCTCCAGGGCCCGCTCGTCGCCGAGCGGACGGCTCACAAACTCAAGCACGCGTTGATGGAGAACGGCCCTGGCCCCCTCGGCGAGCACGCCAGGCGGATGACCCGGCACCCCGGCCTTTGGGTCGCCGAGTTCACCAACATCGGTCTCGTGCTCGGGATCGTCTGGGTCATGACGCAGAAGCCCGGGCTTTGGGAGTCGATCGCAGCTCTCGTCGGCGGTTACGTGGTCGGCCTCGCGCTGGCGCTGCCGTTCACGAGGGCGCCGGCACCCGAGCTTGCGCCGTCTGCGGAGCCGGCGGCCTAGCGATCGCCGCGGGGCGCGGCGCGGCGACGCGCATACCATTCCGCGTATAGGGCGACTGAAAAAGCCCGCGAATGACCGGTTCCGGGTGTAGGAGTCAGTTCGACAACTTCGACTCGATCGAGTCGAGACGCTTGGCGAGCGCAGCGATCTGGCCTCGCGTCTCTGCCAGCCCGTCCAGGATCCTTTGGGTGTCGTGCTCGCGGTGCTCGCGCTCAGCTTGCTTCGCGGCCGCTTCCGAGCGTTGGATCGCCGTGCTCGTTACGCCCGCGGTCAGGAACGCGATAAAGGAGATGCCGAGCACCATCTCGATGCCGCCGATGACTTTGCCGTAGCGCGTGGTGGGCACCACGTCGCCGTAGCCGACCGTGGTGACCGTCTGCAGGGCCCACCAGACCGACGAACCGAAGGTCGAGAAGTCGTGTCGGTCGACGAGCTCGATCACGATCGCTCCGACGAACGCCAGCGCAAGAAACGTCAGGGCCAGCCCGAGCGTGACAGAGCGTGCGTCGGCCACCTTCTGGATCCGGCGTTCGACAAGAGACGGCCGTCGGGTGGCCATAGTTCCAATTTCTCGATTGCGCCCGACACACCTTCGGGGCGCCTTCACGGGACCGGTTTGTAGCCTTTGAGCGTGGGCAAGGAGCACATCGTCGTTCGTGAGCCGATCAACGTGATGTTTGTGCGCGTCGCAGACGAACTACCGGAGATCCAGCGCGCCTGGGCCGCATTCGAAACTGCGGTCGGGTTACGGGGGCGGAAATTCTACGGCGCGTTCGATCCTGCGAGCGCTACGTACAGTGTTTGCGCCGCGCTGCGCCCCGGTGACGACCCGGCAGCATTCGGGGCCGAGCGCGGCACGCTACCCGGTGGGCGATTCGCCTGCGTTCGACTACACGGCGAACCTCCCGCCGTGTATGAGCAAATCGGCCCGACCGCGGAGCGCCTTGCAAAGCGGCCTGACGCCGATCACACGCGACCGACACTCGAGTACTACCGTCGCCACAACGTCATCGACGTCCTTGTACCGGTGGTCTGACCGAGCTTCGACTCGTAGCTCTGGCGTCGGTTCGAAACGCTGATTCCCGCACCTGGCCCAGCCCGGCGTCCCGCTCTCACGGCCTTCACGCAGGTCCAATCCCAGGGCGGAGCGGAGTCATGAGATTCTTCCTGCACAGCCGCTCGATTCGGAGTACGATCGCGCCCTCACGGGGGTAACCAGAAGGGGAGTCAAATATGCGCGGCCGTTCTTTCACGAAGAGGT
>Ga0126382_10001212_pt1 | contig 10527 bp, 7 predicted proteins | sample PanSoiMetPlot_30_FD_92548 | JGI IMG/M metagenome (GOLD analysis project Ga0126382, IMG submission 92548) | Tropical forest soil microbial communities from Panama - MetaG Plot_30 | ecosystem: Environmental > Terrestrial > Soil > Tropical forest > Bulk soil | place: Panama | collected 2016-02-17 | reverse complement strand
GATTGCTGAGCCGACAGCGGTGAAAATAAGCCGCATCGAGTTGCTGCAATACATGAGCTTGCCGCCCTGGTGTCAGACCCCTTCTCCTTCCGCCTGCTGGCCACCGACGATGCCGCCCGCCGCGGCGAGATCGCAACCCCGCACGGGCCGGTGGCGACACCGGCCTTCATGCCGGTCGGCACCCAGGCCACGGTGAAAGGGCTTGCGCCCGAGGCGATACGCGCGTGCGGAGCCGACATCGTCCTCGCCAACACCTATCACCTGATGTTGCGGCCGGGCGCCGAACGCATCGCGGCGCTCGGTGGACTGCACCGGTTCATGAACTGGCCGGGTCCAATCCTCACCGATTCCGGCGGCTTCCAGGTCATGTCGCTCGCGCAATTGCGCAAGGTCACGGACAACGGCGTCACCTTCCGTTCGCATCTTGATGGCGCGATGGTCGAGCTCACGCCGGAGCGCGCGATCGAGATCCAGACCCTGCTCGGCTCCGACATCGCCATGCAGCTCGATGAATGCCTGAAGCTGCCGGCGCCACGCGCGGAGCTCGAGCGCGCCATGCAGCTGTCGCTCGCCTGGGCCGAACGCAGCAAGCGCGCCTTCGAAGGCGCACCGCAGGGGCGGGCCTTGATCGGCATCGTGCAGGGCGGTGACGATCCGCAGCTGCGTCTTGCGAGCGCGCGTGCGCTGATCGATATCGGGTTTCCCGGTTATGCCATCGGCGGCCTCGCCGTCGGTGAGCCGCAGGAGGTGATGCTGAGCACCATCGCGGAGGTGGGCCCCGTGCTGCCGTCGGACCGCCCGCGCTACCTCATGGGCGTCGGCACGCCGGAGGACCTGGTGGAGGCGGTGGCGCGCGGCATCGACATGTTCGACTGCGTGATGCCGACCCGCAACGGCCGCCATGGGTTGGCCTTCACCCGTTTCGGGGCGATCAATCTGAAGAATGCCCGGCACGCCGACGATCCGCGCCCGCTCGACGAGGCGAGCGCCTGCCCGGCGGCACGCGACTATTCCCGTGCTTATCTCCATCACCTCGTGAAAGCGAACGAGATGTTGGGCGCGATCCTGCTCACCAGCGTCAACCTTGCCTATTATCAGGAGCTGATGGCCGGCATGCGGGCGGCGATTGCGGCCGGTGTGTTCGCGGATTTCCGCGCCGCCGCCGGCGAAGGTTGGGCGCGTGGCGACCTGCCGCCGCGGTAAGGCTTCGGGCGCAAAGGCCACTCGACGGCGGGCCAGCGCCGGCGCAAGATGAAAGCAAAAAATGCAAGAGGGAGAAACGTCATGCCTTGGAAGTGCGGTCTCGCCGTCGCGGTTCCGCTCGCGCTCTTTGCTCTCGACGCTCATGCGCAAAGCTGGCCCACGCGTCCAATCGAGGTGATCATTCCATTTCCGGCGGGCGGCAGCGTGGACGTGATCGGACGCGCGGTGGCGACTGCCATATCCGAGGAGCTCGGCCAGCAGGCCGTCGTCAGCAATCGCGACGGCGCCAGCGGGACGATCGGGTTCAACGCCTTGGCGTCCGCGCCGCCGGATGGCTACACGCTCGGAGCCGGCCCCACGACGCCGATCGCGAACGCGCCCTATCTGATGAAGGGCGTGCGCTACGGGGTCGATTCCTTCGAATACATCTGTCACGTCTTCGAGAACGGTTTTACCCTCACCGTGGCACCGCAGTCGAAATTCAAATCGGCGCGCGAACTGTTGGACGCCGCGGCCGCGACCCCGGGTAAGCTCAGCTATGGTCATTCCGGCAACGGTACCATCCCGCATCTTGCCGTCGCGAACTTGGCCGATGCGCTGAAGCTCAACTTTCAGCCGGTGCCGTTTCGCGGCGAAAGCGCGGTTATGCCCGTCCTGCTCAAGGGTGACATCGATTTCGCCTCGGTGGCGGTGGTGACGATCCGCGGCCAGAATGTCCGGCCGCTGCTGGCTTTTTCCGATGCGCGGCATCCCGCGCTACCCGACGTGCCGACCGCCCGCGAGCTCGGTGTCACCACATCGATGCCGCCCGGCCACAACGGTATTTTCGCGCCCAAAGGATTGCCGACCAGCGTCAAAGCTGCCTTGGAACGCGCTTGTGCGGACGGCGTGAAACGCCCCGTCGTGCAGCGTGCGTTGGAGAACAGCGGCCAGGTCCTTCGCTATCTGACTGGGGCGGAATTCCACGCGCTGACCGCTGCGGACCACAAGTTCAAAGGGGAACTCATCCACCGCCTGGGTCTTGCCGCCCAATAAGGGCCTCGACGCCGCGCTGGCGTCGGCGCAGAATAAAACCAATCTAAAGAACAATGACGCGCCAGGCGTCCGTGCATCAGGAGACTCCCGCTCATGGCCATCAGCCTCAAAGTCAACGGCGTGAGCCGCTCGGTCCCGGCCGAGCCGGACACGCCGCTGCTCTACGTGCTTCGCAACGATCTCGAGCTCAACGGCGCCAAGTTCGGCTGCGGGCTGGCGCAATGCGGCGCCTGCACCGTACTGGTCGACGGCAAAGCCGTGCGGTCCTGCATCACCCCGGTCAGCGCAGTGGCGCAAGGCGAGGTCACGACCATCGAGGGCCTCGGCTCGGTCGCGAAACCGCACGCGCTGCAACAAGCCTTCATCGACGAGCAGGCGGCGCAGTGCGGCTATTGCACCAACGGCATGATCATGTCGGCGAAGGAACTGCTCGATCGCAACCCGCGCCCGAGCGAGGGTGACGTGCGCAGCGCGCTTGCGGACAACCTCTGCCGGTGCGGTACCCACAACCGGATCATCCGTGCGGTGCTGCGCGCCGCCCAATCGAGCGGGAGGACCTGACCATGAACGCTCCCGTTTTCAGCAGACGCAAGTTCACCGCCGGCCTTGGCGCGCTGGTGGTCGGCTTCTCGCTCGATCCGAAGCTCGCGCTCGGTCAGGACCCGCCGCGGCTCCCCGGCAGCCTGCAAGGGAACCGCAAGCTCGACGGCTGGATCCGGATCAACGCGGATGGCACAGCGACGATCTTCACCGGCAAGGTGGAGCTGGGACAAGGCATCCTGACGGCGCTCGCGCAGATCGCGGCCGAGGAGCTCGACCTGCCGCTCACCCGCATCGCCATGATTTCCGGCGACACCGGCCGAACCCCGAACGAAGGGCAAACCGCCGGCAGCCAATCGGTCGAGAATAGCGGCACGGCGTTGCGCATGGCCGGCGCCGAGGTTCGTGCGATCCTGATCGATCTCGCGGCGAAGCGGCTCGGCGTGACGGCGGACCAACTGACGGTGGCCGACGGCGTCGTCGCGGCAGCCGACGGACGCAAGGTCGGCTACGGCGAGCTGGTCGCTGAGCTTGATCTCAATCGCGAAGCTACTGCGAAGGCCCAGCCGAAACCGCCGGCGAGCCACAAGATCGTCGGCAAGTCGATCGCGCGGCTCGACATTCCGGCCAAGGTCACCGGCGGCGTAGCCTACGTGCAGGACCTGCGGCTGCCCGGTATGTTGCACGGCCGTGTGGTGCGGCCCCCGCGCTACGGCTCCAAGCTCGACAGCGTCGACGAGGCCGCGGCCAAGGCCATCCCCGGCGTCGTCGCGGTCGTGCGCGACGGCTCCTTTCTCGGGGTTGTCGCAGAACGGGAAGAGCAGGCGATCAAGGCGCGCGAAGCTTTGCGCCAGCGCGCGAAATGGACGCTCGGGCCGGAGCTGCCCGATCCCACGCGCATCTTCGACGTGATCAAATCCTTGCCCAGCAAGGACGCCACCATCGGCGTCAAGCAGGGCACGGTGCCGCCGAATGCCCGCACGCTCGAGGCGGTCTACACCAAGCCCTACATGGCGCACGCCTCGATCGGTCCGTCCTGCTCCGTTGCCGAGTTCAAGGACGGCAAGATGACGGTGTGGACGCATTCGCAGGGCGTCTTCCCGTTGCGTGCGGAGCTGGTCAAAGCGCTGAAGCTGGCGCCGGCCGCTATCCGTTGCGTGCACGCGGAGGGCTCCGGCTGCTACGGCCATAACGGCGCCGACGACGTCGCGCTCGATGCCGCGCTGCTCGCCCGCGCGGTGCCTGGCCGGCCGGTCCGTCTGCAGTGGATGCGCGACGACGAGTTCGGCTGGGAACCCTATGGCCCGGCCATGGTGATGCGGGCCAAGGCGGCGCTCGGCGGCGACGGCAAGATCGCCGACTGGGAATATGAATTGTGGAGCAACAGCCATTCTACGCGCCCGCAATCGACCGACGGCACCAACGTGCTGGCGGCCTGGTATCTCGCCGAGCCGCAGAAGATGGGGCCGCCCACGAGCCCGCCGCAGCCGGCGGGCGGCGGCGACCGCAACTCGATCCCGCTCTACGACTTGCCGAGCCAGCGGGTGATCCACCATTTCGTCCAGGACATGCCGATCCGGGTCTCGGCGCTGCGCACGCTCGGTGCCTATGCCAACGTGTTCGCGCTCGAATCCTTCATGGACGAGCTCGCCATCGCGGCCGGCGCCGATCCGATCGCTTTCCGCCTCGCGCATCTGAAGGATCCGCGCGGGCGTGCGGTGATCGAGGCGGTCGCCAGGAAGGCGGGTTGGAAAGAGGGGGAGAAGGGCGACGGCACACGCGGCCGCGGCATCGGCTTCTCCAAGTACAAGAACCTCGCCTGCTACGTCGCCTGCGTCGCCGACGTCGAGGTCGATCGTGCGAGCGGCGCGGTCCGTGTGCCGCGGGTATGGGCGGCGGTCGATTCCGGCTTGATCATCAATCCGGACGGGCTCACGAGCCAGATTGAAGGCGGCATCGTCCAGTCCGTGAGTTGGACGCTGAAAGAAGAGGTGCGCTTCGACAAGAACGGCATCCTGGCGCGTGATTGGAAGAGCTATCCGATCCTCACCATGCCGGAAGCGCCCAAGGTCGAGGTCGAGCTGATCAACCGCCCGAGCGAGCGTCCGCTCGGCTCGGGCGAGGGCTCGCAAGGCCCAGCCGTTGCCGCCGTTGCCAACGCCTTCGCCAATGCCACCGGCAAGCGCATCCGCGACCTGCCGCTCAATCCGGCACGGGTCAAAGCGGCACTGGCCTAAGAAAGCGGGCAGCCCTGGTCGCTGCCCGACATTTGCTGTTCCCCAATATCCACGGAGGACGCCATGGCCATCAACTTCACTGTGAACGGCAAGGCGGCGTCCACCGACGCGCCGCCGGCAACGCCGCTGTTGTGGGTGATCCGGGAAGGCCTCAAGATCACAGGCACCAAGTTCGGCTGCGGCACCGGGCTGTGCGGTGCCTGCACGGTGCACATCGACGGCAGGCGCGCGTTCTCCTGCCAGATCCAAGTGTCCGAGATCGCAGGCAAATCGGTGACGACGATCGAGGGGCTGTCGGCGGATGCATCGCACCCGCTGCAGAAGGCCTGGCTGGCCGAGCAGGTGCCGCAATGCGGCTACTGCCAGTCCGGACAGATCATGAGCGCCGCCGACCTGCTCAAGCAGAACCCAAAGCCGACGCGTGACCAGATCGTCGAACACATGAGTACGATCATCTGCCGCTGCGGCACCTATCAGCGCATCGTGCGCGCGGTCGAGCGCGCTGCTCGGGAGGCCTGAGCCATGACCCAGCATGTCGCAACCGATCGTTTGAATGTTTCGCTGACCCGCCGCCAGATCATGATCGGAGCGGCCGGTCTGTCCTTCGCCGTTGCCGTCAACGGCCGAGCGGCAGCCGCGCTGCTCGCGGCCGACGCCGGCGGCCGGGCGTTCTCGCCCTGGGTCAGCATCGCGCCTGACGGCACCATCACCATCATGTCAGCGGCGACCGAGATGGGGCAGGGGTCGATGACCTCGCTGCCGCTGATCCTGGCCGAGGAACTCGACGCCGACTGGTCGAAGGTGCGCATCGTACCGGCGCCGGTCATCGACCAGATCTACGGCAATCCCGCCTTCGGCGGCATGATCTACACCGCCGGCAGCAATGCCGTGCGCGCCTATTTCCAGCCGCTGCGCACCTTCGGCGCGCAGGTGCGGCGCGTGCTCATCGACAACGCCGCGAAAAAGCTCGGCGTGCCGGTGGACGAGCTGACGACCGAGCCGAGCGTGGTCGTGCACGCCAAATCCGGCCGGCGTCTCGGCTATGGGGAGATCGCGTCGTTCGCGGACATTCCCGACAAGGCGCCCGAGATCAAGCCGGAGCAGTTGAAGAAGCCGAGCGCGTTCCGGCTGATCGGCAAGGATGTGACCCGCGTTGAGCTGCCGGGGAAGGTGAACGGCAGTGCGCAATATTCCATCGACGTGCAGCTGCCCGGGATGCTCTACGGTGCGGTCGTGCGCGCGCCGATCGAGGGCTCCGCGCCGGACACGTTCGGCGAGGCCAAGGTTCGCGCGATCGCGGGCGTCGTCAAGACCGTGAAGCTGCCTTATGGCATCGGCGTGGTCGCCGAGACGCCGTGGGCGGCGTTCGCGGCGCGACAGGTCATCGTCGGCAGCGCGGCCTGGACGAAGTCGGGCAAGGCCTGGGGCTTTGACAGCGACAAGGGCCTCGAGGCCTTTGCCGCCACTGCCCGCGATCTCGCCAAGCCGGGAACGGACTGGTTCAAGGTCGGCGACCTGCGTGCCGAGCTGCCCAAGGCCGCCGACACGATGGATGCGTTGTATCTCTGCGACTACGCCTATCACGCGCAGATGGAGCCATTGAACGCGGTCGCGTCGGTGTCGCCGGCGGGCGACGCCGCCGAGGTCTGGTGCGGAACGCAAGGCCCGACCGTCGCGCAGGAGGCGCCGGCCAAGGCGCTCGGCATTGCGCGCGACAAGGTCAAGGTCAACTACACGCTGATGGGCGGCGGCTTCGGCCGGCGCGGTCCGCGCGACTCGGATTTCGTCGTCGACGCCGTGCTGCTGGCGAAGGATGCCGGCAGGCCCGTGAAAGTAATGTGGACGCGCGAGGACGACGTCCACAACGGCCGCTTCCGGCCGCTCTCGGCGCATTATCTGCGCGCCGGCTTCGACCCGTCCGGAAAGCTCACGGTATGGCACCATCGGCATGTCGGCGACCGCGTTACGCCGTTCTTCGATCCGGTCCGCTACGAGCGCAGCGGACGCAAGGACGGCATCCTGATGGCGGGCGGCGATCTTGCCGGCTACGACGTGCCCCACCAGCTGGTCGAGCAGCTTTATGAAGATACCGGCGTGCGCACGGCGCCGCTGCGCGGCATCGGCTTCCTCGCCAACAAGTTTGCGACCGAGACCTTCATCGACGAGATCGCGCGCAAACAGGGAATCGATCCGCTGAAGCTACGCCGCGATCTGCTCGCCAAGAACCCGCGCGGATCCCGATTGATCGAACGCGCGGCGCAGATGGCGGACTGGGGCCGCAGGCGCGAAGGCCGCGCGCTCGGCCTTGCCTATATCGACTATTCCGGCACGCAGCTTGCCGGCATCGCCGAAATCTCGCTCGATCGCCGCAGCGGAGAGATCAGGGCGCACGAGTTCTGGTGCACCATCGATTGCGGGCTGCCGGTGCAACCAGACAACGTCGTTGCCCAGACCGAGAGCAGCATCGTCTACGGGCTCGGCCTGGCATTGAGCGAGCGCATCACGATCAAGGACGGTGCCGTCGAGCAGTCGAACTTCTACGACTACCGGGTGCCGCGCATGAACGAGGTGCCGCGCATGCACATCGAGGTGATCCAGACCGACAATCCGCCGACCGGCGTCGGGCAGATGGCGGCGCCGCTGGTCGCGCCGGCGATCGGCAATGCGATCGCCGCCATGACCGGCGCGCGGCTGCGCCATTCGCCGTTCACACCGGAGCGGGTCAAGAAGGCACTTGCGTGAGGGCCGAATTCAGAAGCAAATTCGGCTACCAAGAGAAGCCCAGGGAGAAAACGCGATGAAGAGCGGTCATGCGATTGCGCTTGCGACTGGACTGACGGCAGCCTTGGCCGCAGGGCCCGCGCTCGCGCAAGCGCCGAAGATCGGCGATCCGCCGGAGGCCCGCAACATGCGGCTCGTCGGCCACAACGACTTGCAGGCGCGTAGCGCCTACCAGCCGACGATCCATCGTCAGGGCGACCGCTACATCGCCTATGTCGGGCATCATGGCGGCACGCCGGACGTTCCCAAGCCGATCAACCGGGTGACCGGACAGCCCGAATTCAACGGCACCTCGATCATCGACGTGACCGACCCGGCGCAGCCGAAATATCTCGCGCACGTGCCGGGTCTCGAAGGCCACTACGAGGAGGGCGGCGCGCAGATGGTGCGCGTGTGCGACGGCAAGACGCTGCCCAAGGGCGATCCGACCAAGACCTACATGCTGCGCGTCTTCGGCGGCCGCGGACATGAAATCTGGGATGTCAGCGACCCGGCCAAGCCGGCGCTGCTGACCAAGATCATCATGGGGCTGAAGGACACGCACAAGAGTTGGTGGGAATGCGACACCGGCATCGCCTTTCTCGTCTCCGGCGTGGAAGGCTGGCGGGTGCGGCGCATGACCCAGGTCTACGACCTGAGCGATCCGTTGAAGCCGGTCCACATCCGCGACTTCGGCCTGGCTGGCCAGGAGCCCGGCGCCACCGGCGCGGTGCCGATGGAACTGCACGGCGGTGTGTCGACCGGTCCGCAGGGGAACCGCGTCTATTTCGGCCATGGCACCAACAAGGGCGGCATCCTGCAGATCGTCGACCGCGAGAAGCTCATCAATGGGCCGAAGGAGCCGACGCCGGACAATCTGCGTTACCCGGAAGTCAGCCGGGTCGAGATGCTGCCGTTCAACGGCGCGCACACCGTCTTTCCGATGCTGCGGATGCCGGTGGCCGAATTCGCCAATGACAAGGACGGCAAGGTCCGCGACATCGTGATGATCGTGGACGAGCAGATCCGTAACGAATGCCAGGAGGAGCGGCAGATCGTGTGGTTCGTCGACGTGACAGTCGAGGCCAAGCCGATGGTAGTCTCGAATTTCTCGGTGCCGGAGGCGAGCGGCAACTTCTGCCAGCGTGGCGGGCGGTTCGGTGCGCATTCCTCAAACGAGAGCATGGCGCCGGTGTTCTACAAGAAGGTCGTCTTCATCACCTATTTCAATGCCGGTGTGCGTGCCGTTGACGTGCGCGATCCGTACCAGCCGAAGGAGATCGGCTACTTCATCCCGTCGATCACCGAGGCGACCGACAAGCGCTGCATCAAGGTCGACGGCCAGGATCGCTGCAAGATCGCGATCCAGAGCAACAATGTGGAAACCGATGACCGCGGCTACGTCTACGTCGTCGACCGCGCCAATACCGGCATGCATATCCTGGAATTGACGGGTGAAGCTCGCGCCGCCGCGGGCATGCAGTAGCCCATCGCGACATCTTGGGGCAGGCAACGCCGGGCGCTGCTTGCGTTGCCTTTTGTTCAATCGAGAGGGCGTCATGACACACCGAGTCGCGCAATGCCTCATTGCCTGCGCCGCCTTCGCCATTGCGACAAGCGCGGCTCCCGCCGTTGCACAGAAGATCGGCGATGCACCGGAAGCCAGGAACATGCGTCTCGTTGGCTTCAACGACCTGCAGGCGCGGAGTGCCTATCAACCGACCATCCATAAGCAGGGCGAGCGTTACATCGCCTATATCGGCCATCACGGCGGCAGCTACGTGGCCAAGCCGGTGAATGCGATCAACGGCCAAGCGGAGTTCAACGGCACGTCGATCGTGGACGTCACCGATCCGGCCAAGCCGAAGTTTCTCGCGCATATTGCCGGCGCCGAAGGCGGGCCGGAGTCCGGCGGCGCGCAGATGACGCGCATTTGCGACGGCAAGAGCCTGCCGAAAGGCGACCCGAACGCGGTCTATCTGCTGCGGACATTCGGCCGTCTGGCGCATGAAATCTGGAACGTCGCCGATCCGTCGGCGCCCAAGCTCGTCACCCGCATCGGCGGAGACTACAAGGACACCCACAAGAGCTGGTGGGAATGCGACACTGGGATCGGCTTCCTCGTGTCCGGCGTGCCGAGCTGGCGCGGGCACCGCATGCTCGAGGTCTACGACCTGAGCGACCCGACAAAGCCCGTGAAGATTCGCGATTTCGGCCTGCCTGGTCATGAGCCCGGCGCCACGGGCGCCGTGCCGTCCGACCTGCACGGCCCGATCTCGACCGGAACGAGCGGCAACCGGCTCTACCTCGCCTATGGGCCGCTCAACGGCGGAATCTTCCAAATCCTCGATCGCGAGAAGCTGCTGAACGGGCCAAAGGAGCCGACGGCCGAGAACCTGCGCTATCCCGAGATTGGCCGGCTCGACATGTCACCGCTGCACGGCGCGCACACGGCGTTCCCGCTGCTGCAGATGCCGCTCGCCGAATTCGCGAAATCGCGGGTCGGCGCCGTGCGCGATTTCGTCATGATCGTGAGCGAGGCCACCGGGCGGACCAACGGCTGCCAGGAGACGCACCAGATGGTGTGGTTCGCCGACGTCAGCGTCGAGGGCAGGCCGATGATGGTGTCGAGCTTCTCCGTGCCGGAAGCAAGTGGAAACTACTGCGAGCGCGGCGTGCGCTTCGGCGCCCACTCCTCGAACGAGAGCATGGCGCCGGTGTTCCACAAGAAGCTCGCCTTCATCACCTATTT
>Ga0126382_10001211_pt1 | contig 10531 bp, 10 predicted proteins | sample PanSoiMetPlot_30_FD_92548 | JGI IMG/M metagenome (GOLD analysis project Ga0126382, IMG submission 92548) | Tropical forest soil microbial communities from Panama - MetaG Plot_30 | ecosystem: Environmental > Terrestrial > Soil > Tropical forest > Bulk soil | place: Panama | collected 2016-02-17 | reverse complement strand
GGCCTCCCAGGTACCCGGCGCCGACCCCGATGAGCGCGCTGGCGAGATACGCGAGCCCGAGCACGGATTGGTCGGCACCGAGCTTCTTGATTGCCCAGATACCGATAAAGCTCCACACCGTCGAGCCGGCGAGTGAGCCCACGAAGCTGATCCCGAGGAGCGGCCGGAGGGCGGAATCCGTGTCCGACCCGAAGATGGTGCGATAGAGAGCTGCGAAGGGACGCACCTCCGCACACTGCCAGACAGCGCCGCCTCCTTCGTTCGGGCGGGGAGCCCGGCCTGAACGCCGGACTCCCCGCACGTCGTAATGAGCTAGCAGTTCCCGATCGTTCCGCTCTCGTTCGAGGGATCGTTCGGGTTGTACTGAGCGTCCCGCCAGTGATCGCCGCACGAGTCGCGGTAGTCGAACTCGTACGAGACGAACGTCGTGTCCGCGAGGCTGACGCCGAAGACAGCGTTCAGGAAGCTGTCCCAGGAGGGATCAGCGGGCATCGCCGCGTCCGGGTTGTAGTCGAATGCGCCCTTCACTTGCTGCGTCCAGACGCCGTTCCAGGTGCCCTTGGTCGCGACCCCGAAGTTGGCGTTGTCGTTACAGCCCGGATGCTGGCGCCCAACGATCGCCGTGAAGGTGCCTTTGAGGTCGTACCGAGTGACCGTGTAGCCGGAATCGTCCTGAGACGGGACTACGACGTAGCTGCGCTGTTCGTCGTCCAGCGCCCAGGGTGTCTGGGTCGGCTCGTCGGTCACGCAGCCGGTGTCGGGCCGGCCCGTGATCGTGGCTGGCCCGAAGGTGCCGATGCTCGGCCCCTGTGGGCCCTTGTCTCCCTTGTCTCCCTTGTCACCTTTGGGTCCCTGGGCTCCCTGGGCGCCTTGCGCACCCTGCACACCGGTTGGGCCGGCCGGCCCGGGCGGGCCCTGCGTGCCGGCGCCGGAGACGCCGCGAAGGCCCCTCGGGCCACGGATGTTCCAGGCGATCCGCTTGAAGCCCTTGTGGCAGTTGTCGAGCTTCAGGTCGCCCAGGGTCTGGCCGTTGCCGTGTGTCTCCACGCAGGCATAGATGACGCCGTTGCGAATCCCGAGTTTGCTGCTCGTCCGGGTCGCCCGGTCGCCGCTTGCGAAGGCGATCGTCGCGCCCGTAAGCACGGCGACGGACACCCCGATCAGAATCGTCTTCATTTCCCCCCTCTTTCTTCGCAGACCGGGCCCACCCCCGGTCTTGCCGAAGGGCAACACTAGCCGACAACGAATCTCTTCGAGCGCGCTAGGCGCGAACCGCGCCCGCGACCTCAGCCGCGAAGCCGGCGGCCTCGGTCGGCGTCGTGCCGACGCGGACGCCGTGCGCTTCGAGCGCCTCTTTCTTGCCCTGCGCGGTGCCGGCCGATCCGGAGATGATCGCCCCGGCGTGCCCCATCGTCTTGCCGGGCGGGGCCGAGAAGCCGGCGATGTAGCCCACGACCGGCTTCGTCATCTCGGCGCCGATGAACTCGGCTGCCTTCTCTTCCTCGTTGCCGCCGATCTCGCCGACCAGCACGACGAGCTCGGTCTCGTCGTCTTCCTCGAACCGGGCGAGCACGTCGATGAACGACGAGCCGACGACCGGATCGCCGCCGATGCCGACGATCGTCGAGTTCCCGAGCCCGAGCTGGGTCAGCTCGTGGCCGATTTGGTACGTCAGGGTGCCGGAGCGCGAAACGAGCCCGATCGCCCCTTCACGAAAGATCTCGGCCGGAATGATCCCGACATTCGCCTTGCCGGGCGAGAGCGCGCCGGGGCAGTTGGGCCCGAGCATCGTGATCCCGCGGGGCCCGATGTAGTTGTAGATCCGCAGCATCTCGTGCGCCGGCAGGCCCTCCGCGATGCAGATCACGGTCTCGATCCCCGCGTCGACCCCTTCGTAGATCGCATCGGCCGCGAACCGAGCGGGGACGAACACCATCGAGGTGTTGGCGCCGGTCGCTTCCACGGCCCCGGCGACGGTGTCGAAGATCGGGATTCCTTCGAGATCCTGGCCGCCCTTGCCCGGGGTCACGCCCGCGACGACGTTCGTCCCATAGGCGCGGTTCCGGAGCGTGTGGAAGGAGCCCTCGCGTCCGGTCGCGCCCTGGACGACGAGCTTCGTGTCGTTGTCGACGATGATCGCCATCAGCGTTCGGGCTTCCTCGCCTTGAGGAGGATCTTCGTGTCTGTGTAACTCCCTTGCTCGTCGATCCGGTCGCCGAGCAGCTCCTTCGTGCGTTCGCGCTCCGGTCCGGCACAGCCGGTTCGTTCGCACCACGCATCGAAGTCGCGCCGCTTCTCCTCGAGTACGACCTCTTCGACTTGGAGGCCCGCGTCCTCGAGGAACGAGCGCCACTCTCGCTCGGAGTATGACCGGACATGGGTCGGGTCGTGCAAGCGCTCGGCCTCCTCGACCTGCTCGTTGGCGTAGAGCGTGTCTTCCACGAGCACGACCTGGCGCGCGACCCGCGCCATCTCCCCAACCGCCACGCGGATGTCCGAGAAGTGGTGCGGCGCGATCCTCGTCACGACCGTGTCGAAGCTCGCGTCGGCAAAGGGGATGTGCTCGGCGGACGCGAGCACGTCGGCGCGCATGCCTGGAGCCGGATCGAGCGTCGTCACGTCGAAGCCCTCCTCGCGTAGACGCCGCGCGACGTGCCCGCCTCCGGCGGCCACGTCGAGGGCGGTCCCGCCCTCCGCCCAGGACGTGAGCAGATCAAGGTCGTGGCCCTCCCGGTGCGTGTCACTTTCGATATACGCCTGCGCACGCTCGCTCCAGGGGTCGGTCATTTCGCCAGCTCCACGGCCCGCTCGGCGCCCTCCAGCATCGTCGGCTCGACGTGTAGGTTCCCCGGGCCGGCTTCGGCCAGGATCCGGCGGCCCTCCTCGGCATTGGTGCCGTCGAGGCGGACGACGATCGGGTGCGGGATGCTCATCTGCTCGAGCGCGGTGAGAATGCCCCGGGCCACCTCGTCCGTGCGGGTGATCCCACCGAAGATGTTGAAGAAGATCGAGCGCACCTGCGGGTCGGCGCTGATCACCTCGAGCGCATCGACAACCCCCTGCGCGTCCCCGCCGCCGCCGAGATCGCAGAAGTTCGCCGGGCGGCCGCCGGCCAGCGTGATCACGTCGAGGGTCGACATGACAAGGCCTGCGCCGTTGCCGAGAATGCCGACCTCCCCGTCGAGCTTCACGTACGTGACCCCCTTCTCGCGGGCGGCGCGCTCCTCCGGCGGGACCGACTCCGGGTCGCGCAACTCAGCGATGTCCGGGTGCTTGTAGAGCGCGTTGTCGTCGACCGTGAACTTCGAGTCGAGCGCGCGCACCTCGCCTTCTGGCGTCACGATCAACGGGTTGATCTCACAGAGCATGGCGTCGGTCCCGATGAAGCACGCGTAGAGCTTCCCGATGATGTCGAGCAGCTGCTTTTGCTCATTCGGGTCGTCGACCCCGGCGCCGTAGATCAGCCGTCGCGCCTGATACGGCTGGTAGCCCTCCAGGGGATCGACGTGGAGCCGCGCCAGCTTCTGGGGCGTGTCCGCGGCGACCTGCTCGATCTCGATCCCGCCCTGGGTCGTCAGCATCAGGAGCACTTTCTTCTCCCCGCGGTCGAACGTGACCGAGAGGTAGTACTCCTTGGCGATCTCCGACGCGGACTCGATCCAGAGCTTCCGGACGATGTGGCCGTTGATGTCGAGCCCGAGAATCTCCTCGGCCTTCTGCTCGGCATCGTCGGGACCGTCGGCGAGCTTGACCCCGCCGGCCTTGCCGCGCCCGCCCGTCAGCACCTGGGCCTTGACGACGACCTGTCCACCGAGCTCCTCCGCCGCGACGCGAGCCTCCGAGGCAGTCAGCGCGAGCTGCCCTGCAGACGTCGGGATCCCGAAGCGCCGAAAGAGCTCCTTGCCCTGGTACTCGTAGAGATCCACCGGCGCCGGACTCTAGCCGCCGCAGGTCCGCCCGAGCGCAGATCGGCCGACGAACCCCGGCCTTTGTCGGGGGAATAGCCACCCTTTCGGGGCTGTTCGCGATCCGGGTTGCGTGCTACTTTCCGCGCGCCAAAGTCATCCGAGGAGGGTTTTTGATGAATCGCCGCACGCTCGTCGGCCTCGCCGGCGCGATCATGATTTTCGCCTTCGCGGGCGGATCTGCGACGGCTGGACGCGACGGCAAACTGCCCGCGCCGCTCCCGGCGCACGGGCAGAAGGACGTGTGCACCCACGCCGTGCTAGGGCTCGCCGGTTGCGACGCTCACGTCGTCACCGCCGACGGCGGCGTGGCGCCGCTCGCGACGACCTCGTACCAGTTCGGCTACACGCCCCAGAACCTCGCGAGCGCCTACAAGTGGTCCGATCCGACCGGCGGGACCTGGTCGTGGAACGGTCAGACCATCGCGATCGTCGACGCCTACGACAACCCGAACGTCGCCGACGACCTCGGCGTTTACCGCAGCCAGTTCGGGCTGCCGCCTTGCACGACGGCGAGCGGGTGCTTCAGGAAGGTCAACCAGCGCGGGGGCACGACGCCTCCCGCCGGGAACGTCGGTTGGGGTCAGGAGATCGCTCTTGACGTCGAGATGGTCTCGGCCGTCTGCCCCGGTTGCAAGATCCTGCTCGTCGAGGCGGACTCGAACAGCTTCCTCGATCTCGGCGCCGCCGTGAACCAGGCCTACAACCTCGGCGCCAACGCGATCAGCAACAGCTACGGCGGCAATGAGTTCTTCGGCGAGACGAGCTACGGAGGCTCCTACAACCATCCGAGTGTTGCGATCACGGCCAGCTCGGGTGACGGCGGCTTCGGTGTCGAGGTCCCGGCCGCGTACAACACGGTGGTCGCTGTGGGCGGAACGAACCTGAAAGCGGATACAAGCGCGCGCGGTTGGACGGAGACCGCCTGGAGCGGGGCCGGGAGCGGCTGCAGCTCCCAGATCTCCAAGCCGAGCTGGCAGAAAGACGCCGGCTGCTCACACCGGACCGTCGCCGACGTCTCGGCGGTCGCCGACCCGAACACAGGCGTTGCCGTCTACGACAGCTACGGCTCGACCGGTGGTGCGAACTGGTACGTCTTCGGCGGCACCAGCGTCGCGTCGCCGATCGTCGCCTCTGTTTACGGGCTGGCCAAAAACGCCGGCTCGACGAACTATCCGGTCTCCTTGGCCTACGCATCGCCCAGCTCGCTCTTCGACGTGACGAGCGGCTCGAACGGCAACTGCACGAAGCGGAAGCCTCGTGGCGGCAGCGCCGGTTCGCCCTACCTCTGCACCGCCGGCCCGGGCTACGACGGCCCGACAGGGCTCGGCACGCCGAACGGCACCGGCGGCTTCTAGCTCGAGCGCGAACCGCCCGCGCGCCTGCTCGGCGGCGCGCGGGCGGTTTCGGCTCAGTCCTCGTCCTGCTCGATCACGCAGACGACCTGCCCGGTCGTGACGGGCTGCCCGGGCTGAACCGAGAGCTCGCTGACAACCCCGTCCCGGTGGGCGGTGATCTCGTTCTCCATCTTCATCGCTTCGACGATGCAGATCACCTGGCCGGCCTGAACCTCGTCTCCGTCGGCGACCTCGACCGCGAGCACCGTCCCTTGCATCGGGGTCACGACGGCGTCCTTCGCGGCGCCGTGGTGGGCCCCGCGGCCCGTTCGCTCTCGGCGACGGCGGGCCAACTCTGCAAACGGCGGCTCGGGAATGAGGGCGGTTACTTCGTAAAGACGGCCGTCGAGCTCGACGCTCGAGACTCGCTCCCGGACCCTTCCGTCCGGTGATCCAGCTACGGTTGTTTTCTGATGAGACAACTGCTCAGCCTCGTGGGCAAGCTCCTTGGACTCGACCACGCCGTGGCATGTTTGCCCGGCGACAAAGCACGGGTGCTCGAGCAGCGCGCGGTGGAAGCCGAGCAGTGTCGTGAGGCCCTCGACGTCGTACTCGTCCAGCGCGCGCAGCATCCGCCGCCGCGCGTGCTCACGGTCGACACCGTGGACGACAAGCTTGGCGATCAGCGGGTCGTAGAGGCCGACGACCTCGCTTCCAAGCGTCACACCCGAGTCGACCCTGACACCCGGCCCCGCCGGCTCCCGGTAGCTCGTGATCCGCCCAGGGCTCGGTAGAAAGCCGTTCGACGGATCCTCGGCGTTGATCCGGCACTCGATTGCATGCCCGTTCAGCCGAACGTCGTCCTGGCTCAGCGATAGCGGCTCACCGGCCGCGATGAGAACCTGCTCGCGCACGAGGTCAAGACCGGTGACGAGCTCGGTGACGGTGTGCTCGACCTGGATCCGCGTGTTCATCTCCAGGAAGAAGTAGTTGCCATCGCGATCGAGCAGCCCCTCGATCGTGCCGGCGCTGCGATAACCGACCGCCCGCGCAGCGTCGATGCCGATGCGGCCGATCCGATCACGCAGCTCGTCGCCGACTGCCGGCGAGGGCGTCTCCTCGACGAGCTTCTGGTGCCGACGCTGGATCGTGCAGTCGCGCTCCCCCAGGTGGATGACGTTCCCGTGCCCATCGGCGAGGATCTGGACCTCGACGTGCCGTGGATCCTCCAGGTAGCGCTCGACGTAGACGTCTGGGTCGGAGAAGTACGCCTCGCCCTCGCGGCGCGCGGATTCGAAGGCGCGCTCGGCCTCGTCCGGTCCTGACACGATCTTGAGGCCCTTGCCGCCCCCGCCGGCCGAGGCCTTGATCGCGATCGGCCAGCCGAGCTCGTCGCCGCGACGGAGGACGTCCTCGGCCGACTCGACCGGCGCCGTGGTGCCAGGCACGATAGGAACGCCCGCCGAGCGCATCGTCTCCCTGGCGGCGGTCTTCGAGCCCATAACGTCGATCGCCTCGGGAGGCGGCCCGATCCAGACGAGCCCGGCGCCCTCGCATGCGCGAGCGAAGTCAGCGTTCTCGGCGAGGAAGCCGTATCCGGGGTGAACTGCCTCGGCCCCCGATCGCCTCGAGGTGTCTAGTAGCCGCTCCTGGTCGAGGTAGCTCTCGGCCGCCGGCCCAGGCCCGATCAGGTACGCCTCGTCGGCCGCGCCGACGTGCAGCGCGCCGCGGTCGGCCTCCGAATAAACGGCCACTGCTCCGATTCCGAGCTCGCGCAGGGTGCGGAAGATGCGGATCGCGATCTCACCACGATTGGCGACGAGGACTTTCGAGAAAACGGCCATAGGCGAGGCCTATTCTCGCCGCGCGAGGCACCCGACGGTGCGAGCGCCCTGCGACGCTACTTTGGTCCGGCGCGCAGCAGCGGCTCGTCGCTCTCGCCGTCGAGATTCTCAGCGATGCCCTCGGCCCGCCAGCGGCTCCGATACGCGGGCGGCGGCTGGTCGGTCCGCAGCAGCCGCTCGAGCGCGAGCTCGAGCGCTTCGCGGGCCTCGGGATCGGGGTCCGGTCGTGCGACGAAGTCCACCTGAAAAGCCTAAAGGCGCATCAACCAGCGGACGATAGGAACCGCGGATGAGCCGCATCCTTGCGATCACCGCAGTTTTCGTCGTGCTCACAGCGCCTGCCGGCGCGCAGAGCGCAGGGAAGGCGCAGCCTGTCTCCTGGGCGCAGCCTCAGATCAAGCTCGTCGTCTCTCACGGCCTGATGGCGAGCAGCGTCCAGACGTTTCGCCCCAACGACACGCTCACGCGTGGAGCGCTGACGACGCTTGTCGGAGGCCTCACCTCGGAGCGGCCGCCGGTGACGGACGCCTCAACCTCGACCGCTCCCGTGACGATCGCACAGCTCGACTCGACGCTCGTCCGCGGGCTCGGCCTGAGTGGAGCAGCCGCCGAGTTTGCTGCCGTCGCCCAAAGCGCAGGCCTGAGGCCGCCGAGCCGCTTCGGCACAGAAGTCGTCGCGCGCCTGCTCGGGCTGCGGACGAACCATCCGGCCCAGCTCGACTCGCTCGAGCTGCTCCCGAGCCAGCCCGCAACGCGGGCTGAAGCCGCCTTCTCGGCCGCTCAGATCCTCAACTTCCGTGGCTGGGAAATCGAGCAGGTGCAGGAGCTCGCCGACACCTTCGCGCTGCCCGTTCTCACCGCCTGGCAGACCCGGATCCTCCAGACGGCGGTGCGCTTCATCGGCTACCCCTACGTCTGGGGCGGCACGAGCGAGAAGAGCGAAGCGCCATTCGGGGTCAAGGCTCCGGGCGGCTTTGACTGCTCGGGGTTTGTATGGCGCGTCTACAAGCTGCAGGCCTACCCCTCCGGGTCTGCCCTCTCCACAACCCTCGAGGGCAGGACGACGTTTGCGATGAGCGGCGAGGTCCCGGCGGCAAAGCGGATCACGTTCGCGAAGCTGAAGCCGGGCGACGTCCTCTTCTGGGGCGCCGCCGGCCCTCGGTCGAAGCCGGCCCAGGTCGACCACACGGGGATCTACCTCGGCAGCGGGTGGTTCATCCACTCGTCCGGCTATGGGGTCGCGCTCGCACAGCTCTCGGGCTGGTACAAGCAACGCTTCGCCTGGGCGCGCCGGCCTCTCGCCGAAGCCGGCCTCGGCAGCTGAAAGACGACGCCTGCGACCGATCCCCCGTCCGGGTGATGGCCCGGGCCGCCGCGAGAGAGACAATCGCGTCGTCCCGTCGGAGAGAGAGGGAGGTCCCGCATGTTGAAGTGGAACCCGCGGGTTCGGATCGTCGTGGTCGTCGCCGTGCTGGTCGCGCTCGCGCTCGTGCTCGGCGAGACCGACCTGGCGAGCTTCCTCGAGTGGTAACCCGTCGAGGATGAGCGAGCCGGCGGCCGCCAGCCGAAAGCTTTACCCGGTCGTCCTTCCGGTCTGCGTAGCAGGCCTCGCGACGGTCGTCGCGGCAACCGCGTCGTTTGCAACGACGACGCACGCCGCGACCGTCGTCGCCGGCGTCGCCGCTTTCTTCGGCGCCTCGCTGCTCGCTGATCGCTTCCCGGTTCCGGTGGACGATCTCGACGCGAACGGGGTCTCGCTGGCGTTCGTGTTCGGGCTCTCGGCGATCGTGCTGTTCGGGTGGGCGGCGGGCGTCCTCGTCGTCTCGGCGACGCCGGCGATCATGCAGTTCCTCGACCGCAGGCCTCCGATCCGGATCGCCTACAACTCCTGCGCGTTCGCACTGACCGCTGCGGCCGCGGGCCTGGTAATCGCGCCGATCGGCGGAGACTCCCCGGCTATCACTGCCGCCCGGGTTCTGGTCGCGACCTACGTCTGCTACCTCGTGAACGTCCTTCTGATCACGGCGGTCGTCGCCCGCGCGACGCGCCAGTCGTGGCCCGGACTGATCGCCTCGAGCGTCCACAAGACGCTGCTGCCGTTCACGCTGATGGGCTCGGCGGTTCTGACGCTCGTCGTCCTCTGGCAGAGGTCGCCGCTGCTCTCGCTTGCGCTCGTCGGGCCGCTGCTCGCGATCCAGCTGTACCAGCGCGCGCTGCTTCGCGCGCTGCGAGCGGTGCGCCTCGCGCTCACTGATCCGCTGACGGGTCTCGGCAATCACCGACACTTTCACGAACGCCTGGCGCGCGAGCTCGAACACGCACTCCGCAGCGGCCGGACGCTCGCCCTCTGTCTCGTCGACATCGACGACTTCAAGCGGGTCAACGACCGCTACGGCCATCCGGAGGGCGACCGGGTTCTCTCCCAGGTAGCGACCCGGCTGCGCCAGAGCGGCGAGGCGTTCCGGCTCGGCGGCGACGAGTTCGCCGTGCTCCTGCCTGGCGCCGACGGTGGCGAGGCATTGACCGCGGCAAACTCGATCGTCGAGCGGATCTCGAAGCTCGATCTCGCCGAGCTGGGGCCAGTGTCGGCCAGCGCCGGTATCGCACTGGCGCCGCAGCACGCGCGGGAGCGCGACGAGCTCCTGCGCCTCGTCGACAGCGCCCTCTACCGGGCGAAGGAGGACGGCAAGAACCGCGCGGCCGCCTACCGGCCGGACGTGATCGAGCTCGCGGAGCTGAAGCGGCTCGCCGGCGCGAAGGATCGAACCACAAGGCTCCGCGCCGCCGCGAACCTCGCAAGCGCCATCGACGCTCGCGACGGCTATGCCGGCAACCACTCCGAACGCGTGGCCGAGCTTGCCGTTCGACTGGCGGCACGTGTCGGCGTCTCTCACGACCAGCTCGAGCTCACCCGCCTCGCCGGGAGCCTCCACGACCTCGGCAAGCTCGCCTTGCCCGAGAACCTGCTGCGCAAGCCGGGACCCCTCACCGAGCCGGAGTGGACGGTGCTCCGGGAGCACCCTTCGCTCGGCTCACGAATGCTGGAGAGCCTCGGCATCGGCTCAGTGGCGGAATGGGTGCTCCATCACCACGAGCGCTGGGACGGCAAGGGCTACCCGGACGGCCTCGCCGGAACGGACATCCCGATCGGCGCCCGGATTCTCTTCGTCGCTGACTCCTTCGACGCGATGACGTCTGACGGCCTCTTCGGCAAAGCGTCGACGGTCGCCGACGCGCTGACCGAGGTCGCCCTCTGCGCCGGCACCCAGTTCGATCCGGCGGTCGCCGAGGCGCTCGAGGCCGAGTTGTCCCCGGCAGCCGCCGAAGACGAGCCGCACGCCGTCGCCGTCTAGAGCGGGATGTTCCCGTGCTTTCTCGGCGGGCG
>Ga0126382_10001209_pt1 | contig 10541 bp, 14 predicted proteins | sample PanSoiMetPlot_30_FD_92548 | JGI IMG/M metagenome (GOLD analysis project Ga0126382, IMG submission 92548) | Tropical forest soil microbial communities from Panama - MetaG Plot_30 | ecosystem: Environmental > Terrestrial > Soil > Tropical forest > Bulk soil | place: Panama | collected 2016-02-17 | reverse complement strand
TCGCGAGTATCAAGCCCTCGCAAGGCACGTTGCACCGCGACGCCTCCGAGTCGAAAGGTTGTCATGGCGACAACTGTCGCGAGTATCAAGCCCTCGCAAGGCACGTTGCACCGGGCCAATACAGGGTGCGGCTCGAATACGGGCCTGACGTCGCGAGTATCAAGCCCTCGCAAGGCACGTTGCACCGATAGGCCAGGCCCACTGGTCGGTGCCGCGATGCTTCTGGTCGCGAGTATCAAGCCCTCGCAAGGCACGTTGCACCCCCAGCCAGAACTCGCTCTGGAGCGACGCATAGGCGTCGCGAGTATCAAGCCCTCGCAAGGCACGTTGCACCGCAGGTCATCTCGGGGCTGACACCGAGTGCCTCGGCGGTCGCGAGTATCAAGCCCTCGCAAGGCACGTTGCACCTCTCTCCGCCACGGACAGTGGCAGTTGGAACCGATCCAACAGATCAGCCAATACGCTTGGTGACAACTGTTCGTCACTGGACCTTGGCACTGGACAGATCACCGATGGTTCGGGCCAGGCTGGCAGTCGCAGCGTTGGCGTCCTGGTCGAACGCGATGCCACATCGCGAGCACCAGAGCATCACCGAGTCACGCGCCAAGTCGCCGGTGACCTCCCCGCAGACATGGTGCGTGGCAGTGAGGCGGGCACCGTCGATCTCGACGATGCGAACCCCGCGCTGGCCGGCCGCTATTTCGATGAGACTGACCAGCTCGGCCGGCGCGGCCAACGCCCGATGAGCCCGGGCCAACGTCGCCTGTCGATCGTCACCGTCCTCGATCACCGGCACCCGTGACAACTCGGCAATCGGCGTGGGCGCATGACCGATAACAGCCACCTGGTCGCACAGCCAGACCGCCACGTGGCGCCAGGTGTCGGTGCGCCGGGCGGCAATCTGGTCGCGTTCGTGGGCTTCACCTTTCCAGAGGTGACGATCCTGGCGGCGCCAGGCCCACAAGACATCGGCGAGCGGATGGTCATTGGGCCATTGGCGGACCAGCGCCGCGAACCGGCCCGGTGAACGCCATCGGGCGACGTCGGCGGCGCTCACCTCGACACCGGGCACGTCCTCGGCCAACGCATCGACGATCTTGCGCCGGATGACATCGAGTGCCTGATCGCGGATCGAACGGACCGAGTCGGCGTGACCGAGCACCCGCACCCATTCCTCGGGGGCGATGATCTCGACATGGTTCCCGGTCAACGGGCGCACGACCGGAGCGAAGCGTTCGGGGATGGGACCCAGCGGTCGGCTGGCCGCGATGACCATGACCCGGATGCCGCCGGTCACGCTACGCCATCCCGGATGGATCGCCGCCACAGCCCCTTCGGTGAGCGTCGCGACGGGGGGCAACCGGACCGTGACGCAGACACTGAGACGGGTTTGCCCGGCGAGTCGTTCCCGGCGCACCTCGACGAAGGCCACGTCGGCGCCGGGGGGCAACGGCCGGTGCACGAAGACGGGCAATTCCCACCAGATCGGTTCTCGTTCCTCGGACCCGACCCGCAACAGGATCGTTTCTCGTTCCCCGTGTCGGCGGGGTGGATGCTCCGCGCAGATCGCGGGGTCCATGTGCGCCGGCAGACGGCACACGTTACGCCAGGGCCCCTGCCCGCCGGCCAACAGTGCCGGGGTCCGTAGCGGGTCACCGGGCTGTCGTCGCGGGCATTCCGGGGACGGCTGACCGCACGGTTGGGCGCCGCAGCCGTGGCTCCATTCGTGGCGCATCAAGGTGACCCGGATGCGGCCCTCACCGTCCCAGCGACGAGATCTCAGTTCGGCCGGTTTGCCTTCGGCCCGCAGTGCCGCGACCCGTTTCACCGCCGTATCGTGGCCGGCGAGCACGGCGTCATGGGTGTGCCAGAACAGTCCCCGGGTCTTGGCGCCCCGGCCGGCGTCGCCGATGGCTTGTCGTCGTCGGGTTTGGGCGTCGGCCATGGCCGGGCGGACGAGGGGATAGGCGGCGGAGCGGGCGGCTTTGGTGTCTTGCCGGGCAGCGGCCAGGGTCGCCCTCGCCGCTTTGATCTCGGCGCGGGTCTGGGCTCGCGGCTCTTTGGCCCGGTCGGCGATGCGTTCCTTGCCGGCCCGCTCGACAAGTTCGGCGACGGCGGCCTCGGCAACGGCCTGGGCTTGGAGTGTGGCGGCCACGTCGGGATGGTCGGCCCAGATGGCGGCCACGGCGTCGGCATGGGCTCGTTCAACGGCGACAAGTTCATTTCGCAATTCGTGTGCCAGCCGGAATTGTGTCTCGGCGGCCTCGGGTATGTTGCTGGCAGCAACCGGGCAGCGAAAACGATAGACCAGTACCCGGCCGTTGAATTCGGATCGCTTCATCGTGGCATTGTTGCACGTTGCGACGTCACCTCCAGCGGGGCGGGCCTCGTTGTACCTAAACCACCCCACCAGCACCCGGTAGGCTGCATTATCCAACGGTTCCCCCGGGGGGGATTTGATGCCCGGCCCCCAGCCAGCCACAGAGTGGCGTGCCGCGTTCAAGCTCCGTCATGGCGAGGCCATCGCCTCGGCGATCCGTCTCGCCGAGCGCATGGCCGACACCGCCCAGGCCCTCCGACGCGAGGTCGCAGCGGCGTTGGCGGCGGAGAAGCCGAACGGTCCGTTCAACACCCTCATGGGAGAGGTTCGGGAGCAGCTCGTCGGCAGCGTCACGCCAGCGACGTTCGCTGACATGTGCGCGCAGACCCTTGTCTACGGAGTGCTCACCAGCCGCATCACCGACCCAGCGTCCTTCGGGGCGTCACCGACGCTTGCTGCCGTTCCGCTGTCGAACCCGTTCCTGGCCGCGTTCTTCGACAACGTTCACGATCAAGCCTCGGTGCTCGACCTCGAAGGCATCGGTCTCGAGGTCGTACGGCGCCCCGCCAGGTAGTCGCTGCAGCGCCTTCTGCAGTGCCTTCACGAGGAGATCGGCTGCTCGTTTGCCGTCGCGAGTCCTCATGAGTTCGTCCTTGGCGAGGAACTCATCGAAGAACCAGTCCAGTCGACCGCCCAGCTGCTCAATAGCGTCACGGTTGGGACTCGGGTCCTGCAGTTCCTCCAGTGGGATCCCGACGATCTTGGACAATCGCTTGAGCTCCTCAGCCGTGTAGAACTCCACCGGCGGCCTGACTCCACGGGGACACATCGGCGCTAGGTGGCGGCTCGCCTCTATGCTGGAGGACATGGCTCTGGCTGAACAGCCGATCCCGCACCGGTTCACGGTCGAGGACTACCTGCAGAACGCCTTCGAGGACTGCACCGAACTGGTCGAGGGAGTGGTGTACGACGTGTCGCCCGAACGATCTGTCCACTCACAGGCCGTGTTGAAAGCCTTCGAGGCGCTGCGCCTGATGTTCCCGGGACAGCTTGTGCTCGGATTCGGAAGTGTCCGCCTCGGCCGCCGGTCGCTGTGGGATCCTGACGCGTATGTCCTGCGGGCCGATGCCGACACCAAGCGCGACTACCCATTGGGCAGCGAACTGGAGATGGTGGTCGAGGTCTCGGTGTCGACCTTCGTCCACGACCGGGGCGTCAAGCTCGCCGCCTACGCCCGAGCCGGTATCCCCCGGTACTGGATCATCCAGCCTGACAAGAACCTGCTCTGGGACTGCAGCGATCCAGAGGACGGGGAATACCGGGTCAGCCAGGTGTCCCTGCCGGAAACCTGGACCGCCGAGGACCTGTTCCGGGAGTTTTGACCGACCAACAACTCAGCGGCCCCGCAGATCCGAGAATAGTATCGCCGCATGGCTGAGGACCTGCCGTTCTTGAGTGTGACCGACATGGAGGCGCTGACGCCGGACGAACGGCTCGCCGCAGTGCGCGCCCGGACGATCACGGATTGGGCGGGGCTAGAAGGGGCTAGAAGCGTTCGTAGTGCCGTGGCGCCTTGCAGCGGCACTACGCCATTGCCCAGGAGACGCAGGGCGGCAGTTCGCGGCGATCCATTGACCGGCGAACGTGGCGCCGGACTCAGGCTGCTGCTCCACGAGATCACCCGACCCGGCAGGACCAACCCGACGGACGTAGGCGCATCGGCCAACCACAGCACTCCGGCACCGGGGGCAACGTGGGGTCGCGCTGCACGGGAGCTGGCCGGTGGGGCCGGTTGTAGCGTGACTGCCCGACGCTCATCGCCATCGTCTCAGCGGTGTAGATCTCGGCCTCGCCCGGTCTGTCGGTCCCGCTCCTCATGCGTTGGGCAACCTCGGCCAGCCAGCTCCGTGGCCACGGCGGGGCGGTGGCCGGACAGATCCAAGACCGATCGACCGCCCGGAGATCCCAGGTGTCGTCAGGGGCTTCATAAGGTTCCAGGACCACCCCACAGCCCTTACAGAAGCTCTTGGTCGGCTCCGTCGGTGGCGGCAGTGATTCGGGGGCGCGACAAGTCATGGGGATCTTTCGACACTGGCGCCATACTGTCGCGCGACGGCCCCTAGCGGACTCTTACCGACATGGACCTACGGTCATACTGCCATTGACGCCCTGCAACTTCCTCGATCAGGAGGATCGGTCGAGCAGATCGGTCACGTTGACTGACTTGTAGCCCTCCGGTAACTCGGTTCGTCGTTCTTCCTGGTACCCGTCGCCATCAGAATGGCGGTGCTGCAGCAGAAACCCATCGGGCTGCGGAACAACGACCCAGTACTCGGCAATGTTCGCTCGCGCATAGCCGGACAGCTTGACTCCGAGATCTACACGGATCGTGCTCACCGACACCTCGACCACGACTTCGACCGCTGCGGCACCTACGTAGGTGCCGTCCAGAGCGGCGTCAGCCCGGAGGACTACCAGATCCGGGATCCACAACGAGTGCCCGCCCAGTTCGATGCTCCCCCCGGGCAGGACGACACGACCGGGCAACGCGGCCTCGAACCCGTGCAGGAGGTGCCTGACGGCCAGGACATGCAGGAGCGACTCCGGGGACACGTCGTAGACCATTCCTTCGACCAGCTCGGTGGCCTCGTAACGCCCTCGGCCATTCTCCACGAGGTGGAGGTAGTCGCCGACGGTCAACGGGTGCAGATTCCCGACGGCGGACACGGGCAGATGGTACTCGCTCCCTACGGTTGAGCGAGTAGGCCCGGGTCGACCAAGATCGAGAACGGTCCCTGGGTGAGGGCACCGCCAGCGCCGATGCGCTGGACCTCGACAAGCTCGTTCCCGTCGTTCTTAAACACGACCAGTTCAGGTTGTTCGAGGTCGACCAGCCAGTACCACGAGGCACCACCCTGCTCGTACAGTTCCTTCTTGCGCCCCCGGTCGACGTCGCGGGTCGAGGGTGAGCCGATCTCCACGACCAGCAGGGGCGGGACCGCGAGTTGGTCGTCGTCGGGCGCATCAGGCGGTGCGACCATCAGGTCGGGAAGGACCTCGACCCCCGGAGCGATTCGCCAACCCCACTCTGGGTAGACAAAGAAGCCGCTCGGACAGTGCGTCAGGAGGGCGTCGCGCAGTCGGACGAGAGCGAAGACGTGCCGTCGGTTCGGCGGGTTCACGACGCACATCCCATCGTAGTACTCGTGGTGCTTGGTCTCACCCAGGGCTTCGTAGGCACTGAAAGCCATCGGCGTACGGAGGGACGACCCGCCGGTCAGCTGAGCCTGCATGAAGGCATGGTAGCCGTTCGTGGCCGTCAGCAGCCCCGCGGCAGAGTTACAGCAAGTCGATGTCCAGCCAGAACACTGGACTGACCAACGCCAGGAGAACTGTTCGGGGTCGAAAAGATCGGGAGCAGTGCGGCTGATCAACTCACGCTCGAAGTACACAACCTCCCGTGGGCGCAACACGACACGGCAGTACCCGATGCGGTCGAGGTCATAGAGCTGGAGGCTCTCCTTGGCGTGGTGGTTACAGAAGTCGATGATCGCGTCACCGAGGGATTGAAGACCGTCGGACGACGCCCGTGAGTTCGCTATGAGCTCAACCGAATTGGGGATCTTCGCCCGTTTCCAGGTAACCGGGGTCGCCTCCTTCGTGCTCTTCACTTGCCATCCGAGCCGCGCCGAGGGCTTGATGACGTCGGCAAAGTCGTATGTTGGCAAGACCTGGCCACCCTTGATTCGAGCCACGACTGTCTCGACGAATCTCCCAGGCAGCAACGCATCGGAAAACGGCAGCCGTAGGTAGCCCCGCAGCAACTTCGCGAGGTGGTCCAACTCGCCCGAACTCGAGAACAGAGCATCGCTCACAGCCCTGCCTCCGCCAGAAGCTCGGACGGCTTGCAGCCGACGCCCCGCGCGACGACCAGGAGGGATGTAATGGTCAGATTGCGCCCGCCGCGCTCAACGGAGCCGATGTACGTCCGATGCAGCCCAGTCCGCTCGGCGAGCGCCTCTTGGCTGAGCCCAGCCTTATGACGGCGCTCAGCGATGCGCCGACCGACGACGGCGAGAGCTTCCTGGTCACGTTCGTTCACCCGACTATGGAGCCAGGATGATGACTATGTGTCTACATACTATGAGTCACATTGACCGGCCGGCAGGGTCTGTCGAGCGTAGTTTGTTACCGCAGCAGAGGGAGCAGAGCGGCACCGAGCGCCCGACCCAACAATGGCGGAACAGCGTTGCCCACCTGTCGACATCGGGCGACCTTGCCACCAACGAACTGGACTCGGTCATCGAACGACTGGAGACGTGCGCCCTCGCGGAGGGTGATGACGCGCGGATCGACGGGATGGCAGAACATGCCGCTGCCCGGGTGATACATCCAGGTTGTAATCGTAAGCGCCGGTTCCGAACGTGTCATCCGTCGGTAAGCGCTTCCGTATCCGCTCTTGGGCGCGAGGTGAGGAGGAAGCTTCTCCATCCCATCGCCCTCGCCCAAGTACGTAAGCCGCTCGGCCTGCACTGGGCTCAATTCCCAGGCGACATGGTCGGTCAGCGCATCCGACTCGTCCCGGCGCTCCTTCTGAAAGGTGGACGCAGGTTCTGTCACGTACGGCACGGGGCTGTCACCCTCGCCCGGCAGAAGAGGCGGCAAGTCCCCGATCGCATCCCACACGGTGACGTAAGGCGGCAGAGAAAACAATTGACCCTCGTCCTCGGCTGCCTGATGCGTGGGCAAGGGCAGCGCCGGATTGCCGACACGAGATGCGATGATGATTGCTCTCTTGCGCCGCTGGGGCACCCCATAATCCGCGGCGTTGAGCACATCGCTAACCGACTCGTAACCGAGATCGACCAGCGTCTCTTCTATCTCGCGCTTGAACGCACCACCCTCCTTGATCAAGAGCTGCGGCACATTCTCGACGATCACGGTCTTCGGCTCAAGATCACGGACGAAACGCAAGAACTCCTTGAAGAGGAAGTTGCGAGGATCGTTGACGAACTGGCCTGCCACATGCCGACGCGCACGGTTCTGTGAGAATCCTTGGCAAGGAGGTCCCCCGACGAGCGCATCCAGGTCACCAGGCGACATGCTGAGATCGCTCAACACCTGACTGCTAGAGAGTTCTTCGACCCTGCCGCGCCAGACATGGGCATGCGGGTGGTTGAGCGCGAACGCGTCAAGCGCCGGATCATCGAAGTCGTTTGCGCCGACGACGTCAAACCCGACCGCCTCCATGCCGAGCGACAAGCCGCCGCAGCCGGAGAAGAGATCGAGCACAGTTGGAGCCAAGGGTTGGATGTTACTCATAATCTCACCTCTGGTTGTGGATTTCCCGGCCCACTCGGGGCAATCGCTCACGAGGTGAGCAGAGAGGTCGGCTTCGGCGGCCCTGTGCGAGCCAGGCTACGCGGTGGGTGTGACACAGTTGAGGCGAGGGGACATCCTGCGCGTCGGCCCGTAGCTCGCAGTCTCGTCGGTCGTCACCGCCCCACATCGAAGGTCCCGGATCCGCTTGCAAGCGTGGCACCCCCGTAGCTGGCACCTCCTTGCGGCCCGCACCCGACAAGGACCCCGGACTACGTCCCTCGGTACATCCCTGTCCCAGGCCGCGGACATGGACACCGATTCGGCGGCAAGGCAGTACTGGGACTTGGTCCGAGCATGCCTGACGCCACCCGTGGCCGGTCACTGCCGGCGGTGGCAGTGCTCACCAGCAGGTGTGGTGATTGTCTGTGTGGTCGATCCTGGCTACGTCCCTCGGGTACTGCTTCGAGGGCCGGTTCTGCGGCCGGTCACATCGGGTCGTCACCGCTCGTCTGTAACGGTCAGCAGCGTCGTGGGTGGGTTCTCGAGCATGCAGTTGACGCTCGACCTGACAACGGATTCGTCGGGCGCGGTGGCTGAAGAGGTCGCGGCGCCGGCGCTCGATCGGCTGTCGTCACAAGCGGCGGCGTCGCTGGCCGAGATCATCAGGGCGTACCGGGCGACGCATCTGCTCGGGCGAACCGGAGAACCGGACCTGGGAGACTGGCTTCAACTGCATCGCCGACGACCTCGAAGTAGATCGCCAATTGATCCACGAGAGAACCACTTGTCACAAAGACTCGTACCGTGCTGCTCCCCGCAACAGGCAAACTCACGCCTTGGGCGTCGGTAGCCAACTAGTCGATGATTGGTGGCAGTTCATAGGCCACAAAATCTGTAGCCGACGGTTTGCCGGTACCTGGTCGTTCGGATGGGAGAAGGTCATCAACACGGCTGAAGAACTGTTCAGTAACACGAACGAATTGACGATCGGTCACGCCGAACGAGCGGCTTCCCGTTCGGCGATCAGCCGATTGGCAGTAGTGGTGATCTTCGCTCGGAACTCAGCAGGCACCTGCGCCCAGTCGGTGACGATGCTCGCGCGCACCGCCTCCGCTCGTTCATTGGGGGTCATGTTGTCCATGTCGGCGGCGGTTACCAGCTCCCGTTCGCTCATGGGGCCAACAGTACTCCGGCGTCCGGAGCCCGGCAGGCACCTACCTCCGGGTGAGCACCCGCAACAGGTCCTCGGAGGTCCAACCCTCTGGCAGGGACACCATAGAGGACGGAGGCGTCGACGACGATCAGGCCGGCCACGGCCCTCGCCACTCGTCGAGCACCTCCAGTGCCTGTGCAGTGGTCACGTCCGACTGACGCCGGTTCGTCCGCTGGAGCCATTCGTCGATGGTTGGCTGGGCGACGAGGCGTTTGGCGTACCGGCGCAGCAGCTCGGGGACGCTGAGGTCAGCCTCTGCGGCCCGCCGGGACAGCTTGGCGTACGTCGCGTCGTCGAGGTCGCGGATCTGGACGGTCTTGGGCATGGCCGTATCATACGTATCACTCGCCGAAGCCCTTGGCGGGACGGTGCTCACCACCGATGCACGATTGCGGAACGCGACGGGGCCGCAGTGTCCTATCGAGGTCGTGCCGCAACTGTGATCCGGCGACTACCCATAGGCCCCGACTAGACCCGCCACAGGCCACCAGAGCGCTTCATTCGGCCCCAAGCGCGAGGGCTGTTCCATACGTAGGCCGGGTTCTCTTTGCCTCCGACACGCGGTCGGATATTCGATACCCGTGAGTTTCGGAACGAATTCGTGGGCGTGTGTGGAGGTGGCGAGCGCCTCCACCGCCGGAGTCGGCCCGCAGTCGGGCACAAACGTCCATCAATCGATCATCGGGCTGGACAATCACCAACCGAGCGAGGTCTCGTTCAAGGCTTCGCCGACGTAGTTCACCCCATCCGCCTTCAGGGCTCCACTAATGCCGTTGACCCCGCAGGACATCTTTCACGGTGATCACGAGCCGGTTCGACGCACTCTGAACCGGCTCGAACCCGTGGCGGAGATAGAAGTCAGCGGCAGCCGAATCAATCGCATCGACAACGATCAGGCGTCCGCCGACCTCATCGGCCCGACTCGCCAGCCGGATGACCGCCTCGGCCAGAAGATCACTCCCAAGGCCCCGACCCTGCTCACGGCGGTCAAGCGCAAGACGAGCAAGCAAGAAGGCACCGATTTGACCAGGTTGCCCTCGGCGTTGCTTGCTCGTCAGATCCCCTACACTCACCAAGTAGGGAGCGACCGAATAATAGGCAACCACCACTCCATTCCCACGATGCCATACATAGGTCCTCGTGAGATTCCTGCCATCACTATCCCGAGCGGCCTTGTGCAGCCAGTCGTCGAGAGCAGTCCGACCCGATTCAAAGCCTGATGCATCCTGAGCATCGGTCAGCCGTTCGCTGAAGATGCGACCCGCCACCTACCGTTGCTCGACCCGGGTCAGCACCGTCTGGAGCGCTTCAGTCATTCTCGTTGGAAGCGGTCGAGGCGGACCATCAAGCAGTTCCAACAGCCGATCGAATGCCTCCGCTGACACGGTCATGGTTTCTTCGGCGCGCAAAACCTCCTGTGCGCGCTCGTCAGCTGCCTTCGTCACCAGCGACGAGACAGTGCCACCTTCAAGCGCGGCAGCGCGCTGATAGGCACGGTGCTGCGCTGCCGTCACCCGCAGGTTCAACACCTTGACCTTTTTCGCTTCAATCGCCATGTGGGGGCAGTGTACATACACACAGGCGCAACAGCAAAGCCGGCGAATCCGGACGCCATTGAGTACTCCGTTCCGTCACGGCGCACCCGCAACCAGTGGTTTTTGGAACGAATTCGTGGGCGTGTGGAGG
>Ga0126382_10001208_pt1 | contig 10544 bp, 10 predicted proteins | sample PanSoiMetPlot_30_FD_92548 | JGI IMG/M metagenome (GOLD analysis project Ga0126382, IMG submission 92548) | Tropical forest soil microbial communities from Panama - MetaG Plot_30 | ecosystem: Environmental > Terrestrial > Soil > Tropical forest > Bulk soil | place: Panama | collected 2016-02-17 | reverse complement strand
CTTCTTCTCTCAACCTTACGCGTCCGGCCGGCGAAATGGCCGTGGTTACCGAGGTGGCGGAAAACAGTCCAGCGGGAGAAGCGGGTGTCAAAGGAGGCGACGTGATCCTGGAGTTTAATGGCAAGCCGGTGCCTAAAAGCCATGAATTTCCATCGGTGATTGCCGACACGCCTCCAGGACAAAAAGTCTCCTTAAAGATTGTTCATGAGAAGAAAGAACAGACGATTTCGGTCAAGATTGGTGAGCTGCCGGAAGAGAACGACGCGAACCAAAAGACCGAGAGCCGCGATCCTGAAATTGGCATCCGTGTCCAGCGGATCACGCCGGAGGCGGCGCGCCGTTTGGGCATGATCTCGACCAAAGGAGTGCTGGTGATGGAAGTTCAACCGGGTAGTCCGGCGGAACAAATAGGGGTGGAGCCGGCCGACGTGATTCGTGAAGTGAACCAACGTCCGGTCAACAATGTAAGCGATTTCGAACGCGCGGTCCGGCAAGGAAGACGCGGGGATCGCATCTTGCTGCTTGTGCAGCGCGGGGATAACACGGTATTCTTTGCACTGAAGCGTAAGAGTTAGGAGGGAATATGTTTGGTCTTGGCATTCAAGAGCTTTTGGTGATCCTGGTCATCGCCCTGGTTATCTTTGGTCCGAGCAAGCTCCCGCAGATTGGCAGCGGCTTGGGCAAGGCGATCCGCGACTTCAAAAAGGGCGTCAGCGGCGATGAGAACGATGAATCAGGCAAAGAAGGCAAAAAAGAAAGCACCAAAGATCTGCCCCGTTGATCCGCCGTAGGATCGTCAAAAGCACAACGTTAAGAGTTCCCGGCATTCCCTCGCCGCGCCCCATACTTCGAGACAAAACTGCTTTGACCTTCTAGAGTTCCCGCGTGGGATGAAATCCGTTCCGGTGTTTCGTGCCTACCAGGACAGTGTAGAGAGACGTTTTTGAGGTTTTGTAAATTTGTTCTACCGTGAGGTTGGTGGTTTCGATGAAAGGTTTCAGCTTGAGATCAGTGCGCCATCCTAACCAGCGGGTGATCGGATCCAAAGCCTCCGTCAGGGATCCGAGCAGTGGAAAGTCGCTGGTGAAATGATTGACAATGACGATCTTCCCGCCTGGCTTACAAACGCGCTTGGCTTCGGCGACCATCTGAACAGGGTCAGGAACCACGGTTACGACGTGGAAGGCCATGACATAGTCAAACGTGTTGTCAGAAAAATCCAGGTCCAAGGCATTCATTTCTAGTACACGTAGATGCGTCCAACCATTTTCGCTGATTTTTTGCCGGGCGCGGGCTAGCATGTCGGGGGCCAAATCGATCCCCGTGACCTCGCAATGACTCGGGTAAGCAGGAAAGGAGGTACCGGTGCCGGCCCCCACTTCCAAAACTTTCGCGCCTGGGGGGATTTCTAGATTTTCGATGACGTATTCGAGACGCGAGTAAAAAATCTTCCCGAAAATCTTATCGTACAGCGGAGCGAAGTCCGAATAGAATTTGCTCTCGTGTGCCTCGATCTCACCCATGAACCTCACCCCACACGCGGACTTCCACCTCAGGCATCACGGATGTCTCGACTCTGCTTTTTGTAGAAAATGGAGATATCTCTTTTGCGAAACCTCCATTGCTTTCCTTTTTTGAAGGCGGGTAAAATATTTTTTCGCGCGAATTCGTTCACGGTATCGGGACTTAGGTCTAAAATCATGGCAACTTGCCTGCTGTTCAACAGCTCCTCATCTCTTTCTACCATAACATCTCCTCGAACGATGATCTAGAGTTGCCTTAGTCAAAAGATTTGTTTTTCTAACAAGTTCACCAGAACGTGTCAAGGCAAATTTCGCCGTTCGAGGAGTTACGAACAAAAAGCAGAAATATAGGCAGAAGGAATTGCACCGACTCTTTGGTGCCGCGGAGGTTGAGAAAGATCAAGCCGAAAACTAGAAGGATTTCGGCAAAGAATTTGAGGCCGTGAACCGCTGAGGGAAGAAAGCTAAACAAAGCGTCAGCACCGCTGGCCACGGAAATGGTGATCGTTAGCATGTAGTCGACGACAAGAGCGGAGCCGGAAATTAAGCCGGTTTTTTGTCCCAAGAGCTTTGTCGCCACTAGGTAACCGCCGCCCCCGTTGGGAAGTGTTCAATGATCTGTGAATAGCTGGCTGAGATGATGAAGACGGTCAGAGCCGTCAAAATGGCCAGCGGCAACGCCAGCAGAAAATGCTCTCCCAGCGCCAGATAGGCTTCTTCCGGGCCGTAGGCCGATGAGCTTAAGCCGTCGGCTCCCAGCCCGACCCAGGCGAGAAACGCGATGAGCGAAATCTAATGAAATACCCGGGGATCTAAGGGGTTCTTGGGTTTACCGAGCAATAAATCTCTTGCCGAGGTGAAAAGAGTCTGGTTCACAGTTTGAGTTCCTCAGAGTCGATAGATAGCAAACTTCGCAGCGCTTCCGCGGCGGCTGCACCGCTCAGGTCAAGGCAACAACGGGATCCGGAAGAACCTATAGATCCGCGACTTGCGCGATTCGCGGTTTTTTTTTACCATGAGCGCAAGACCAAACTCCGCTCTTCGCGCGCCGTTCCCTGAAGCGGGCCGAACAGCTTTGCCTTGCTTCTCTCCATGAAAAAAGTCTTCGAGCTTTTAGCTTTTGTTGCCTTTACCTTCCTGCTCTTTCTGACGGTTGCCGTTACAGCCTTCTACCACCTGGTGAGAGTCGGTGAATTCCGCCGTTTTCTAGTCAGTGAAATCGAGCAGAATACCGAGTTAAAAGTACACTTCGGCGACGGCGAGTTAGAAATCGGGCGGATTCTTGGAATTGCCTTCCGTGATGTCTCGATAGGAGAGCCAGATGTCCCCGAAGCCGCGATCACCGCCAAGCGCGTTACAGCCCGCGTCGCGCTGTTGCCGCTTTTGCGGCGCAAAATCATCTTTTATGAGATTCATCTGGAAAACCCCACTGCGCGCATGGAGCGGGACAAGGAAGGCAAATTGCCTCTGCTCGATCGCCTGCTCAACCTTCCTTTCTTGAAAAGCGACGATGCGCAATTCGGCCTCGATTTGCGCACCATCAAAATCTTGGGCGGGGAGATTGATTTCCGAGATCATTTTGGAGACGGCTCGCGGCCGATCACATATTTCCGCCAGCTCGATCTCAAACTAAGTCGGATTCGCGGACAAGCCCTGCGCGAGTTTTTTCAGAAGCTAGTTCGAACTAAGCCGGAGCAACGAAGCGGAACGGCGCTTGAGTTCGATCTTAACACGGGCATAGAGCGCGACGGTCAAAGAACGGCCCTTCACACGCAAGGTACATTAGTCTTCGCCGGTGAAAACTTGGAGCTCGAGAAGGCCTGGTGGAACGCGAAAATGCAAGTTACGGGCATGCCCCTTTCGATGGTCCAATCCGTTGCCGGCAGCCGTCTGCCTCTAAAATCCGTGCGCGGTTCGATCGACTCTTCCATGCAGGTAGAAGGAAGCCAGAACGAACGTTTTCATTGGCAAGGGCAAGTGATCTTTAAGGAAGTTACCTTAGATGCACCCGAAATTTTTTCCGCGCCGCTCAATCCCGGAGAAGGGCTTATCACCGTGGAGTTTTACTCGCAGCCTAGGCAGTGGGATTTTTCGCGCTTAGAATTGCGCTCCAGAGAACTCCGGTTCGCCCTGCGGGGCAACGTCCGCGCGACGGCAGATCATGACCATCACGTCCAATTGAGTTTGACCTCGCCGTTCTTGCCGATAACGGTCATTAAGAAATATCTACCGAACAAGTGGCTTGGCTGGCCACCCAATGGTCTAATGTTTCAAGGGGGAGAACTGCAAATCAATAAGGCAGGCATCAATGCGAGTGTTTCGGAACTCAGCGACATTGCTAAAACTGGGTTTGATGACCGTGTCTGGTTCGCCGGCGAGTTGCGCAATATCGGAGTGAATCTTTCCGGTGGTTATCTTCCCCTGCGGGGAGTGCGAGGCACAATCGCACTTGAGCGTGGGGTGGTCGCGTTCAAAGATTTGAAAGGCGATTACGGGCAGAGCCGCTTCACGGATATCGACGGTAGTTACCGTCTTTCTGAAGCTGGCCGAGGCACGCTGCAACTTCGGGTGCGTGGCGAAATTAACTTGGTTGAGCTGCGTGAGCAGTTGAAGCAAGGCACCTTGCCGGCGCAGGTTGCGAAAATAGACTCCGCTATCCAAGAGGTTGGCATCCGAGACGTTGCCGGTAAAGGAAATTTGGATGTGGCGGTGTATAAGGCACCTGAAGCGGAGCCTCAGTTGGAGGGCAATATTAGCTTGGACAGTGCGCGTCTTCAGTTCGATAGTTTCTTGCTCTCCGAGATCAAAGGAGAAGTTGCCGTTACTCCCACTGATATTAAAACAGATAAACTTCGCGCGCTGATTGCCGGATCACCCGTTCAGATTCAATTGACGCTCAGGGAGTACGGCGCAGACAATGGGACGTTCGACCTCGCCGTGGACTCCAGTGGCGTCCGGGCTGGTGTCGTGACTCGCTTGTTGCTCGACTCCGGTTCCCTTCAAGATCCGGGCATCGTGGGCGGCTCCATTCACTACCAGGGTGCGCTCACCAGCATGGAAGGACGAAAGTTTACAGCCGGCTTGGACCTCACCAACGTTCAACTCAAGCCGAAACCGTTACTGCAGCCGCTCCGCGAGCTCAATGGCAGGATCAAGATCGACGAGGCTGGAATTGATTTCCAGAACGTCAGAGGGCTACTAGTCGGTTCTCCTGCCAGCTTCAGCGGCCGCTGGCGCTACGGGCAAAAACCGCAATTGTTCTTTGACTTCGCCGCGCCTAATTTGGACGTGATTTATCTGTTGTCGCAGATTGATCCCGAAGCGACGGATTTTTACGCTAACATGGAGGCCGAAGGAAAAATCACTCTTGCCAAGGGTAACATCAAAGGTTTCGAGTTTACTGATTTCAGCTCCGCTGTCGTGATTGACCACCGGGTTTGGCGCTTCAGCAGCCCGGTCATGCGCTCCGCTGGCGGCTCGGTGCAGGGCGAAGCGACGATAGTGGACAAACCCGGTATGCCGACCTTTTCGTTGGGACCAAAAATTCAGGATGTCCCGGTGCAATCGTTTTTGCGGTGGTTTGATATCTCGAACAGCGAGATTACGGGCAAGGTGAATTTCACAGGGCATGTGGATACCATGGGCAAAGAAGGTGCGGAGCGGAAAAAAAATCTTAACGGGGCCTTCTCCCTCAAAATCGAAGACGGGACGATCCACCGTCTGCGGATAGTCGTCCAGTTGCTGAATCTGCTCGATCTATCCCGCTGGTTTACTTTTAAACTGCCGGACCTTAATAAAGAAGGCATTCGGTTCCGCCGAATTTCGGGCGACTTCAAAGTTGCTAAGGGAATTTATTCCACCGAAAATCTGCTGGTGGACAGCGACGACCTGCGCATGACCGGCTCCGGCAAGATCGACGTGCCAGGCGACGAAATCGATTTTGTCGTCGCGGTGCGCCCGTTTGCCGGGCTTGACTCGGGCTTGAATTATATTCCCTTGATTGGCACCGGTATCGCGGCAATCAAAAATTCCTTCCTGGTGGCGAGTTTCAATATCAAGGGATCGATCGAGGATCCTACGATTACGCCCGCACCGTTGGGCACGCTCTCGGAATGGTTCTGGGGAGTATTGGGGATACCGAAAAAAATCATTAGCTTTCCAGGCGCAGACGACAAAACACCCAACACCCCGCCCTCATGAGCCCAAAATTAACCCTCTATTCACGACGCGATTGTTGCCTATGCGAGGAGATGAAAGCCGTCATTCAGCAGGTCGCCTCTCGCGTCGCTCTGCAACTTGAAGAGATCGACGTCGATACCTCACCCGCGCTGCAAGAACGCTACGGCTATGAAGTACCGGTTCTCTTTATCGACGAGCGGAAGGCATTCAAGTATCGGGTGACGCGAAAGGAGTTGGAAAGAAAGTTACGTTGACAATCGATAGCAGCGTCGCCGCAAAGTTTACGCCATGAGGAATTGCATGCAGGGATAGAACGCCGAAATTGAGGCGTTAGAACCGAGGATGGAACTGAAACTAGACGCTCTCCAAACGATTCTCGATGATTTTCCATCGAGTGATCCACGGGCTAAGAAGATCAAAGCGCAAGAACTGTTCGACCGCGTTATCTGGATGAGATGGAGAAAAACGGCTTTTTGGAAAAATTGTAAGGGACCAAGGGATTAAACGATGATTTTTCGAATCGTATGGTTTCCAACTGGACATTCTCGATTATTTCGCTAACCTTTTTATAGGCAACTAGGAAAAGTGAGTGATGGCCAATCAAATCGGCGGTTGCCCGATGGCGGCCAAGTGATTCGGCCCAAAAGAATTCCGCGATATGGTTTCGATATGGAAATCGTTAAAGGGAATCATGCCGTTAATTTTTTTCCTGGCGATTTCGGCGAGCCGGATCGACGCCGCCGACTGGTTCCTCGTCGGAAAGGAAGGGGAATGTGCTCCGTTGTCGATTCTGGAAAAAAAAGGGGCTGAGTTTCGCGGTTTGGAGAGCCCGTATCAATTAGCCGAGAAGATGCGTGCGGCGGGGTACAAAGCTGAAATCAAAGAACACAAGGCTGCGAGCCGCCCGTCTGTTGAAGTTCGGATTCCAGACCGACAGCTTTACCTCATGTTTATGAAGGCTGACCTGTGCCACAAGAACGAGCCATCTAAACGATGATCGTGGTGCTCGCTGCTAAACTAGGACCGAGTTCCCCAGCTTTTCAATTCCAAACATTTCAATTTCTTTTGCACAATCCAGTAAAATCTTAGTAAAGCGCCTCTGCTCTTCCTTCTTGAGAGAACTGCGGGAAGACCATTCCCAAGGTTGCGACGTGTTCCCCGCGTTGGTTTCTCACCGGCAGGCAATGGCCACCAAACCCGGCGTGCTTTGTTGATCGTTGACGCAGAGACGAAGATCAGGCAAGTCTTGAGATATCGCGAAGCGCTCCTATGAACGCAAAGATTTTCTATCGGGGACGCCGGAAACGCCTAGTATGCGCCTGCCTCGGTATGATGTTTTTGATTTGTAGTTTCGGGGCTAAAGCGCAAGAGCGAATTCGAATCGGCATATCGAGCGTCTCGCCGGGATTTATACCCACCATCATCGCCGAAAAAAAAGGGTATTACACTAAATATGGTCTCCGCTCCGAGCACGTTATCATATCGTTGGCCATCGCCATCAATGCTCTGGGCACTGGAGAACTGGACTGTGTTGTGAGCGTAGCTCAGGGAGTTTCTGCTCTCTTAGGGGTTTCCCGGTCAAGCTCGTGATGATGACCGAAGACAAGCTCGATTTTTTTCTGATGACCCGGTCGGACATTCGCAGTGTGGCAGACCTCAAGGGGAAGGTTGTGGGGATCAGCTATCCGGGTAGCACGACGCACCTGGTAGCAGAATCAATAATGAGACACTTCAACCTGGAGCCAGGCCGCGACGTGAGTTTATTTCCTACCGGGGACAATCAAGCCAGGCTCGTAGCGTTGGAGACCGGGCGCGTGGCCGCGGCCATCGGGACTCCGCCCTATAATGTTTTAGCGCCCGCGAAGGGATTGAAAGTTTTGCTCTGGGCGCGAGATTATGTAGCCATCCCCCAAAATGCTTTGATAGTCACCGATAAGAAAATACAGCAGTCTCCAGACCAGGTAAAACGAATGATCAAAGGGACCATCGAGGCGCTTCAGTTTATCAAGCGTGAAAAAGAGGAATCCATCGAGATTGCCGCCAAGTGGCTGCGAATCGATCGGCAGAAGGCCAAAGCCGTGCTCGACAGTGTGTTCCCTTTATATAGCGCCGATGGAACCATGACTGACGTGATGCTTCAAGCGGCTTTGGACGTCGAGATCCAGCGCGGCAAGATCGAGAAGAAGCTCGCCTTATGGGACATAGCCGACCGGACATTGCTGTTGGAAGCACAGAAAGAATTAGGGATGAAATAAACAGTTGGAAGCCATTTGGGCGAGGACGAGTTGGATCGAAAGCGTGAACACTGGCAACCGCCCGTCCAAGATCTGCCGGCATCGACTTCATGATGCCGGTTTATCGACTCCACGTTCAGTTACTATGAAAAAGGAGAAAATACATGGTTATCGATGCGGATGCCCATGCGAATGAGCCGGTCGACTTGTTCGATCGTTATCTTGCAAAGGAATATAAGGACCGCTGTCCCCAGGTCATTCAAGTGCGCAGCGGAGCACATTTTTGGATGGTGGAAGGAAAACTCTTTCCCCGTCCCGTCGGAAATTGGGGCCACGGAACGCCGAACGGCTACGTCAACATGGGCCGCCCTGATATGGCGATCACGTCGCCCGGACTCGACGATGTTCAAGGGCGGTTGAAGGACATGGATAAAGAAGGGATCGACGTTCAAGTCGTCTATCCCAATATCATGGCGATGGCCTCCCATCTCGATGACGGGGATCTAGCGGCTGCCATGTGCCGCGCCTACAACAATTACTGCGGCGAAAAGTGTCAAGCCTTCAACGGGCGGGTCAAAGCCATCGCTGCCGTGCCACTACAGAAGCCCGACGAAGCCGCCAAGGAACTAAGACGGGCGATCAAAGATTTGGGTTTGGTGGGAACGGTGGTGACGGGGACGGTGGGTCAGAGAAATTTAGACGACCCGTATTTTGAGCCATTTTTTCGCGAGGCCAATGAGCTGGGGGCGGCCGTGGGGGTGCATTGGATCACCGGATGTTTCGACAGTCCGGGTCAGGAGCGGTTCAAGGATCCGTATTTCTACATTCATATGGTGGGCATGCCGTTTAACTTGATGATTGGCTGCATGACGTTGATTGGCGGTGGGATCATGGAGAAGTATCCGCGGATCAAGTTTGTGTTTTTGGAGATTGGCGCGGCGTGGCTGCCGTATTGGATGTGGAGAATGGATGACCACTACTCCCGTTCCATGCACCATCCGCCGGGGGTGCCGAAAAAACCGAGCGACTACGTTAGGAGTGACAGCTGCTTTGTTTCCTGTGAGCCGGACGAAGAAGGGTTAGCTCATACGGCCGAAGTGCTGGGAACCGATCGCATCGTCTTCGCGTCCGATTACCCTCATGGTGATTGTGATTTTCCTCACTCCGTCATAAAGTTTCGCAAACGGACGGACATCTCAGACCAACTGAGGGAAAAAATTCTTTATGACAATGCGGCTCGGCTGTACGGAATCAGATAGAGAAATTTTGGTCTTATAGTTTTGCCGGGGGAAAGTTTAGATGAAGCGATCAAGGGGTTCTTCACTTGTCATACTACTGGTTTTGCTTTTCGTAGGATTTCACGCGCTTGTTTCTGGTAACGCTCGTGCGCAGGAGAAGATCCGCATCGGCATTTCGTCCACTTCTCCTGGTTTCTTGCCAACGGTGGTTGCGGAGCAGAAAGGTTTTTTTTCCAAGCATGGCCTTGCGTCGGAGCACATCAGAATATCTTTGGCCGTGGCGATGAACGCGCTCGGCACAGGAGACTTGGACTATGCCATTACCATGGCACAGGGGGTATCGGCCGCTATCCGAGGGGTTCCGGTAAAACTTCTCATGCTGACTCAAGACAAGCTGGTTTTTTTCCTCATGGTCAAGCCTGGAGTCCAGCAGGTGGGAGATCTGCGCAACAAAACCATTGGCATCAGTTATTTTGGCAGCACCACCCATCTGGTGGTGGATGTTATTGCCAGGCGCAATGGCCTGGTGCCCGGCAAAGACGTCAATATTTTACCTTGCGGCGATGACAATGGCAGAATAGTGGCTCTCGACACCGGTCGAGTTGACGCTGTCATCGGCGGGCCTCCACTGAACATGTGGGGCGCCAAGAAAAATTACAAGGTGATCGCCTGGGCCAAGGACTACACCAATCTTCCTCAAAACGCAGTCATCGTGACGGACAAAAAGATTCAGCAGTCCGCTGATCAAGCAAAGCGAATGGTCAAAGGAACCATTGAAGCGCTGCGGTTCATGCAAACCAACAAAAAAGAATCCATCGATATCCTGGCGTCCTACTCTAGGTCAGACAGGGAAACCGCGGTGGGAATGTTCGAAAGTTATTTTCCAGCCTATAGCCATGATGGAACCATGAGCAACGAAGCGCTGCACGCGGCTCTCGATGACGCGTTGGCCCGTGCAAAAATGGACAAGAAAGTTTCCCTTGCGCAAATCGCCGATCGGACGTTGTTGGCGGAAGCGCAAAAGGAGATGGGGCTGAAGTAAGGAGCGTAGGAACATGGTCATTGATGGAGACGGGCACTGTAACGAGCCAAGAGACTTGTTCGATCGCTATCTCGAAAAGGAATTTCGCGATCGCGGTCCGAAGGTCGTCGATGCCGGCGGTCTCCGCTGGATGATCGAAGGGAAATTTTTGCCCCGGCCAGTCGGCAACTGGGGTCACGGAAGCAACAGCGGATTTTTCGGCACCAGCATGGCGGAAAAAGGGATGGCGGCCAAGTCTCAATCGTTCGACGATGTTCAAGGGCGGTTGAAGGACATGGATAAAGAAGGGATCGACGTTCAAGTCGTCTATCCCAATATCATGGCGATG
>Ga0126382_10001206_pt1 | contig 10551 bp, 6 predicted proteins | sample PanSoiMetPlot_30_FD_92548 | JGI IMG/M metagenome (GOLD analysis project Ga0126382, IMG submission 92548) | Tropical forest soil microbial communities from Panama - MetaG Plot_30 | ecosystem: Environmental > Terrestrial > Soil > Tropical forest > Bulk soil | place: Panama | collected 2016-02-17 | reverse complement strand
GCGGCGCTCAATCCCGGCAATTCCGGCGGGCCGCTGGTGTCCTCGCACGGCGAGGTCGTGGGCATCAACACCGCGGTGATCATGGGCGCGCAGGGCATCTGCTTCGCGGTCGCCGCCAATACCGCGAACTTCGTGCTCGGCCAGCTCGTGCGCCACGGCCGGGTGCGGCGCGCCTATATCGGCGTCGCCGCCCAGCAATTCACGCTCTCGCGCCGGCGACGGCACGCCGCCGCCCTCGCGCAGGAAAGCGCGGTCATAATCGCGACGATCGAGCCGGGCAGCCCGGCCGACCGCGCCGGCCTGGTCGCCGGCGACATCATCCTCGCACTCGACGGCACAACGGTCACCGGTGCCGACGATCTCATCCGGCTGCTGGCCGGCGACAAGATCGGAAGCACGGTTGCGCTCGACATCCTGCGCAATGGCGAGCAGCGGCGCGCGACACTTGTCCCGGCCGAACGCCGGGCCTGATCGGCTCGCTTCACTCGGGCGGCGGCGGCAACGGTTCACCCGGAGTCCGCTTCCGCCTGAGCGCCGAAAGCCACTGCTTTCCGACCAGCGCGAACACGACGCCGAAATAGACGACGGCCCCGAGCGCCGCGAGCACGGCCAACGTCACCACCTCGCGCAGTGACGTCGGCCAGTCCGCGAACAGAGGAGTAATCACGCGCGCGCCAAAAAACAGCGCCGCCGCCAGCACCAAGCCGGCAATCGCCAGCATGGCCGCGGACCGCTTGAGCTGATTGTCCAGCGTGATCAGGCTCTTTCGCGCGGCAAACCAGATCAGCAGCACGAAATTGATCCAGGCGCCGACCGAGGTGGCGAAGGCCAGCCCGACCTGGGCATAGCGGCCCATCAGCAGGATCTTGAGCCCGACATTGACGAGGACCGCGAAGAACAGCGCCACCACTGGCGTCGTAGTGTCTCCGCGCGCGAGGAAGGTCACGCTCAGGCTGCGCATCAGCACGAACGGCAGCAGCCCGATGGCGTAGGCCGCGAGCGTCGCAGCAGCGGCCTGCGCGTCGGCGGCGGTGAAGGCGCCGCGCTCGAACATGGCGCGCATGATCAGGTCGGGAAGCAGCAGGAACGCCACCAGACAAGGGATCGACAGCAGCAGTGCAAATTCGACGGCGCGATTCTGGGCGTTGCGCGCGCCGCGCTCGTCGCCCGTCGCGATCCGGTTCGCCATCTCGGGCAACAGGACGGTGCCGACAGCGATGCCGATCACTCCGATCGGAAGCTGGTTGAGGCGGTCCGCGTAGTAGAGCGCTGAAATGGCGCCGGTGGCCAGGAAAGTCGCGATGATGGTATCGGCGAACAGCGCGATCTGGGTTCCGGCGGAGCCGACGGTCGCGGGGCCGAAGCGTTTGAGGAAGGTCATCACCTCGGCATCGAGATGCAGCCGGCGGATCGCCGGCAACACGCCCTGTCGCGCCGCATCGCCGCCGACCAGCAACGCCTCGAGGACGCCGGCGATGAAAACGCCCCACGCCGCGGCATGGCCCGCGGTGGGGAAAAAGGCGGCGAGCGCCAGCGCCGCAATCATCGAGATGTTGAGCAGGATCGGCGCCGCCGCCGGCGTAGCGAAGCGACCGAGGGCGTTGAGGATGCCGCCGTAGAGTGTGACCAGCGAGACCAGCAGAAGATACGGGAACGTGATGCGCGTGAGCTCGACCGCGAGGGCGAATTGGCCAGGCTCCCTGGCGAAGCCGGGCGCCAGCAGCGAGATCACCGCCGGCGTGAAGATCAGTGCAGCGGCGAGCAGGACGAGTTGGCTGGCGAGCAGCAGCATGAACACGCGGTCGGCGAACAGGCGCGCGGGATCGGCGCCGCCCTGCTGGCGGATGCGGGCATAGGCCGGCACGAAGGCGGCGTTGAAGGCGCCTTCGGCGAAGATCGCGCGGAAGTGGTTGGGCAGCCGCAGCGCGACGAAGAATGCGTCCGCGATCGGCCCGGCGCCGAGCACAGCGGCCAGCACGATGTCGCGCGCGAAACCCGTGAGCCGCGACAGCAGCGTGAAGCCGCCGACGGTGAAGATGCGTCCAATCATCGGCCGTGCCTGCCCGCAGGGGGGCGTCGTGACAGTGTCATTGCGACTCGGCGCATGTTCTATTCGGAAAACCGGTGCCCACTTTTCCGGAACATGCGCCAGAATCGGTGCCGATTTTAGCCGTCATGCCCGCGCCTCGGGCGGGGCATCTGCGCCTTTCCACGCCTGCGATTTCGCTCAGGCCAGCGCCCGCCGGACCGCCTCGGTGATCCGGTCCTGCGTCCCCTCGTCCAGATAGGCATGCATGGGCAGGCTGATCACCTCGTCGGCCAGCCGCTCGCTCACCGGCGCGCCGCCCGTGGCCACCGGAAAGTGCTGGTATGGCCCCTGGCGGTGCAGCGGCGTCGGGTAATAGATCGCAGTCGGGATGCCCTGCCCCTTGAGCGCTGCCATCAGCCCATCGCGCCGGCCGGACGGCAGCCGCAACGTGTACTGCGCCCAGACCGAGGTCGAGCCCTGTGCGAGCCTCGGCACGATGGCGATATCGGCGAGGCCGGCGGAATAGCGGCGGGCGATGCGCTCGCGCGCCACGATCTCCTCGGGAAAGATCTTGAGCTTCTCGATCAGCACCGCAGCCTGGATGGTGTCGAGCCGGCCGTTCAGTCCGATGCGGACGCAGTCGTATTTGTCACGGCCTTCGCCGTGCACGCGCACGCTGCGCATCACCTGCGCCAGCTCCGCATCGTCGGTGAGGACCGCGCCGCCGTCGCCGTAGCAGCCGAGCGGCTTTGCCGGAAAGAAGCTCGTGGCGGTCGCCGGCGCGAGCGCGCCGAGGCGGCGATTCTTGTAGGTCGCGCCGAAGCCCTGGGCGGCGTCGTCGAGCACGAACAGGTCCTCCGCCTCGGCGACCGGATTGATGCGATCATAGTCGGCGGGCTGGCCGAACAGATCGACCGGAATCACCACGCGGGGGCGAAGGCCGCGCTCGCGCGCGGTCGCGCACGCGCGCCGCAAACTGTCGGGATCGAGATTGAAGCTCGCCTCTTCGACATCGGCGAACACCGGCGTGGCGCCAACCAGCACTGCGACCTCGGCAGTCGCGGTGAAGGTGAAGCTCGGGCAGATGACCGCGTCGCCCGGTCCGACGCCGAGCGCCATCAGCACCATGACCAGCGCGTCGGTGCCGCTGGCGCAGCTCACCGCGTGGCGCGCACCACAGAATGCGGCGAGTTCGGCCTCGAACGTGCGCACCTCGGGTCCCAGGACGAACTGGCAATGGCCGAGCACGCGCGCGATCGCCTCGTCGACCGAACGCCCGAGACGCCGCCGCTGCGCAGCGACATCGATGAACGGGATGGGCGCGTGATCGAGGCGGGCGTGCTGATTCATTCCGGTCACAATGTCGTCTGGTTGCAAGCTGTTGTGATTACGGGGCCGATCGCGTCGCGCAAACGGCCGCCTCAGCCGGTCACGCGAAACGGGCGGGGACGCGCGGCGCTCGGCATGGTCCGGCTCTCGAGGCAGCGGATGGCGATCTCGAGGCTGGCCACGCCCTCCTCGCCGGTCACCGCCGGCTCCTTGCCGTCGCGGATCGCCGCGATGAACGCCTGCAGCTCCGCGCGCAGCGGCTCGGCATGTCCGACCGACAGATGCCGCATCGAATAGCTGCCGTCCGGCTGGAAGCCGAAGCATTCGGTGACCTGCCGCGTCAGCAGGTCGCCCATGATGTATTTGTTGCGGGTCGCGATGGTGACGTTGCGCGCCTTGAACGGCGTGAGCCAGTTGGTGTTGATGTGGGCGAGCACGCCGGACGCTGTCCGGAACTGCAGCAGCGCGATGTCCTCGCGCGCCGCGACCGCGCTCGAAAGCTGCGGCTGCACCTCCGCGATATCGGACTCGGTGAACCAGCGGATGAGATCGATGTCGTGCACGGCGAGGTCGATGACCACGCCCACGTTCGACATGCGCGGCGGGAACGGCCCGACGCGGGTAATGGCGATGGAAAGGATATCCTCGTCGCGGATCGCGTCCTTGATCGCCTCGACCGTCGGATTGAAACGCTCGACGTGGCCGACCATCAGCGCGACACCAGCCCGGCGCGACGCCGCGATGATCGCGCGCCCCTCCTCCACCGACGGCGCGATCGGCTTTTCGACCAGGACATGCACGCCGCGCTCGATGCAGGCGAGCGCCAGCTCCTGATGCAGATGGGTGGGCGCCGCAATGGTCACGGCATCGACGCCGACCGCGAGCAAGCCCTCGACGCCGCTGAACGCCGGGCAGCCGAGCGCGCCGGTCACCAGGTCGCGCTGCTTGCGATCGGGGTCGGCAATGCCGACAAGCTTCACGCCGGGAAGGTCGCCGAAGACGCGGGCATGGTTGCTGCCCATAACGCCAACGCCCACCACACCTACGCGCAGCAGCCCGTCCGCGTCGCTTTTCGCGGATTGCACCATGATGGCCGAAGTCCCCCTGCCGGCTCCCGTAGCCAACCCCTCCCTAGCACGCTGGAAGGCAGCTGGCGATGACAACGTTTCAGGCGACCGACACGTTTTGAATCAAAGAGTTACAGCAAAAGCAAGCCCCATTACGAACGGTTCTGGAGCATCACCGGCGCTGATACCGGAGGAACCAATCGACGAAGCGCCTGATGCCCTCCGCGATCGGCGTTCGCGGCCGGAACCCGACCGCGCGCTCGAGATCGGCGACATCCGCGCAGGTTTCCGGCACGTCGCCGGGCTGCATCGGCAGCAGCTCCCGAACGGCGGGCTTGCCGACGGCCTGCTCGATCAGCCGCACCACCTCGGTCACCTCGACCGGGGTGCTGTTGCCAATGTTGTAGACGTGCCAGGGCGCGCGGCTGGTGGCGGGATCGGGCTTATCCCCCGACCAGGCCGGATTCGGCGCCGGCGGGCGCGGCACCAGCCGCCCCACGGCTTCCGCCACGTCCTCCACATAGGTGAAGTCCCGCCGCATCCGTCCGTGGTTGAACAGCTTGATCGGCCGCCCCTGCATGATTGCATCGGCGAACAGCCACATCGCCATGTCCGGCCGGCCCCAGGGCCCATAAACGGTGAAGAACCGCAGGCCGGTTGCCGGCAACGCGAACAGATGGGCATAGGCGTGCGCCATCAGCTCGTTGGCCTTCTTGGTAGCGCCGTAGAAGCTCAGGGGGTGATCGACGTTCTCGGATGTGCTGAAAGGGACATGCGTGTTGGCGCCGTAGACCGAGGAGGACGAGGCATAGACCAGGTGCCGGGTGCCGGCATGCCGGCAGCCTTCGAGCACATTGAGAAAGCCCGTGAGGTTGGCGTCGGCATAGGCATGGGGATCAATCAGCGAATGGCGCACGCCGGCCTGCGCTGCCAGGTGCACGACGTAGGTAAAACGATGCGTCGCGAACAAGTCCGCCATTGCCTTGCGGTCGGCAATATCGACTTTCTCGAACCGGAAACGGGCCGATGCGCCGAGCTCCGTGAGGCGCGCTTGCTTCAGGCGCGGATCGTAGTAGGCGTTGAGATTGTCGGCGCCGACCACGGCGTGCCTGTCCGCCAACAGGCGCTGCGCAACGTGCATGCCGATGAACCCGGCCGCTCCTGTGACGAGAACAGTTTCTCCCAAGATGCGTCCTTTTCCGTGCCGCGATGACGCGGCCGCCACTTCGAGATGCCGCGCCGGCGCCGATTGCGCTCGGCTGATGGTGTTTCGTGCAGTATAAAACGGCAAATGCCAATAGCCTTGCAGCAGGTCATGACTCGAGCCACCGCGGCACCTCGCCAGCCTGGACCGGCGGCATGAGCGATGTCGCGCGCGAGGCGAAGGCGCTGCGGCGGTGGCTGTTCGAGGTCGCGCTGCCGTTGTGGTGGGAGGTGGGCGCGGACCATTTGCGCGGCGGCTTCCACGAAGCAATCACCCTCGATGGCAAACCGCTTGCGCTGCCGCACCGGGCGCGATCGATCGCGCGCCAGGCGTTCTCCTATTGCGAGGCCGGCCGTCTCGGCTGGAACGGGCCCTGGCGCGAAGCGGCGCAACATGCGCTCGGCTATTTCAGCGAGCACTTGGTCAATGCCGACGGTACCGTGGCATCGGTCGTCGCTCTCGACGGCACCGTCCAAGACCCGACCTTCGATCTCTACGACCAAGCCTTCGCCCTGCTCGCCTTTGCCAGCGGCGCGCGCGCCTTCGGCGATGCGGCCGGCGGGCGCCGACGCGCCGACGCCCTGCGCACGACGCTCGAACGGGCCTGTGCCCATCCCGGCGGCGGCTTCCGCGAGGATCGTGCCGGCCGCCTGCCACAGCGCTCCAACCCGCACATGCACCTTTTCGAAGCCGCACTTGCCTGGATTGCGATCGACGACGATCCGGCCTGGCGCCGCATGGCGGACGGCATCGCCGCCCTGTGCCTGGAAAAATTCATCGATCCCACGACCGGCGCACTGCGCGAGTTTTTTGCCGCCGACTGGTCGCCGGCAGCGGGGACCGAAGGCCGCATTTGCGAGCCGGGCCACCACTACGAATGGGCCTTCCTGCTCGACCGCTGGGCGAGGCTCACCGGTCGCGGCAAGCCCGATGCAGTCTCACGGCTGATCGCGTTCGCCGACCGCCACGGGCTCGATGCGCGGCGCGGGGTCGTGATCAACGCTGTGCTCACCGACGGTGGCATGCACGACCCGGTGGCGCGGTTGTGGGCGCAGTCCGAGCGAGCGCGCGCCTACCTCGTCGCCGGTCGTCCTGGCTACGACGTGGCCGCCGCCATCGCGGGCCTGCAGCGCTTCCTCGCGGCGCCGACGCCCGGCCTGTGGTTCGATCAGCTGGCCGAGGACGATCACTTCGTGATGGAGCCGGCCCGGGCCACGAGCCTCTATCACATCATCGGCGCGGTCACGGAGCTGTCCTCGAGGATCGGCGATGCGCCGATGGCCGTCCGACCCGACAAGACCGACAGCCGGCGCGTCATCTATCTCGTGACCGAGGACTGGTACTTCATCTCGCACCGGCTGCCGATGGCGCGCGCCGCGCGCGATGCCGGCTTCGAGGTGCATGTCGCGACCCGCGTCGATCGTCACGGCGCGGCGATCGAGGCCGAAGGATTCCATCTGCATCCCATCTCATGGCGGCGCGGCAGCCTGGATCCGCGTGACCTCGTGCGGGTGGTGCGCGAAGTGCGCAGGCTTTACCGCGACCTCGCGCCCGATCTCGCCCATCACGTCGCCCTGCCCGCCACCGTCGTCGGATCGCTCGCCGCGATCGGACTTCCGGTCATGTGCCTCAATGCCATGACCGGGCTGGGGACCATGTTCACCAGCGACACCGCCAAGGTGCGCATCGTGCGCGCCGGCCTGACGCTGACATTGCGCGCTCTGCTCGGCCGCGCGCGCTCCGCAGTGCTGGTGCAAAATCTCGATGATCGGGCAATGATCGAGCGTCTCGGCGTGGATGAAGGCCGCATCGCGCTGATCCCGGGCTCCGGCGTGGATGTCGACGCGATGGCGGTCACGCCCGAGCCCGCCGGCGCGATCACGGTCGCATTCGTCGGACGTCTGGTGGAATCGAAGGGAATCCGCACGCTCGTGGCCGCGCACGAGCTGCTCGCCGAGCGCGGCCGCGATACCCGGCTGCTGATCGCGGGGCTGCCGGATCCGGCCAATCCGGCCTCGATATCGGCGCAGGAGATCGAAGCCTGGACCAGACGACCCGGCATCGTCCATCTCGGGTTCGTCAAGGATATCCAGGCGCTGTGGGCATCCGCGCATATCGCAGCCTTGCCGTCGCATCGCGAGGGGCTGCCCTTGAGCCTGTTGGAGGCGGCGGCCTGCGGACGGCCGATCGTCGCGACCGACGTGCCGGGCTGCCGGGTGATCGCACGGCCCGACGTCAACGGATTTCTGGTGCCGCTCGACGACGCCGAGGCGCTCGCCGATGCCATCGCTCGCCTCGCGAGCGATCCGGAATTGCGACGGCGCTTCGGGCGGGCCAGTCGCGAAATGGTCGAACGCGAATTCTCCAGCAGACGAATCGGCAGCGATGTGGTGAACCTCTATCGGCGCCTGCTCGAGCCGGCCTGACCAGCAATCCATTGCGAACGCGGCGGCACGCGGGGTAAGAAGGCCCGAATCTGCGTGGGGACGTATCAGCTTCATGCATTGACGCGTTTTCTGCGGCGAACCGGTTCCCACTTCGCCGGAAAGCGCTATGAAAGGGTGGACGTGTCGCACGGTCGCAAGCTTGCCGTCATTGGTCTCGGATATGTCGGGTTGCCGGTCGCCGTCGCCTTCGCCCGGCAGGGCACGCCGGTCATCGGCTTCGACATCAACGCCGCCCGTATCGCCGAGCTCGCAGCCGGCCGCGACAGCACGCGCGAGGTCGAGGAGGAGGACCTCCATCACGCTCATCTGCGCCTGAGCTCTGATCCCGCCGCGCTCTCGGCTGCGGACTTCTTCATCGTGACGGTGCCAACCCCGATCGATGCGGCGCGACGGCCGGATCTGACGGCATTGCTGCGGGCGTCGGAGACGGTCGGGCGCGCCCTGAAGAAGGGCGACATCGTCGTCTACGAATCGACGGTCTATCCGGGCGCCACGGAAGAGGATTGCGTGCCGGTCCTGCAACGGGCCTCGGGCCTCACCGCCGGCCGCGATTTCACCGTGGGCTATTCGCCCGAGCGCATCAATCCCGGCGACAAGGCGCACCGCTTCGAGAGCATCAAGAAAGTGGTGGCGGGACAGGACGAACGCACGCTCGAGATCATCGCGTCGGTCTACGGATCGGTGGTGACGGCCGGCCTGCACAAGGCGCCGTCGATCAAGGTCGCAGAGGCCGCGAAGGTGATCGAGAACGCGCAGCGCGACCTCAACATCGCTTTCATGAACGAGCTCTCGGCCATCTTCCATCAGCTCGGCATCGATACCAAGGACGTGCTGGCGGCGGCCGCCACCAAGTGGAATTTCCTCAATTTCACGCCGGGGCTGGTCGGCGGCCACTGCATCGGCGTGGACCCCTACTACCTCACGTTCCGGGCACAGAAAGCCGGCTATCATCCCGACGTGATGCTGGCGGGCCGGCGCATCAACGACTCCATCGGCGTGCGGGTGGCGCGCGAATGCCTGCGCCGCCTGTTGAAGGCCGGCGCGCGCGCCGAACGGGTGACCGTGCTGGGACTGACGTTCAAGGAGAACGTCGTCGACATCCGCAACTCGCAGGTGGTCGATATCATCCGCGAGTTCCAATCGTTCGGCCTGGACGTGCAGGTGCACGATCCTTTTGCGGACCCCGCGGCGGCGCTCGAGGAATACGGCATCACCCTGCAGCAGGACCTCAAGCCCGCCGATGCGGTCGTGCTGGCCGTCGCCCACGACCCCTATCGGGCCTTGGGCTGGCCGCTGATCACCCGCCTGCTCAGGAACGGTCGCGGTCTCGTGATGGACGTCAAAGGCGTCCTCGATCTGCAGGCGAAGCCTGCGGAAATCGACGTCTGGCGGCTTTGACCCCGGTTAACCTTCCGCAATGCTCTTGCGGGTATCTTGTACGGTCGGACCGGCCCTGGGTGCGCCGGAAGGCGCCCTGCGCGGCTTGACGATCGGCGCCGGGACGGCTTGAAGTGTCGTAACGGTCGAGGGTTTCTCGCTCATGCCGGCTCAAATCATCCCGGTGATCATGTGCGGCGGCGCAGGCACGCGGCTGTGGCCGGTGTCGCGCGAGAGCATGCCGAAACAGTTCGTCTCTCTGGTCGGCCAGGGATCGATGTTCCAGCAGGTGCTGGAGCGCATTTCCGACCCCGAGCTGTTCGCGCGCCCGATCATCATCACCAACACCGACTTCCGTTTCGTGGTGGCCGAGCAGTTGCGCGAGCGCGGCATCGAGGCCGACATCGTGCTGGAGCCGATGCGGCGCGATTCCGGCCCGGCGGTCGCGGTGTCAGCCGTGCTGGCGGCCAAACGGGACAGCGGCGCCCTCGTGCTCGTGCTCGCGGCCGACCATGTCGTGCGCAAGCCCGACGAGTTCCGCGACGCCTGCCGGCGCGCCGCCGTCGCCGCCGCCGAGGGACGGATCGTCACCTTCGGCATCGAGCCGACCCATCCCGCGACCAGCTACGGCTATATCCGCCCCGGCAAGCAGCTCAACGGCGCGTCCGTGCGCGCGGTCGAGGCGTTCGTGGAGAAGCCGGATGCCGCGACCGCCGTGAGCTACGTGGCGGACCGCTACCTCTGGAATAGCGGCAACTTTCTGTTTCACGCCGGCGCCATGCTCGGCGAGATCGAGCGCTTCGAGCCCGCGATGGCCGAGGCCGCCAAGGCGGCGGTTGCCGGTCTCACGCGCGACCTCGATTTCCTGCGGCTCGCGGCCGAGCCCTTTGCGCGCGCTCCGAAGAAGTCGATCGACTATGCGGTCATGGAGCGCACCAAGCTCGCCGCCGTGGTTCCCACCGAGCTCGGCTGGTCGGACGTCGGCAGTTGGAGCGCGGTGTGGGATGTGCTCGATCATGACGGCGCCGGCAATGCGGTCGACGGCCCGGTCGTCATGCTGGACAGCCGCAACAGCCTGGTGCGTTCCGACGAGGCCAT
>Ga0126382_10001205_pt1 | contig 10554 bp, 10 predicted proteins | sample PanSoiMetPlot_30_FD_92548 | JGI IMG/M metagenome (GOLD analysis project Ga0126382, IMG submission 92548) | Tropical forest soil microbial communities from Panama - MetaG Plot_30 | ecosystem: Environmental > Terrestrial > Soil > Tropical forest > Bulk soil | place: Panama | collected 2016-02-17 | reverse complement strand
CTGACCTCGACGTCGCGCGTCCTCGATCCGCTCGTGGTCGGCCAGGAGCACTACGACGTGGCCCAGGAGACGAAGCGCGTGCTCCAGCGCTACCGCGACCTACAGGACATCATCGCCATCCTCGGCATCGACGAGTTGTCGGACGAAGACAGGCTCGTCGTCCAGCGTGCGCGGAAGATCGAGCGCTTCCTCTCCCAGCCGATGTTCGTGGCCGAGGTCTTCACCGGCCAGCCCGGCAAGTACGTCAAGCTCGAGGACACGATCCGCGGCTTCCAGGAGATCCTCGACGGCAAGCACGACGATCTGCCGGAGCAGGCCTTCTACATGGTCGGCACGATCGAGGATGCGGTGGCCAAGGCCAGCGAGCAGGGCGGCGAGCCGGAACCGGCCTCCGAGGAAACCGAGGCGGAGGCCGAGGCCGTGCAGACCGAAGAAGCGGAAGCCGAAGCCGTCCCGGCCTAGCTCTCGGTGGCCGCCGCACGTCGAACGTTCTCGCTCTCGCTCACGACGCCCGAAGGGGCCGTCTTCGACGACGAGGCAGAGATGGTGGTCGTTCCCGGCGCCGCCGGTGAGATCGGCGTGCTCGCGAGACACGCCCCGCTGATTGCTCTCCTCAAGGCCGGCTCGACGCGCGTCTACCGCAACCGAGCGGGAGGCGAAGTGGAGGAGTTCGCGACCGGCCCCGGGTTTTTCACGGTCGAAAACGACCGCGCGCTCGCGCTGGTCGATACCGCGGTCAACGTCCGCGAGATCGACGCCACCGTCGCCGAGGAGCAGCTGGAACAGGCCAGGGCCGAGCTGGAACGCGTCGACCGCGGCGAGTCGGACGCAGACCGATGGCAGCTCGAGCAGAGGATCAAGGCTGCGGAGAACCAGCTGGCGACCGCAGGCAGATCTTGATGCAGGCTTTCGCGCCGGGCATCTACCCTCGCTCGGAGCAGCTCGTCCAGGCGACCCGGGACCTCGACCGGGGGCGCACCTCCCAGGAGGCCGTCGACGACCAGGTCGAGCGCGACCTGGCAGAGCTCATCGCCGTCCAGCAAGACGCGGGTCTCGACCTGCTGAGCGACGGGATGCTGCGCTGGCAGGATCTCTTCAGGCCGCTGCTCGAGAAAACCGATGGCCTGGAGACGGGTGCGCTGACGCGCTTCCTCGATACGAACACCTTCTACCGCGCGCCGCATGCGACGACGACGGTGCCGAAGCTCGGCGGCCCGCTCGGCGCGCGGTATGCAGCTCCGCTGCCGGGGCCGCGGCTCGTTACTCTGCCCTCGCCCTATGCTCTTTCCCAGGGCACGGGTGTTCCGGCTGCGAGGATCGCCGAGGCGGTTCTCAGGCCTGCGCTCGCCGGGGTCGACGCCGACCTCGTCGTGTTGGCCGAACCGTTCTTCGGCCGGGCGGAGGACGCGAAGGCGTCCGAGCTCGAGGAGCCGCTCGCCGCGCTCGCGGGCGGGCCCATGCTCGCCTTGCAACTGACCTTCTGCGATGCGAGCCGCGCGCTGGAGCAGGGCCTGGCGGACCTTCCGGTCGAGGCGATCGGGATCGACTTCTACGGGACGCATCTCGCGGACGTCCCGAAGGGCTTCGACAAGCTCCTGCTCGCCGGTGTCGTCGATGCCCGCAGCTCGACGCTCGAAGACCCGCGGGAGCTCGCCGAGTTCGCCGACAGGCTCCGCAACGAGCGTGAGGTCGAGCAGATCGCGCTGGTTCCGAACGGCGACCTACAGTTCGTCTCCGAGCGGATCGCCCGCGAAAAGCTTTCGCGGCTAGGCGCCGCCAAGACCGCTACCGTGGAGGCCGCGGCCTGATGCAGTTCTTAACCCACGAGATCGGATCGCTCGCCAAGCCTCCGTGGCTCGTCAAGACCTCGGCCGGCACGCCGCTCCAGCCGAACGACATCGAACATGCGCGCACCTGGGGCGAAAAGGTGGGCGTCGACGGGTACGAGGAGCTTATCGCGACCCTCGAGCGGGGAAATCCGGACAAGGCCGAGCTCGGCCATTGGGCGAGCCGCTACGCGCTTCGGTTGCTCGAGAGCGCCGGAATCGAGGTGGTCTACGACGGCGAGCAGCAGCGCACCGAGATGTACGCCTGGGCCGTCGAACACGCAAACGGGTTCGAGCCGCGGGGAACCGTCAGAAGCTTCGACAACAAGTACTACTCGAGGTCGGCGGTGACCTCGGAGCCGTCGCTTCGCGAGCCGTACCACAACGACGAGTTCGCGTTCCTTCAGTCGGTCGCTGACCACGATCTGAAGATCCCGGTCACCGGGGCGTACACGATCGCGGTCTGGTCCTACGACGAGCACTTCGCGCCGCAGACCGGACGGATCGGCGCGGGCCACGGCCGCAACGAGGAGCTCTCCGCGCGGAGAGAGTTCGCCAACGACCTGGCGCGGAACGTGATCAGGCCGAACCTCGAGTCGCTGATCGACCTCGGGGCGAAGTGGATCCAGATCGACGAGCCCGGCGCCTCGACCGAGGCCGACGAGCTCGACATCTTCGTCGAGAGCTTCAACGCAAGCGTCGAGGGGCTCAACTGCTTCTTCTCGACCCACCTTTGTTTTTCCGACTACGACCTCTTTTTCCCGGCGATCGAGCAGATGCACGGCTGCAAGCAGTTCTGCGTCGGGTTCGCCAACTACGACAGCCGCGAGCTCGGCACGTCGAGCGCCGACCGGCCCGGCTATGAGGTGATCTCCAAGTTCCGCGACCTGCCTTACCAGCCGATCCTCGGTCTAGGTGTGCTCGACATCCATACCGACTTCGTCGAGCCGCCCGAGCTCGTTCGCGACCGGATTCTCTACGCAACGGAGGTCTTCGGCGATCCCGAGCGAATCCACGTTTGTCCCGACTGCGGTTTGCGCACGCGCAGCTGGGAGGTGGCATACGACAAGCTCAGAAACATGGTCGAAGGAACGAAACTTGCCGAGGAGGCGCTCTCGACAGCAGGAGCAGCTAGGTAGCCGCAGGCGTGGTTATCCTGCGGGAGCGGTAGGCGCCTTCGGGGCGCTTTCGCACATTTAGAGACAGATGAGAACGACGCTGAAACGAGGAATCGGGCGCGGGGCGGAGCTGAACGGCAACGGCCACGCGGTGCTGCCTCCCGGCGTCCAGCCGCCGATCAACCTTTACCGGCAGCCGCCTCGCGGGGGGCGAAGCATCGGGCGGCGGATGGCCGGTTTCTTCTTCTGGCTGCTCGTGCTCGTCGCCATGGTCGCCGGTGGAGCGGCAGGCGGCCTCTACCTCTACGGCCACGACTTCGCGGCCGCGACCGCCCCGCACTCCAAGGGATTCAAGAGGGCCACGAACCACCTCGACCCCTACGTCTCGCCCAAGGAGCCGGCGATCGCGCTCGTGCTCGGGACGGATCACCGCTACGTCGACGGCAAGGCTCCGGGCCGCTCGGACACCATGATGCTAATCCGGACCGACCCGGCTAGTCACACCGTCTCGCTGCTCTCGTTTCCCCGTGACATGCGCGTAGCGATCCATTGCCCGGGCCGGGCCGTCTGGTACGACAAGATCAACGCCGCCTATCCAACCTGTGGGCCGCTGGGCTCGCTGGAGACGGTAAAGGCGCTGACCAACGTTCCGATCAACTACCTGATCAGCGTCAACTTCCTCGGCTTCATTCAGGTCGTCGACAAGCTCGGAGGCGTCTACATGGACGTCGACCGGCGCTACTTCAACAACCACCGCGGGCCGACCGGTTACGCCGGCATCAACCTCGAGGCGGGGTACCAACGGCTGAGCGGCAAGCAGGCGCTCGACTTCGTCCGCTACAGGCATACGGACTCCGATCTCTTCCGTGTCGTTCGCCAGCAGGAGTTTGTCCGCGCCGCCAAGGAGCAGCTCGGCCGCTACTCGAAGCTAAAGGTTACGAGCTTGCTGGGCGCGATCAAACGGAACGTCGAGGTCGGTCGCGCCGGCGGCCGCGGGGTCGACCTCTCGACGATGCTGAACTACGCCCTGTTCTTCCATGGCCTGCCGGGCGGGCATTTCATCCAGGTCAAGATCCAAGGGCTCGAAGGCGCCAGCGACCTGACCACCGCGACGCAGAACGTCACGAACGCGGTCGAGCAGTTCATGAACCCGGACGCGGAAGCGCCACAGAAGGCGAACGCCGCGGCCCTGAACGAGAAGTACCGGCCGAAGGTTCGCGGGATCAATCCGAAGTCGATTTTCGCCACCGTCCTCAATGGGAACGGGGTCGAAGGCTCCGCGGGCGCCGCCGGTTCGCAGCTGAGGGAACGCGGCTACCAGATCCTGCAGCCTCCGGACCGGCTGACAGCGAACGCGCCGGGCGGCTGGAACTACCCGGTGACGAGGATCTACTACGACACGACGAAGCCAGGCTCAAAGCAGGCCGCGACGCAGGTGGCGAAGCTCTTCAGCGGTTCCCGGACAGGCCCAATGACGCCGACGCTGGTCCCGTTCGCGAACGGCGCGATGCTCGTCGTCGTCGTCGGCAAGCCGTTCACCGGCTCCCTCATCGGCTCGAGTCCGACGGTTACGCCGCCGCCGAAGCACCAGCCCCCTCACACGTACGCCAACCCCGGCATGACGCTCCCGCTGATGCGGGCGATCCGGCGCAAGCTGCCGTTCCGGGTCGAGTACCCAGCCGTCATCGACAGAAGCTCCCGCGTCGATCCGGAGCCGCCGAATCCACGCGTCTACACCGTCCAGGGCCACAAGATGGCGCGGCTCGTCTTCACGACCGGCGTGAACGGCCAGTACTGGGGGATCCAGGAGATGAACTGGGGCGGCGCGCCGACGCTCGGGGAGAAGAACTTCATCCGTCACTTCGGCCAGCGGACGTTCGAGTTCTTCTACTCGGGCTCGAACTTGCACATGGTCGTGCTGAAGGAGAACGGCGCCACCTACTGGGTGGTCAACACGCTCGACGATGCGCTCTCGCCCGAGACGATGATCGCGATCGCCCGCGGGCTTCGACCTCTAAGGTGACCAACGTGGGCGGGCAGGGCAAAGAGCCGATCGCGATCTTCGGCGCAGGTTGGGTCGGCCTGGTCACGGGGGCGTGCCTCGCCGAGCTCGGGCACGACGTGACGATTCGCGACATCGTCCCGGATCGGATCGAGCGGCTGCGGACCGGGGAGGTGCCGTTCTTCGAGCCCGACCTCGCCGGGCTGCTCGAGCGAAACGCCGATCGCCTGACGTTCACGCTCGACGCGGCGGAGGCGGCCGGCGCGGCGGAGCTCGTCTTCGTCTGCGTCGACACGCCGCCGACCTACTCGGGCGACGCCGATCTCTCCCGCGTCTGGACGGTCGTCGACGAGCTGCCGCAGCTCGAGCGCCGCACGATCCTCGTCATGAAGAGCACCGTTCCGGTCGGCACCGGCGAGAAGGTGCGGGCCGCGCTGGAGAAGCGTGGCCTGAGTCACATCGGCTACGTGTCGAATCCGGAGTTCCTGGCCGAAGGCGGCGCGGTCGAAGATTTCCTGAGCCCCGACCGAGTTGTGGTGGGATCGTTCGCGGAAGCAGACGGCGACCGGGTCGCAGCGCTCTATGACGACCTGAAGGCGCCGATCCTCCGAGCGGACGTGGCGTCGGCCGAGATGATCAAGCTCGCCGCAAACGCGTTCCTGGCGACGCGCATCAGCTTCATCAACGAGATTGCGAACGTCTGTGAGGTCACCGGCGCCGATGTCGAGAAGGTCGCCGAAGGCGTAGGTCTCGACCACCGGCTGGGGCCGCATTTTCTGCGTGCAGGCGTCGGCTATGGGGGGAGCTGCTTCCCCAAAGACACGAACGCCCTGAAGCAGCTCGCTTCGAATTCGGGCTACCACTTCCAGCTGCTGTCGGCCGTGATCGAGGTCAACGAGCTGCAGAAGCGCCGAGTGATCAACAAGCTCCAGAAGTACCTCGGGCGGCTCCGCGGGAAGCAGATCGCGCTGCTCGGGCTGGCGTTCAAGGCGAACACCGACGACATGCGCGAGGCGCCGTCCGTCGTCCTGGCATCGAGGCTTCTGGCCGAGGGCGCGGACGTCAAGGCCTACGATCCGGTCGCGAAACCCGGCGATCTCGTGCGGGGGGTCTCGCTGTGCGAATCCGTGCTCGAAGCCGTCGGCGGCGCCGACGCGGCCGTGATCGTCACCGACTGGGATGAGTTTCGAACGCTTGCCTCGCCGGAAGTCCGCGAGGCCATGCGCCGCCCGCTGATCATCGACGGCCGCAACATGCTCGATCCCGAGGAGACCCGCGCGGCGGGATTCGACTACGAGGGAATCGGCCGCGCCGCCGCGCCGCTCGCGTCGCTTCCCGAGACCGAAGAACGCGACACAGAGCGGCCGCATCAGCGGCCTGTCCGCGCACACGGACCAGTGGAGGGGTCTGGGGAACCTGGAGGTTCCCCAGGCAGATCCAGCTAAGAATGGAAGCGATCATCCTGGCGGGGGGCAAGGCCGAGCGGCTCGGCGATGCCGCGGGCGGCCTGCCGAAGCCACTCGTGCCTGTCGCCGGGCGGCCCCTCGCGGCCTGGCAGATCGGGTTGCTCCGACGCGCGGGCGTCGAACGCGTGATCGTCAGCTGCGGCGCCGGTAGGGGCGAGGACTTTGCGGCGGCCCTCGGCGGGCTTGGTGTCGATCTGGCGATGGCCGAGGAGCCGGAAAGTCTCGGCCGCGGCGGTGGTATCCGCTTCGCGGCGCAGGAGCGCCGTGAGAACGGCGACGTTCTTGCATTGAACGGTGACGAGCTCGTCGATGTCGACTTCGCCGGACTCCTCCAGAGCCACAGGGCCAACGGCGCCGCAGCGACGATCACCGTTGCGCGCCCGAGATCTCCCTTCGGGGTGGTCGAGCTGGAGAACGACCAGGTGACCGGCTTTGCTGAAGGCGGGACGATTCAGTGCTGGGTCAGCTGCGGGGTCTACGTGCTCGGCGAGGAAGCGCTCGCCCGCTTCCCCGAGCGGGGCGACCACGAGACCTCGGCGTTTCCCGCGCTCGCCGCAGAAGGCGCGCTCGCCGCCTTCCGCCACGAGGGGCTCTGGTTGACCGTCAACACGCCGAAGGACCTGCGCCGGGCGGAGGAGTACGTCCAGGCGCACCCCGAATGGTTAGAAGCGTAGGATCGCCTGAGCATGGAGGGGCCGTTGTCGTCCCCTAACCTGGAGGGGCTCGAAGCCTTCTCCTTCCAGCCCGACCGCGTGGAGAAGCCGTGGGGTCACGAGCTGATTTGGGCGAAGACGGAGGGCTACGCGGGCAAGGTGCTCCTTATCCGCGAAGGCCACGCGCTCAGCCTCCAGTTCCACCGGGAGAAGGACGAGAGCTGGTACGTCCTCGAGGGCCGGGCGGAGCTCCAGCTCGGCGAGGTCGGGCAGGCGGTGTTGAAGACGGAGATCGTCGGCCCCGGGGCTGCGTTTCGCTTCCGGCCCGGCACAGTGCATCGCGTCCGCGCGCTCGAAGACACGACGATCCTCGAGGTCTCGACCGCGGAGTTGGACGACATCGTCCGGCTCGACGACGAGTACGGGCGCGAGGGCACTTCACAACCCTGACACAAGTCTGTTAACGTTCCGGACTGTGGAGTCGCTGACCGTCGGCCAGGCCGCCGCACGCACAGGGTGGTCGCCCAGGATGCTCCGCTACCTGGAGCAAGCCGGGCTGGTGATTCCTCCTCGCAGCGCGGGCCGCTACCGGCAATACGGACTGCTCGAGCTGAACCAGCTGCGCTCGCTCGACGAGCTGCGACGCCGCTTTGGCGTTGGCATCGACGAGCTCGCTTTCACCGTGCGTCTGCAGCGGGAGCCTGCGCTGCAGGCCGCCGTTGCGACCTGGCTCGCGGGCACCCAGCTCTCCGCCCTCGACTGGGAGCAGCGCAAGCACGAACGCTTGCTCGCGGCCTGACCAAATGATCTAGATCACAAGGAAAGGATCGAATGGCCACCACCACCCGTCACGACGTCAAGGACCTCTCGCTCGCGCCCGAGGGTGTGCGCAGGATCGCCTGGGCCGACCGGCACATGCCGGTGCTGGCAGCGATCCGGGACCGCTTCGAGACCGACCAGCCGCTCGCCGGCTACCGGATCGCGGCCTGCCTGCACGTGACCAGCGAGACGGCGAACCTGATGCGGACCCTGAAGGCCGGCGGCGCTGACATCGTCCTGTGCGCCTCCAACCCCCTCTCGACCCAGGACGACGTTGCCGCTGCGCTCGTCGAGGAGTTCGACGTCTCGGTCTTCGCGATCAAGGGCGAGGACAACGACACCTACTACCGGCACATCGAGGCAGCCGTCGACCACAAACCTCAGCTGACGATGGATGACGGCGCCGACGTGATCGGCGTCCTTCACTCACACCGGCGCGAGCAGCTCGGCGACATCCTCGGAGGAATGGAGGAGACGACCACCGGCGTCATACGCCTGAAGGCGCTCGAGCGCGACGGCGCGCTCGGCTTTCCGGTGATTGCGGTCAACGACGCGAACACGAAGCACCTGTTCGACAACCGGTACGGGACCGGGCAGTCGACGATCGACGGAATCGTCCGCGCGACCAACATCCTGCTCGCCGGAGCGACCTTCGTCGTGGCGGGCTACGGCTGGGTCGGCAAGGGCGTGGCGCTGCGGGCGCGCGGGATGGGCGCGCACGTGATCGTCACCGAGGTCGATCCCGTCCGGGCGCTCGAGGCGACAATGGACGGGTTCGAGGTACAGCCGATGGACAAGGCAGTTGAGGTCGGCGACATCTTCTGCACCGCGACCGGAGACAAGTCCGTGATTACGCGTGACCACATGGAGCGGATGAAGGACGGCGCGATCCTCTCGAACACCGGCCACTTCAACGTCGAGATCGAGATCCCGGCGCTGCGCCAGCTCGCGACCGAGACGCGGAAAGCCCGTGAGTTCGTCGAGGAGTTCGAGCTCGAGAATGGGAAGCGCCTCTTCCTGGTCGCGGAGGGACGCCTCGTCAACCTCTCGTCGGCCGAGGGTCATCCCGCGGCCGTGATGGACATGTCCTTCGCCAACCAGGCGCTCTCCGCCGAGTACGTGGTCAACAACGCGGCCAGCCTGGAGCGCCATGTCTACCCGGTGCCGAGCGAGATCGACACCGAGATCGCGCGGCTCAAGCTCGCGACGCTGGGCGTCGAGATCGACACCCTGACCGAGGAGCAGGCGAAGTACCTCGCTTCCTGGGACGAGGGAACCTGACCCGAAAAATGCTGCGCATTCTCCGGGTGACCGGCTTCTACCTTCGCGCCTCGTAGTAGTGAAGGCAATTGTTCTCGCCGCGGGGTACGCAACGCGGCTTTACCCGCTCACGCTCGACCAACCCAAGCACCTGCTCGAGGTCGGGGGGCGCACGATCCTCGAGCGGCTGCTCGGGCAGCTCGCCGAGGTCGAAGGCCTCGACCTCGTCTACGTCGTCACGAACGACAAGTTCGCAGATCGGTTCCGGGACTTCGCGAGCAGCTGGCGGGGGCCGTTCTCGCTTGCGGTCGTCGACGACGGGACGACGACCGACGACGACAAGCTCGGTGCGATCGGCGACCTTGGTCTGGTGATCCGCCAGGAGGTAATCGACGACGACCTGCTCGTCGCCGCGGGCGACAGCATCTTCGACGACAGTAGGCTCGACGACTTCGCGAAGCTCGGGCTCGCGAAGGATGCGCCCGTGACTGCCGTGATCGACGTCGGCGATCTGGGGGCCGTCAAGCGTTACAGCGCGATCACGGCCGACGCCGACGGTCGGATCATCGCGTTCGAGGAGAAGCCCGAGCAGCCGGAGACCACGCTCGCCGGGATCGCCCTCTACTTCTACCCGCGCTCCGTGCTGACGCTGATCGACCTCTACCTCGCCGAGGGCAACAACCCGGACCAACCCGGCCGGCTCGTCGAGTGGATGTTCAAGCGGACGCCGTTCTACGTTTGGCGCGTCCCGGGACGCTGGTACGACATCGGCTCCCCGGAGACGCTCGAGCAGGCCGATCGCGAGTTTTCACAAAGCTGAGCCTGATGCGCGCGTGCTCGGCGCGTAGCGTCGCCTCGTGCTCGATCTTCTCCTGCCTCAGCGCTGCGTCGTCTGTGGGGTGCGTGGCACGCAGCTCTGCCGTACCTGTCTCTGGCAGCTGCCGCGGATCGAGCTCCCGCTCTGCGAGCGGTGCGGCGCGCCGACCGCCTGGCCGGTGCGGCGCTGCCACGAATGCGCCGGCCGGCGGCTGGCGTTCGCCAAGGCCCGGGCGGCCGTGGTGTATGACGATGCCGTCCGTTCCTTCGTCGCCGCCTGGAAGGAGCGCGCGCTGCGCCGTCTTGCCGCAGCCGCGGTGGAGATCGTGCTGGAGGTCGTCGCGCACCCGGGAGCAGACGCCGTTGTCTTCGTTCCGCCCGACCCGGATCGCGGGCTCGAGCGTGGGCATCACCCCCCGCGCCAGCTCGCCGAGGGTTTGGCCGGCCACTGGCAGCTGCCGCTTGCTGCCCCGCTTCACCGCCGGGCCACGAAGCGTCAGCGCGGCCTGTCGCGGGCTGAAAGGCGGCGCAACGTCGCGGGCGTCTTTGCGGCTCGTGGCTCGGTCCCGCGGAAGCTCGTGCTGGTGGACGACG
>Ga0126382_10001203_pt1 | contig 10564 bp, 8 predicted proteins | sample PanSoiMetPlot_30_FD_92548 | JGI IMG/M metagenome (GOLD analysis project Ga0126382, IMG submission 92548) | Tropical forest soil microbial communities from Panama - MetaG Plot_30 | ecosystem: Environmental > Terrestrial > Soil > Tropical forest > Bulk soil | place: Panama | collected 2016-02-17 | reverse complement strand
TAGACTAGCTGGTAGATTTGCTAGTTTATGTCGGAGGATACCGGAGACGGGATCCGGGGTTGTTCCAATTTCTCGACACCAATATCCGCAGACTGGACAGTCGACGGAACTTCGCCACATTTTCCGCAGACTGGACCGTCTAGGTACATCTCAACGGTGCGCCTCAAACGATCTCTGAAACGATTGACGAAAGTTCGAGAGGCAAAGGCGCAGCAAATTCCAATCGCGCCCTAGTTCCTGGGTGATCGAATGCGAGCTCTGCAGAATGAAGGAATTGTCGCTTAAGCGACCGCACCACGCGTTTGTTAGTCGCGTTGCGAATGGAATTCTCTCTGCCGCCGCCGTAGGTGGCGTCCCCTACCACCGGATGACCGATATGCGCCAGATGTACTCGTATCTGATGTGTTCGTCCGGTTTTGATCTGGACATCGAGTAACGTGAACTCCTGATATCGTTTCACAACTTCAAATATCGTATGAGCGGCTCGTCCGGCACCTCCTCGAAGCACACTCATTCGAGTTCGATTGTGTGGACTGCGTCCGATGCGAGCATCTATCTCTCCCCGGTCTCTAGAAACCTGGCCGTAGACCAGCGCATTGTATAGCTTGAATACCTCTCGATTGTGAAACGATTCAGCAAGCCGTTCGTGGGCAGTATTGTTCTTCGCCACCACAAGCAAACCGGATGTTTCCTTATCGAGGCGGTGTACGATGCCGGGTCGAGTGCTACCGGCCGCTTCCGATAATGAGTTGAAATGATAAACGAGCGCGTGCACCAACGTGCCGGAATCGATACCGGCTCCCGGATGAACAACCATGCCTGCCGGTTTATTGACTACGATCAGTTCATCGTCTTCATAAACGATGTCCAGGGGAATTGGCTCAGGGACGATCTCAACGGGCGGGGGTTCGGGAAGATCGATCTCAATCTGGTCGCCATCACGGAGCCGGTAACTCGGCTTTACTACTCGCTCATTTACAAGAATATCGCCGTCAGCGATGGAATGCTGGATTCTCGTTCGGCTAAGGTCCTTTAACTGGGATGCAAGGAAAGAATCGAGACGAGCGCCAGCCGCTTCGGTGCCGATACTAAACAGTTGTGTTTCAACACTCACGAGGCGAACGTGACATTCTCTTCAAACTACGAGGCGTGTGCGGCGATATCCTGGCTGTGCGCGATTTTTTCGTTCGCCTGTTGACGACGGTAATAAAGGGTCATCGCCAGGCCGAGCCCGAACATAATGATAGATATGAACTGAGACGTTGACAGACCGAAAATCTCCCCACGTGGATCGTCTCGCCAAAACTCGATGGTAAATCTTGCGACCCCATAAATCATCAGATAGGAATAGATTATCTGACCGTCGAATGAGCGTCGCTTTCGCAACCACATCAGAAACCCAAAGATCGCGAGGTTGATCACAGCTTCAATTAATTGAGTCGGTATCAGCGCTGAATCGGTAGGAACGCCCGTCAATTCGCCTGCCTTCGCGGTGAAGTGAACACCAATCCACGAAGTTGTTGGCTTACCCCAACAACAACCCGCCGAAAAACACCCGAGCCTGCCTATCGCGTGCCCTAAAGCCACGCCCGGCGCAAATGCATCAGAAGTCAATCGCCAGGGCAAATGCCAGCGCCTCATCAGTATGACGCTGACTAAAAGCGCAACCAGGAAGCCGCCGTAGTAAACGCCTCCCGAACGCCAGAGATCGAAAGATAGAATTCGCCTCCACTCCCCTCGATAGTCATTCCATTCAGTTATGACCATCAGCACTTTGGAACCGATAAGCGATGACGCAAGAATGTACAGTCCGAGATCATAAATCCGATCTTTGGGAAGTCCGTCCTTCTCCGCCAGTTGGGCCGTTAGCCAAAGCGCCACGATAAATCCGATCGCCAGCAAAACTCCGTAGGTTGCAATCTGGATCCCGAGTCCAGGTATCTTGAATAATTCAGGAAACATCTCTTACTACTACTCCCGCATCACGAACCCTCGGCATTTGGCGCCTCAGCGGCCTCTCCCAGCTTCGTTCGCTCGGCTTGCGGCGCCAGGAACAGCTCTATTGCCATGAGAGCGGCTCCGATCGTTATCGCGGTATCCGCAATGTTAAATACCGGCCACTGATAGCTCTTGTAGTAAATGAGAATAAAGTCAATGACGCGTCCCATGCGAACGCGATCGACCAGATTCCCGGATATTCCAGCCGCCAGAAGCGCAAGCGACCAGAGCAGCAGGATGTTTGTGACCGGCGTCCGTCTCATATAGTAAACAACCACCAATACAGCGGCGATCGAGACGGAAACCAAAAGCCATTTGACATTGCCACTGTTCAGCATACCGAAGGCTATGCCGGGATTCTCGGTGTAACTAAGTTTGAAGAAGCCCCTAATGATGTCTATTTCATCGCCTTCGCGAAGCTTCACCGAAACCCAATATTTAGTGATTTGATCAAATAACATCACCAGCGTCGCGATTATTAAGTACCACATCTTCATCGCGCTCGCCCTCGGATCAATTACGTCTGAACTCATCTATCTTTTGCTCCTGACTTAAGGATGAGTGTTCTCGCCTCTAACCGCAAGCCCATTCTGAACATGACTACTGGCCACTGCCTATCCCCCAACCTTCCTCGATCTGCTTTATGCAACGCTCATCAATGGTCGGATATCTCTCATCGTGGCCCACTGTCTCCGACCAATTCCAACACCGCTCGCATTTCGTGCCGTCCGCATGCTCCACCTTAACCGAGAGTTCCTCTGATTCAGTCTTCAAGAGCACCGTTTGTGAGACTATGAAAATTGACGCCAACTGATCTTCGATGCTCTTCAGAAGGTTAAAGTGATCTCCCCCAGCAAAAACAGTGACCTTTGCCTCGAGTGAAGCCCCGATAACTTTCTGTGTTCGCGCGACTTCAAGCTGTTGCTGGACAATCGATCGAATATGCAGTATTCCATTCTCTCGACTGTTCCACCGCTCGAGCAACTCCTGATCGCCCTCGCGATTCTGCACCCCCGGAAACTCTGCAAGATGCACCGAAGATTCTCGCTTACCAGGAAGATTCTCCCAGATCTCGTCAGCAGTAAAGCATAGAATCGGCGCGAGCAACCGGGCGAAAGCATCAACGATACGATACAGCGCAGTCTGTGCAGCTCGGCGGCCAATCGACTTCGGCGCAAACGTGTAAAGACGATCCTTCAAAATGTCGATATAGATACTCGATAGTGTGACCGTAGCGTAATTGTAGAGCGTGTGATAGACCGTTGTGTAGTCAAAGCGCTCATAGGATTCGGTCGCTTTGCGCGTGACTTCACGGGTAACTGCCAACGCCCACCGGTCGATCTCCCACATTTCGCTCTCCGGCACGTGATCGTTTTCGGGATCGAAGTCCGAAATGTTTCCCAGTGCATACCGGGCGGTATTTCTCAATTTGCGATATGCGTCGACCATTCGCGTCAGGATTTCAGGAGAAACTCTGACATCCTCCTGATAATCCGACGAAGCGACCCACAAGCGCATAATCTCGGCGCCTTGCTTGCTGACCACGTCCTCCGCCGGAATCGCATTGCCCGTTGATTTGTGCATTGCTTTCCCTTCTCCATCAACGGTCCACCCGTGAGTAATGACCGTCTTGTACGGAGCTTGATCACGCGCGGCAATGCCAATCATCAGTGACGAATTGAACCAACCTCGATACTGGTCGGGACCCTCAATATAGACATCTGAAGGCCAGGGTAATCCGCGTTCGGCGACGAGCACAGCGAGTGAAGACGAACCCGAATCAAACCAGACATCCAGAATGTCAGTCTCCTTTGTGAATTCCGAGCCCCTGCAGTTCGGACAGGTGAAACCATCGGGCAGGAGATATTCTGGTTCACGCGCATACCACGCGTCGGCGGTTTCTCTGGCGAATATTGAAGACACGTTATCGATTACCTTCTCATCGGCAATTGTCGTTTTGCATTTTGTGCAATAAAACGCCGGGATTGGAACTCCCCACACTCTTTGCCGCGAGACGCACCAATCAGGTCGGCTCTTGAACATGTTTCGCATTCGGTCGCGTCCCCAACTCGGCATCCAAGTCACTCGCTCGACCTCGCTCAAGGCGCTTTCTCGCAAGCTTTTGCCTCCGTCCGCCCTGTCCATCGATATGAACCACTGGGGAGTCGCGCGAAAAATCACAGGGTTGTGACATCGCCAACAATGCGGGTAACGATGAGGATATTCCTCCGTGAATACCAGCGATCCGTTCGCGCGCAGGAAATCAACGATATGCGGATTAGCGTCGAACACTGATTGGCCTGCGAATTCTTCAATTTCAGGGGTAAAGCGGCCCGCATTATCAACGGGGCAGTATACTTCGGTCCCTTCCAGCTGATTGCCGAGGACTCCCTCGGCTCTAAGCTTGTCGTACACAGGCGCAAGTGCCTCTCGGTACTGCTGCCCAATCACAAAATCGTCGTGGCCGTGACCAGGAGCGGTGTGAACGCAGCCAGTGCCGGCTTTTCCGGTTCCCTTCTTCTGAGCAAACGCCACATCGATTTCGGTTTCAGCATCAGCCTCCCCACCTAGCGTTACGTGTTCGCCCACCATCAGCAGAGAGGGTCGATCGATCCAGGCGTGACGGGCCTGCAGTCCATCCAATACTTTTCCGGAAAAAGTGGCAATTACGCGCGATGCTACTAGCCCGCACTTCTCCGCTACCGACTCAACAAGATCTTTAGCAACTATGTAAATCTCATTACCTACATCGACCAGGGCGTAATTAAAATTAGCATTAACGGCAATCCCAAGGTTCGCAGGAAGGGTCCACGGCGTCGTGGTCCAAATCAAAACGAAAACGGGTTTATTGATGCCTTCCCTTGGCCATTCATAGCCCACGCGTGAGGCAAGCTCGTCGAGCTCTTCCTGAGGAAGAGCGAATTTTACGTAGATCGAGGGACTGGCATGCTCCTTATACTCTACTTCTGCTTCTGCGAGCGCGGTCTGATCGTGTATGCACCAGTACACTGGACGAGCGCCTTTGTAAACGTAGCCGCGCCCTACGAAGCGTCCAAACAGCCTCGCGGTTTCTGCTTCGTAGGCATTCGACATCGTGAGATAGGGATCATCCCACTCGCCTAACACTCCGAGGCGCTGAAAGTCCCGCGTCTGACGCTTCAATGCTTGAGCAGCGTGCTCGCGACAGGCTTTTCGAATCGCAACGGGGCTCATCTGGGACTTCTTAGCCCCGAGTTTCTTGTCAACATACAGTTCGATCGGCAATCCGTGACAGTCATAGCCCGGAACATACGGCGCGTCAAAGCCCATCATGGAATGAGACTTAACAATAAAGTCTTTCAAAATCTTGTTCATCGCCGTACCGATGTGAATATCAGCATTTGCATAAGGAGGACCATCGTGCAGCACGAACATTGGACGGCCCGCGCGCGCACGGCAGATCTGATGATAGAGATCCATCTCTTTCCAGCGCGCGAGTCTTTCGGGCTCACGCTGCGTAAGGTTTGCCTTTTGCGCAAAATTCGTCTTCGGCAGATTGACCGTTGCCTTTAAATCAAAGGGCGTCTCCGTTGCCATTGCTCTCCTCACTCACCTCAAATAGAACTGGATATATACCGACCGCATCTGCCGATTTCATAAGCTAAAGGACTATGTGACGAAAAACACCTGGCTCCTGTGAAAGGAAACCAGGTGTCCGTCGTTATATATTATGCTCCGTGAAACTGGCCCCTGGAGCCTATTTCAGGGAGCCCTCAAATAAAGAGCTCCTCATCCTGATAAGCCTTATCGATTGGCTTTCGATTACGGCTAAACAACGTCTCGAGGATGCGACGCAATCCTATGAGCATTGCGGAGAGCTCGCGCATCGGCTGCAAAACTGTGGACTGAACTTCCCTGGTAGTGTCTTCGAAGCGGTCCTGAGTTCTCAACAGCATACTGTCCAGTTCAGCAACCTGCCGCTGCATCGTGGAGTTCGTGTAGTCAAGCGTTTGAGAAAGCTGTTCCGCTTGATGCTGGGCAAGCCGAGCGATCTCCTGTGAAGAAGTTGACACGGCTGCAGCGATTGCGCGAGTCTCGACAGTGATTTTGTCGAAGGCTTCTTTTGTCTGCGTGCTTATGCGATCGACTGACTCTTTGACAGTGGCGATTGTTCCCTGAACTTGATCGATAACTGGACCGGTCTTGGCGATCAGCGGTTCGGCTTTGGCCTGAACCGAAGCGGCAATGGCAGTTAGCTTTTTAATCGCGCTGTAGATAAACATGAACATCGCCGTTTGCACGATGAAACTCAAGACGATGACCACCGCTGCCGCGGTCATGACGATGTAAAAAGTATGTTGATCCACGTGCTCTCCTTGCTAACACAAGGTTTGACCAAGCCTTGCAGATCTTACCTGATTGGCCCTTAAAGCGTCCTGCCGACCTGTAAGACGACTTAATTTGTCGAGCGTCTCCTAAGACGCGGTTCCGCGATATCCTTAGGCCTCTTCGCCCTCGCCGGCTACTCCAGCCTTCCGCTTCTCTTCTCTGTACGCCTGTTTGCCAGCTTCAATTGCAGCCGCAATCTGTTCCTTCTGGCGGGCTGCCACCTCCGAAACGGTTCCCGCACCCGCAGCTACTTTCTCGCGCGCGGTTCCATAAGCCTCGGTCACGCGACCGGCCGCTGTTCCATAGGCTTCAGATGCCTTGCTCGCAGCTGTTCCATATAGCTCGCTGGCCCGACCACCCAAGATTCGCGCCTGTTCGCCAGCGGCATCGACTCCACGCTTAGTGTAATCGGCGATGTCGCCGCGCAATTCGCGTCCACTCTTGGGAGCAAACAACAAAGCCAACGTGGCTCCTATCCCGGCACCTACCAGTAAAAAGGTCAGTTTTTCGGCTGCTCCCGATCCGTCATTCTCTGCCATTTCTATCCTCCAAAAGAATATTCTTTCTGTTCTTAGCTCTCTCTTAAACGGCTCAAATATATCATTTCGCCTAAGCCCTAACAAGACAGCACGTTGGCAGGACTTTGGCAAAGAGGCAGTACGGTCCGAAAGCCCACGCAGAAATTCTTTTATCTCCTACGTTATCCGCTGACCCCTGCCTCTTAGCAGAAGAGTCGAGTTAAAGATCCTGAATACAGTGGGCGGTACTTTTAGGTAACCTCAGTAGGGCTGGGTGATCAAACCGCAACGCTCAGATCGTAGAACGAAGGCGGCGCTGCTGTTAGTGAAGGCAATCCAGAACTCAAATCAACCGGCTCGGTCGTGCAATAAAGCCGGTTCGGCGTAGCGTGAGCAACAAATACCTGATGGATGCCCGGGCTCAGATCCCCTTTCACCAACGTGACATGGTTCCCGCGAGTATGACCCTGCACGAAACCTTTCTCTTCAGCAGCACCCTGAACGAGAACCTCCACTTCACTACCAATCCATTTACGGTTCCGCTCGAGGGAGATCTGCTTTGACAACTCGACTAGTCTCGAGAGCCTTTCCACTTTCACCTGTCGCGGGATGTCGTTGAAATGAATAGCGGCAGGCGTACCCTCGCGCTCCGAGTAGATAAACATGTACGCCATGTCGTAACCGACTTCCCGGTACAGCGACAAAGTCTCTTCAAAATCGTCGTCTGTTTCTCCCGGAAATCCCACGATAAAGTCCGTCGAGATCGTGGCATCCGGCAACAACTCCCGCACTTTTCTTATACGATCCAAATAGAATTCTCTCGTGTACTCCCGCGCCATTCGTTTTAGAACACGGTTCGATCCCGATTGGACCGGCAGGTGAATAAATCGACAGACCGCCGGCGTATCAGCGATGGCTTCAATAATCTCGTTATCGAAATTTATCGGATGAGAAGTGATGAATCGCACTCGCGGAATTCCGATTCGACCCGCCATTCGCAGCAACTCGGCAAACGAAGGATAGCCGGCAAGCCTGGAACGTCGTGATCCGGTTCCGTCTACCAGGCCGTACGAATTAACGTTTTGGCCCAACAGGCTAACCTCGACAACTCCGGCTTCTTTGAGCGCGATAGCTTCCTTGATGATATCTTCGGCTGGACGCGACACTTCGGGTCCGCGGGTCGCCGGCACAATGCAATAGGTGCAACGATGGTTGCAACCTCTCATGATGGTGAGATGGGCGCTAAGCTCTCCTGTGGTTGGAGGAGGCGAATAGAATTGCAGCTCTCGTTTAAATTCGAACGATTGAAACTTGCCGCGTTCGATGGCTGGAACAATTTCAGTGATAGCTCCAGGGCCCAACATAATATCAACGCCGAACTTTCGCCCCATGCGCTGGCCTTCGGGAAGCTGCGCCAGACAGCCCATCAATGCGACGGTCAAATGCCTGCGTTTGCTCTTTTCCTTGCGAAGCTCACCAAGGAGGGTCTGAACCTTCTCTACCGGTTTTCCGCGGACGGCGCACGTGTTTACCAGGACAAGGTCAGCGTCGCTAAATCTATCTACGAACGAGTAGCCAATGCCCGCAAGTTCGGATTGAATAGCGTGCGAATCGTATTCGTTCATCTGGCAGCCAAATGTGACTATGTGCGCTCGCATTTAACCTTGGCCTGAGGACTAATGTTTCGGATCGTTTATGATACCTTATCGTGGTGGAATCCTACAAAACCGACCTGGCTTACATACACGACACCGGGTTCGGTGACTTCGCGAAAAACTCCGCTCCTGGGCTCCTTGAACTGCTTGACAAAAGCGGAATCAAAAACGGACTGGTAGTCGATCTCGGATGCGGCAGCGGCATTTGGGCCGCAGAACTTTCACGCCACGGATACGATGTCCTCGGAGTAGATATTTCCCCTGCGATGATCGACATTGCGCGCAAGAGAGTGCCAAATGCCGAGTTCCGAACAGGTTCTTTACTGAAGACTGAATTGCCTGGCTGCGTTGCGGTAACGTCGCTGGGTGAGTGCCTCAATTACCTGTTCGATGAAACCAACAGCATAAATCAGCTGCGTCGGCTCTTTCGCCGTGTTTACTCCGCTTTGCAGCCACGAGGCCTGTTCATTTTCGACATCGCAGAGCCCGGACGTGGAAAGGGCCCGCGTCAAAAACATCGAGAGGGAACTGATTGGGCGGTGCTGATTGAAGTAGATGAAGACGTTCGTACCAACAGGCTGACACGCCGGATCATTTCATTCAGAAAAATTGGTTCCCTCTTCAGGCGAGATGAGGAAGTCCATCAGCTGCGACTCTACAGACGATCCGAGGTCTTGAAAGAGTTGCGAGCCGCCGGATTCCGCGCGCGTACCCGTGATCGCTACGGTGACCAGCCGATGATCGATGGATGCGTGGCGTTTGTAGCTACCGCAGCGCAAAAGGACAGGCGAAGTCGAGTCACTCGTCAGACTTGAGACTTCACCGCAAGGCCGACGCCCGCGGAATATCGTTCTCCGTAACGAATAACCTGCTCGCCCTCTACAATCACATGCCTTATCCCCTCTGGAAGCTGCCTGGACTCCTCAAACGTAGCTCGATCGATCACTGTTTGCGGATCAAACACGACGATGTTCGCCCGTGCTCCTTGTTCCAGATGTCCGTACTGACTGAGCCTGAATGTCTCAGCAGCGAGAGCCGACATTTTGCGGACCGCTTCTTCAAGCTTCAGCACATTGAGCTCACGGACATAGCGACCCAGCATTCTCGGGTAAGTTCCATAGGCTCGCGGGTGGGGTTTGCCTCCAAGCAGTCCGTCCGTGCAAACGTTAACGTACGGCTCGCGCATGATTTTCTGAACAACCTCTTCGGATTGGCTAAATGAGATCATTCCGACTCCCATCCGCTCTTCGGATAACAGATCGAATGCAAACTCTGCCGCTGATTCCTCACTAACCCCGTTTTCGGACTTTGTAGCCAGGCAGGCAGCTTCCGAAAGATTCTTGCCGACCAAACTAGCTCCCCGGCCCGACGGGATATCCGAGATGACGATTCCTTCTGGCCCCGACCATTTCCAGAAGTTGTCCCACTCCGAGCGCGATCGATCGAGCATCGCAGCGCGCATCTTTCCCCGCTGTTCGACGCTCGCCAGGCGCGCCAGAGTTTCTTCGACTCCGCCTGCGTGCGCCCACGGCGGTAGTATGGCGCCCAGCATCGTCGATCCGGCGATGTAGGGATACTGGTCGGCTGTCAATCGCATTCCCTCAGCGCGAGCGATTCGAACCATCTCCAGGACGCCGTCGATCACCTGCCAGTTCTCGCGTCCAGCCGCTTTGAAATGTGAGATGTGAACTCGCACACCGGACTTCCTGCCGATCTCGATCATTTCGGCGACGGCGTCTTCAAGGTAGTCACTCTCGCTTCGCATGTGCGCGACAAAGACCCCGTCGAACTCTGCCACCGCCCTACAAAGCTCAATCAACTCTGCCGTATCTGCGAAGCAACAAGGCGGATAGATCAAGCCGGTCGACAATCCAACCGCGCCTTCACGCATCGACCGGCGTATCAAATCCTGCATCGCAGAAAGTTCAGCAAGCGTAGCGCGACGGTCCTCCATACCCATCGCGTTCAATCGCACGGCCCCATGCGGGATCAAATAGCTAAAATCGAGTGATGGCTTCGCGCCTT
>Ga0126382_10001202_pt1 | contig 10567 bp, 16 predicted proteins | sample PanSoiMetPlot_30_FD_92548 | JGI IMG/M metagenome (GOLD analysis project Ga0126382, IMG submission 92548) | Tropical forest soil microbial communities from Panama - MetaG Plot_30 | ecosystem: Environmental > Terrestrial > Soil > Tropical forest > Bulk soil | place: Panama | collected 2016-02-17 | reverse complement strand
TCTTCGTGGCGGTGTTCCTGGTTGAGGGCGTAGTCCATCCGCCGGGTTACAACCCTCTCCGGCATACGGTGAGCGCGTTCGTGTTCGGCGATTTCGGCTGGGTGCAAAGGGCGAGCTTCCTCGTCACCGGTGGGCTGTTGCTGGCGTTCGCCTTCGGGCTGCGGCCGGCGCTGGGCCGCAGCGGCTACGGTGGAGGGCGCTGGGTGCCGGCGCTGATCGGGCTGTTCGGCATTGGCCTGATCGGCTCCGGGTTGTTCGCCGCCGACCCGGTCAGCTCTGGCGTCACCGCCAGCGCCCCGTATCCACCGGGAACGCCGGTGGTGGCGGACCGTACGCTGCACGGTATCCTGCACGACCTCTTCGGCACCCCGGTCTTCCTGGGCTTGCCGATCGCATGCTGCGTGATGGCCTACCAATTCGCCAGGGCGGGGCGCAAGGGGTGGGCCAGCTACTCGATCGGGACCGCCGCCGCGTACCTGACCGGCTTTGTCCTCACGAGCATGGTGCTGGCGCAGCCCTCGGCGCTGCTCCCACCCGTCGGCGGACTGCTGCAACGCCTCACCATCGTGGTCGGGTGGGCCTGGCTCACCGCGTTGGCCCTGAATCTGCTCGGACCGGCCCGCCGGTCGGCAGGGGCGGTTCGCTGATTCTGCGGAAGCAGCATGTATCCCACCATGCACCGGAGACCATGCTCGCCACGCTGTACGGCAAGGGCGCTCGACGGCCGCCGGGTGGACTCCAGTGAGAAATCCCTGCGCGAAGATTCGCCCTTCGGCGGAGGCTGCGCCACCTTCCAGCCGCCCATCTCGCGCCAGCGCTGGATGCCCAGGCAAGGTAGGCCGCGCCGGCGTAGCAAAGCACCGACATCGCAGCAATCGAGGTGGAGAGGAGGGTGGCGACACCTGTTGACCCGGCGGCGATCCAGACTACCTCGCCGAACTCGATACCAAATATCAAACTGAAGCCCGCGCTCCCTGGTCCAGGCTGCGAGCCGCGACGCACAGCACGCCCGGGCCGGGGGAGACGGTGAGGATCATGGTCGCCAGCGCAAACAGCAGGACGGTGATCAGGCCTGGCATGCGCTCAACCTACGGGCCAGCCAGTTTCGGCTGCCCAAAGCTCAGCCGCCGCGAGAATCGCGCGAATTGCCGCTTTGGCTTCTGCGTAAGCGACCCGGTCATCGGCCCACTTCGCGGCTTCCTGCTGCTTCGCCTCGGTGTGGCTGCGCCTCGCCAGCTCTTCGGCGCGCAGTAGTCGACGAACAGGAGCTGCCGGCGATCCCATTCGCTTCCGATCGCGCACACGTGGATGTGAACCTCAGGCGCGTGTCCGCGAACGGACGAAGGTACCGATGTCATCCTCGCGGTTCCGCGGCTGGTCGGCGGAAACCTTCGGCTTCCATCTGATTGGGGCGGTTGCCATGGCTCTGGGCCAGCTAAACAAGCGAGCGGAGTACGCTCGCCGTAGCTGCGTCTGCCGGATAGAACGCTTCGATAGCCAACTCCTCGATGGTCACGTCCGTCGCTGTCCCGACCATCGCGCTGATGCTGAAGAAGGACAATGCATGCCCAGCGTGTCGGTACCGGAGTGGAAGCACTACGTCGGTCGGAGCAGCCGGCTCCGCTGTCCCCCCCGGATACCCGAGTAGCTCATCATGCAGATCGCTGAGCCGCTGATCGCCCAGTGACTTCGCCCTGCGGTTCAGCTGGGTCAACAGATGTGCACGCCATTCAGCGAGGTTGATGATGCGCGGTGCCATTCCGTCCGGATGCAAACTGAGCCGCAGAACATTCACCGGTGGCTCGAGAAGCTCGGCGGAGCACCCCGCGACCAGGATAGCGATAGACGCGTTGCCCTCGACTAGCTCCCACCAGCGGTTTACCAGGACCGCCGGGTACGGCTCGTGGCCGGTGAGCACCTGGCGAAGCGCAGCGCGAACTGTCGCCAGATCCGGCTCCTCCAGTTCGTGCTGCGGATAGGCCGGTGCGTACCCACCGGCGAGCAGCAGGATGTTGCGGTCGCGCAGCGGCACATCGAGTTGATCGGTCAGTCGCAGGATCATCTGCGGAGTCGGACGCGAGCGACCCGTCTCAACGAAGCTGAGATGGCGGGTCGAGATGTCGGCCTGGAGCGATAGCTCAAGCTGACTCAGCCTGCGCCGCTCGCGCCACTCGCGCAGCAGCTCGCCGACGGACCGAGTACGTGGAGTACTCAGGGTCCGGGTGGTCACGCGCCTGAGGCTAGCGGATCCTGCGTGGCGCCGCCATTACCTCGAAGGTCATGTTTCTCACACTACTCCCACCTATGGCCACTGGGACGGCTGGTGCTGAGCTCACCGCAAAACACAAGTCGCTAGCGTTCGGCCTTACCCTACCTCGCTCTGCATTTCTTCGAGACTCCCTAGCTGGGGACTCAATTGGCGGGCCGACAAGGCAAAGCGTGACCACCTACTGCATGTCTGAGTCGCTATGGCCGCGCTGTAATCGATACCTGACAGGTAATTGCTGCTCGGCGTTTCGCTTCCGATACTGCGTCCATCGACAAAACCTTCCGACATATTTCCAAGGAGGAGCTACCCATGAGCGACTGCACACGCACTATCGACACGTACCTCGAGGCTTACAGCGAGACCGATGCTGCGCGACGCCTCGCGCTGATCGAAGAGGTCTGGGCCGTGGATGGTCAACTCATCGATCCACACCTCTGGCCGCGACCGGTCATGAAGCGATCAGCGACATGGCCTCGGCCGTGCAGGATCAGTTCCCAGGCCACCGCTTACGATCCACCCACGTCGACACACATCACGGCTTCGGGCGCTACGCCTGGGAGCTTGTCGCCGGCGACGGAACTGTGACCATCAGCGGTTTGGACATCGCCGAATTCAACGACACGGGTCTGCGGCGCGTGATCGGTTTCTTCGGCGACCTCACCGCGAGCAAGGCCTGACCAGGGCTTATCGAGGAGTCGAGGAGAACGCCAATGCCAACACTCACCACTGCGGACGGCACCGTCATCTTCTACAAGGACTGGGGATCCGGTCCGCCCATCGTGTTCTGTCACGCATGGGCGATGAGCGGCGACATGTGGCAGTATCAAATGAACGCGCTCGCCGGGCAGGGATTCCGGTGTATCGCCGCTGATCGACGCGGTCATGGTCGCTCCGACGATCCCGGCACTGGCTTCGACTACGACACCCTCGCCGACGATCTCGCCGGCTTGATCGAGCATCTCGACCTGCACGAAATCACCCTCGTTGCGCACTCGTTCTCCGGCGGCGAAGCCATCCGGTACATCACTCGACATGGATCCGGCCGAGTCAGTCGCGTCGCGCTGGTTGCGGCGACGCTGCCCTGCCTCCTCCTAGGTCCCGACAATCCCGGGGGCGTTGAGGGATCGATCTTTGAGGCTGTGCGCGACCAATGCCAGCAAGACTTCGGCCGTTGGGTCACAGCTGGCGCCGCCGGATACGTCGGACTAGGTCTGCCCGGCTGCGACGTGTCCGATGCTCTGGTCGACTGGCAGATCCGCGACATGCTCCGCACGTCATTGCGCGCTGTCATCCAAACCAGCCGGTCGATGGTCGAAGCTGACTTTCGAGACGAGCTGCGCGATCTCCATCTTCCCGTGTTGGTCGTGCACGGCGACCACGACCTCTCGGCGCCAATCGAGATCACCGGGCGAAGAACCGCCGAGCTCATTCCCGATAATCGCTTCATCCTCTACGAGAACGGGCCTCATGGTGTGTATCTCGCCCACCGAGACCGACTCACGCGTGACCTAATCGAGTTCATCAAGACCACGAATGGACGAGTCGGTGGGTCTCTCCGGAACGAACGCGTTGATATTCAGGGCAGGTTATGACGAAGGTCGGACCACGGCGAATCCTGCAATCGGCTCCGCATGGGTCTATCAAAATCCTAGCCATGACGTTCGCAGATCTCGTCGAGGATGTGCGGCGCGAGGCCAACGCAGATGCCCCACCGGAGGAACGCGCTCGACGACCTTCTCCGCCAGCGCGGTCTGACCAAGCCGCTGTCCACGGACGACCGCGCCATCTGGGGCTTCGCGGACGCGGCCGTGCGCCGGTACCACGACGCCACGGCTGACGATCCGGGGCTCCCCCAGCTCTCCAAGGTCCAGCTCTGGGAGATCCGGCAGCGCCTCTATGTGATGCACGGTCCGCTGGGGCCGCTCGGCGACCTGCTGGCAATCGAGGGGGTGGAGGACATCCACATCAACGGCACTCGCGGCGGCTACCTGGTCTTCGGCGATCGTCGTGAGGAGCTGCCGGCGCGCTTCGACTCTGAGGAGCAGCTGATCGAGCTGGTGCGTCACTACGCCGAGCGGGACGTCGGCATCCACACCCCAGGTGCGGGATGGACCAGAAGCGACTGCCGAGGCGGCGGTCACGTCATTGCCGGGCGCAGCCCTGCGAGCGTGACGCTGACGAGTCGGCGGACGGCTTCTTCTGTAGGCGAGCTGCTGGCCGCGGCAAGGGCGTAGAGGCAGTACTCGGCAAGCTCGTCGGCAGCGATGTCGTCGCGAACGTCGCCCGTCTCGACGGCCTCGAGCAATAGGCCGCGGACGAGATCGTGGAGGTGCTTTTGAGAGTCCCTCGCATGCTCGTCTCGGTGCAAGAGCGCTGCCGCTTCACTGGCATATCGTCGGTGCTGGATCAGGGCGTATGCTTCCAGCACCGCGTGGAGGCGGGCTGCTGGGGTGCCGGGCTCGTCCCGCACGGCGGCAAGCCGCTCGAGATGGCCCTTGACATGCCTCTCGTGCCAGGCGACCAGGATCGTTTCGACATCGGGATAGTAGTGATAGAGCGTCGCTCGGCCGATCCCGGTCCTCTCCGCGATCTCCGACATCGTGATGGCTCTCAAGCCGCGCTCGTGTACCAGCGCGGCGGCAGTGTCGAGGATTGCGTCTCGTACCTCCTGGCGATGCGCCGCAAGGGTTGCCGTCCAAAGCTTCGGCACACTCAGAGAATACACCACGTACCGGTTTTCGACAATTTGCTTGACGTTCGACAGTATGTATCGATAAGATGCTGGTGATGAAGACTGACCGGGAGCTTGGCCCAACCGCAGATCGCAGTAATTCCGAAGATCAGGACATCACGCCCTCCCCCGGCACGCCGCAGTGGGTGAAGGTGTTTGGAGCCATCGTCGCAGCCCTGGCGGTTGCCTTTGTCCTCGTTCGGATCACGATGGTCCTCCTTCGGTTCGCGATCGGGGTACAGCACGGATGATGCCGCCACGTGTCCGCAAGTTGGCGCTCGCCGTCCACCTCACCTCCTCCATTGGCTGGGCCGGTGCAGCAGTGGCTTACGTCCCGCTCGTCGTTGCCGTCCTTTCAAGCGACGATCAACCGGTGGTCCGCGAGGCAATCCTCATCATGAACTCCATCGACTGGTTCGTCATCGTGCCACTGGCCTACCTCGCCCTGGCGACCGGGCTTGTCATGTCGCTCGGGACGCCCTGGGGCCTCTTCCGCCACTGGTGGGTCGTCTTTTCACTCTTGCTGACGCTCGCTGCGGTCTTCGTCTTGACTGAATATTCCATGTCCCTTCGCGCTATGGCGGCGGTAGCGTCCAAACCGACGTTGTCGCATTCCGATCTCGGGATGCTGAAGGACCCAGGTCACGCCGTCCACAACCTCGGCGGGATCGTGGTGTTGCTGGTAGTTGCTGTGCTAAATATCTACAAGCCACAGGGCGTAACGCGCCACGGATGGCGCAAGCAGCAGGAGCGCCGCGTTGCCGCGACCCGGCGCCGAAAGCGCCGGCCAGCGCTCTCCCAGAGCTAGCGCCGTCCGGGAGAGCGGGGAGTAGTCGACGTGCGAGCGGACGGTTCGCCGCCTTGGGCGCTTAGGCGCGCCTCCGGGCGCCGGCAACGCGGTCGGGGGTGAACAGTGAGGGGCTCAGCTGCGAGCTGGAGGGGGGGGCAATTGGTGTTAGAGAGCATTTCCACCCGAGGGGCCGGCGACCAGGCTCCAGAGCGGAAGCGGACCAAAGAGGCGCGTCCTAGCCACGGCAGCCACGCATATCGCCTCCAGGGCTCGTCTCCGGCCGAAGATGGTGCCAGAGGACCTTCGACGTCGACGGTTCAGACATCCGTGCGGACATGATCGGCAAGGCCCAGAGCAAGCGACGAAGCACGGTTGTCACGCCCTCGGCTAGCCCTTCAGCCGACGCACGCACTCGATCTTTGCCAGCGTGTATTGGACTATCTCCATCTGTGGTGCGTTTCTCCCAGCTCGGGACCGATCCAGTCCTCACTATTGGGCGCTTGTCCGGAATGGCGCTTGTCTTTTCTAGGGCGTTAGTCGGCCACGGCTATCGGCTGCGGCGTCGCCTACTACACGGTTGTGAAACGGCTGCTCTTCGAAGTGCTCAGCATTGCCTCATGGGTCCCGGCTGTGGAGAGATTCTTTCCCGGGTCAGAATGCGAGTGGCCTGATCCAGCCTATCCGGAAGGTCTTCCCCCAAAGCGGAGCGGCTGCCCATCAATTCAGCGGAGGGGGGCAGTGCTGGCGGTGGTCGTTTACGCGCTAATTTATGCTGCCGTTTCGGCATTCGTGGTCCGCGCCCGCGAGCTCACCAAAAGCGACAGTTCACCTCTCCAGAGACGATTCAGTCCTCGTAAAAGGTGATCCAATGCTCGACCACATCGACTCGATACTTACGAAGGGGAGAGCCTGTTTGCCCAACCCGTTTCCCGGTCTCCAGTTCGTAGGACCAGCCGTGCCACGGGCAAGTAACAGTGCCTTCCAGAACCATTCCCTCGCTCAGTGGTCCTGCCATGTGCAGGCAAGCGTCATCGATGGCGTAGAAGTGCCCGTCGACGTTGAACAATGCGATGACCTTACCGTCGACGTCTACGCGAGCGGACTCACCCGGTTGAAGCGCGCTGCTAGGTGCCAGACGAATTCCGATCGGTCTGCTCGCGATATCATCCAGCATATGTAACACTATACCTATTTAGGTACATAAGCTGGCGGCGCCTACGCGGCCGGCCCCTGCGGCTACGAGATCTATCGGGTGTGCGAGCGGATGGGCATCAGCTGCATCGTGGTCGCGCCATCCCTGGTACCGGGCAAGCCGGGGCGATCGTGTCCAGACCGATCGCCGTCACGTCGTGAAACTCTGTCGCTGTCTACGCAGCGGAGACCTGACCCCCGATCTGGGTGCCGGATCCCGAACATGAGGCGCTGCGAGACCTGGTCCGCGGCCGCGAGGACGCGATCGTCGACCGCATGCGCGTCCGGCGCCGGATCAAGAAGATGCTGCTGCGCCAGGGCATCCGGCGCCCCGAGGGCATGCGTGCCTGGAGCAAGCGCTGGCGGGCCTGGTTGGGCTCGATCGAACTCGCTTATAGCTCGCAGCAGGTGGTCTGGCGTGAGTACCTAGGCACCCTGGATGAGCTCCATCCCCGCATTGATCGCTATAACGAGGCTCTCCATGAGCAGGCTCAGACCAGCTCCAAGGCCTACCTGATTGCCGCCCTCCAGATCCTCAAAGAGATTGCGAAGGTCAACGCGGTGACGCTGGTGGCCGAACTCGGCGACCTGATGCGCTTTGCGCGCCCGGCACGACTCATCAGCCGCTCCGGGATGGTCCCCGCTGAATACTCGAGCGGAGGCGAGCGCTACCAGGGTCACATCACTAAGACCGGTAATCGCCATGTCCGTCGGGCGCTTACTGAAGCCGCCTGGGCCTACCGCTACCCGCCCTCTTTCAAGGTCGCTTGGCCTTGCAACGACAGGCCGCACCACATTGGCTGGTCGACCTCTCCTGGCGAGCCCAGGAGCGGCTGCACCGCCGTTACCGGGCCATCATCAAGGTCCACAAGCCGACTCCGGTCGGCCTGCAGCAACCCCGACGCCAGCGACGGAGGGGGCAAGGCAAAAAGCAAGAGCAGACCTTGTCGAGCTGGTATATGCCGAAGCAGGACCGCTCCGTGAGAGGGCGCGGATTCGTCAAGGAGGGTCCTCGAAGCCCGAGTGTGATAGGGCGGCGCTCTGCTCGAGCTCACGATCAAGACCGAGGCGGCTCCAGACGATTGGTGGCCATGTGATAAGGGCTCCGGCCCGAGCTCACAAACGTCACTCGGATCAGCCGTCGCGGGTTCCCGCCCCGCTCATCGACCGGTCACTGCCCCGAGGCGGCCCGTCTCGACCCCTTGACACGAGGTCGCTTCCCGTCAGTCGAGTTAGCGCCTACGCGACGGTCTTGTTTTTCGATGTCCTCTGAAAGTGAATCGATCAGCGAGAGGCCCCGTTTCGCCCACGCGATCTCAGCTTCAGCCTTCGCGACCTCGCCTTCGAAGGCAAAGCGTTTATAGGAGACGATCGCTTGGTGCTTGGCGGGTGGGCTGGCCTGCAGGCGTCTTTGGAGCAACCCGACACGCCGTTGGTCGATGTCGGTCAGCAGCTGCTGCCACCGCCTCAGCCATTGCTCGTAGTGGCGTATGTGCTCCGTTAGCTGGCGCCTGGCCGAGTCGGGCTCAGCGAACTCGATGTAGGCCGCCTTCAGGCGGTGCGGATCGCGGTCCGGCTGCAATGGGAGCAGCTCGTTTATCCATCGAGCCAGTTCACGTTGTCCCGACGGGCTGATGCTGTAGAGGCGCTTTTCGCTCCGCTGCCCTCGGGGCACGACTCGAGCCTCGACCAGGCCATCTCGCTCCATTCGGCGCAGCTCCGGGTAGATCTGGCTGTGCGGTGCATACCAAATAAAGGCGACGGTCCCATCGAAGTACTTGACGAGGTCATAGCCCGTCATCGGTTCGGCGGTCAGCACTGCCAGGAGAGCGTGGCGCAGCGACACGGCGTTACTGCTTAACCGCTAACGGTGCCCTAGGTCGAACGGGGTCTTGGGGCAACTGTACGGAGGCACGTCTTGTCTTCAGCCCTGCTCACCTCGGCGCTGATTTTAGGCGGAATCCAGCCGTAGGTTCGAGTTGACATATCCGATTTTAGGTTTTAATATACGTAAATCAATACATAGGCCTTCAACCCCGCAGCCATGCTCGGTGGAGGTGCGAGGAGGGTTCGCCCTCCTCGCCCGCCCCGAGCGGGGGCGTGGTCGGAAAAGCCAAGCCTTAATCACAGGAGGTCGCAGATGGCAGAGAACCCCATGGCTCCGCCCAAACGAAAGACGTCCGTCTCCGAGGAGGAGTATCGCTCCCTGCTGCCGTCGATTCCCTCAACTGACCGAACAAACGAGGCTGCCACGATCCTCACCTCTGATGAGTATTTCAAGGTCGTTCGCAAGCGCGACACGAGGGCGGCTTTCTGGAAATACAAGGATGTGAGGCGGGTTCTGGATGAGCTTGCCCAGGAGCCATTGCGAGAGGCCGAGCGGCGCTTTTGCACAACGGTCAACAAGGACACAGGCGAATTGGTAGGCGCGACGCCGTTCGTCTTCATCGGCTGGCAGCTGATTCACCCAGGTGAGGAGGTCAAGCCCCACCGTCACAGTTCGTTCGCGATTTACCACATCCTCCAGGGACGCGGGTACACGACCGTCCACGAGACGGGAGAAACGTGGACCAAATACCACTGGGAGAAAGGCGACACCCTCTCATGTCCTGCCTGGGCGTATCACGCTCACTACGCCGAAGGCGACGAGGACACAATCATGTATGTCGTCCAAGACATGCCCATGCTCGCGGCGTCGCGGACGCTCTTCTGGGAGGAGCCAATGGGCGGCGAGAACATCCGCCACATGGTGGTGGGAACGAGCCCTTCATGGAGTGTCACACGGACCGACGGTCCGGCTGCTGCTGAGCGCAACGGCAACAGCGCCTAGTGCACGTGGTGGAAGGCCGAGTTCGCTTTCAACGCGACCCCGACGCTGGCGGCGGACTCCTCGTCGCTCCTGACGCCTCTGAACCCGTCCCTGCTGTGGTGCTCATGACTGCGATCGCGGGCGTCAACGAGTACATTCGCCGAGTAGCCGCGCTGCTGGTCCAGAAGGGCTACGCATGTCTGGTGCTGGACTTCTACACGCGGGAGGGCGCCGTCCCCGACCTCAGTGACGGGGGAAAAATCATGGCGGCCGTCGCGAATTTGTCTGATCCGCGCACGTTGGGCGACATCGAGCAGGCGATGGCATACCTACGCCGCCTGAACAATATCGATGGCGACCACATATCGATTCTTGGCTTCTGCATAGGTGGGTCTTACGCGCTGCTTGCCGCCGCCAAGGTGCCCGGTCTGAAGTCGGCAGTCGCCTTCTACGGAGTGATCCGATATCAACAACTCAACGAGACGAAACCCGTCTCGCCGATTAACGTAGGGTCCGAGATCAGATGTCCCTTGCTTGGCCACTTCGGCGAAGCTGACCACCTGGTGTCGATCGACAGCGTCCAAGAGCTCAAAAGGATCGTTCGGCACGGCGAGATCTATACCTACCCCGGGGCTGGCCACGCATTTCACGAAGACCACCGGCCCGAGGTCTACCGGCCGGTTGCAGCACACCTCGCCTGGCAGCGAACCCTGGTCCATCTCGACTGGTATCTACGACACTGATCTAGGCGCCTGAGTCGAGGTAAGGAAAGCGATC
>Ga0126382_10001201_pt1 | contig 10579 bp, 9 predicted proteins | sample PanSoiMetPlot_30_FD_92548 | JGI IMG/M metagenome (GOLD analysis project Ga0126382, IMG submission 92548) | Tropical forest soil microbial communities from Panama - MetaG Plot_30 | ecosystem: Environmental > Terrestrial > Soil > Tropical forest > Bulk soil | place: Panama | collected 2016-02-17 | reverse complement strand
GACATCTTCATCTCGGCGGATCTCGATTGGATGAACTACGGACAGAAGAAGGATCTGATCAAGCCCGACACCCGTTCGAACCTCTTGGGAAACCGGCTGGTGCTGGTTGCTGCCAAGGATGCGAACGTCAGCGTGAACGTCGCCCCCGGTTTCGACCTTGCGGCAGCACTCAAGGGCGGCCGGCTGGCCATGGCCAACGTCGATGCGGTGCCGGCCGGCAAGTACGGCAAGGCTTCGCTCGAAAAGCTCGGCGCCTGGGACGGCGTGAAGGACAAGATCGCCCAGGCGGAATCGGTCCGCGCCGCGCTCGTTCTCGTTTCGCGCGGCGAAGCGCCGCTCGGCGTCGTCTACCAGACCGATGCCGCCTCCGACCCGGGCGTCAAGATCGTGGGGACGTTCCCGGAGAACACCCATCCCCCGATCATCTATCCGATCGCGCTGACGAAGGAGTCGCGCAACGCCGATGCCCAGATGTTCCTGAGTTACATCCGCTCGCCGGCCGCGCGCCCGGTCTTCGAGCGCCAGGGCTTCACGGTCCTTGCACCCGGCGGCCAGCGGTCCTAGGAGGTCGCAGGGGACCGGCGATTGCGCAGGCGGGCATGAATGATCTGCTCAATCTCTCGCCGGAGGAGTGGACGGCCGTTCGGCTCAGCATCCGCGTGGCGACCGTGGCGATGCTGGCAAGCCTGCCCATCGGCATCGCGGTCGCCTACCTGCTGGCGCGCGGACGCTTCCCGGGAAAGTCGATCCTCAACGGCATCGTGCTGCTCCCGCTCATTCTGCCGCCGGTGGTGACCGGCTATCTCCTGCTGCTTGCCTTCGGCCGGCGCGGCCCGATCGGCGCGTTCCTCGCCGAGCACTTCGGCATCGTCTTCTCGTTCCGCTGGACCGGCGCGGCGCTCGCCTGCGGCGTGATGGGCTTTCCGCTGCTGGTGAGATCGATCCGCCTGTCGCTCGAGGCCGTCGATCGCCGGCTGGAGGAGGCGGCCGGCAGCTTGGGGGCCAATCCGCTCTGGGTGTTCCTGTTCGTCACGCTGCCGTTGATCCTGCCGGGGATCATCGCCGGCATGATCCTGTGCTTCGCCAAGGCCATGGGCGAGTTCGGCGCGACGATCACGTTCGTCTCCAACATCCCGGGCGAGACCCAGACGCTGCCGTCGGCGATCTACACGTTCACGCAGATTCCCGGCGGCGAAGCGGGGGCGATGCGGCTCACGCTGGTGTCGATCGCGATCTCCATGGCGGCGCTCGTCGTGTCGGAGGTGATGGCCCGCCGGGTCGGACAGAGATTGTGGTTCGAATGAGTCTCTCGGTCGACGTGGCCCACCGGCTGGGATCGTTCTCGCTGACGGCGCGCTTCGTCTCGGAGGGGCGGCTGACCGCGTTCTTCGGCCGCTCCGGCGCGGGCAAGACGTCGCTCGTCAACATCATCGCCGGGATCGTGCGGCCCGAGCGCGGCCGGATCGTTCTCGACGACCGGCCTCTGGTCGACACGGAACAAGGCATCTTCGTCCCCCGGTATCGCCGCCGTGTCGGCTATGTGTTCCAGGAAGGGCGGCTGTTTCCTCATCTCACGGTGCGGCAGAATCTCCTGTTCGGCCGCTGGTTCACGCCCAAGCCCGAGCGCCAGATCGGGCTCGACCAGGTGCTCGATCTGCTCGGCATCGGGCACCTCCTGGATCGCAGTCCCGGCGCGCTGTCGGGCGGCGAGAAGCAGCGCGTCGCGATCGGCCGCGCGCTGCTCACCTCGCCGCGCCTGCTGTTGCTGGACGAGCCGCTCGCCTCCCTCGACGAGACGCGCAAGGAGGACATCCTGCCGTTCATCGAGCGGCTGCGCGACGAGGCGGAGGTGCCGATCGTCTACGTGTCGCACTCCCTTGCCGAGGTGGCACGCCTGGCCACCACCGTCGTCATGATCGAGGACGGCCGCATCCTTGCGGTCGGGCCGCCGATCGACGTGCTCGGGCGTCGCGAGTTGATGGCGTCGCACGGCACCGCCGAGACGGGCGCGCTGATCGAAGCCGTCGTGGCCGAGCATGACCCGTCGTTCGGCCTGACCGCGCTGCGCTCGGCCGCGGGATCATTGCTCGCGCCGCACCTCGATCTTCCCATCGGCACACCGGTGCGCCTGCGCATTCGGGCGCGCGATGTGATGATTGCGACCACGCGGCCCGATGGGCTGAGCGCCCTCAACGTGCTGGCCGGCCGCGTGACCGCGCTGGAGGAAGCCGACGAAAGCCTGGTGGAGGTCGGCCTCGACTGCGGCGGCGTCCGCCTGGCCGCGCGGCTGACGCGGAGATCCGTCGACGCGCTGGGGCTTGAGCCCGGCCGCGAGGTCTATGCCGTCGTCAAGAGCGTGGCGCTGGACCGCGAGGCGCTCGGGCGCGGCCCCGGTCTCGCCGCCGATGCGACCGCCGACTACCGGCAGCGCTGAGCTTTGCGGCGCGGCAGGCTCGACGGCCTTGACGGCCTTGGGCGTCTTTCCGTGCAAATCGGCCCGCAGCCCCTTCGGCGGACCACGCCGTTGATGATAGTCTCGCCGCCACGTTCTTCTGCGAGGCGCCCGATGAGCGGAATCCGGCTGACCGTGCGGGTCGATTTCGGGTCGGACCGGGCGCTCGGCCCGGGCAAGATCCGCCTCCTCGAAGCCATCGCCAAGACCGGCTCGATCTCGCAGGCCGGCCGTTCGCTCGACATGTCGTATCGGCGCGCCTGGCTCCTGGTCGACGACATGAACCGCTGCTTCCGCGAGCCGGTGGTGGCGACCCAGCCGGGCGGGGCGCAAGGCGGCGGCGCGACGCTTACGCCATTCGGCAGGGAGCTGATCGAGAAGTACCGCTCGATCGAGACGAAGGCCATGGCGGCGGCCGAGCCGCAACTGCACGCGCTCGAGACCTCGCTGCGCCAGCGCGCCCGCTCCACGCGGAAATCGGTGAAGACGTCGATCCGGGCGGCGACGGCCCGGCGCTGACGGCAATCTCCAATCCTTGTGGGACGCCTTGCGGGCGGTGTATATCGCGGCCCGGAAAGCACAAGGGCGTCAGGACGGGCGAATGGCGGACGTGGCGGCAGACGTGATTGCGATCATTGGCGGCAAGCTGCGCAATGCGGGGCGGCAGATCCAGTTCACCGACAAGCTGGAAGACCTCGGCATCGAGTCGCTCGACGCCGTGGAGATGATCTTCGAGCTGGAAGAGAAGTTCGACATCACGATTCCCTACAACGCCAACGACTCGCGCACCGAGTTCGACACGGTCGGCGACGTGATCCGCGCGGTGAAGAAACTCGTCGACGGCAAGGCCTAGAGCGGTTCGTCATCCCACTCTGGCTTCTTGGTGGAGCATGACCTTTTCCGAAAACCGGTATCCAGCCGGGATCACGTCCAGGCCAAGCTTTTTCGGGATCATGCTCTAATGCACCGGGTCGTCGTCACCGGGTGGGGCGTCGTTTCTCCGATCGGCAACAATGCGGCGGCTTATTGGGAGGCGTTGAGCCGGGGCGTCTCCGGCCTGGGCGCCCCGACGCTGGCGCCGCCGGTCGATCAGCTCAATCAGAAGGTCGTCGCCGAGGTGAAGGGCTTCGATCCGCTCGCGCATTTCACCGAGCGCCAGCTCACCTTCCTCGATCGCGTCGCCCAGCTCGGCGTGGTGGCGGCGCGCGAGGCGATCGCGCAATCGGGATTGACGTTCGCGGATGGTCTGGCCGAGCGCACCGCGACCATCATCGGCACTGCGGTCGGCGGCCAGACCACGCAGGACGAGAACTACGTCAAGCTCTATCGCGAGGGCGCGCGCCGGCTGCCGCCGTTCGCGATTCCGCGGTTGATGGTCAATGCCGCTTCCAGCCAGATCTCCATGCATTGCGGCCTCAAAGGTCCAGCCTTCACGGTGGCGAGCGCCTGTGCGTCGTCGACGCACGCGGCCGGGCTTGCGTTCCAGATGGTGCGTTCCGGCGCGGTCGCCTGCGCGGTGACCGGCGGCGCCGAAGCCTCGATCGCGTTCGGCCCGCTCAAGGTGTGGGAGGCCATGCGTATCATGGCGCCCGACGCCTGCCGCCCGTTCTCCAAGGACCGCAAGGGCATGATCCTGGGCGAGGGGGCCGCGATCGTGGTGATCGAGGCGCTCGACGCGGCGCGCGCGCGGGGCGCGGAGATTCTCGGCGAGATCGTTGGCTTCGGCATGAGCGCCGACGCCAAGGACATCACCAACCCGGACGAAGGCGGAATGGCGCGCGCAATTACGGCCGCGCTCGACGACGCGCACCTGGCCACGTCAGATATCCAATACGTCAACGCGCACGGCACCGGCACGGCGGCGAACGACGAGACCGAGACCAAGGCGCTCAAGCTGGTGTTCGGGGAGCATGCCAAAAGGCTCGCGATCTCCTCGACCAAATCCATGGTCGGCCACTCGCTCGGTGCCTCGGGTGGGCTCGAGCTGATCGCCACGCTGATGGGCATGCGCGCGAGTGTCGCTCCGCCGACCATCGGCTATCTCGGCCCCGATCCGGCCTGCGACCTCGACTGCGTGCCCAACGAAGCGCGGCCCCTGCGCATCGACGCCGCGCTCTCCAACTCGTTCGCCTTCGGCGGCCTCAACGCGGTGCTGGCAGTGAAGCGGCTCGACGGTTAGGCGGGTCGCTCCGATTGGCCGCGTGTGTCCGGGATGCGGCGCAGCGCGTAAGCGGTGCGCCGCTGGTCCGGGACCGCACAAAATTCCGAGTTTCGAACGGTCCTGGTTCTGCAGCGCACCACTTCGCTACGCTCGTGCTGCGCTGCGCCCGGGACACACGGAGTTGGATTATGCCGCCTGCGTGGCCTTGGCCTCGTGGATGGCGCGCCACACGCGTTCGGGGGTGGCCGGCATGTCGATGTGGCGGATGCCGTATTCCGACAATGCGTCGACGATGGCGTTCATGACCGACACGAGCGCGCCGGCGCAGCCGGCCTCGCCGCAGCCCTTGGTGCCGAGCGGGTTGGTCTTGGCCGGCACCGGGTGGTGCTCGGTGACGAAGAACGGCGCGGCTTCCGCGCGCGGCAGGGGGTAGTCCATGTACGAGCCGGTCACGAGTTGCCCATTGCCGTCATAGACAACCTGCTCCATCAGTGCCTGGCCGATGCCCTGCACCAGGCCACCGTGCATCTGGCCCTCGACCAGCATCGGGTTGATGACCGTGCCGAAATCGTTGGCCGAGGAATATTTCACCACCTCGACCAGGCCGGTGTCGGGATCGATCTCGACCTCGGCCACGTGGCAGCCGTTGGGGAAGGCGGAGGGGATCGGCTCGGTCGCGTGCTTGACGTCGAGCGCGTGCGGCATGCCTTCGGGGAGGTTGAGGCCGGAGCGGAGCTTCTCGGCAAGCTCCAGGATGGCGATCGAACGGTCGGTGCCGGCGATGGTGAAGCGTCCCTGCGCGAACTCGATATCCGCGGCCGACGCTTCGAGCACGAAGGCGGCGATCTGCTTGCCCTGCTCGATGACCTTGGCGGAGGCCTCGACGATCGCCGCGCCGCTCGCCGTGATCGAGCGCGAGCCGCCGGTGCCGCCGCCGGCGATCAGCTCGTCGCTGTCGCCCTGCAGGAGGCGGATGCGGTCGAACGGGATGCCGAGCCGCTCGCTCAACACCTGCGCGAACGGCGCCGCATGGCCCTGGCCGTAGTCGAGCGTGCCGGTGATGATGGTCACCCTGCCGTCGGCTTCGAAGCGGATGCCGCCCATCTCCTTGTTCGGCGGCGCCGTCACCTCCAGATAGGATCCGACGCCGAGCCCGCGCAGCCGGCCGCGCTTGCGGCTCTCGCGCTTGCGTTTGCCAAATCCTTTGACGTCGGCGAGCTCGAGCGCGTGCTTGAACACGGCCGGGAAGTCGCCGCTGTCGTAGGTCTGGTCGGAGACGTGCTTGTAGGGAATCTCCTTCGGCTTGATCTGGTTGCGCCGGCGCAGCTCGAGGCGGTCGATGCCCATCTCGCGCGCGGCATTGTCGATCAGCCGCTCCATGAAGTAGTTGGCCTCGGGCCGTCCGGCGCCGCGATAGGCGGTCACCAGCGTGGTGTTGGTGAACGTCAGCTTGGTCGACACGTCGATCGCCGGGATGCGGTAGACGCTGACCACGTTCTTGACCGCGTTCACGGTCGCCATCAGCGGGGCGACGAAGCCGAGATAGGCGCCGACATTGCCGTAGCCGGACAGCCGCAGCGCCAGGATGCGGCCGTCCGCATCGAGCGCGAGTTCGGCGGTGCGCTCGTGGTCGCGGCCGTGGCTGTCGGACACGAAGCTGCCCGACCGCTCGTCGGTCCACTTCACCGGCCGGTCGAGCGTGCGTGCCGCGTGCAGGATGCAGATGTATTCGGGGTAGGGGGCCGCCTTCATGCCGAACGAGCCGCCGACATTGCCGGTGAGCACCCGCACCTTGTCGGCCGGCACGCCCAGGATCTCGACGAGCTGGCCCTTCATGCCGAAGGCGCCCTGGCAGCCGACATGCAGCGTGAAGCGTTCGCGCGTGGCGTCATAGGCGGCCACCGCCGCGCGCGGCTCCATGGCGCTGACCACCAGCCGATTGTTGACGGCATCGAGGCGCGTGATGTGGGCGGCCTTGGCGAAGGCGTCCGCCACTCCCTGCGGATCGCCATATTGAAAGTCGAGCGCGACATTGCCCGGCACGTCGTCGTAAAGCTGCGGCGCGCCCGGCTTCGCGGCGTCACTTGCCTTGGTCACGGCGGGGAGCGGGTCGATGTCGATCACCACCGCTTCGGCGGCGTCCTTCGCCTGCGCCCCGCTTTCAGCGATCACGCAGGCGACGGGATCGCCGACGAAGCGCACCTTGTCGGTCGGCAGCGCCGGCCGCAGCGGCTTCTTCATCGGCGTGCCGTCGCGGTTCTTCAGCGGCGGGAAGCATTTGAAGCCGCCATAGCCGGCCGCCGCGAGGTCCGCGCCGGTGATGACAGCAAGCACGCCCGGCATGGCGCGGGCGTCCGCCGCATCGATGTTGCGAATGATGCCGTGCGCATGCTGGCTGCGGACCATGACGGCGTAGGCCTGGCCGGGGAGGCTGACATCGTCGGTGTAGCGGCCCTCGCCGCGCACGAGGATCGGATCTTCGGTGCGCCGCACCGGCTGGCCGACTCCGAATTTCTGCAATGCCAACTGGTTTTCGTCGCGAAAATTCATGAATTCTGCCTCGTTTCGTCGCCGGCGGTGATTTAGCCACTCCGCGGTGCCCGCGCCAGACGGCTGGCCGCAGCCCGGCAGGGCGAATGGCGAATAGCCAGAACGAATGGCGAGTCGCGAATAGCGGATGGGGCCGGAGTTTGGCCGTTTGTTCCTGCTCCCTGTTCACCATTCGCCATTTTGCCCCTTGTTTGCCTCGCCCCCGGGTGCTGTTACACTGGCCTCGATCGTGAAACAGGAGCCGCAGCCGTCGAGCTTTGGAAAGCTTCGGCGCGGCAGGATGGCATTCGATGGACGACGAGGCCCGGGGGCTGCCCCCCGGTCCCGCGCGCCTGCAAGGTCACCGGCGCCTCCCGTGGGGCCGTCGCTGGCCTTATGGGCGGAACGGATCCCAGGCCGCGCCGGGGAGCCGCGCTCCCATCTATGCGGCGCTCGATCTCGGCACCAACAATTGCCGCCTGCTGGTCGCCCGCCCGACCGCCGACAGCTTCCGCGTGATCGACGCGTTCTCCCGCATCATCCGCCTGGGGGAGGGCGTCTCGACCTCCGGCATGCTCAGCGAGGCTGCCATTGAGCGCGCCTTCGAGGCGCTCGCCATCTGTCGCGACAAGATGGCGAACCGCGGCGTGACGCGCGCGCGCCTGATCGCCACGGAAGCCTGTCGCGCCGCCGCCAACGGGGCGGAATTTCTCGCCCGCGTGCGCGAGCAGGTGGGGATCGAGCTCGAAGTGGTCGATCGCGAGACCGAGGCCTTGCTGGCGGCCACCGGCTGCACGCCGCTGATCGATCCGCGGGTGAGCGGCGTGCTGCTGTTCGACATCGGCGGCGGATCGTCGGAGCTGGTGCGGCTCGGCCGTTCGCGGCCGGTCGCAGGCGGGCCGCCGGCGCCGCAGGTTGCCGCCTGGGCCTCGCTGCCGGTCGGCGTGGTGACGCTCGCCGAGCGTCACGGCGGGATCGCCGTCGACCGTGCGTTGTTCGAAACCATGATCGCCGAGGTCAAGGCCTTCGTCGACCGTTTCGCCGCCCAGAACGGCGGGGCCGACGCCGACATGCACATGCTCGGCACCTCGGGCACCGTCACCACCATTGCCGGCGTACACCTCGGGCTCAAGCGCTACGACCGCCGCCAGGTCGACGGGTGCTGGATGAGCGAGAGCGAGGTCACCGCCGTGGTCGAGCAGCTCCTGGGGATGAGCTACGACGAGCGGATCGCCAATGCCTGCATCGGGCGCGAGCGGGCCGATCTGGTGCTTGCCGGCTGCGCCATCCTGGAGGCGATCCGCCGCGTCTTCCCGTGCGCGTGGCTGCGCGTCGCCGATCGCGGCTTGCGCGAGGGCATGCTGGTCCAGATGATGCGCGATGACGGCATCTGGAATGGAGCGCAGGCGCGATGACGTGTTCGCGGCGCCGGTTGCTGCAACTCGCCGCCGCCGCGGCGGCCTTGCCCGTCACGGGGCGCAAGGCCGCGGCGCAGGCCTATCCGACGCGGCCGGTGCGCATCGTCGTCGGGTTCGTGGCCGGCGGCCCGACCGACGTGATCGCGCGCCTCATCGCGCAGTGGCTCTCCGAGCGTCTCGGCCAGCAGTTCATCGTCGAGAACCGGCCGGGTGCCAGCGGCAACATCGCCACCGAGGGGGTCGTGAACGCCCCCGCCGACGGCTACACGCTGCTCTTGACCGCGCCGGTCAACACCATCAACGCGACGCTGTTCGACAAGCTCAATTTCAACTTCATGCGCGACATCGCACCGATCGCCAGCATCATCCGCACCTTCTACGTCATGGAGGTGAACCCGTCGGTTCCGGCCACGACGGTCCCCGAATTCATCGCCTATGCCAAGGCCAATCCCGGCAGGATCAACATGGCCTCGCCGGGCAGCGGGACGCCGCAGCACGTCGCCGGCGAGCAGTTCAAGATGATGACCGGCATCGACATGGTGCACGTGCCGTATCGCGGCGCGGTGCCGGCGCTGACCGACCTCATCAGCGGGCAGGTGCACGTGATGTTCGACAATCTGGCGTCTTCGCTTCCGCACATTCGGGCCGGCAAGCTGCGCCCGTTGGCGGTGACGACCGCGGCGCGCTCCGAGGCGCTGCCCGACGTCCCGACGGTGGGCGAATTCGTGCCCGGCTTCGAGGCGAGCGCCCAGTTCGGGATCGGCGCGCCCAAGAACACGCCGGTCGAGATCGTCGAGCGGCTCAACAAGGAGATCAATGCCGGCCTTGCCGACCCCAAGGTGAAGGCGCGGCTCGCCGACCTCGGCGGGGCCGTGCTCGGGGGCTCGCCCGCCGATTTTGCCAGGCTCATCGCCGAGGAGACCGAGAAATGGGGCAAGGTCGTCAAGTTCTCCGGGGCGCGGCCGGATTGAGGTTCCAATGACCTCGCGCAAAGGACGCGGTGAGCGGGCGCTGAAGGTGCGCGTGAAGAGCGCCAAGGGCCGCTCCGTCTCGTCCAAGCAATGGCTCGAGCGTCAGCTCAACGACCCTTACGTGGCGCGCGCCAGGCGCGAGGGATTTCGCTCCCGCGCGGCCTTCAAGCTCATCGAGATCGACGACAAGCACCGGTTCCTGCGGCCGGGCCTGCGCGTCGTCGATCTCGGCGCGGCGCCCGGCGGGTGGAGCCAGGTCGCGGCCAGGCGGGTGAGCACGCCGGACAGGGGTCGTGTCGTCGCCATCGACATCCTGCCCATTGACCCAATTCCCGGCGTCGAAGCCATGCAGCTCGATTTTCTCGACGCGGCCGCGCCGGAGCGCCTGCACGCCGCGCTGGGGAGCGGCGCCGACGTGGTCCTCTCCGACATGGCGGCGAACTCGACCGGCCATCGCGCCACCGATCACCTCAAGATCATGGGCCTGGTCGAGGCGGCGGCCGACTTCGCCCGCGCGGTGCTCAGGCCCGGCGGCACCTTTCTCGCCAAGGTGCTCCAGGGCGGCACCGAGGTCGCGCTGCTCGCCGACCTCAAGCGTGACTTTGCCAGCGTCAAGCACGTGAAGCCTGCCGCCAGCCGCTCGGATTCCGCGGAGCTCTTCGTGCTGGCGACGGGGTTTCGTCACCCCACGCGCTGATCGGAGGGCTCGGTCGGCGCCGGCGCGCGGTCGGCGAGCTCGGCGCCGGCATCGGCCGGGAGCCGCCAGAAGATCGGCGCCGAGAGGGCTGAGATGGCCGCAACGATGAGAAAGGCGGGCGGAAAGTCCGCCGCCGTGATCATGGTTTGACCTCTCAGCTGAACCGTCAGATCGACCGCCAGCGCGCCGACCGCGACGCCGGTCGACAGCGCAAGCTGCTGGGCGACGCTCGCCAGCGCGGTGGCGCGGCCGACGCGCTGCGGCTCGATGTCCGCATAGGCGATCGAGTTGACGCTGGTGAACTCCAGCGAGCGGAAGAAGCCGCCGACCAGCAGGACCGCCATCATGACG
>Ga0126382_10001199_pt1 | contig 10581 bp, 10 predicted proteins | sample PanSoiMetPlot_30_FD_92548 | JGI IMG/M metagenome (GOLD analysis project Ga0126382, IMG submission 92548) | Tropical forest soil microbial communities from Panama - MetaG Plot_30 | ecosystem: Environmental > Terrestrial > Soil > Tropical forest > Bulk soil | place: Panama | collected 2016-02-17 | reverse complement strand
CAAACAGGGCAAAAACGGTCAGATAGACCAGCGTCAGCTTAAACGTCATCGTACGAAAAAGTTTACCGAGCGCCGTCACGTATCATGTATCCCGCGCCGCGGATCGTATGCAGGAGCGGCTGGGAAAAACCTTTATCGATTTTCGAACGCAAGCGCGAGATGTGCACGTCAATAACATTGGTTTGCGGGTCGAAATGGTAATCCCACACATTTTCCAATAACATAGTACGAGTTACAACCTGCCCAGCATGCTGCATTAGGTATTCCAGGAGGTGAAATTCGCGCGGCTGCAGCGAAATTTCCTCCTCGCCACGATGTACCTGATGTGACAAGCGGTCGAGCTTGAGATCACCGACTCGCAGCACGGTTTCCTCACTGCGACCAACGCGACGTCGCGCCAATGCCTCAACGCGTGCCAGTAATTCGGAGAATGAATACGGCTTGGGCAGGTAGTCATCGCCGCCGGCCCGCAGTCCTTTTACCCGATCGTCGACCTGGCCAAGGGCCGAGAGGATCAAGGCCGGCGTTTCCATGCCTTTTGCTCGCAAGGCGCCAATCACGGCCAGCCCGTCGCGTTTGGGTAGCATGCGGTCAACGATTAGCACGTCATATTGGCCACCAAGTGCCATGGCCAGGCCGTCGTCGCCATCACCGGCGGCGTCAGCAACGTGACCAACCTCGCGGAATGCTTTTACAAGATAGTCGGCAGCGTCGCGGTCGTCCTCGATGACCAGAAGGCGCATGGTGACCCGATCCGGTTGCGCTTCGGCCATCCTGCCGAAAGGGCGCTGCCCGTTAATATTCGGATAAGTGGGCATCGGTCATACCAATTCCAGTCAATTCCGTGGCGGGGCTAACCCTTTTGTACGCGAGGGGGCGGCGGAAACCGCCACCCCCGCCGCGACCCCACCCCAGCGGGGGCGACGGATGCCGGGGTTGGAGTTCGTACTGAAAGCAGTCGTGCGGTCGAAGCACGCCCGCTTTCCGGAAATTGCCGGGACGGGCATGACGCCCGCCCCGTTGAGGGCAGACCCACCGGCGGGGGCGACGGATGCCGGCAGGCCGTCCCCAAATTCGACTCAACCGCGTGCGAGCGGAAGGGCAACGAAGCGCGTACTTTCACCCTTTTTCACCCGCACCAGGATGCTGCGCTTACCTTCCGCGCGCGCGCTCTTAACGACTTCCCGCACGTCAGCCGGCGTCGACACGGACTTTCCACCAATCTCGAGGATTACATCGCCAGTCGAAAACCCGTGATCGGCGGCAATACCAGTCGAATCGACACCGGTAACAACGACACCCTCCGCTCCAGAGCCGGCGACGCGCGCAGCCGGGGCGAGCGTAAGCCCGAGTTTGCCAACGTCAGCGTCGTTATCGCCATCTTCGCCACTTGCGCGCGCTTCCTTCGTATTTGGCATTTCGCCGAGGGTGAGGGTAACCGTCTTCTCCGAGCCTTTGCGGAGAATCGTCAGTTTCACTGAGGTCTTTGGAGCCATCGCTCCAATTTTTTTGGCGAGATCGCGAGCGTCCTTGACCTCTTTGCCGTCAAGGAAAATGATAACGTCACCAGCCTCGATGCCCGCCTTCTGCGCCGGGCTATTTGCCTGAGGCTCCGCGACAAGCGCACCTTCCGCCTTCTTAAGGCCAAGACTATCCGCGATGTCGGGCGTCACCGGCTGAATTTGAACGCCGATCCAGCCGCGCGTGACCGAGCCGTGTTCCTTGAGCTGGGCGACAACGCTGTTCACGGTGTCAGATGGGATTGCAAAGGCGATGCCGACCGAACCACCCGAGGGCGAGAAGATCGCCGTGTTGACTCCGATCACATTGCCATCAGTATCGAATGTTGGCCCGCCAGAATTACCCTTGTTAACTGGCGCATCGATCTGAATGAAATCATCATAGGCGCTGGCGCCGATATCACGACCGCGCGCCGACACGATGCCGGCTGTGACTGTGCCGCCAAGGCCAAAGGGATTTCCGACTGCAAGCACCCAATCGCCAATGCGCGGAGACTTGTCAGACAGCTTCACGTACGGGAACGGCCCGTCTTCGACTTTAATCAGCGCCAAGTCGGTACGCGGATCGGTGCCAATCACCTTGGCCTTATGCGTCTTGCCATCGTCGGTGGTGACTTGAACGCTCTCCGCTTTCTCAACGACATGATTGTTGGTCACCGCATAACCGTCAGCCGAAATGAAAAAACCGGAGCCCTGACCCGTAATAAGGTTTCGACCGCGGCCTCGTGGGATACCTTCGGACCCATTCGGAACATCAGGCATTCCAAATCGGCGGAAGAACTCGCGCAAACCCGGGGGAACATCGTTGCTGCCCAGGCCGTTCGTTTGCAGCCCATCGTCAACCTTGACGCGCACCGAAATCACTGCCGGTTTTACTTTCTCAACGATGTCGGCAAATCCGACCGGCGCTTGCTGCTTGCGCGCCTGTTCGGAAAGGTTCTGTGCGATCGCGGCAGGATAGCCTCCGCTGAAGTTGAGGCTGGGCGCAACGACAAGCGCCGCGGCGCCGAGGCTGGCAATGGTGGTGGCGAGCAGGATAAACCGGCGGCCACCCAGCACGCGCAGCCTCTTGGGATTATTATGAAGAGCGGGAACAACGCTCGGATTCATCGGTAAATCTCCATCGGAATTCGTCGGCGCGCGGGCGCGCGTTTCGAACCTGAAGATGGTGCGATGAGCCTTACAGGGTCCTGTCGGCAGGATTAAACTTTTGTAAGATTTCGAATAGCGATAGTTCTTGAAATTCGATAGGATATTCAATGCTCAGGAACTGCGGGATCGATCAAAGTCGAAAGCCGTCGCTCCTCGTCTTGGCTAAGAGTTTCAACTCCCGATTGTGCCGAATTTTGTCGGCGGGCCTTGATCATCAGGCCGATCAGCCCCGCAACCAACGCCACAGGCGGCAATCCCCATAAAACCAAGGTGCGCCATTCGAGCGGCGGCCTTAGCAGCACAAACTGGCCATAACGCGATACCAAAAAATCGAGTACTTGCTGGTCGCTATCGCCCTTGGTGAGCCGCTCGCGCACAAGCAGCCGCAAGTCGCGGGCAAGTGGCGCTTCAGAATCATCAATCGACTGGTTTTGGCAGACCATACACCGCAGCTCGCGCGACAAATCACGTGCTCGACTCTCCAAGACCGGGTCTTTCAGCATTTCATCTGGCTGTACAGCCTGCGTCGGACCCGACACAATGAGCCAAACGTACAGAGCGGTGAATGCGAGGCGCCACATATCCTCTACTCTGCGGGCTGCGCTACTCGTTTCGCAGCCGGTTTCGGAGCACCGATGCGAAGCCTGCGATCCGACAATGACAGGGCGCCGCCGAGCGCCATCACTACGGCGCCGAGCCAGATCAAAAGCACCATTGGCTTTCGGTAGAGTCTCACGGAGACTGACCCATCGTCATTGACGTCGCCAAGCGACAGATATAGTTGGCTGAGACCCCGCGTCATCAACGCGGCCTCCGTGGTAGTGGTGGCGCGCGTCGTGAAAGTACGTTTTGAGGGCTCCATAACGCCGACCGGTACACCGGCTTCACTCACAGTAAATTTCGCTGCAGCTTCGCGATAATTCGGCCCGAAGCGCTGCACGAGACCGTCGAAGACCAGCTCATAGCCGGAAAGTGAGATTGTCTGGGTCGGCTTGAGCGCCACAATGAGTTCGCTCGCCCAGGTGCTTGCACCAACGACCCCGAGGAATGTTACCGCGATCCCAAAATGAGCCAGCGCGGTGCCCCAAACTGAACGCGGCAAACCGACAGCGCGTTGACGTGATACCGAAAATGACAGCCGGAATAATCCGATCCGCTCAACAATATCAATGAAAGCACCGACCATCACAAATGTCGCCAAGCCGATGCCGAACGGCGCCATTACCGACCTTCCGCCTTCCGAAACGAAGGTCACAGCCATAACAATCATGCCAAGGCCAAGGACAGTGATCAGTCGTTGAGCAACGCCGAGAATGTCGCCTCGTTTCCACGCCATAAGCGGCCCGAAGGGCATGGCAAATAACAGAGGAATGAAGAGTGGTACAAAGGTTAGATTGAAAAAGGGCGCGCCGACGGAAATCTTCTCACCGGTAACAGCCTCGAGCGCCAAGGGATAAAGTGTGCCAACGAAAACAGTCAGACAGGCGGTCGTAAAAAAAAGATTGTTAAACACGAGGGCGCCCTCGCGCGAAATCGGCGCAAATAAACCGCCCTGTTTGAGCATTGGCGCGCGCCAGGCGAATAAGGTCAAACCGCCCCCGATGAACAGTACCAGGATCGCCAGGATGAACACGCCACGTGCCGGATCATTGGCAAAGGTATGCACTGATGTGAGTACACCTGATCGGACCAGAAAGGTGCCTATCAATGAAAGCGAGAAGGCGAGTATGGCGAGCAAGAGGGTCCAGATTTTCAGAGCGTTCCGTTTCTCCATCACCACTGCCGAATGCAAAAGAGCCGTGCCTACAAGCCACGGCATCAACGAAGCGTTCTCCACTGGATCCCAGAACCAGAAGCCGCCCCAACCGAGTTCGTAGTAAGCCCAATACGAACCCATAGCGATACCGACCGTGAGGAACATCCAGGCGGCAAGTGTCCACGGCCGCACCCAGCGCGCCCAGGCAGCGTCAATGCGCCCTTCGATCAGCGCTGCAATGGCAAACGAAAAGGTGATCGAGAAACCAACGTAACCGAGGTATAGCAGCGGAGGATGTATGGCGAGGCCGATGTCCTGCAGAATCGGATTAAGGTCACGGCCTTCGAATGGCGCCTGTGCGAGGCGCAGGAAAGGATTGGAGGTGAAGAGAATGAATAAATAGAAGGAACAGGCAATCCAGGATTGAACCGCCAGCACACGCGCTTTCAGTGCAGAAGGCAGGTTTTTACCGAAACCGCCAACGAGCGCCCCGAATAGCGAGAGTATTAAAACCCACAAGAGCATTGAGCCCTCGTGGTTTCCCCACACGCTGGTGATTTTGTAGATCAGGGGCATCATCGAGTGCGAGTTTTCGTAAACCGTCGCGACCGAAAAGTCTGAGGTCACGTAACAGACGACCAGTGCCAAAAATGCGAGCCCGACAAAAGCGAATTGCACTACCGCCGTCGAGCTAGCGAGCTGCATCAGCGAGGCATCATGTGCGCGCGCGCCAATAATCGGCGCAATAGCTTGGATCAGTCCGAGTGTGAGGGCCAGCACCAAAGCATAATGCCCCAGCTCTGGAATCATTTCGCTGCACTCCCAGCGCTTTTGGCCTCACCCTCCTGCCATCGCCCGCTTTTCTTTAAAGCATCCACAACCTCGCGCGGCATATATCGCTCATCGTGCTTGGCAAGTACCGTATCGGCGGCCAACATTCCGCTAGGCTCGAGTTTGCCCTCTGCCACAACGCCCTGCCCTTCCCGAAATAGGTCAGGAACAATGCCTCGATAGTGTACCGCGATATCGGTTTTGCCATCGGTCACTGCGAAGCGCACGAGCAGATTGTCGCCGCGTTCCACGCTACCTGGCTTCACCAACCCTCCAACACGCATGCGCGTGCCTGGCGCGAGATGCTTTTCGACGACATCGGTCGGCGAATTAAAAAACAAGATCGAATCACGCAGCGCACTGAGCACCAAGGCCGCGGCGATCGCTAGGACGCCAAGGCTTGCGCCGATCAAGACCAGGCGTCGCTGTTTGCGGGTCATTCCGCCTCGTTCAGCCTTCAAGCCCCAGGCTTTTGATCATATCTTCGATCTGGCGAAGCTTATCGGGATCTTTGGCGAACGCCCGCTTGGCGTTGGCTGCGGCAGCATGCGCCTTATCGTGCTCACCCAGCACCATATAGGCGCGTAATAGTCGCTGCCAGCCGTCAACATCGTTTCCATTCTCTTTCAGACGATCGGCGAGCCGCGCGACCATGCCGCGGATCATTTCTCCGCGGTCCTTGTCGCTCATGGCAGCGGCAGCAGCAACGTCTTCGCGGCTCGGCCCCGGCGCCATGGCAACAGGCTGCTCGCCTCCCATGCGTGCAAGTGCATCACGTACGACTGGTAACCAGGGCGCGTCAGCCGGCGCTTTGCTGATCATGTCGCGCCAAATCGCAGCGGCTTGCGCCCGGTCGCCGTCCTGCTCGGCGGCCATGCCGATGTAAAACTTCGCCCTGGGTTGTGCAGGATCAAGTGCGAGCGAACGTTCGAAAGCCGATTTGGCATCCACAGTAACGATGCCATTGGCAGCCGCTGTCAGGGCTTCACCAAGATCGGATTGCCGTTCAGCATTTTCTCCGTTCAATACGAGCAACTTACGACGGGCATTAACCGCATCGGCGAACCGGCCGAGTCGTAGATAGACAGGTGCCAGAACTTCGTAGCCACGCGCATCGTCGGGATTACGCTCTAGATGGGCTTCCACTTTCGACACCAGGCTTGTTATCGACGTTTCCTGATGGACCGCGCGCAACCGCGCATCCAATGGCTGGCCGGGCAATTGCGGCGACCCGATTACGAGGTAAAGCGCGACTGCAACAAGTGGCAGCAACACCACCCCTGCAATCGCCGCGGCCCGGCGGCGCCAGAGCGGCGAACCTATCGGCAATGAATGCGCAAATTCAGCGGCGTCGGCTGCGGCAATAAGGCGTCGGGAAACCTCTGTTCGCGCGGCCTGCGCATCCGCCTCGCCGATTAGGCCCGCAATGCGATCACGCTCAATTTCATCCAATTGATCGCGATAAACGGCAATATCGCTTGCGGCCTGCACACTGGCAGTGTGGCCGAGAGGCCACAAAACCGCGAATATCGCAGCCGCTGTCATCAACGCGAATATCAACCACAGAAGCATGGAACCTTCCGGTGAGCACCCGCAGTGGGGCGCCGGCGAATGAGGGCATACATCACGCCCGATCATGGCGGCAATGAGCACGTTCCGCGTATGGCGACGGAAAAAGGAGCTTCAGACGCGAGCAGCTTTGCTGTCTGCGATACCGCGGCTCCGGCAGCCTTTACCAAGCACAGCATGGCAGCGCCGGTTCGGTGCGCAAGCCCCGTGCGGAATCATGGATGATCTTGGGCAGCGAGCCCACCGCAACATCTTGACCGGTGCGCAAGTTCGCGCAGAAATTGCCGCGGTCGTTTGAGGGTCGTTTGTGCAGCCGCCATCCTCGATCAATTCTAATTCAAGCCTCGGCTTGATCGGGCGGCGTGCGTTAACTCTCTCTTATGCGTTAAGTCCTGGTTAAGTGTGTAACGAAGATTAGCCGACCGCTGTCCAGGTGCCGTCCGGATTTCGGCAGGCTGTGCCGCGCGCGGTCTGTGGTCGGCCGTCAACATAGATGGTGTGGGTGAACGAACGGCAATTGCGACCAGCCTGTTCGTATGCGGGCCCCGGGACCACCGTGCCGTATCGGCCGGAATCGGGATTTCGCCAGGAAATTGGAGCGCCTGATTGGCCACCCTCCAGCGCATCTATTTGCGCTGCATAACCGCGTTGCTTGTCCTCGTCGTCGAGCGCCGCGCCGATGCGATTGCCGATGAGGCCGCCAAGGACGCCACCAATCGCTGCGCCGGCGACACGATTTCCCGTCCCGCCACCGGCGACCGCTGCACCAAGCAGCGCACCTGTGCCCGCACCGACTAAGGTCCCGCCGCTTTCTCTAGGCCCCGGCGCTGGCCCTGCCGGCGCGGGAGCCATCGCGTCCGGGCTTCTGGCACAGGCAGTGAGAGTAAGACCGACAATGGCGATGGCGGCAAGCTTGGTCATATCGACCCCCGAGAACCAGCATGAAAACTGGGCCAGCATTAGGATGATGAGTTTACCGAGAGGCGAGGAATAGGGCAAAACTCTGGCGGGTTACTCAAAATCAAGGCTAGGTTGACATCGCCGGCAAGACCAGCTCCGCGCGCAACCCGCCGAGTGGCGCCGTGCCGAGCGTCAGGCTGCCGCCATAGAGCGCCGCTAATTCGACCACGATCGAAAGACCGAGGCCAGAGCCCGGCTTCGTCTCGTCCAGCCGTTGACCGCGCTTTGCTACTTGTTCGCGCTCGGACGGCGATAAGCCGCGACCATCATCGTCAACAATGATTCGGATGGCTTGACGATCGATGGCCCGGTCTGTGGCCTCACGCACTACCTCAATCGAGACACGAGACGTTGCCCATTTGCACGCATTGTCGACGAGGTTACCCATCATCTCCTCGAGATCTGGACGTTCGCCCCGGAACTGAGCCTTATCGTCGGCGTGTACGTCGATGGTCACGTATTTGTCGCGGTGGATTTTTTCCATGGTCCGGGCGAGCGCAGTCACGACAGGCGCCACCTCGGTAACGGAGCCTACGACCGTAAGGCGGGCAGCGAGGTGGGCGCGTTCCAGATGACGTTCAACCTGATCGCGCATGATGTCAGCTTGCTCGAGTACCTTTTGGGCAAATGGCTCGCCACCTCGCGTCGCAGCTTCGTTCACCATCACCGAAAGCGGGGTTTTCAGCGCATGAGCGAGATTGCCGACTTGAGTGCGCGCCCGTTCCACGATTTCCTTGTTAGCTTCGATCAGAGCATTGGTTTCGCGCGCGAGTGGGGCAATCTCTTCCGGGAATTTCCCGGTCAGGCGCTCAGCGCTACCAGAACGGATAGCGGCCAGGCCGTCTGTGATGCGCTTGAGAGGCGCCAGGCCAAACCGAACCTGAAACAAAGTGGTGAGCAGCAGTACTGCAGCAAGTATGGAAAATGTAATGACGAGTGCCTGGTCGAATGAGCGCGTTTCTTCGGAAATTTCAGCGGCATCGCCCGCCACCGCAACAAGGTAACGCCCCTCGTCGCCGAGGTCGATATTGCGCTCGACCAGACGGAGCCGCTGATCCTCAGGGCCTGGCACATACCCCTCTCGCGAGCCATTGGGGCCGGCGGCGATGCCATAGTCCTGCAGGTGTGGCAGACCACCATCCCAAAGTGAGCGTGAAGCTCGCACTTCCGCTTTCGCGGGGTCCAGCCGGGTAACCTGCCAATACCATCCGGACAAGGGTAATTCGAACAAAGGCTCGCCAAGCGACTGTGGAAACTTTTCACCCCCTTCTTCCGGCGAGGCAACATCTGCCACCAACGTACGCAGGTAAACGCCGAGGCGGCGATCAAAAGCGCGTTCGACGGCCTGCCGATACAATGACGACAGCACAATTCCAGTGATGAGAAGTATGATCACCGCCCAGGCGGTGGCAGACAGGAAAAGACGCAGCGCGAGAGAGTTGGCGCGCATCCCATCAACGTGCGTCAGGTGGAGTCAGCAAATATCCGAGACCGCGCACCGTCTGAATGATTTCGACTCCAAGTTTTTTGCGGATGCGGCCGACGAATACTTCCACCGTGTTGGAGTCGCGATCGAAATCCTGATCGTAAAGATGCTCAACCAACTCAGTGCGCGAGACCACACGGCCGGTGTGATGCATTAAATAGGCGAGGAGGCGGTATTCGTGGCTGGTGAGCTTGACCGGGTTGCCGTTTACCGAGACTCGACCAGTGCGGGTGTCGAGCCGCACCGGCCCGCAGTTGAATTCGCTTTTGGCGTGGCCGGCCGAGCGGCGCAGAAGCGCGCGCACGCGCGCGAGAACTTCCTCCAGATGGAATGGCTTCGCAACATAGTCATCAGCCCCGGCATCGAAGCCCTGAACCTTGTCGCTCCAGCGGTCACGGGCGGTGAGCATGAGCACGGGCATAGCGCGCCCTGTCCGACGCCAAGCCTCCAGCACCGAGATGCCATCCATCTTCGGCAAGCCGATATCTAGGATAACGGCGTCGTAAGGCTCGGACTCCCCAAGATAATGGCCTTCCTCGCCGTCGAAGGCGCGATCGACGACATAGCCAGCGTCGGTCAGCGCAGTGGCAAGTTGGCGGTTTAAGTCGGGATCGTCCTCGATCACGAGGAGGCGCAAGGCATTATTCTCCACTCACGAACCGGCATTGAACTCGCCATTTATGGCGTCAATGGTCACGTCGACCACTTTGCCACTGCGGCCGAGCAGAGTCAGCACATAGACGAGTTTATCGTCTCTTCGGCAGAGGCGAGCGCGCACCACTTCGGAGTATTTACGATATTGGCGCAGCGATTTGATGGCCTGGCCAAGCGAAATCGCTTTATGGTCGTCAACCGCAGCTCGTTGTTCGGCTCTTGTGAGACACGAGCCGTGAGGGCCATCGGCCCCCATTGCCTGGGGGCCGATGGCGCCCAGCAGCAACACGGCCGGGATGAGTCGGGGAACCGGCATAGGTAGGGTGTTAACCGCGTGCCTGTGAATGCTACCTGAACGCTCGTAAATGCCTGTTTTCCACTAGCTATCGAAGCCCTCGAACGATGCGTTGGCGTCGAGGAGAGCGCGCGGAGAGCGCCAGGAATTGATAGGGGCGGCCCCATCTTGGTAGCCAAGGGCCATGCCCGAATATATCAGCAAATTGTCGGGAAGCCCCAGGAAAACGCGCACTATACGGTGAAACGAGACACAGGCTTGCTGCGGACACGTGCGCAAGCCGAACCCACGCGCAAGCAGGCAACAGTTTGAAGATAACCACCGATATCGGCCCATTGGGCTGGTCCGTGAACTTTTT